>ERZ779866.2198-NODE-2198-length-18029-cov-3.839824_pt1 | contig 18029 bp, 13 predicted proteins | sample MGYA00511248_ERZ779866 | MGnify/ENA primary metagenome ERZ779866 (study PRJEB29588, sample SAMEA2155758) | human gut metagenome | biome: human gut; feature: human-associated habitat; material: faeces | place: Denmark | collected 2008/2010 ... | reverse complement strand
GAAGCTTCATTCTCTTGTCAAGTCGTTTTCAAAAAATCTTTTCAATCCCGACCTGACTTTTCCGCCTTGACGCTCATCGCGTCGCAGCGGAGTCGGTATTTTAAGAACCGTTTCCCGTTTGTCAAATCATCCGCTGAAATGATTCGGGGAGGCTACCGCCTCCCCTATTATCCTGAAGTCTTAGCGTCTTAACAAACGGCCTAATCCTTCTATCAATTTTTCCGGCTCATTTTTAATAATGTTTTCCACATTACTCACAATAGCTGCCGCAATATCAACCCCGTACTTAGGTTCTTGTACAGTTCCTGACAAGGCAATTGGGACTGTTACACGGCGACCATCCGCTGACGTCGCCAATTTAGCCGACACTTGACCACTTAAAGAAGAATTTATAAGACCTATTTGCATCCGACCACTGACTTCTGCCACCGAGCTTTTACCATTTAAGCTCGTCACGCTAAGCGTTCCATTGCCAATAGAAGCTGTGGCATTTAACGCCGAGAATTGAGTACTGTCGTTTGGAGATATCACAAATCCCGCAGGATTTTTTGCACGAACAGCAGAAGCTACTTTTTCGAGCGAAACGCCCCTCAACACCGCACGGTCGATTTGCGCGCTCATACTCCCCTTGGCCGTTTTCTTGATGGCAGTTTCATCCAAGCCCGTACCGGCAATTTTCATGCTAGCTCGAATGCTGCCAGTCAGTTGATCAGGCATTGACAGTCCTTCAAGCAAACAGCGCGAATCCACCTTTGAGGCTGTTAAGTCGACACCCCACTGCTGTAACGCAGTTAAACTCAAGTGCCCCGCAATCGTTCCTCCGCAAATTTGAGCCGAAATATTATTTAACCCCAAGGTCCCGTTTTGCAATTTCACAGTTGTACCGATATTGTTAACGGACAATTTCTGATATTTCAGCTTATTGAGTTTTACTGAAATATTCGTATTTGCTGCATCTAGAGCTGTCAAACGTTCAACCTTTTGAGCAATAGCCTCACGAACAGGGGACCAGTCAATCCCACTGGCAGTTTTAGCGGGCGTGGCAGCAATCCACTTATCAACTGTCAAAGCGTTAAGCTGAACTTGTCCTGTTACTGTCGGTTTGGAAAAACCTTTCACATTTGCATTAACACTGAACATCTCCTTATCAAATTCACCATTTAAGCTAACGGAAGCGCTTTCTTGAGGAACTTGAACAGAAATCATCCCATTAAATGGAATACTGACAACCATGTTGTTGATTTTTGTCTGAATGGCCCCTGTCAGGCGATCGCTTTTCACACTAGGCACCTCAATGCCACCGGAAAAATTACCGCTAACTGATGCCGAGGTTACCTTATCCAAATTTACTGAACCACTTACGCCCTCGACCATCCAATCTTTCATTGCTGCTTGTGTTGTCAACTGCTTGGCGCTTAACTGGGCACTTAACCCAGACCCCATTGACAAGGAGGCTTTGGCATTATTAATCTCAACATCCGACTTGACATACTTGACAGAAGGCGTTTCCAACGAAGCCTGCACTGAATCTTTATTCTGGTTATATTTCAATGTCGTTTTTAAGTCTGACAACTGCACATCAAGTGACTCAAGATCGTAAGCCGCTGTTGTGCTGACGCTCAACGAGCCACTAACTGACTGTGTTTTTTCTGAAAAATTGGCATTAAAAGAAATCGGGGTTGTCCCTTTTAGTCCGAGTGCTCCGGTTTTCAAATTCATGCCACTGATCGTGTAAACCTTGTCACCCTGTACACCGTAAACATTAAATGCCGCATTTGTCACCTCAACACCGGCGACTTCCAATGTTTTGATAAATGATTCCTCGGCTGTTTTGTCTTCAGCTACCTTTGCCGTTGGCTGAGTTTTGGATTCATTAGTCTTCTGTGCTATGCGTTTCACATTAACTGAACCCCGCAAGCCGTTAATGATCACCTCGTCAAACTGAATATTTCCACTTAGAAGTGGTATGACGGCCACCCCGACACTTGCATTCTCAAGCATAAATTGCGGATCCTTCCGCCCCTCAAACGACAGCGAGGTTTCAGGCAAAACAATTTGAATTTTCGGGAAAAAGTTAGTTCTTAGCTCACCGTTAAACACGAGATCACGGTTATAGCGGCTAGCCACCTCCTTTTTCACTTGCTGGGCAATTGTTGCGCTATCGAGGAAAAACGTTGCAGCAGCCCATAGCCCACCAACAACAATAACGACCAAAGCAACAATGCCAATGATAATTTTTCGAAGCATAAACCGCCTCCTGTACTGACTATCAATCTACCTCTCTAGTTTAGTACAGACGAGGTCGCAAAAACGAAAAAGAAATGCAACAAAATCGTTAAAAAGAAGCGCTTGATGGCCGTAACGATTTCATCACACCTTTTTGCGTTTGACGCCAACGAGCCACTTGATCAGAAGCTTCAGCCACCAAGCCCGGTCCGTTGAAAATCAAGCCCGAGAAAATCTGAACCAAACTTGCTCCTGCGTTCACCCTTTCAAGGGCATCATCAGGCGTTAAAATCCCACCGCTAGCGATAATCGGTAAATTTCCCTGAAGATGATTTGACAATAAGCGAACCACTTCGATAGAACGATCTTTGAGCGCATTCCCAGAAAGCCTTTCTCCAGCGATACCTACTCCACCCCCGACGGCAACGATGGCATCAAATCGGTAATAAAGCAGTTGATCAGCCAGCCATAAAAGCGTGTCGTTATCTTGACCACCCGCGACTTTGACCGCAATCGGCAGATATGGGAGGCCTTCTGTCTGCATGAGCCGTTCTCGCTCCTCTACCACTTTTTTTAGTGTTAATGCGACTTGGCCTTTATATTGGGCGGAGAACCCTCGACCCAACCCAGAAGTCAGGTTAAGCGTCACGTAATCGGCGTGACGATAAAGCTTTCTTAGTGGCGCAATGAATGCTTCAGAAGTTTTCTTCGAATCTTCACAAATTTCCCCGATGATATTGATTCCCAAAATACCGCCACGATTCCTGTAGGCTGCCGCACTTTTTAAATTTTCTAAAACCCTTTCAACACTTGCACAAGCAATCCCCTCGGAGCAAGCCACCGACTGCGAAGGGCGTCGCAATGAACATTTCTTGATTGGACGAGCGGTTTCGGAAACGCTACCAACTTCGATATGTCCGAACCCCAACCCACCAAGCCCGGAAACACACTTCGCTTCATAATCAAATCCTGCCGCCAACCCGATCGTATTGGGAAATCTAAGTCCCATCAACTCTATTGGATCTTCCATCAAATCATGAATATAAGGGTCTATAAAACCCAAATTCATCCAACGATCAATATTTGACAAAACAAACCGCTGGGCTCGTTGTGGCCCCATCAAAAAAAGAATATTTTGCAAAAAATTAAATGGAATTTTGATCATCACACTAAGCTGGCAATTGGTAATGGTGCAAAACAAAATGATCCTTGCGACGGTCGGAGAAAAAATGCTCCAGCGTTGTTCGAACCGTTGTAAAACTAATCTCATCCCAGGGGATTTCATTTTCAGCGAACAACCTTTGTTCAGTCGTTTCAGGACCTGGATGAGCGGTCAACGAATCAATATAGGAAAGAAAGAATACATGAATCTGGCTGGCATCTGGTACATCGATAAGTGTCAAAATCGGTCCCATTTGCACTAACTCGCCTGTTTCCTCCAACGTCTCCCGATACGCGCCTTGCTCCAATGTTTCGTGAGCTTCCATAAACCCCGCCGGAAGAGTCCAATACCCCTTTCGTGGCTCAATCGCCCGTCGACACAAAAGCACTTTATCACCACAAATAGGAACAGTTCCCACTACAGGAATTGGGTTGACGTAGTGAATGTAACCACATTGTGGACAAACTTCCCGTACACGAACATCCTCCGCTGGTTGTTCTAACACAATCGGCGAGCCACAATAAGGACAAAAACGAAATTTGGGACTATCGAGCATAGAAACCACGTTTAAAGCGATACAAACATTCTAACGAAGCCTGATGTAAAAAGAGGCCTCACTTGAAGGCCTCTTTAAAAGTTAACGATCGGTCGGATAAACCACCCATTCGCCTTTATTCCGACGTATGTAATCCTGACCTTTATAGGTCAAAACAACAGATTGGCCATTTTCGGAAACTGGGTTCGTCTCTGGTAAATCTTGAATCAGTTCCTGCAACGGAATGCTGCCACCGTCAACACTAAAGTAGTTTGATTCAATGACTTTACCAATGAGTTCCGCCATTGCTAAATAACTCGTGTTACCTGTCACGTGAATTGTTTCCTGAGGCATATTTTTGATACCGATGAATTTCACCATGGTTGGTACCTGTGTGATGCGCATGCTCGGAATATCACGCAATCGAGCCGTTTGTACCCGGTCGCCACGGACTGCAGCCCCGTGCTCTGGAACAACCACCAACATGACTTTTCGACCCGAACGCTCAATCTCTCTAATGATGCGTTGTAAGTCATCCAGGAAAACTTTCAAACGAGGTTTAAATGCCTCCCACCGACTTTGACGAGGTAAGCGATTGCCATCATGCAACGAAATGAAATTAAAGAGTGTCACCGTGCGTTTGACATCTTTATCTTGATTGAGCGTTCTTAACCAATCTCGCATCACAGCTAAGTCACCGGAAATCGGTTCATCATCAAAGGCAACATAACGAACCGGATATTTTTTCGAACTTTCCAACGGAGCTGTCAATCCGGCTTTATCACGCATTGTTTGCAGATAATTGTCATACTGACCATGATGGTCAAAGAACATATGTTGTTTAAATCCGAGTTGGTCAAGCCTGTTCATTATCTCGCACTCGGGTCGGAGCTCATCATAGAGCGTGTCGTGGTCAACCTGACCGCACATCGCATTGAGTAATCGTAAAGTCGCCGGACCAGAATAACTGGTCGCTGAGTTAAATCGATCAAAGCGGATATTGAATTGATCAAAAACGGGATGTTGGGCTAATTCTTCGGATGCAATTAGGTCATCATTGGACAAGGAGCAAACATTCAAAAGCACAATATCGAAAGGAGTGTCTTTTGCCGGTATTCCTTGGGGAAATGCTGCGCGACGCTCTTTTTCATATTCAAGAAACGCTGTATACCACTTTGCAATCGTTTCAGAGGTAATCGTTTCCGGATTCCCCGGTGTTGGTTCTGCAACCACCGCAGTCGAATCAACCGTTTGCTCGGGCACGGCCATAGCTCCATTTGTCGGTATGACCGCTTGCTCCTGGGCATTCCAAGCTGCCAACATAGGCTGTAGGGCGAGTACCGCAAAGTAACCGACCGTCAAGACGGTTACCCGAATCCAACGCCTTAGTAAAAAATAGGCAAATAAAATCAGGAGTCCCCAGGCCACCATTTTCAAGTTAACGAAATCAATCGCTAACTGCATGATGTAATTAAACGAGAAACCCGCAATATTTTGTGTGTTACTAGTTATGCTGTCCAACCCAGGTAGCCAGCTTTCCGAGTAAATTAAAACAAACCCTGCAATTAATCCAACTACTGTTTGCAGAATTCGAACAACTTTACGATCGAAAGGCAGAAGAAGAAACGCCAATAAGACCGCGTTGGCTAACGGATTTAATGTCAAGTAACCAAAATAAGCTAACGCAAACTTACAAATAAAGTAGACGTTCCAAAGTCCTAAACCTTGAAGAAATTTTTTTTCTACCATGCCTTAGAACCCCGCCTTAAGACGATTGAGACTCTTTGGATTGGGCCTGTGTTTGCTGAGCCTTTGGAAAATACAGTCGACCATCGCGATCAAACGCAAAAAGCCCCTGATCAAAACCTAAACCATAAAGCGCCAAAACGTTTCGATAATAGTTGTTTTTTTCGATAGGCGTATTTTCCAACACTGTGCGGATAAAATCAGCCGTTTTAGACTCTCCCAAATACTCGAGTAAGCAGGCACCAAATCCATCGCCGGCGGCCTGATTCACCTCAAGCGTATTGACGTTCACCTTTTCGGGAGGCATATTCAATTTTTCCGTTAATGCCACCATTGGTGCGAAGTGCTCTCGCAACGTTTTATATGACGGATCTCGCGGAGACATCATTCCAGCCCAGAGATAAACGCGAATTGAGTTATAACTTCCAATGGTGTTATCGATGTCATCAACGGGCAACAACTCGCCATTTTTTGAAAAAGTCGCCCAATCTGGCGAAATACCTGCTGGGGCAGAACGCAAAAGCACTCGCAAAGAGCCATCGAAGACTTCATTCCAATACGAATCCTCTAATGCAAAACGCTTCAAAATAAAAAGAGGATAATAACTTGGATTCAACTTAACACTATCACCTTTATCGAAACCAACCCGACCAGGTAGCAACACCTTACCTAAATTATCAACGTCACGCACCTGCTCTTTAAGCAGCTCAAGCATCTTTTGGCCTTTTTGAGTGTAACTCGGATCGTTCCAAAGCCGGCCCGCCTCCAAGAGACAATAGGCGATCCACATGTCTGAATCCACGGCGTTATTCGTATCAAGGATAATCCAGTTGCTCCCAGACCTCCCCCAAAGCCATGACGGGAGCTCTTTAGTGATATCGCCTGAAGACAAATTGTCCTCTGTCCACTTTAGCAAACTTGCAAAACTCTCCTTATCACCGTCAACCAAGGCAAAAAACATGCCGTAAGATTGCCCTTCAGAGGTTGTAACGGCACGATCGTCGCTATAGTCAACCACCCGACCGTTTTCAATACCAACCCCCTTGAAGTCTTCCCATAAATCCCAAGCAAATGCCGGTGCGATCATGCTACAGCCCATGGCCAAGGCTAAAATCCAATGTTTCATTATGAGCGTCTCCTGATCCATAAGCGCATGAAGTAGAAAATACCGCCGCCAACTAACACAGCGCAGACTAAAGCACACAACACCAACAGCAGCGGATAGTTACTGATTGTCTGCCAAACTTGGTGATACCACGGCAAATAGCCAACATGGTAAGTTTCCCCGACCTTAAAACTCAAGACCTCAGAATCCGTGATAATGCCGACTGAGCCGGTCATTGTCGCCAGAGAGGAAGGATTCTTAAGTCGATCATTCAACAGGAAGGCTCCACGTTCACCTTCGCTACCTAAGGCCACAACGGTTCTAGCCGAACTAAACGGTGACTGTAACGAGACAATGGCTCCAATGCCATTATCCGGCGTAATCAAGGACTGCTCAATGCTAAGCGCTTCCAACTCTTCGGTATTAGGAGCTCCACCCTTAAGCTCTTCGGCAATAGCGTTTTGCAATTCAGCTGCATTGTCTTCTTGCAAGTCTGTCAATGTCGACGGCAAGGCACCGATCATAATGATGTCCTTGTCTTGCAAGCCCCGGGCATTGACTTCACTTGTCACTGTCAATTTCGTTGCCGGGTATCCGGTAATTGAACCGAGGCGACCTAAGGTGTTTAAAAGTGTCGTCATCTCTTCAGCATTGGCCGATTGTGGAATCAACACAGTGGTTTCTGCCAAATCAGCATACTTTGTGAATGGGAAGCCGCTTTGAGTGAAAAGCGAGAGGTTCGGCAACTCAGCATAGTGATAAAGCCCCTCCATAGAGATCGTCGACGTGGGGTCAATTTCCAACTGATGCGGCAAAAGTACTGCCGACTTACAGTTATCGGCAGAGCCCTCCGAGAAAGTATGCGTATAAGCAACCGAGAAGCTCAAATCATTTTGAGCGCTGAACGCATAACCGTTTTTAAGACTGTCGACCAAATAGCCTTCAAACCCAGGCAGACGCAACTGCATCTGACCTCGAGTTGCATCTCCGTTGGCGTTGATTGAGTCCACCAAAACATTGTTAATGTGCATGCGCACTTGGGCATAGTCGCCCGGTTGCGGTTTGGTGTAACGATATTTCAGGAGAGAACTCACCTCACTGCCGCCAACCATGTATAAATCAGGCGCCAATCGCATCGAAAGATGCACCGGTGGCGGCGCATAACCGCGACTGCTAAGCTGACCGGTGTATTGCATGAGCTGACTAAACGACACGGCGCCGCTTTCGACATTAACCCAATTGGGAGCGTCGTAGGCTCGTCTGCGAGGTTGTTCCTTGACATCCTTTACCAACAACTTGTCACCAATGAGAACTTGATCCCCTTCGGCCAAGGCCCGAACAGCCATCACGAGATCCTCAGAATTTCTGCCGGCAATCACCAACATCTTGGCATAGCGGCTATTGGGCACATCGGCGATTGAAATTTGAGGGCCTTGTACAGTCGGCATATCTTTTAAGAAATGCGGACGATTTTCATTGGTCACAAAAACGACAAAATGCCCCTCGGCTGGCAATTGGTTGTAGTACACCGGGAAATCCACCCCACGCCATTGGGCGGCACGTCCGCAAAGCGATGCCAACACCGCAGCGGCAGTTTTTACCTGATTGTCAGGAGCTGAGGCAAATACGACTGGCAATGTTGTGCTTCGATTGGTACTGACGTCAACAAAAGGAACCGGTAACCTCGCCAAATCGCTGGAAAGTTTGATTTTTTGCTTTTGCAAAATCAACTGACTCGGCGCATTGATATCCAGCCAAAGCGTTTCACTGGTGGGAGTTTCACAAATGTTTTGATAATGGCCGACAAACTCAAAAGAAATTTGGTTTGCCTTCTTGATTAATTTAGGATCCAGAGCAACCTCAACAGAAGCAACCTTTCCCAGCCATTCTTCGGTCACGGGAACACTTTTTTGCAGTTGCCCGTTAAGGTAAACATTCAACTGAGAACGTGTCGGTATCAGTGCTGGTGAAGCCGTCACATTAAGCATCAGCCGGGCATCGGAAACCAAATCGTCGTCATGAACCCCAAAATCAAAAAATTGGGAATTGTTTAAGCCTGTTAAGTGAAGTGTCTTCGTTTGTCCGCCAGGAATCAATCCCAACAGAGGTAATGCGTCACGATAGGCGCCTGTCACATCGGAACGCCAGACCGGAGCGGGCTCTTCTTGAGCAGCCGCAACCGGCGCCACAGCCCCCGTTGATATTAAAGCGGTCACCAAAAGCGCGACCTTCCATTGCTTCAATGTCACTTTCTTTTCTCTCTCTACAAAAAATTTTTACGCCGGTTTTTTAGGCACAAAACTTGCACACCACTCAATAAAGAGCCTTAACCAGACAATGCGCTGAGGTACAAACTCAACCATTGAGCGGTACCCATACAGAGCGAGTCGCCCTAGGTTAACAAATCCGGTCCAAAGTCGATCATCAATTTTGCGTTCAGGCAACACCCACATGCCTGCTCTCGAGAAAGTACAACGATTAAATTGTCGTTCTTGAGCCAAATTTTTAAGTTTAACAGCCAATTCCAATTGATCAGAGCCTGACACTTTCTGAACAACGGCATCAAATTGATATTTTTCCCCGTTCAGGATCAAGACTAGTTGAACTTCATCTCCGAGCTTAAACAAGGACGCCGCCCCCAAACTCAGACAAACATCTTCTTGAGAATACTCGCTGATATGCGCCTCATGAACATTGCTTTGACGATCAATAATCATTGCCTCAAGCGACGTTCTCACTCTTGGGAATCGCTGCGTTTGAACCTCTTCGACAGCTACTCCCATCGAAGCGCCAAGAATCATCAAGTTATAAACGATCCACCCAATATTGATCGCAAGGGTCAGATATTCCGGTTGCGGGTCAAAGAGCGCTTTATAGATACCGATACAAAGACCGATACCATTTAACGCAATCAAAACCAAAAAAGGCTTGGAGATGTGCCAGTCCAAGTACTTTTGACCGATTGTCCCACCTTTAGCTGTCACATTAAATTTTCCTTTATGTGGCATGATCAACGCAACGGTCGTCGGCAATAAAATGTACCAAGACAGCACTGTTTCATAGACCCCACTAATGAAGGGATAACGATGTCCGCGTTGCAAAATTTGGTTCGTCAACGCCGAGTGAATCATGTGCGGCAAAACATATGCGAAAATGGCCATCGCTGTAGCGTAGATGACATAGATATTGCCAAACATGTAAGGTAGCGGTGCAACCAAAAAGATCAGACGCGGCAAGCCATGGAAAAAGTGCACCATGGCATTAAAAAAACAGAGTCGTTGCGCTAGTGTCAATCCTTTACCGAAAAAAGGATTATCCAAACGGAAGATTTGGATCATGCCTCGCGCCCAGCGAATGCGTTGTCCAATATGTGCAGCGAGCGTTTCCGTGGAAAGACCGGAAGAAAGCGGCACATCAATAAAAGCTGACGACCACCCTAAACGATTGAGTTTTAACGACGTATGCGCGTCTTCAGTCACCGTTTCGACAGCGATACCTCCGATCTGCTCTAGGGCCTTCCTGCGGATCACTGCGTTGGAGCCACAAAACATTGTCGCATTCCACGTGTCATTCCCCTTTTGAATAAAATCGTGAAACAGCGCATTCTCACTCGGCAGCGATCGATCCAAATGCAAGTTTTTTTCAAACGGGTCCGGCGAATAGAAGTGGTGCGGTGTTTGCACCAATGCTATATTGCCGTCTTTAACCATCCACCCAACCGTTTTTGTTAAAAAGTCGCTCGACGGAACGTGGTCACAGTCAAATATGGCAATCAAATCACCATCGGTCTCTTTAAGTGCATTGTTGATATTGCCCGCTTTGGCATGGTTGTGAATTTCACGCTTGATATAGCCAGCCCCCACCAGTGAAGCGAACGCTTCAAAAGTTGGTCTGGAACCATCATCAAGAATATAAACTCGCAACTTATCGGCTGGCCAGTCCAAATTCAAAGCTGCGAACACGGTCGGCTTAATGACCTCTAGCGGCTCGTTATAGGTTGGGATATAAACATCAACTGTCGGCCAACTTGACCGATCCTCTGGCATTGGATAAGGCTTTCTGTCTAAAACCCAGCAAACCTGAAAGTACCCCAACACCATGACAACAAAAGCATAAAGTTCTGCCGCCAGCAATGCGATACTTAAAAAGATGCCCAGTGCAGAATCCGTATTAAGCGTCGAGGTACATCGCCACCACAAATAACGACCGGAAACCACCATGGAAATCACAAATAACAACATCAACGTCAATCGAGCTTTAATTTGGCGCAACATCAGAGCCAAAATCAACATCACTGACAAAAAGATCACTTGACCTTGAATGTTAAAAGGTTGAGTAATGCATAATGCTGCCAAACCAACCGCGATAGCGCCCATTCCCCATAAGATGGCCAACTTCACAGATTTCGGCAGTCTTGAGCTGTGCTTGTCAATCACATCCACGCTGTGATCTGGTCCTGCGAGAATGACAGAGCCATATTGATTGAGAAGGTTTCCAAATCGTTCAAACGCGCCGTGAACCTTCCGATAAGAAGCCGTTAGTATCTGTTGAAGCGCGCTCGGTGTTCCAACTGGAACACGGAAAAGAAGTAAATAAACGCTTTGTGTGAGCCAACGAAAAATATCCAAACTTTTGGGAGCGTTGAAATTAATTAACGGATACAACCGCGGCAGTGCCTTGCGATAGCCACTAAGAAGCTCGTTTTCAAGCGGCAACAATATCCAGGCAAGCAAAAGCCACAATAAATTGATTCCCACAGCAAGCCACGACGAACCATTTTCGTGCCAGCGGCGCGCTGTCGAAGAAAAATAGTGAAAAACTGTCTTCAAACGAGGAAATCTCATTGAGTATGCAGATCGTCAAACGTAAAAGGGAGATATTTTACTCGTACCGAGCCTGATCTGAAATTCAAAGCAAAACCCGAACGCCCCGGTACAACCCAAACAACAAAAACGCAGAAGCCGTGGATGTAAAAGCCAACCCAACGGCAATTCTAATCAACATTACTTATTCATGAACTCTTCATAAAAAAGTCGTTACAAATTCTCCCAAAAGACAAAACATTTATCCCAACTTTCAATGCACTGCTTTATTTTGAGCTTTTTGGATTTTCGGAAAAATTCAAGTAGGACATTGCGATAAAATGTCAAAAGTGAAAATTACTGCAGATCAGGAGAGTATATGCTCTACGAAATGGCACGTGCCGTGCTCTTTAAAATGGACCCAGAAGATGCTCACGCGCTCATCATGAACAACATTGACTGGGCTGTTGCGCTAGGATTAACCAAGCTAGTCTCCGGACCGGTTATTTCCGACCCCGTTAAAGTCATGGGGTTAACCTTTCCCAACGCTGTTGGATTGGCTGCCGGCATGGATAAACAGGCTGCTCATGTCTCGTCAATCGGTGCACTCGGGTTCGGACATATTGAAGTGGGCACCCTCACACCTGCGCCTCAACCCGGCAACCCCAAACCCCGTCTTTGGCGCCTTATTCCCGCCCAGGGCATCATCAACCACATGGGGTTCAATAATGTCGGCGTTGACCAAGGGATGGCCAACCTGGAACGAACCGGTCAAAAATACCGTGACAAGTGCGGCATTGTCGGCGTCAACATCGGCAAACAAAACTCAACCCCCCTAGAAAACGCATTGGCTGACTATAAGACCTGCATGCAAGCCGCTTATGGTGGAGCGGACTACTTAGCGATCGATATTTCGTGCCCGAACACACCCGGTCTGTTGGACTTACAAGGCGGCGATGAGTTGTCAGTATTGGTCCGTGGGATCGCGGAGGAACGTAAAGCGCTTGAAGATAAACATGGCCGGTACGTGCCGATTACTGTAAAAATCGGCCCTGATTTACTTGATGATGCGATCCGCAGCGCAGCAGATGTTTTCGTCAAGTACGGCATGGATGCCGTCACTGCCACCAATACCACCTTAAGTCGCAAGGGTGTTGAAAATGAACCCAAAAGCGAGAACGTGGGCGGTTTGTCCGGTCTTCCACTTTTTGAACGTTCCACGGAAGTTGTCTCGATTTTAAATGAGCATTTGAAAGGAGAACTGCCCATTATCGCTTCAGGCGGTGTCATGTCAGCCAAACTGGCGGTTGAAAAAATGAAAGCCGGCGCCTCCTTGGTTCAAATTTACTCGGGCTTTATCTACAGTGGACCGATTTTGATATCGGAGGTTGCGCAAGCGATCCAAGCTTGGCGAAAAACTCAAAGCTAGTATCAACGGAGGTGAGTCATGCAAGAAAAAAGCACCATCATAAACCAGCGTTATCACTCTTCGGTTAGGGACTTTCAAGAGCGACCAGTTGATGAGGCGCTTTGCAGACAAATTTTAGAGGCCACAACAATGGCCTCAAGCTCATGCTTCATGCAGGCAACCTCCATCATTCGAGTCACAGACCAACAGGTTAAAGCTCAAATCGCTGATTGGTGTGGACAACCCTTTATAAAACAAGCTCCTCAATTTTGGGTTTTCTGCAGCGATTTGCACCGAGGTCATGTCTTAAACCCTGATGCCGATCTCGGATGGACAGACCTTTTTCTGACTGCTTGCCTTGATACAGGCATCATGGTTCAAAATGCCATGGTCGCTTTGGAATCATTGGGTCTAGGAGGGGTTTTCGTCGGTGGAATCAGAGACTGTATCGAAAAAGTCTCCGAACTGCTGAAATTGCCTGAACATACCGTTCCTTTTTTAGGATTGGCGTTCGGTTATCCGGCCTCTCGCAACGAATGCAAACCCCGACTTCCTCACTCAGTTACTGTGATGGAGAATGTTTACTGCGAGCCAAATCAAGGGACAATCGCTCAGTACGACGCGATCATGCATGAGTACTACACCATGCGGGCAAGCAATAAAACCGATACAACCTGGACAAAGAAGCTTCGTTCGGTTTTAATCCGCGAGCAACGGCCATTTTTAAAAGACTATTTGAAAAAACAGAAATTGAACCTGTATTAAGAAACAGGCACCGGTTCCCGGTGCTTTAGTTTTCTGTCATCCCGATGATTCTAAACGAATCTCACTCTCTGCCTTTAGGCTGTGGCCTGCCGTTGCCGAATATCTTTCAAAGGGGACAACCCGAATTGACGCCTGTACTCTCGAATAAACTGAGTGGGGCTTTCGTAACCGACAGCATAAGCGGCGCTTGACACATTGGCTTGTGAACTGATCATCAATCGCTGAGCCTCAAACAAGCGGATTTGCTTTTGAAACTGCAATGGACTCATTCCGGTCACCGTTTTAAACTGACGGTGGAACGCGGAAATAGACATATGAACCATGTCGGCGATATCTTCCACTTTAAAAGCTTTCGCATAGTTTTCCTTCATCCATGAAACAGCTTTTAAAACGGCGTGACTTTGAGTTCCGTTTGACATCAAAGAACGAAGTTCCTCGCGGCAAGGTAACAAAAACAACCGATAGTGAATTTCTTTAACAAACAACGGTCCCAAAAACTTCGCTTGTTGCGGATCCTTTAATAAGCGAAGAAGACGTAAAAATGCTTCCCCTAAATCGTCGGGACAGTCAAACGTAAAGATGCTGTCTTCAACCATTTTCTTTGGAGCGCTTTGGTTGAGCTGTCCAGCGCAATCAATAAGTGTCTGTAAATCCAAGCGCAACGACACTGCTAAAAAGGGATGCGCCGGTGAACTCCCTACGGCATGAAACGATGACGGAGCCGCCACTCCACTTAATAAACATTGTCCTTGACGATATAGAAAGCGTCGCCCCGTGATCATGGTTTCCTTCTGACCATTGACAATGAATGAAACCATGATCTGCCCACTGTCGCAAGCGATCGCCTGAGCAGACTCCCAACGATAAAGGTAAAGCCCCGGAATGACCGTTTCAAACGTTCCAGGTTTTTCCACTTGGGACTCAATAATTTTTGCACACTCATCAATGACACATTCTGCCAACATAAATGGCTCCTATAATGAAGACATCATATATTTTAGAATAGCAGAATTAGGCAATTTTAACCGTCATAAATATAACTAAATGTTAAATTGTTCTATTAATCATCAATAAATTGATATGGCACGATTTAGCAAAAAGTTTCAAAGATCAATCAACATTGTTCAATTAATTTTTTCTAGAATCATTTTGTACGAGAATGGGGATTTTCAATGTTTGATCCGAGCAAACGATTAGCACTGAAATTTGGGCTCGCCGCTGCAAGCATGATGGGGTTGCCGTCAGTTGTTTTTTCTCAAAAACCATGGCTAACATTGACCGATTTAGCCCAACGAACAGTCACTTTGACAAAAAAACCTGAAACTTTTGTTGTTGCCAACTACATTGCCAATTTTCTTTTTATCGGCGGTGCGTCCTGCGTTGATCGCATCGTCGGTATCACCGCTGACGGTTGGGAATCAACTCGTTATGCCGAATATATCCGGTTTACGGAGGCGTTCCCGATGCTCAAAAAAATCCCCAGTATCGGCGGTTACCATGATGACATTTTGAATACTGAACGAATTCTTGCCATTAAGCCCGATGTGCTTTTACTGGGGGTGACTCAATATGCTCAAAATGCTCAACGCCTGCATCTGTTAGAAAAAGCTGGTATCGCTGTCATCGTGCTTGATTATCATGCGATGACCCTTCAAAACCACGTCAAAAGCACTCAAATACTGGGGCAATTGCTAGACCGAGAAAAAGTTGCCTCAGAACAGATCCGTCGCTATCAAGAGGTAACGAACTCCCTTCACTCGCGAATCGCAAATATTCAATCCAAGACCAAAGAAACCCCGGTTTATGTTGAATGCGGTAATTTAGGTGTTGGTTCTTACGGCAACTCTTACAATAAAACCGTCTTATGGGGCGGTATTTTGCAGCAACTTCAAGCCAACAACATTGCAGCCAATATGCCAGCTCCCTATGCGTCGCTATCGCGCGAGTTTGTCTTGTCGACAAACCCCGGCATCATTTTCATTGCTGGCAGCATCTGGCAAAACGCCGCAGAAAATGACCAAATGCGCATGGGGCTGATGGTTACTCGAGACGAAGCTTTAGCGCGTTTGAATGGTTTTACTAAACGACCTTTATGGGATCGAATTGATGCCATTAAGAATAAACGGATTTACGGGGTTGATCATGGTAGTCTCCGATCAATGCTTGATTACACTTTGGCATTATTTATGGCACAGGTAATTTACCCTGGCGTTTTCGAGGACTATGACCCGGAAAGTGAAATTCAGACGTTTTACACACGGTTTTTGCCAGAAGTTGACTCTAGAGGAACTTTTACTTTAAAACCCTAAAGGGTCTTTAAGATGAGTTGTCATTTCCGCTACCAGCAAACCAATCGAAAACGCACAGCCATCTTGAGCGTGGGCGCGGTTTTGCTTTTGATTTCGATCGGCTTGGATTTAGCGATTGGCGCTTCTTCCATGAGGTTGCCGGCTTTACTATCCGCCATTTATGCCGGACCGCAAGCGACCGACATCGACGCCACCATTGTTTGGTCATTACGCCTACCGATGACATTGACAGCCCTCTTTGTCGGCACCTCGCTGGCAATGGCGGGACTTCAGATTCAAAACATTACCCAAAATGCATTGGCGAGCCCATCCACCCTTGGCATTACATCAGCCGCGAGTTTCGGCGCTGCCTTATCCATTAGTTTAGGATTAAGCGTCTTCAGCCAATTTTGGATTGCCACTGCCACGAGTGCCCTAGTTTTTGCGCTACTTGTCTCTTTTGCCATTTATTTCTTGAGTGCCCGCCGGGGTATGACGCCTGAAACCGTCATTTTGGCTGGCATTGTTGTTAACTTTTTCTTTTTAGCACTGCAACAAGTTTTGATCTACCGTTCCAGCCCGGAAGTTGCTCAAATCATTAACGGATGGACTTTTGGCAACTTGGAACGCTCATCGTGGCTTGCCGTTGCGCTAAGCGCCCCCCTCACCCTTGTCATCGCTGCTTTTTTATTGAAACGGAGCTGGGCTATTACAGCCCTAACTTTAGGTGAAGAACGGGCTTTGAGTCTTGGCATTCCCGTTAAACGGCTTCGGGTCGAAACTTTTTTCCTTTCAGCGCTATTAATTGCGGCTGCTGTCGCTTTCATTGGCACGGTAAGTTTTGTGGGGCTTGTCGCGCCGCATATTGCTAAATTGCTTCTAGGTGAAGATCAACGATTTTTATTGCCAGGAACACTTCTCGCCGGAGGCTTATTGATGGTCCTAAGCTCGCTTCTTGCCAAATTCATCTCCACTGGAGCCATCATTCCTGTGGGCATCATCACTTCTTTGGTCGGCGTTCCCTTCTTATTGGCGTTGCTCATTCAGCATTGCGCAAGGAGGTCGACATGATTGAATTAAAACTTGACCAATTCGGTGTCTCCTACGGTCGCTCATCCGTTTTACATGACATTGACGCCAAAATGGCAGGAGCGCAAGTCATTAGTGTGATTGGACACAACGGGAGTGGGAAAACGACTCTTTTAAAGGCGATCGCTGGACTAATCAAGCATCAGGGGGAAATCTCTGCCTTGCGAGATGGTCATGAGATCCCACAAAGCGCCATTCGTTATGTGCCACAACTCTCAACTGTTTCGTCAACGCTGAGTGTGTTTGAAATGGTTCTATTGGGTCTTGTGAATTCCTTGTCTTGGCGAGTGACTCCAGAGTTATTCGATCAAGTTGATGCGACCTTGCATGCGCTTGAAATCAATTCCCTGGCCCACTTACCGGTCAATCGACTATCAGGTGGGCAACGACAATTAGTTTTTCTGGCACAAGCATTCGTTTCTCAACCTAAAATTTTGCTATTAGATGAACCCACCAGTGCGTTGGATTTGCGCCATCAACTGATTGTTATGAACGCAGTGCGTGAGTACACTCAAAAACAAGAAGCCATTACTTTAGTGATCATGCATGATCTATTGACTGCTGCACGATTTAGCCAACAAATTTTGCTCTTGGAAAACGGCACATTGTCCATCTTGGATGAACCTGAACTGGTTTTACAAGCCCAGCGACTCGAACGTATTTACAATGTAAGCGTTAGTATTGAGAAAACAGCCTCTGACTTCTTGAATGTCGTTCCAATTAAACCGCTATAACTTGAACATATTGCTCGCAAAAAAGCGTCGATCAGGCCTTTAGCGTTGTCATTATCCCGGGACAACATAAAGTTAATTTCATCAAAAAGGTAAAAACTGAAATAAGGTTGTAGATTCGGAATTTTGATTCTCACTTTTTTAAAATACTTGACAGAAATGAGGATCAAAA
>ERZ779866.2197-NODE-2197-length-18031-cov-12.776424_pt1 | contig 18031 bp, 22 predicted proteins | sample MGYA00511248_ERZ779866 | MGnify/ENA primary metagenome ERZ779866 (study PRJEB29588, sample SAMEA2155758) | human gut metagenome | biome: human gut; feature: human-associated habitat; material: faeces | place: Denmark | collected 2008/2010 ... | reverse complement strand
GAGCCAACCAGAAGTGCCCACTCTAAGATTTTTCTAAGACAGAGAAACAAACAAGTGTCCAACTCTATTTCTTGATCCAGCTGAGGAAGATGGACACCTTCTCCAAATCCTCCTCACTTAATTCCGTGAGTTCCTCATGAAGACGATGCCGTAATGAGTTATGATCATCGAAGCCGGCGAAAAACTCTGCGGGCGTCAGGCCAAAATAGCTGATGATGTTGAACAGTTCCCGCAGAGAAGGGAGGCTGATCCCATTGGCGATGCTGCGAATGTAAGAGCCGCTCTTGCCCAGATCCAGGCTCATGCGGTGCTCCGACACATTCTTTCGCACCCGCAGCTCTGTGATCCGGCTGCGGACAAAGTCTTCGTACCGCTGTGACTCTTCCATTCGACCACTCCTCTCATCAATTCATATTGTAATATTAGCGCACTGGAGGAGTTGGTATTCATATAATTAAAACGGCCTTTATATTGCACCATTTTGGTAGTATAATTATCAAAAGAAGAGTTGTGTGAGTTTTCTGACCATCAACTCAGAGGAAAGGGAGAAGCAAGATATGCAACTTATTTGAAAACGCCAAGGATAGACTGGCAGCCCTTTTTCGGGCTGTCCAGCCTATCCTTGGCCATCGGGTCCTCGTAATTGGCCAGGTTCATCCGGGCGATCAGGCTGCTCCCGTCCCAGAACAGCCGCTGGATGTTGTCCCCCCAGTAGTCCATGCGGATCAGCTCCTGCCCGTCCCGGATAGCGTACAGCCAGGAGGGGTCTGCCAGCACGATGTCCAGCCCCTCTAAGGAGCAAATCTCCCCGAGGGTCTCCCCGGTGTCCCGCCGGGTGAGCAGGAGGGTCCCGTCCTCCTCCCGGAGCTGATAGCCCTCCTGGGCAAAGCCGTCGGTCAGGTCCTCCAACGGGTCGTAGGGCCGGACCTGGCCGAAGTACTCCTCATAGGTGAAGTGCTCCAGCTCTGGCTTCTCCCAGGGTAGAGCGGGCTGGACGCTCTGGATGGCGGGCGGTTCGGTGGTCACCGCGGCCGGCGTGGAGGCCGGGGCTAGGGTGTAACCCGCCAAGAAGAGGGCCATCGTCTAAAAACCCGACAGGGTCAGGCACAGGCTGGAAATGGACCTTCCTTTCACCGCAGAATCCTCATCTTTCCTCAGCCATTCCTCTTATCGTTATCGGAACCGTCCGGGGTCTGGCCATCCTCCTTCCCGGCGGAGACCATGGACCGGCGCATGGCAGCCAGCTCCTCCTGCCTCTTCTTCTCCTGCCGCCCCTCCGCCGCCCGCTCTTCTTCCATCCGCCGCCGGTTGTTAGCCGCCAGCACGGGGGACAGGGCCAGGAGCACGATCACGGCGATCAGGATCTTGAACTGGTAGCCGCCCGGGTCCAGGGCGCCAGTGCTGAACAGCCGGTACAGGAGCAAGCCCCCGTACAGGATGACCAGGCCAATCTCAACCACCCGCTGGTAGCCTCGCGGCAAGTCCCTGACCAGCAGGCCGAACAGGCTGATGGCCAGCCCCAGCAGGACGGACACCCACAGGTACCAGGCCACCGATCCGCCGGCGATCACCCCCAGGGTACGTAGCAGGATGATGACCAACAGCACCAGGGACAGGATTAGGAAGACACCGCAGTAGGTGGCCACCTGCCAGGGCCTTTTAAAATTAGGGGAATTTTTCATTTCACCTGTCCAACTCCTTTCTTTTCCGATAACAGACATATTTTTACGAGGGTTCGTCCGTCATTTGGGCCAACTATTCACGCTTACTTTATTGTGTCCGCTAAAGAAGTAATTGTATGGTTTCAGCGCTAGAGATGTGTTGTGATCCTCAATGGCGGTTATAGGATAATAGTCCCCTTCTTGAACTGTTTGATTCCCATAGCCTTCATGTGTGATGGTATATCTATGTCCCTCATAATATTTATACTTATTTGCTCCATTTGCTCGCCAAATTACCGTATACTGGTACGCCGAAACGTAATAATCTGGCAGCATCAACTCAACTGCATCTGCTGTTGCGCCCATTACTTTTATTATATGTAGTGCTATTGCCATGGCTGTTGACGCCGACCCCAAGGTGAAAATTGTAAGCAAAACACCCGCCAGCACCGTAATATCTTGATATCGTCCCCTGATATTGTATTCTGCGTATGCATTGCTTTCAGTTCTATAGCTCCAGGTGATTTTTGTTATGGCGCCTAATACATCTTGTACATAATGGTTGTAACGAACATCACCAACCATAACCCACCGTATAGCTTGGGGTTCAATGTTAGGAGCCTGGGCAACTTGCTCGACATATCTGGTCTCCTGCTTTACAGCACGATTCTTTTCATACCCCTGCCATAGAATTTGAGCTGTAGAGCGGTCAACATATGTAGATGATACTGTTTCTCCATTTTTTATGATGGAAAACCGGGCATCTCCATTACTTAGGTCCTCACTTCGAAGCGTAATCACTCCGTCCGCAGCTTTTCCCAAGACCGTATCGGTTTTTACCGTTACTGCGGATTCACCGGATATGGGAATGCTTGATGCAAGCGCAGTTGAGGAAATACCAAAGGAAAAGGCCAGCACAAGCAAAATAGATAGCATCTTGGTAAATCGTTTCACAATAATCCCCCTTGTATAATAAGTTTAGAAGAATACTTTCAGGTATCAGCAGACTTAGAGACGCCTGTGATATAACAGCTGAAGGACAGCAGGATCAAGTTCTTAATGTTGAAAAACGTTTGTATTATGTGTCTTAGAGAGCATTACATTATATACATTGGACTCGCCTCCGGCTTTTTGATCTTTTTGCAAATCTATGTATCCCCATGATAAGAGAAAAGCACATCTTGAAGCTATGAATTTTTAATTTGGAATCGGAATGGGGATAAAAGAATGATCATCACAATCGAGCATGTTTTCATTGTATGTGGAAGTGTAAAGTCAATCCCAGTCGCAGAGTCCTGCAAGGGCCTGCTGGAAGATACCGCCGAGCAGATCCTCCACCGGGTCGTAGAGTCGGACTTGTCCAATAGGTGAAGTACTCCAGCGCCGTCTCCGCCCAAGGCCGGGCGGACTGGACGCCCCGGGTGACAGGCGGGTCGGATGCCATTGTGGCTGGCGTGGTGGCCGGGGCTATGGTATATCCCGCCAGCAGCAAGAGGGCTGCCGCTAATATAACACTTCGGCCCCAGTTCATTCCGCTCACCTGACTTCCCCGGTTCTGCCTATTGGCGTTCAGCCGCTATCCGTTCCCCACCGGGATCGTGTGCTCCGTTCCCGTCTGGGTGGTCACCACCACCTGGCCGTTGGTCCCCACCTGGGAGAGGTCGATCTGGATCTGGCCGGAGTAATACCCTAAGTTCAGCTCGGTAAACTGGCTGCCGCTGTCCTCCGCCGGGGTGTAGGTCACCCGCACGGGGATCTCGTCGGTGAGCCCCTCCACTAGGATGCCGGACTGGTCCGTCTCGATGCGCACCTGCGCCGCCCCCGACCCGTAGATGCGGAATGGGCTGTAACGGGCGTCCGCCGGGTAGTTCAGGGCGGCGTGGAAGGTGAAGTTCTCCCCCTCTAAGACTATGCCGGACCCGCCCGCAAAGGTCACCTGGTCCAGGCCGGTGCCGTCCACGCTCTGGGCCCAAGTCTCCGCCTCCACCGACAGCTCCACTCGGTCCTGCTCCCCGATATAGCTCAGGGAGTCGCTGTACTCAACCTCAAAACTGGTCTCCCCGGCTCCAATGGGGTCCCAGTCCAGAACGGGGAGTGTCCCGGCAACCTGGTCGACCTCAAAGGTCATCTCCCGGCCTCTGTCATCCCGGAGCACATATTCCGTGCCGGAGGCGGTGATCAGCATGCTACCCTGCTCCCCATTCCCCCGGGTCAGCCACAGGGCCAGAATGGCCCCAATCCCTGCCACAATGACTGCGCAGATCGCAACGAGCCCTTTTTTCCCCTTCATTTTCTTACACACGCTCCTCAATTTATTTGGCTAACGAATGCGTAAACTCTAGTGTATATGCCTGAACATTAGCGTCAAATAGCAGAACGGAAAATGTTGCAAACGCCCTAAATTGGTCTGAATATGCTCCACGAACAACCGGTCTCCAACTACTCGGTGTATCTTCTCCGTTGATCGACCACGGAACCTGTTCAAAAGTCACATCTTGCCCATAATAGTTTCCACCTTCAGGTCTGCCCCCGACGCACACCACACGAATGTTCGGATGTCCTATTCCCGTAATGGGTGATCCGATAGTCCCAGGTCCCCGGTCTTTCGTAATTGCGACATTGTCAATCAAGCAGAACAAGTCATTTACATACTTTCCATTCATTGTGCCGCCTGAAATAGTGTATCTGATATAGCTCGTTATTGACATATAGCCTTTCTCAGTAAAAGTTTCTGTACTTGTACCTGGGCCAACAATTCCGTTCACTAGTGCCTCATTATATGCAAGGGCTTCTTCTGTAATCGGAAGGAAGTATGTCACGCTATCATCCTGGATGGATGTTTGCCCAATAGTACTTTCCGTGGTCAGAACATTCTCATTATTTCTTTGGGCAATTGTAGGCACGGTCATTGTCTTGCCATCAAATACTATCGTCGCAAATGTAATATTATTGTCGTTCATGTCAGAATCAAAGGCCCCGAACGCTGGGAGTGTATTCGTGGTGATAATCGAGAGTATTATGAAGATTGAAGCCAGAGCTTTAATAGTTTTCATTATCATTGGCACCTCCACTATTCTTTGAAATAGTCATTCTTTGAAAGAAAATATACTTTTTCGGATTTCGTCCACTATATTTGCTGCATCGGTACCCCCTCCAAATCTATGTCTTTATTCTATAAAACGATTTGAGTGCGTAGCATGCAACATTGACCGCTCTGCAGAACTCCAAAAGAGGGGAATCCTTGACACTACCGCAATAATTGATTTTCGGCACAAAACTTCTCTGATTTCATCTCGACAGAACGAGGGAGACTGCGGTATGGCAGTCTCCCCCATTTGCTTCATTGCTTATAATGTCTAAACATCTCTATCATTTTGAGAAAATGGACACAACGCCCTCCTCTTGTAACAGAGCAAACGCCTTTTTTCTTGCTCGTGTTAACGCCATACGAACGCTGTCTGGCCTGGTGCCCAACTCTTTCGCTAATTCAGGCATGGAAATATCCAAAAAATAATAGCCTTCTAACAAATGCCGAGATCGAGAATCCATCCTAGCTAAAATGCGTCGCAAGATTTCTGACTCCTCTTCCCGTATGATTTGGTGCTCTACCCCATGCTGATTATATTCACTGCTAGAACATTTGCTATATTCGTCATAAGAGATATTTTGAAAATTCACATAATCCCGATTGTGGTTCAATGCTAAGTGTTTGCAGGTAGAGATGATGTAATTGACCAACCGATCACGGCCAAGTCTCCGAAGCAGCGAAATCCGATCGATCAATTTTTCGAGAGCGTCCTGCACCACATCCTCTATATCTTGCTCATTCTTAACTATTTTCCCGACCTCGAAAAACATAAGACGTTTATAGTCCTCGTAGAGGGCAATCATAAATTCTTTGTCATCATCATTCTCAATTGCTAGTATACAGCAGGGTATCATAAAGTCTCCTTTTTTCTATATTGATTAAATGCTACACGAAAATTCATGTCATCTAGAAGAAGTAATAATGCCCGTTTCCTTTCTGATGGAAGATTCCGAATCATTTTTATCGCCATCCCTATATCTATATTATCGACAATCTTCTCCTCGAAAACATCTGGAGAAAAGTTATGCTCACAGCGTCCTAGTAAATAATCAATTGTTACATGAAAATAGTCAGCTAAATTGATCAATTTTTCAATTTCTGGATAATAAACATCTCGCTCATAATTCGAAATTGTACCAACTGATACATGTAACACATTTGCCAAATCTTTTTGTGTCATCTTTTTGTCCGACCGCAGTTCTTCCAGCAATTCCCCAAATGAAGCCATACATTTCTCACCCACCGGAAAAATTTCTTAAATTATATTCCAGCTGTGTTCTTAACATTCGAAATCAATAGTTTTTCAATAACAACCGCTTGATTTGGCTTCATTTTTTTAGTATAACTATTATCCAGAGGCGCAGATCATACTGTACCTGGTTCAAAAAGCCGCGCATTCTGTTGCACAAAATCCGTTTTTGTGTCTCCTATTCTGAAAGAGATCTAATCTATTGGGGGGGAACATATTGTTTGCATGGGTTCCTAGACCACATTCTCCAACTATCACAGAGCTTATAGAAGATGCCTATCAAAAGTACAAAAAGCTCATGTTTTCAACGGCTAAAAATTACACCCAAAATATATCAGATCAAGAGGATATCGTGCAAACGTCCCTGGAACGACTTCTAAAAATATTTTCAAATTTGGATGCATCTAAGTGTTGCATTACTGCCGGTTATATCGTTTATACAGTTAGAAGCGTTTCCATTGATCTTTTGCGTAGGAAGATGCGGGAAGCTAAATCTTTCAGCAACTTTCAGACCTCTGACATACTTGTAGACGCCCTTGGTAATGCAAAGCCATTGGATGATTTGCTCGTGTCTTTGGATCATTCAGATCAATTGAAGGCCCTATGGAGCAGAGTGCCCGAAGAAGTACGCATTCTATTGGAGGGAAAATATATCTTTGAGCTTTCAGATATGGAACTGGCAATTCTTTTGGGGTGTAAACCCAGCTCAATTCGAATGAAATTAACGAGGGCACGCCGTCAGGCGGCTAAAATCTTATTGGAAAGGGATGCGTGAACTATCGTGACAAGGCGTGAAGAGCTCCAAGAACGATATGAGGATGCGCTGTTTGCGCTACTGATGGATGATATCGCCACGGCTCAAGGGAAAGAAGCCGAAGAGCAGAATGAACAGCTAAAAAATGACCCAACCTTCGAGATCCCTGAAGAAGTGGATCAACGGTGCCTACAGACCATTCGGCAGCATAGCAGAAAACAACAGCTTCATGTCGCAGGACGTGTCACCTGGAAGGTCCTCAAAACAGCGATCGTAGCCGCTGGCATTGCCGCTTTGCTTTTTACTGGAGCTTTTGCGGCATCTGAGACAGTAAGAGTCAATACAATTAACCTAATTGTTGAAGTCTTTGGAACAAATACCGTGTTCCAATTTGAAAGTCAGGCTAACGGCGTAACTCCCGCAATCCGCGTGGGATGGGTGCCAGATGGTTTTACTTTGGAGAGCTACGGAGGTGACACCGCAAATGCGTGGTACCAGTATATAAATTCAGAAGGTGCTTTACTTTATATCGACTATATGACGACCTCTGGATCGAATATTAGTGTTGATACGGAAGATGCAGAAGTTGATCAGGTTAATGTGCATGGTGAGGATGCTATATTGGTCATCAAAGAGGAGGAAATTCAGCTTGCATGGCCTGTAAAGGAGAACTCCGCTTTTATTGGCATCGTTAGTTTGGGGATTGACCGGGATGACTTGATCCGGGTCGCTGATAGTCTTGAATATTAAAACGCAAAACGCAGCAAAAGGGTGGGGTGAGTGCTTCCTCACCTTTTTGCTAGAATTATATTTTTCTTGTTGCATTTTTTGATATTTCGTGTCTCCTGTATTTGAGGCTACCCTCAATAACATAAAGTGGGAGGTTTCTACATGAAGAAAAAAGTTCTATCGGTGCTATCATTTTGTTTGCTTATGAGCCTTTTGACCGTCACTCTTACAACAGCTCATGCAATTGAGCCAAAGTACACAGGGGTTTCCCGTATCTCTTCTACGCTTAATATTTCCGGTTTTGGAGGAGCTTCATGCAGGGGGCAGGCAATCTTACGGAGCGGATATACAGCGGATTTGACCGTGGAACTGAAGCAGGATGGGAAAACGATCAAAACATGGGCTGAATCAGGCAGTGGCGTTATAACTGTCAGCGGAACATATTATGTAATGTCAGGTCACGATTATGTGGTGACAACCACGGTTACCGTCTATGACCGCAGCGGAAATTGGGTAGAATCTCCTGCTCTTGATTCACAGAAAACTTCCTATTAGCTCGTTAGATGACTGGTTAAACGGGATCGCTAACCTCGATCGCATGTGAAGGCAGGGCGGGACTTGCTATCCTATCACTTTTGCCCGTCAAGTTGGCAGTGTTGAATTTGTTTTGTCAGCAGAATCAGTATGCGCACACAGATATCTATATTCATATGTAATGTGTAATAGGCGAGTGGTAACTGATTTCTTAAATAATAATGTTCGTGTCAGGTGCCCCCCAAAAGGGGGGCACCTGACACGAACAACAATATTGTGAATCGATGAAAGGAGATTCATATGCCGAATTATGCGTGGTATTATTTGGACTCGAGTAGTGATACATGTTATTGGTGCTATTCCAATGAGATGAGTACAACCGATTTTGCTGCTGTAGTTTCTTCCAAAATTGGCAAGCATATTTCTGCCGCAGACACGTCTTACGCCCGCAATAGTCAGGACTTGGATCGTCATAAAAGCTATGCACGCCATTCCGTTCATGTATAGCGCGATAAATAAGAAGCCCCAGTAAAATGAACTGCCCCACGTTGTGCTGTCAGTCCGCACAATGAGTGTCACATATCCTTTTCACTGTAAAAAATGTAATTCCATTATTTATCGTCCTTGTGATGATTTTAGCTGCAAGTGCAAACGTTGTTGTCGACCCCTGTACAAATAACATTCGACTTACCCCTTTTCTCTATCACCACTTCAAATTGCTCTGTGTTGGTCACGTCTCCGTCTATCACTGTTGTCGACTCAGCATCTATCAAAGTGGGCGGTGCAAGCACCGATAACTATATCTTAGTAAATGGTTTTTCAATCTTCCCGACGACTTTGTTTTCACTGTTCGGGTCGGGAGAAAATAACCGAATGGCGCTTTTCGCCTGGCTCTAACATCACTACAGGGACGGTCAAAAAACAGACAAACAATACATATCTTTCGAATATGGAAACGTTGCTGTTACTGATATTTAGGATGGATTAATCTAATTAGAAGGGAGAATTTTAACTTGATGAAAAGAATAGTGAAATTTATGCTGTTGGTATTACTTATATCAGGACTGGTTCTTAGCGCATATGCATCAGTTCAAACCAAAACGCACATAATTGATAACGATGACGCACAAGGATACACAAACGACCGTTATGGCTTTAACACATGGTTTCCCTGAATACTTTGTACTACAAAGATGCAAGGAGGCAAGCATGCTCCTCAGATAATAGCTTTTATCAGTATGAGTTTCCTGTAATCATCAGTTCTAGCCCACTGTCAGCTCAAGTACGCGCTTACCTGTATCATACAAGCTTTGCAGATCCTGTTGCTTTGTATTCAGTGAATTCTACGAGTTCTCTTGCTTTCAAGACGGCAGGAACTATAAATCAAGATCTTGCTGCTGCTGGCTGGAACGTGATTGGTACTGCTAGTATCAATCTTGCTGGTTCACTCGGCATGGGACAGGTTGGCTATTCTACGTGGATGGTCTGGCTTATGCCAAGCAATAATACTGGTAAATACTGTGGCGCCGATGCTGTGAGAATAGCGGTAACATACGACGAATCGGGGGAATTGACGTGTTCAAGAATAAGCTGTTGAAGGTTGTTGTGCTTACAGCCCTCGTATTGTCAACAACTGTGATCTCTGTAAGCGCTGTTTCATCCATCTTCAAAGAAGCAAACATGTTTCAAGTTGCAGAAAAATCAGGTGACATCAACCAGGTAATAGCAACTGAAGATTTTAGATACACACATTTTGAACCAGAAACTTCGTTGGCGTTGCAAGGCGATGCGGATACGTCCCTTAGTCCGAAAGTCAATATATATAACAAAATGTTAAATTCAATTGATTACTTTAACAACCTTGTGCTAACTATGGAAACATCTATGCTCAATGACGGCATAACCACTGTTGAGTATCAAATTGATATAAATTCAAATGTCGCCTACCAATCGGTTATTGAGGACGAACAGATTACCTCGGAAACATATAGCCAAGCAGGAAACATGATTCTTGTCGACAATTTAGAAAGAACATATATGCAGAACTATCTTCCAACCTATACACGCAGTGACACCCCATATATTCCGTTAGAGTCCAGAATTATCACAGGAGAAGACGGTATTCCATGTTACTTTTATAGAAGAAATGTCACAAATTGTCCACTGGCATCTTATTCTGTTTTTCCCCAAGAAATTACCTACAGCTATTTAAAGGATTTTGACAAGTGGAAAATTGAAGATAATAATGCAACATATCTGGGAAGAGATTGCGTAAAAATCGTTGGAACGCCTGCCCCTTATATTGCTGAAAAACATAGCATTGACAGCTTTACAATGTTTGTAGATTCTGATACAGGGATCCTGCTATACTTTCAGGGAACACTCAGTGAAAATGTATCAAGATATATGAGAGTCACTGAATGCAGCTTTGAAACTAAGGCCCCCATAAAACAATTTAATTTGGCTGATTATGATGGATACTCAGAAGTACAGAGATGGTAATGTTCGAGCGCTTAATGAAAAGGAAGCTATTGTTTTGAACTAATCGAGCATAAGGCTAGAATTGTCTGATTCGCCGATATAACTCGATTATCTTCGGCTCCATCTCAACCCCGTGACCTGTCCCTATCCTCAAGCCGATGCATGTGGCATCCGGCCCCAACACCTGGCACTACCTCACCGGGGGAGTTCACCCTGGACTGAGCGGGCAGAGGAACAGACCCCTGGCACTCCCACCCACGATGGAGCGCCAGGGGTTTTCCCATGCTTTTTCGAGGGTAGAGCGCCCGGCTGGAAGCCCATCGACCATTCCAGACGCTAACACGAATATTCCGCCCCAAACAACTGCAACGGGATTCAATAAATTTTTAAGAAAGTTATTTTAACGTGGAAGGGCTATTGCCACATTAGCTGTTACACTCAACGCATGGAGCAGGCAAAAGGGGTGATGGCCCGTGGATGCCCATGAACGGCGGCAGCGGATCATTGAGCGCCTGTGTAAAGTCCGTCATAATACATATGAAGACCTGGCACAATCGTTCGGAGTCTCCAAAAGGACCATCCAAAATGATATCATATTCCTTACTGGGCACTATCCTATCGAAACCATTTGTGGCCGCTATGGTGGAGGTGTCCGAATCATGGATGGATACCATTTAGATCCAAAACGCTTGACTGCAGATGAGACAAATCTCCTCAAACGCTTGGCCACAACCCTATATGGCGAGGACCTGATTTTGATGAATGGGATTATTACCCGCCTTGCTCCATATTGATTTTTCAATTGCACTTTGAAAAACACCGCTTGTGCGGTCATATCCGGCAGTTTCGATTTGTCGGCTGACGGCCCCAAAAGGGAAAGCGACGGTCTGAAGGCGCCAAGACCTGCCTGTGGAGCATAGTTCCATCAAGCAACGGCCATTTTTAAGGCGGCGAGCGCACCTTCCTTCAGGCCAAGGACAAGCTGTGGCGGCTTGTCCCGCCATGACCCGTCAGCCATCAGACAAGCCTGTCCAGCCACAGCCACAAGCAATGGGGGCAGTTCGAGAGATCCTCGGGGGGTGAAATTCCCGCCAAGCAGTGCCAACTGTGATCGATGCTGCCGCCCTGTTAGCCCGCGTTTTGCGCAGGCTTTTGCGCTTGGGGAAGTCGTGTCGAATACAGGCGCATCGTTAATCACAAGAACGGCGGGGACCGCCCACCGAAGAGCTACAATGCTTTCCAACTATGGAGCGGCCCCCGCCTTCCTCTTCAAATTTGAAAGGCGGCCAGCTTGACATCCACGCTGACCGCCTTTTGTGTTTGGCATAAATATATAGTAAGGAGGTCCTGCAAATGAAACCTGACCTGCACACCCGTTGCCTGGACGATCTTCCAGACTTCTTTTCGGTATCTGAATTTTCTACTGTGTTCGGCGTGTCCCGGGCCACTGCCTATCGAATGGCGGAACAGGGGAAGCTCCCCTGTCTGCGGATCGGGCGGCGAGTCATTTTATCCCGTGACCATCTCAAGCAGTGGGTAGAGGATACGATCGGAGGGACTGGGTCATGGCGCGACGGGTAAAGGGCGAAGGCAGCCTGTACCAGACTGCCGATAAAACATGGGTCTATCAATACAAGGTAGATGGCAAACGGAAGACCAAACGTTTCCAGCGCAAGGCTGACGCCAAGGCATTCATCGACTCACTCATGACTTCTCAGAGGCAGTCTTCCTTGTCCAGCGTGGGGCGCACCGAGGTCCTTACCGTGGGGGAATGGATGGAGCGCTGGCTGGAGAAATACGCTAAACCCGTCATCAAATTGTCCACCTATTGCAGCTATGAGCAATATGTGAGAGGCCATATCAAGCCACTGATCGGGGGAAAATATCTGAACACCCTGACGGCCGAGGACCTTCAGGACTTTTTCAATGACCGGGCTAAAAATGGTAATCTCAAAGGCAAGGGCGGACTTTCCCCTAAAACTCTGACCAACCTGCGCAATATGCTCCACCTGGCCTTTTCCCAGGCGATGAAAAATAAGCTGATCCAGGAAAATCTGGTGGAGAGTGTCGTGCTCCCAAAAGTTCGAGCGCAGGAGATGCGGGTTCTCAGCCGAGAGGAGCAAAACCGACTCATCCTGGCGGCGCGGCGGGCGCCGGAACCTGCCGCCTTTGGGATTATCTTCGATCTGTTTACCGGTCTGCGGATGGGAGAACTGTGCGGATTGCGGTGGGAGAATGTAGACATGGCAAACCGGTCATTTAAGGTCTGTGAAACCAGAAATCGTCTGCCTAACTTTGATCCTTCCATTAGCACCAGCACCAGCGTTCATACCGTAAAGAGCACCAAGACAGATAACTCCCGCAGAACGGTATACATCATGGACGGTTTGTTCAAAGATTTTCAGGATTACCACACCATCCAAATGGAACTCTGCGATCAATACCCCGGCTACAATCCCGGCGGCTATGTGTTCTGCCAAGAAAATGGCCAACCCTATGAGCCCAGGACTTACCAGGATCTGTTTAAGAGATGTGTTCGCCAGGCAGGAATTACCACTGCCAACTTTCACAGCCTCCGGCACACGTTCGCCACCAGAGCCCTGGAACAAGGCATGGACGTTGTGACGCTGTCCCGATTGCTGGGCCACGCCAACCCCTCCATCACATTGGACAAGTACGGCCATGCCTTGGATGATCACAAACGGATCAGCATTGAACGTCTCAGCGGGCTTTACACAGGCGGTTCTATGAAGTTACTCCCTGCCCCCGCCGCGCAAGACGATACCCCAGAATGTTCCCAGTTCTTTTCTATGAACTTCTGAATTTACATCAGCACCGAAAATATCACGCCAAGATTTGCATCAGATAAGCATCACCTAAAATTTGGTTATAACTTTTTCAAAAGAAAAACCGCCGATTTTCCTCGAAATCGACGGTTTTATGGTTGCGGGGGAGGGATTTGAACCCTCGACCTCCGGGTTATGAGGGCGCGGCACCGCGTTTTTCTGATATATTTATCTCTATTAGTTCTCAGAAATCTGCATTTTGAGCTAATATAGAAACTATTGAGATTTTAGATTCACGAGTTTTGAGCGGTAAGCCTCTTATTTGCATCAACATTTAAACTCTTGAGGTTTCCTTAATAGTTCGAAATACATGGTAATGCCACAATTCTTAAAATTATAATACTCGCCTATGTTGCATTTCGTAACGCACGCATTGAGGATCTACGTACATCTCATATACAAGCAGTTTCTTTTCTCGAGCAATACCCAGCAATTTATCGCTCCATTTTTTGTTGATTCTTTCTCCTAAATATAGTGTCGTTGGTTCTAACCGTATGTACATTCGCTCTTCTTTGGAAAAATTAGGCCATTCCTTCGAAATGATTACTCTCCACTCTTTTTCATAACTCCATTCTTTCGATTTCTGGAGACTAAGTTTTGTTTTCAACAACAAATCGGGTGAAGGAAAAGGCAAGTCCATTTTGTTAGCATCCCTACAAGTATTTCTCTTCAGCTCATAAAAAGAGAACCATTCAGCAAGCATAGTTGCATCTGGCCTTACGTCAGAATATCGAACTGGCAAAATTGACTGCCATCCACACCATTCAACATTATCGTCTGATCCCTCACACAAATGAGGAACGCAAAAGGATGGTTGAAGTACATACTCTATGGCAAATCCGGCATGACTCTCTCCATAATGTGACCATATGACCGGAGATGTAATATCTTGTGTTAAGCACCCAACAAACGTAGTCTGCTGTAGCAATTGCACTGACTTTATCAGTTCCTTTTGAACCGTTTCCAAAAAGCATTCTTTTTTTTGAGCTAAATTATCCATAACCATATCAATGACTCGCTGCGTTTCACTAGTTATAGCATTTAGTCCAATTCTTTTTTGTAAGCTGTTCTTTAGATTTTTTGAAGTAAGGTGTCCATTTATTTTTTTCAACAGCTTATCCATATCAAAATATAATAGACAATCAAATGGATCGTTAAATTTATCTGCTCTGGAAAGTCCAAATTTGCTATTAGTAACTTCGTCAATGGCATAATCAGATGGTGGCCTGATTCGGAATAACGATGGAATTCTACAACACATCATGTACTCCCGAAGCTTCTCTAGTGGCTTTGGTACCTCTGCAACGGTTCCTTGTTTTATCCAGTTAATAAATATTTCTGAAGATATAGTTGTATCATCGAGTAAACTGTGCAAACCATCAATCTCTGTCTGAGTCACAATTACCTCCCCCATTGTCGCACTTCGCACTTTATTGCAATGTCCGCAACCGAATTATACCTTGTCTCTACTCTCTATGCATCCATAAACTCTTTAATAAATTCTTCAACTTCTTTTGGTACTTTCCTTTTTTCTGAAATAATGCTCACTATACGATATAGATATGTTGAATCCCTGGAAAGCTCAAAAAGGTCACAGCTTAAATTTGGCTGAACATAAAGAACCAATCCATCAAATACAGTACCATCTCTTCCTGATTCTGAATACTCATCAATCAAAAAGATGTATCCATCCCTAAACTTCATGCAAAATGAGTTGCCTATTCTGACACGATGCCACTCATCCTCACACAGCACAACGCCTGCTTTAGGATTTGTTTCTACAACATTTTTTGAAATTGGATGCCAAACTCTTGTCCCTTGAATAGTTTCTTGTAAGAGCATTTCCAAAAAAGCTTCAATTCTATTTTCTCCCAAAGTTAACCTTCCTTTCTCAGTCCAACTTCAATTCGTCTAAGTTGCTTACAAAGTTTATGTAGCGTTGAAAGCTCAATGTCTTCAGCATGAGGGATACACTTATGCTGAAGAATATAAGAAACATATTTTATTCGAGCTTTTAATCTAAACGGAAGGCATGAGTACAATGCTAAAGTTTCGTCTAATAAGCCATCAATTATACGGAATCCTTCTTCTGAATAATGTCTATCCTGAATATTATCATGGTGTCCACTAATTTCTTTGCACAGTCGAGAACATTTTTTGCGAAATTGCTCTCTGTCTAATTCTATTTGGATGCGTCTTTTAATTCGGAGCATTCCTATAAATGTTGCTACCGTAACACATACTCCAATTATATCTAGGACTGCCAAAACATCTGGTGAAACCAGCCAATTAAAGAAATTCTTTATCTCCGGCATTTTGACATCGGCCTCTTTATCATTTATTTCTACAGAGAGTCTGTCAAATTATAACACATAAATACCAATTATTCAAATCACAAAATAAGATGTTAAGACAACTTCGTTGCGACGATAACAATTATTGTATTAACTTCGGCCACTATCATTTTGAACCAAATATCTCACCAAAGCGTCAATACCCCCAAAACAGAAAGGTATGATGAATAACAATGCAATACCAGCAACTACTACTCGCTGCCACAACCATTGTTGATGTTCTTCTGGATTACGAGGATGGCAAATTGATCCTTTCCATACTATCGGAGCTTATCCAGGAGATGATGGATGACGGTCAGCCTCTTGCCGCAGGTCATGTGGTCCACAAACTGTTTGACCTGTCTGAATTAGATTGTCCGGTGGAGATGGACGAACAGGCCCTTCCTCTATTTATCTCCATACTGACAGACTGTTTGGAAGCTCACGAAGCAATCTCATCTTAATTCAAATATCTACATATAATCTGCATCCGAGCCAGGACCTTTCAGAAGGCCCCGGCTATTTTTATGACTGGAGGTATTTTATGACAGAGAAATATTTTTCAGAGCTGTCTCGGCGTCTGCAGCTGGATGGAATCACCTCATCCACTGGGGAGAACCAGCGATTAGAAATCTTCCTTCGCGGCCGACCTGCCCTCTTTGTTTCACCAGTCGGCGATGTAACTCTGCTGTCCTCTGATGGCAACGATGAAAAGGCTAATGATCTATACCATCATGTGGCAGCAACAGCGGGGGAAGTATATAACTATGTGGATGCGGTACAGAGCGCTCCGCTCCTTCGTGCTACCAGCCTAAGCGAGCCGTTTCACCTACTGGCCGATTTCGGTGGAGCAGCGCTGGCTGGCCAAGAACTGGGTAATGGACGAGGCTATCAATTTGCCACTTGGATATGGGACTTCAATCGAGAGGGACTCACCTACGGCCACTATTTCCAAGACGACTTTCAAGGCGCAAAGCAGGATTTCGCTGTCCGCTCCGGCCTGATCTCCAAAGCGCAATTGTTCACCCCAGCGCAACTCATAGAATTGTACCGTGCCACAGACTATCTTCTGCAAGAAGGCGCAGAACCAAATGGCAAGCAACTGGAGTCTATCCAAGAGGCCAGATCAAAAATCGAATATATCGTTCCGAATCTCCAGTCGCAACTGGAATCAGGCCATGGGCAAGAGCCGCAACAAATGAATTTGTAAAAAGGACAAGCGGGCCACGCTGCTGCTATCAGGCGGCAATTACGGGCTCCATTTTTATGTCCAGAAAAGGAAAAAGATATGATAAGGCGCTTTGTAAAGGATTAGCCGTTCATATCACAGCCGGAGTTGACCGCTCCGGCTATTTCAATTTTCAGAGGTGGTGCTCCGTCATGTATAAGCTCCAAAATATCCTGGACCTGTCCAGTGACCATTCTGCTACCCCCGCTCCAGCACCCACGGACTCTGGATCATCCCGGTGCAGAGGATGCCCCTACCCTCGGCATGGGCTGATCTGCTGGCATCAGGATGGAACCTGTCTGCGGACAGATATCCAGAGGATTTATCAGAAAGGTGAACGAAGATGATCCATCATCTACAACACTCAACTTTCACCATGTTCCCTGGCCGGGCGCGCGCTCCTCCTATAGTTTTCTTTATTTTACATGTGTCCTTACAATCATCTTATAGGAGGAAGCCCAATGTCCCACAGTAACAAACCGCTTTCGCGAAAAAGAAAAGCTGCCTTAGCCCTTCTCTGTCTGCTCGCATTGTGTGCTACCATTCTGATCGTCTGGTATGCCTTCAACCATCTATCTCCTGCCGTCGATTCTCAATCCACCCCCACCGGTCTTGTCTATGACGAAGCCGCAGTAGAGGGCGGATGGGAGAGTCTGGGCCGGGAGGAGATCGAGGAGATCCTGAACCAGCAGGTGGAGGAGGGGTACATTAACATCAGCATGAACGCCTCCCCCGTCTTTGAAAATGGCCAAGCTGAAGGCAATCTCATGATCGTCAACGAGACAGTCAACCGCTATCCCCAGCAGGTGGTCATCACCCGGGATGATACCGGAGCGGTTATCTACACCTCCGCCGCCATTCCCGTGGGCAGCAAGATCGCCGCCGATATTCTGGACGTAGATCTGGAGGCCGCCACCTATGACTGCACCGCCATGTTTCACTCCCTGGACCCGGATACCGGAGTCGTCTTAGGCTCCGCCGGGGCCAGCATCACCATCACCGTACAGAACTAATTTTATATGAAATAAAAAGGAGAACATTGACTATGAAAATCAAGAACCTGAAGCGTTTCGCCGCCCTGTCCATGGCCCTGTGCCTGTCCCTCTCCCTCATGACCGCCGCCTCCGC
>ERZ779866.2194-NODE-2194-length-18050-cov-3.192609_pt1 | contig 18050 bp, 15 predicted proteins | sample MGYA00511248_ERZ779866 | MGnify/ENA primary metagenome ERZ779866 (study PRJEB29588, sample SAMEA2155758) | human gut metagenome | biome: human gut; feature: human-associated habitat; material: faeces | place: Denmark | collected 2008/2010 ... | reverse complement strand
CCGACGAGCCGCAGGTGTTTGAGTCTCGCAAACCTTTCAATTTTAAGAAATTTATCGTCGTTTTGCTGCTGCTGATTATTTTCGGCGGAGCCGGCGGCGTCTTTTATTATATTTCCAATATCGACTGGAATCAGCATAAGGATAAGATTGCGGCACAGTTTTCGGAGATTACCGGCAAAAAAATTGTTTTTAACGGGCCGGTGCACCTGACGCTGCTGCCGTCCGCCAACTTAACGGCAGAAGACGTTAAAATCTTTAATCCCGATGATACCGGCGGAGCTGGCCAGTATCAGGTCTCTGGTTGCGGATTTGAATGTCGCGGCTTTGGTTAAAGGCGATTTTGACGTAAAAATGATGTCGCTGGTCGAGCCGGACGTTCGTTTTGAAACGGATGAGAACGGAAAACTGAACTGGGAATCGCCTTTGAGCGAAGCTCAGAAGTCCAAAATGGAGAATATGCAAATTGTTTTGGACAGCGTGATGATTAAAAATGCCAAGCTTTCTTATGTCGACGCCGCCCGGGATATTAATCTGCGGGTTGACAATCTGAACGCCGAAATTATCGCTCAAAGCATTTTCGGTCCGTATCGGATTGAGGGTACCTATATGAAGGACAATAATCCCGAGGGTTTTGCCTTTTCGATCGGCAAAATTTCCAGCGGGCTGGCTACAACGCTCAATCTGGTCGTCAATCAGCCGGCCACGGAAACCTTTGTGCGTTTTGACGGGGCGGTCATGGCCCAGAACAATGCCGTTAACGGCAATCTGATTTTCGAATCCAAAAAACTGATGAATTTCATCAATTCCAATTTTAACGACTTTAAATTGGATAAGGAATACGATTATCCGCTGGCGGTCAGTCTGGAGGTCAAAACCAACAAGACCAAAGTCGATTTTACCAGTTTCGTGGTAAAGTACGGGGAGACGGCCGGTGCCGGCAATCTGTTGATTCCGCTGTCGGACGGAGAGTTTAAGTCCGGCGGCGGAGAAAACGGTGCCGAACGTCCGAAGGTCGAGTTGGCGTTTAATTTTACCGAACTGAATATGGATCCGGTCGTGGCGTTGATGAAAAAACTGTTTGCGCGTTTTAATGCAGACGAGGCCAATTATAATCCGGAGTGGAATTTTGATCTGCTGGCCGACATGAAGTCGATTAAGACCAGATACCGCGACCAGCTGATTAAAGAATTTAAACTCAGTCTCGACATGATTAACAACAACATCAACATCAGAGAACTCAGCGCGGTTTTGCCCGGAGATACGGCCGTGAACATCAAAGGCGACGTTTATTCCGACCTCGGGCATTTGAGCTACAAGCTTGACACGTCTTTGAAGTCTGACGAGTTTTTGCAGACGCTCAAGTGGCTTGACCTCAAGCCGGAAGTGAATTCAGACCCGGCTCTGCGGCGGATTTCCGTAACGGCGGCCTTAGGCGGAAACTTTCAGAAAATCGGGATAAATCCTTTGGAACTCAGTATTGACAAAAGTTCTCTGAAAGGTGAGATCGGTATTATCAACGCGGCGCGTCCGGCGCTGTTTATAAACGCTTCGGCCGATATGATCAATTTTGACAATTATCTGCTGCCGATGCCCAAAGATATTGCTGACGGTGATTTTGAAACAAGAATGAACTACCGGATGCAGAAGCTTGGTTTTCTGAAAGGTTTTGATGCGGATTTGCGGCTGAATCTGGATTTGGGCATTTATGAAAGCATGCCGTTCGAAAATACGAAGCTGACGGCCAATCTTAAAAACGGGGTATTGGACATAAAGGATTTGAGCATTGCCGCCGCTGCGAATGCCGCGTTTGATTTTAAAGGCGAAATTAAGGGTTTCGGCGAGAGCTTTGCTTTTGAAAACCTGAAATATGACGTTGACACCAAAGACTTTTCTTCGTTTTTAAGTAAATTGGACATTAAGGCGCCGGACATAGATATGAAAACGCTGAAAAGCTTTAACAGCAAAGGTATTGCAACCGGATCTCCGAGCCGTTTTGCAATCAAGGCGGTTTCCAAACTGGAAAATATAAACGTTAATTACGGCGGACAGGTTGCCAAAAAAGAAGGGCAGTTTGTATGCAACGGCGATTTGGAAGTCCGCAGTCCCGACTTTGTCAAAATGTTAAATGCTTTTAACGTGAAATATGAACCGAAGGCGTTTTCTCTGGGGCAGTTCAGTCTTAAAACAAAATTTGCAGGCAGCCGGGATTATTTCAGCGCCAAGCCGGTTGAAATCAATGTCGGTCCGAACAATTTCAACGGCAGCATAGATTATGACGCGACCCAGCCGCGTAAGAAAATAAGCGCGGATATGGAAATAAACCGTTTTGAACTGGACAAGTTCTTTTATAACGACGCATTGGTGCAAAGTACGCAAAACGTTGTGCTGCAGCCTCAGGGGGCAAGGCAGCAGGCGGAAATGTGGCAGAAGCCGGTTTTTGACAAAACCAAACTTAATTATGCCTTTTACGAAACTTTTGATTTTGACGGAAAATTTAAAGTCAACCGTCTCAGCTATGCCGATTATGCATTTGATTTTGCAACGTTTGGTTTGTCGCTGGCGCATTCTCAGGCCAAGCTTGAAGATTTTCAGGCCGATTTTCGCGGGGGCAAGATTACGGCCGCGGGCGAATGGAATATGGTGCCGGATAACCCGACAATTCAGGGGAATATCGCGCTGCAGCAGTATAAACCGGAAGCGTCGGCACTGAGCGGAAGCAAATACGGGTTTTCCGGCGGCGAGCTGGAAGCTAAAATCAATTTTGAAGCGCCGGCGGCTTCGTTCAACGAGATGTATGCGCATTTGAACGCCAGTTTTGCGTTGGATTATAAAGACGTGCGTTTTGAAGGGTGGAACATCAGCGAAATCTATCGAGATATTTTGGTCAGGCAGACTTCTGACGGGCTGACCAAAATGATTAAGGACAATTTGCAAAAGGGTAGCGAGCAGTTTGAAAATATCCGGGTGATTGCCGATGTCAAGGACGGCAAGTATACATTGTATGAGACGCAGATGCAAAACGGTGCTTTTATCGTGACGGCATCCGGCAGCGGCGATATCAACAACTGGGATACGGATACGGAGTTTACGGTTAAGTTCAGGAATCCGGATTATCTGCCCGAATTTAAATACAGATTTTCCGAATCCCTGTCAGCGCCGGTTTTGAGTGTCGATGCGGAGGCGTTAGCCGCTATGTATAACAAACGGCAAGCCGAAATCGAGGCGCAAAACGAAGCGGCGGCAAAAGCCGCCCGCGACCGGCTTGTTCAAATGATGAACGATGAACTGCAGAAGGTTAAAGCGACGGAGAGCGAACTGCACAACGTTATCCGCAGCGAAATAGAGAGCAGGTCGGCCGGAGCGGAAGATCCGGAAGCGATTGAGGCCTATAAACAACTGGCCGAGCAGGTCAAAAATCTGGAAGCCGAAACGGCGGAACTGCAGCTGAAGGGCAAAACGCCGGATTTTGAAGAGGCGTTGGTGCAAGAGATTGCCGCGGCAAATGACAAAATCAGAGTCGAGAGCCAGAAGATCAGAAAGGCCGTGGATGAGAATCATATTAAAAACCAGCGTTTTGTCATTAACAAATATTATACCAATATTGTCGGGCGCAACAACGAAGCCAAAAAGATTGCCGCCGATTACCGGACCGGGTATGCGGATCTGACCAAAAGGCTGAGCCGGATTGAAACGACCTATCGTCTGGTGGAGGATAAAAACATTAAGCGCCTGCGCAATAAAATAGAGGGCAATCTGCTGGCTTTGGACAATATGGCAAGCCGGGTGCAGAACGATGTGGTTCGGCTGCAGGGCAGCAGCGACATTGCCGAGCTTGAAAAATATGCGGGTGAGATTAAAATTACCGATTTGGACAGCGAGAAATATGTTCCGTCGATTCAGGCAGGAATCGATGAACTGGTAACCTATGCCGACGGGAGAATCAAGCTGGAAGAAAACCTTTACCGCAAAAAGAAAGAGCAGGAAGAAATCAGGCGCAAGCTGGAAGAAAACACCGGAACCATTTCGGTTAAGGATACCGGCGTAAGCAAAACGGTGGTCCGTGATATTGAAGAAATCGAAAAATCGGAACAGGCCGTAGACAATAAAAACGTTAAGGTGCTTGATTTTTCCGACGAAGATAAAAAGCCGGAGGTCAATAAGGTTCTTAATGCCGACAAGTTGAAACAGGCTTCGGGCGGAAGCGTCAAGAAGAATGAGGGAATCGTGGTCAAGCCCAGCGGAACGATATCGAAAGCCTCCGGTGTTATTATCAAGAAATAGTACTTGTTTAGAGCGTTTTTGATGTTATATTGACAGGTATTATATAACTATTGTCTTACAGGAGCCGGTTATGACCAGAAATCCCGAAGTATGCATTCTTCCCGTGGCGGGGCTGTCCACGCGCAATCTTCCTTCAACCAAAGTCCTGCATAAAGGTTTTCTGACGCTGCACGGCAAGCCCATCATCCAGTATGCGGTTGACGCCTGCGCCGAAATCGGTGTCAAGGAAATCGTGTTCATTTACAGCACAGAATCAAGCAAAGAGCTTTTTGAGAAGTATTTTTCGCCGTATCCGTGGTTGGAAAATCATCTGAAAGAAAAAGGGCGGTTGGATCTTTTGAAAACCGTGCAGGATATTATTCCCGCCGGGATGAAGTTTTCGTTTGCCGAGCAGAAAAGGCCTTTGGGCAACGGTCATGCGGTGCTGATGGCAAAAGAACTGGTCGGCGACAGGGATTTTATCGTGATGTGGCCCGACGATGTTTATATTGCCGCCCGGGGAGGGCAGGGCGTTTTGAAACAACTGCTTGAGGTCTATCGGGAAGAAGGCGGCATGGTTGAAAACATTATAGAATATCCGCGCGAGCAGATGGTTCGTTACGGAGCGTTGGTCGGCGCTGTGCGGGACGGCAAAAAGGTTCATGCCACGGGGTTGGTCGAAAAGCCGGCTTTGGAGAATGTGCCGTCCAATTATGCAAGCATGGGGCCTTATATTCTGCCGAATGAAATTATGAACATTCTGCCGGAGGTTCGCAACGGGGGCAACGGCGAAATCAACCTGACGGACGCCATGGAACTGGCGGCGCAAAGGGGGATGAAGCTGACCGGCGTGTTGTGTGACGCAATGCGTCTGGACTGCGGAACCAATCAGGAGCTGGAAAAGGCCAATCTGAAGCTGTGTCTGCTCGAAGATCCGGAACTCAGAGAATATTGCCGGGAAATACTTCGCTCGCTTTAAGGTGCGGAAGTTTTGAAAAGACACTTGAACAAGTGTCTTTTTTATACACATTTGAGGATGGATTATTGCATAATGGGCTTATCTTCCGTATAACTTATGGTAAGTTCAAGGAGAAGTGTATTTATGTTTTTTTCAAAATTTGAGCGTCTGGTCGGCCGCCGTTATCTGAAGGCCAAACGCCGCGAGGGTTTCATTTCGGTAATTACGGGTTTTGCTTTTACCGGAATTGCGCTGGGTGTGGCGACTCTGATTATCGTCATGTCGGTCATGAACGGTTTCCGTCAGGAGCTTTTGTCGCGCATTTTAGGTATTAACGGCCATATCGGCATTATGTCGCCGTCGGGATATCCTTTTAACAATTATAAGCAGGCCGTGACCGATATTGCTGAATTTGAGCATGTGACGCTGGTGGTACCGATGATCGAAAACCAGCTGCTGGTTTCGGCCGGCAAGGCGGCCGAAGGGGCTATGGTTCGGGGAATTGAAAAAGACGATCTGCTGAAGAAGGAAGTATTGCGCAATGCAGTGGCCGGCGTAAATATGGAAGAGTTTGCCGGCAACAACGTGATTATCGGTTATCGTTTGGCGCAAAAAATGGGCGTTATTCCCGGCGACGAAATCACGCTTATTTCTCCGAACGGCAAAGTGACCGCTTTCGGTACGGTTCCGCGGATGAAGTCCTATCGGGTGATCGGGACTTTCGACGCCGGTATGTTTGAATATGATTCCGGTTTTATCTTTATGCCGCTGGAAGCTGCGCAGACATACTTCGGTATGAAAGGCGGCGTTTCGCATATTGACGTGACGCTGGAAGATTCAAAATGGCTGAAACCGGTGCGGAAAGCCATTGAGGAAAGTGTCGGTCCCGGCGCTTACGTTTATGACTGGCAGCAGTCAAACTCCGCGTTTTTCAATGCGATTGCGGTTGAACGCAACGTGATGTTTCTGATTTTGACAATGATTATTCTGGTCGCCGCTTTCAATATCATTACCGGGCTGATTATGCTGGTGAAGGACAAAGGACGCGACATCGCGGTGCTGCGGACTATGGGGGCGACCAAGGGGATGATTATGCGTATTTTCTTTTTGGACGGGGCTTTTATCGGCGTGGTTGGAACTTCTATCGGACTGGCGCTGGGGCTTTTGTTCTGCCACAATATTGAGAATGTGCGGCAGTTTTTGCAGACGCTGACCGGGCGGGATTTGTTTTCGGCGGAAATTTATTTTCTGTCGCAGCTGCCAGCCAAGGTCGATTATACAGAGGTGGCGGTGGTCGTCGGAATTTCGCTGCTGCTGTCTTTTTTAGCCACGATTTATCCGGCATATCGGGCGGCCAAGTTTGATCCGGTGGAGGCTTTGCGTTATGAATAAAAATGAAATTACCCCCACTTTGGAACTGAAAAAAGTGGTTAAAAACTTTAAACAGGGCGGCCAGAAGCTTGAGGTTCTGCGCGGCGTGGATTTGGATATTATGCCGGGTGAGGTTGTGGCCTTGATCGGCCCTTCGGGTTCGGGAAAGTCAACCATGTTGCAGATTGCGGGGCTGCTTGACAGACCCAGCGGCGGAAACCTTTATCTTGACGGGCAGAACTGCAGCAAACTCGGTGATGCGATGCGCACTTCCCTGCGCCGGGATTATCTGGGGTTTGTTTACCAGTACCACAATCTGCTCGGCGATTTTGACGCAACGGAGAACGTGGTTCTGCCGCAGTTGATTGCCGGGGTGAATATAAAGGAAGCCGAAGAACGAGCCAAGTGGCTGCTGAACCGGCTGGGACTCGGAAAACGACTAAAGCACCGTCCGGCGGAGCTTTCAGGCGGCGAACAACAGCGGGTGGCAATTGCGCGGGCGCTGGCCAACGCGCCGAAACTTCTGCTGGCGGACGAACCGACCGGAAATCTGGATCCTAAAACGGCGGAAATCGTATTTTCCGAACTGATTTCGATTGTCAAGGAAACGCATTTGTCGGCTTTGGTTGCCACGCACAATTTTGAGCTGGCCGACCGGATGGACCGTAAAGTCAAGCTGGAAGACGGCAGGCTGATAGATATGCGGGCCAGTGCGTTTGTCAGCGAGGAAAATTTTTATTGACGGCGACGGAAGTTTCCGTTTGGGCGCAAAAGACAAAATTGTGCTTGCAATCTCGGATGTTTGAGTGTATAAACACGTTGTTTAAAGAGTCTTCCGGGCGAAATGGCATGCCTGGCGGCTCATAAGAATCCAAGTAATTTTATTTGATTTGAAAGGGATTAAAATGCCAAAATTGAAAAATAAAAGTGCCGTAAAAAAACGCTTCAGCGTTACCGGCACCGGCAAACTGAAGAGAAACTTTGCCAATAAGAGACACTTGCTCTTTAACAAAGGTACCAAGATGAAAAGACAGGCTCGCGGAACCACTCTGGTAAACGAGGCTGATGTTAAAATCGTTAAACAGTTTTTACCGTATTTGTAGGAGTGAAGAAAGATGTCTCGTATTAAAAGAGGTGTAACTGCTCACGCTCGTCATAAGAAAATTTTTGCGATGGCCAAAGGTTATCGCGGCCGTTCCAAGAACGTTTTCAGAGTTGCAGTTGAAAAAGTAGAAAAAGCATTGCAATATGCATATCGTGACCGCCGCGCCAAGAAGAGAAGCTTCCGCGCATTGTGGATTCAGAGAATCAATGCGGCTACCCGTCTGAACGATATGACTTACTCTCGATTTATTTGCGGGCTCAACAAAGCCGGCATCGAACTCGACCGAAAAGTGCTTGCTGATATTGCTTTGAAAGAGCCTGCCAATTTTGCGAAACTCGTTGAGACCGCAAAATCTGCTTTGAGCAAATAGTTCTTTAACAGCAAAAAGCAAATATAATTTATACAAAGGAGTTGACTGGAGTTTTCGGTTGACTCCTTTGCATTTTAAAAACGACAAAATAGGTGGAAAAATGGAAAATATGGAAAGTCTTAAGACCGAACTGCTGGCGGAAATCAATGCCGCCGGGGATTTGAAAACTCTGGAAGAGGCCAGAGTGGCCATTACCGGCAAAAAAGGCAGACTGACGGCAATGATGAAAGATCTGGGCGCCCTTTCTATTGAAGAAAAGAAGGAAATGGGCAAGAATCTGAACATTTTGAAGGCAGAAGTGGAAAAAGCTCTGGAAACCCGCAAGGGCATATTGGAAGAAGCCGCTTTGAATGCAAGGCTGGAGAAAGAAAAAGTGGACATTACCCTGCCGATCAGACCGGAAGTTCAGGGGCGGATTCATCCGGTTTCCAAAATTTATGAGGAAGTTGTTGCCATTTTCGGACAGATGGGGTTTTCGGTGGCCGAAGGTCCGGATATTGAAGACCAGTTCCACAATTTTAATGCGTTGAATATGCCGGCCAACCACCCGGCGCGTCAGATGCAGGACACTTTTTATATTCCCAATCCCGAAAGCGATGATTTTGACGACAGCTTCGTGGTCAGAACCCATACGTCGCCGGTGCAGATACGCACGATGGAAAAACAGCAGCCCCCCATCCGCATCATCGCTCCCGGCCGGACCTATCGTTCGGACTATGACGCGACCCATACGCCGATGTTCCACCAGGTTGAGGGGTTGGTAATTGACAAGGATATTACCATGGCTCATCTCAAAGGCTGTCTGTATGATTTTGTTAAGGCGTTTTTTGAACTGGATGAAATTCCGGTTCGCTATCGTCCGTCTTATTTTCCGTTTACGGAGCCTTCGGCGGAAATGGATATCGGGTGCCTGAAGACCAAAACCGAGTTGAAAATCGGTGCCGGCGACGACTGGCTGGAGATTTTGGGCTGCGGTATGGTTCATCCGAACGTGTTGCGCGCCGGCGGAATTGATCCCGACGTTTATCAGGGATTTGCGTTTGGTGTCGGCATTGACCGTCTGGCCATGTTGAAATACGGGATTCCGGATTTGCGCACATTCTTTGAATCTGACGTGCGTTGGCTGAAACATTACGGTTTTACGCCTTTGGACGAATCCTCCATGACCGGAGGTCTGAGCAATAACGGCGGTGCGGGAAGATAGGAGAAAAGACAATGAAATTTACGTTATCATGGTTAAAAGAACATTTGGATACCGAAGCCGGCGTTAAGGAGATTGAAGAAACTCTGACTAAAATCGGCTTGGAAGTCGAAGAAGTTATCAATCCGGCCGCCGCTTTGGACGGTTTTGTCACTGCCGAGATTACCGAGTGCGAAATGCATCCGGATTCAGACCATCTGCATTTGCTGAAAGTCAGCGATGGCAGTAAAGAATATCAGGTCGTATGCGGCGCGCCGAATGCCAAAAAAGGGCTGAAGGGCATATTCTCTCCGGTCGGCGTGGTTATTCCCTGCTACGGTGAAGTTTTGAAAGTCGGAAAAATCCGCGGGGTGGAGAGTTTCGGCATGATGTGTTCGGAAAAGGAACTGTGTATCGGCGAGGACCATACCGGCATTATCGAACTTCCGGCCGATACAAAAATCGGTGTTCCGGCGGCCGAGGTTTTGAACATAGATCCGGTTTTTGACATTTCAATTACGCCGAATCGTGCCGAGTGTCTTGGCGTGCGCGGCGTGGCCAGGGATTTGGCCGCTGCCGGACTGGGCAGACTGAAACCCTTAAATATCCGCAAAACCGCCGGTGCGTTTGAGAGCCCGGTTAAAGTTGTCAATCTGGCACGGGAAGCCTGTCCGGTATATGTCGGCCGCTATATCAGAAACGTCAACAACAAGGCAGAAACGCCGAAATGGATGAAAGACCGCCTGACGGCCATCGGTCTGCGTTCAATATCACCGCTGGTTGATGTGACCAATTATGTCAACTATGATATGGCCCGGCCGCTGCACGTTTTTGACGCAGACAAACTGAAAGGCAACATTACGGTCAGGATGGCCCACAACGGCGAAAAGTTTGTTTCGCTCGAGGACAAGGAGTATGCTTTGGACGACAAGTCGCTCGGTATTTGCGACGACGAGGGAATCCAGTGTCTGGGCGGTATTATGGGCGGCGCGAAAAAAGGCTGTTCCGCTGAAACCAAAAACGTATTTTTGGAATGCGCGCTGTTTACGCCGGAGTGCATTTCGCGCACCGGACGCAAGTTTCAGATTGATTCAGATTCCCGTTATCGTTACGAGCGCTGGGTTGATCCGAAATCCAACGTTTCAGGGTCGGATTATGCGACGCAGCTGATTTTGGACATTTGCGGCGGCGAGGCTTCTTCGGTTGAGATTGCCGGTGCGGAGCCGGAAGAAAAAAGAACAGCCTATCTGCGCCCGGAGAGGATCAAAGGCCTGGTAGGTATAGACGTCGAAAAATCGAAAATCGTCGAAATCCTGAATAACCTCGGTTTTGAAACCAGTGAAGAAAACGGTCGGATCAAGGCCGTGTCTCCGACCTGGAGAGGCGATATTGAAGGTGAACATGATCTGGTGGAAGAAATTGTACGGATGATCGGTCTGGATAAAATTCCGGCGACGTCTCTGCCGCATGACAAGTTTCCGAAGCAGACCCTGACTCCGGTTCAGCGCCGCAACGTAACGGTTAAGCATGAACTGGCTGCCAGGGGAATGTTTGAAACCGTTACCTGGAGTTTTACCGATTCAGCCGTGGCTGAGATGTTCCGCAAAAACGGTGCCGAGGCGGTTTTGCTGTCTAATCCGATTACGGCGGAATTGGACGAGATGCGTCCGTCTTTGCTGCCTAATCTTTTGCTGGGAGCCAAAAACAACATTGCCCGCGGTTATGCCAACGTTTCTTTGTTTGAGGTCGGTCCCGAATTCTGTGGACGTAAACCCGGCGAGCAGAGAGTGGTTGCAGCGGGAATTCGTTCCGGACAGACATCTAAAAAACACTGGGCGGAAGAACCCAGAGCCTATGACGTTTTTGATGCTAAGGCAGACGCCGTTGCAGCGATTGCGGCAGCCAACGGGCCTTTTGAGAATGCTCAGGCTTTTGCCGACGCTCCGTCTTATTATCATCCGGGCCGCAGCGGCAGCCTGCGTCTGGGCAAGAATGTACTGGCTTATTTCGGCGAGCTTCATCCGGCGGTTTTGAAGAAATTCGGCATTAAGCAGAATGTGGCCGCGTTTGAGGTTTATCTGGATAATATTCCGGCGCCCAGAGACAATGCAGACAAGGCCAGAAAGAAACTGGAACTGTCTGCTTTCCAACCGGTGGACAAAGATTTGGCCTTTGTGGTCGGTAAAGACGTGAAAGCTGCGGACATTATTGCCGCGGCCAGAAACGCCGACCGCGACCATATTACGGAAGTCCGTATTTTTGACGTTTACGAAGGCGAAAATATGCCCGAGGGCAAGAAGTCAGTGGCCATTGCCTTTACGATGCAGCCGAAAGACAAAACTTTCACCGATCAGGATATAGAAAACCTGATGAACAAGGTGATTGTCGACGTCGCTAAAAAAACCGGCGGCGAGCTTAGAAAATAAGCGTTTGCAACAGTTGCCAGACAACAGGAAACCCGGTGGCGGAGTCATCGGGTTTTTTCTTGTTTTCTGCAGAATAATGTGATATGCCGGCTTTCGCATTAATATTTTTTTGTTTTACTTAAAAAAATTTTTTTATGAAAAAGTTAAGTTTATTATTGATTGCAGTATTTTGTTGCATGGCGCTTGAAGCGCAGAAACTCCAGAAGTCTTATAAAACAGACTATTTGAATAGGTTGTATGAGTATATACCGGATTCATTGAAAGCAGATTTTCTGAATATGAAAACGCCGTGTTTTGAATATGAAGATTCTCTGGTCAAGGATTTTTCTTCTCTTGAGGCTCTGTATCAGTCGGAAGACGGTAAGCTTGAGGTTATGGGGCATTTGTCCGAGGAGGCGTATATTGTCATTTGGGAACAGCTGTGGGAGAATAAACTCGTTGCCGGAATTGACTTCTGGTATGTGTCGCGGGACGGAGCGCTGAAATGTTTTTGTGCCAGTGATACTTTCAGCGGGCAGCTTTCCGCAAAAGTGGAGACGAGATCAGGCAAGGTTTATGCGATTGAAAACAGTTGGGGATTTTTAACAATTCGGGAGAACCGAATAACAATTCTGGACTGTTTCTGTGAGGCTGTGTCTGCGGATGAAAACGGTGGTTTTTCGCTGGCGATTGTTCCGTTTGAGGGAACCAACGTGTTTTACTGGACGGTTCCTTCGGGAGAGGCCAGACTGCCGTTGTTTTGAGCAGGGGAAGACCAGATATAAAACCAGATATAAAAAAAGCGGCCGTTTCTACGGCCGCTTTTTTTGGGGCATAATACTTAATTAGGTCTGCTACACTGAATAATGCGACGCAGGGCGGCGTCTTTCTTTTTGGTATTATTGCGTTTGAGCTGCTCAATTCTGATCAGGTTTTGCCATAAGTGTGTTTTGTCTTCTTTAGCCCGGGTGTTCAGTAACTGAACATCCATTTTCAGGACTTCAAAAGATGTCAGGTTATATTCCATGCGAATTCCTCCTCTGGTGAAGACAATATCATTATAGCATAAAATATTTTAACATTCTATAAAAATCAAAGGCATATCTTATAAAAAAGGCGGTCTTGATAAAGGCCGCCGAAGTGTGTTTATGAAAAAACTATATCGGTTTTACGCATTGTATTCTGCGACGCAAAATGGCGTCCTTTTTCTTTAGTTTCTCTCTTTTGAGCTGCTCAATCCGGATTAAATTCTTCCAAACATGTCCTTCTTCTTCTTTGATAACGGCATCGAGATGCGCATGTTCCAGTTTCAAAGTTTCCAGAGCTGTGGTGCTGTATTCCATGGGTCGTACCTCCGTTTGGTGAAGACAAAGTCAGTATACCACGTTGATTTTAATATACCAGCAGAATCTAAATTTCTTTTATTTACAAGATGTTATGTGTGTATAGATAAGTATGTAAAAGTTTTTTTCAAGGGGCCGGAATCCTGGTTTTTGGTAGAGATAGGGGGTTGCAAATTTGTTGAATCCGGGGTATGCAGAATGATGTTTTTTTATGAAGGAAAAGGTTTTTATGCAGATTGATCTGACATCCGGTCCCGTAACAAAAACCATTTTGCGTTTTTCGGCGCCGCTGATTTTGGGAAACCTGCTGCAGCAGGTTTACAACATTGCCGATACGATTATTGTCGGCAAGTTTATCGGTGCCGGCGCCTTGGCCGCGGTGGGCGCTTCCTTTACGCTGATGGTGTTTTTGACTTCGGTGATATTGGGATTGTGCATGGGCAGCGGAATCGTCTTTTCGATTTTGTTCGGCGCGAAGGATTATAATTGCCTGAAAAACAGTTTTTTCGTTTCATTTCTTTTTGTGGGGCTGGTCAGCGTTGCAATCAACCTGCTGGTCGTATGGCAGACGAAAAACATCATGTTGCTGATGCAAATTCCCGCGGAAATCCTTTCGGAAACGGAGCAATATCTGGAAGTGATTTTTTACGGTATTATGCTGACGTTTGTCTATAACTATTTTGCTTCGCTGCTGCGCGCGTTGGGAAATTCGGCAACGCCTCTGGTCTTTTTGGCGGTTACGGCGGTTTTGAATATTATTCTGGATTTGGTGTTGATTCTGTATTTTGACATGGGGGTTGCCGGTGCGGCATGGGCGACGGTTATTTCTCAGGCAGTTTCGGCAATCGGATTAGCTTGGTACAGTTTTGTCAGAATACCATTGCTGAAACTCGGGACAAATCATTTAAAATTTCGTCTGAGCATTTTGAAAATGATTACCGGCTATTCGCTGCTGACCTGCGTGCAACAGTCGATTATGAATTTCGGAATTCTGATGGTTCAGGGGTTGATTAACAGTTTCGGAGTGGTGGTGATGGCCGCTTTTGCCGCCGCCGTAAAAATTGACGCGCTGGCCTATATGCCGGTGCAGGACTTCGGCAACGGTTTTTCAACGTTTATCGCGCAGAATTTCGGTGCGGGCCGGAAAGAGCGAATCCGGGAAGGAATTGTTTCCGCGGTTAAGACATCGTTGGTTTTTTGTCTTTTCATTTCGGCTGCGGTTTATTTTTTTGCGCAGGAACTGATGCTGGTTTTTGTTGATGCCCGGGATGAGGAAATTATTAAAACCGGCGTGCAGTATTTACAGATAGAAGGAATGTGCTATTTCGGAATCGGCTGGTTGTTTTTGTTTTACGGTTTTTACCGCGGAATCGGCAAACCTGGAATCTCAGTGGTGTTGACAGTCGTTTCTTTGGGAACACGCGTGATTTTGGCCTATGCTCTGGCTCCGGTTCCCTCAATCGGTTTGCTCGGTGTCTGGTGGTCAATTCCTGTCGGCTGGTTTTTGGCCGATGCGCTGGGAGTATGGTATTATCGGCGTTACCGGTTGCATATGTCATAAAAAAAGACACCCAACGGTGCCTTTTTTATGATGCGTAACTTTGTAGTCAGCCAATGGCTTTCAGGTGCTGATTATAGATTTGTTTCCATTGTCTTTCCAGCTCTTCTTCGGAAGAGGTGCTGAGTTCACAGAAGTTGTGTTCCAAATCGTAAATCTGTAAGACCAGCCAGCTTTTTAAATCATTTTTATCCCGGCGGCGGAGTTTTTGAACTTGGCGTTTAAAAGCTTTAATCCGCGGGAGATCGTCTTCAATTATACCGACAGCAGGCGGAAGCAGGGCGTCAAGTTCATTCCATATTCTTTCACCGTTTTGCTCGGAGGTTTGCAGACTTTTGGTGCCAAACATCCAAGACGTGGCTCTTTTTAAAAATTTTGCGCTAATCATAATCTTAAAAATTTAATGTTTATTTTATAATAAACGTCGGAAACATAATGTAAAGAAGTTTAATTTGTTTTTTTGTTCAGGAACTTTTGATAAACCTTTTTCATCAGGGTTGAAAAAGGATAGCGGCATAAATTTTCCGGCGCGACAAATTCGCCGCCGGGAAAAACGTCTTCGGTTTGCAGCGTATGGATTTTCAAACTCAAATTGATGTGGGTGAATATATGCGATACGCCGAGGCCGGTATCTTGCGGGGAATATTCGGAGAACAGCGGTTTTTCATCGTCCCAGGGAAATTCATACAAACCGGACAGCAGTCCTTTTTCGGTTCTCTTGCGAATGAAGATTTCTCCCTGACGATTGCGAATGATATAGACATAGCCCGATTTGTTCTTTTTGGCCGTTTTGCTGCGGTTGGGAATCTGTTCCAGTTCTTTTAAGCCCTGCGAGAGGCAGAATCCTTTCCATGGGCAGAGCAGGCATTGCGGCGCTTTGGGGGTGCAGATTACGGCGCCCAAATCCATAATGGCTGAGGCATAATCGGCGGCATGATCGCGGCTGGTCAGGGCCGCGGCCTTTTCCCTGATTTGGGGCATAATTTTTTCGACCGGTTCGGTCAAATGGTACAGGCGGCAGATAATGCGGATGACGTTGCCGTCGATGACGGTTTCGGGCTGATTGAAAGCCAGTGCCAGAAAACTGGCGACGGTATATTCGCCAATGCCTTTGAGTTTCAGTATGTCGGATTTGTTTTGCGGAAAAACGCAGCCAAAGCGGTCAACGATTGTTTGTGCGGTCGCATGCAGAGAACGGGCACGGGTATAGTAGCCCAGTCCCTGCCAGTAGAGGTAAACTTCTTCCAGCGGCGCCGCGGCAAGGTCGCGTATCGTCGGAAAGCGTTTGATAAAGCGTTCAAAGTAGGGAATGACGGTTTTGACGGTCGTTTGCTGAAGCATAATTTCCGATACGAGAATAATGTAGGGATCAGGGTGAGCGCCGCCTTTTACCCGCCAGGGGAGAGGGCGTCCGTGCCGGTCATACCATCGTAGAAGTAAGTCTGAAAGGTTTGAGTTCATGGCGGGTTGGATAAAGAATTATTAAAGCAGATCTTTTGTTATCGTTATTTTTAGAGCTTATTTTAGAGACTTTGTTGACATTTGCAAGATTTAATAACCTTTGCGGGGAGAGTTTTTAGTATGCTCTTGCTTCGTAAGTTTCGCTTTGGTCAAAGTGCTTGTAACATTTGTTTTATACGCTGGCGCGGCTTTACAAATTAACAGGTTCTTTTCACCATACAACAAAACCCTCCGTTGGGAGGGTTTTGTTGTATGGTGCCCTGGAGAAGACTGACCTGCGGTTTGCAGGCAAATCCTTGGCCGCTTTGTCGTCGTTCGGCAAAAGCCTCACCGGCATACTTCCGTCTGCCTCTTCTCCTCGTCAAACTTCCTTTTGGAAGTTCGAGCTGTTTACAAAATACCATAAAAAAAAAACCTCCATAAAGGAGATCTTTTTTATGGTGCTCCATAGTTGATGAATTGTTGAACTCTTTAATTTTAAACTGCAAAGAAATAAATAGGGCAAAAGTTTAGAGTCCTGTCTTTGTTTTTGTGTAAAACTTTTTTGTTTTTTTATACACAAATAATTTAGTGTCAATTCTGTTATACACTATTTTATTTGTGTATAACTTCACCCTTAAATGTTATACACAAATTGTATTGTGTAAAACTGATTTTATACAAATAATTTTGTGTATAATATGTTGCTTTTAAATTTTACACAATGTATATTATGTAAAATAAAGTGTGCATAAATTTTAAACAAAGAGGTTAAAATGTATTTTATTCCAGACAAATTACCAATTAGTGGTTTAGATTGGCAAGCATTAGCACCTTTAATTGGCAGGGCAAATGCAAAACTGTCTAATTATAATGGAATTTTACATAATATGGTAAATCCTAAGATTCTCTTATCTCCCTTAACAAAGCAAGAAGCTGTTTTATCTTCTAAAATTGAGGGAACAAGAGCATCATTGTCAGATATCTATCAAAAAGACTTGGGTGAAAAATATGACCAAGAAAAAGAAAATGATATTGAAGAAATTAACAATTATAGAAATGCCTTAGCTTTTGCTACTGAGGATTTGACCAGAAGACCTCTTTGTTTGAATATGTTAAAGGATATTCATTTTAGATTGTTGGCTGGTGTCAGAGGTCATAATAAAAAAAGGGGAGAATTCAGAACAACTGATGTTTTTATTGGTGCAGCAGGTGACACAATAGAAAATGCTAAATATGTTCCTCCTCAATATGTTGATATGATTCCAGCTTTGGATAATTTTGAAAAATATATGCATAAAGAAGATGAAGAAACATTGGTTCAATTAGCCATTTTACATGCTCAATTTGAAATTATTCACCCTTTTAATGATGGTAATGGAAGAATGGGGAGAATCCTTATTCCTTTATACTTATATTCCAAAAATTATTTGAGGTCTCCTGTATTTTACTTAAGTGAGTATTTGGAAAATAATAGAGGAGAATATTATAATAGACTCAATAAAATATCTGCTGAAGGAGATTGGCAGTCTTGGGTTGAATTTTTCTTGAAAGCTGTGATTATCCAGTCAGAGACTAATACACAAAGGGCTAAGAAAATATTAGAGCTTTATGATTTGGTTAAAGAAAAAATTCCATCTATTACTCACTCATATCATTCAACAGCTATTTGTGATGCTTTGTTTGAAAGTCCATTTATTACAACAACAAAATTGTTAAATGATGTGAAAATTAATAACAAAGCTACCTGTAACAACATTTTATCTAAGTTGGTTGATGCTGATATTTTAAAAATTCATAAAAAAGGTGCTGGGCAAAGACCTACAACATATGTTTTTGCTAATTTGTTGAATATTGTAGAGGGTAATAATAATTTTTAGGAAAGTATGAAATGATTTTAAAAAAAATAAATATTCAAAATTATAAATCAATAGAAAATGTAGATATTCAAGTTAATAAGTTGCATGATAGTTATACAACAATTTTTGTTGGATTAAATGAAACAGGTAAATCAAATATATTGGATGCTATTTCTTATTTTCAACCTCCTACTACCTCTT
>ERZ779866.2184-NODE-2184-length-18118-cov-6.610862_pt1 | contig 18118 bp, 19 predicted proteins | sample MGYA00511248_ERZ779866 | MGnify/ENA primary metagenome ERZ779866 (study PRJEB29588, sample SAMEA2155758) | human gut metagenome | biome: human gut; feature: human-associated habitat; material: faeces | place: Denmark | collected 2008/2010 ... | reverse complement strand
TTCACTAACCATGACAAAAACCATGATTAAGAAGTCACTTAGAGCATACATCTCCCGCCGCCAGCTTGTATTTTTTATACTGCCGCAGGGCGAAGTGGTCCGGGTCTTTCTGCTCCAGGGCGTCAAAGAGAAGGTCAACAGCGTTTTTGAAACTCTCGTCATCCTCCCGCACCTCCATAGCGTTCAGCATTTCTACCAGCGTGGCAAAATTCTGTTCGTTGGTCGGGGCCTCGTAGTAGATATAGCCGATCAGCGCCGTGTAGAGCAGGGTTTCCGCCTTGACCCAGAAATCATCCCCGGCTTTTCCCTCGCCTTTGGTGTTGGCGATTAAGGTGGTAACAATCTTCAAAATATCCTTTTCCGAATGGATATACGCAAAGGGGTTAAAGTGCATACTTTTCTGGAAGTTAATGGTATTGAATACCCGGATTTTATAAGGCTCATACACGATCTTGCCCTTTGCGTTCCGCACCGGTTTCCCGTCTTTATCCAGCTTTGGTGTGCCTCTTTGCAGCATTTTCCCGCACTCGACCAAGACGGTGCCTTTCGGGTCGGTGACAACATAGCTTGAGTGCATCTGCATTAAGTTGGGCTTGATAAAAAATCTTGTCTTACCGGAACCTGAACCTCCGACTACCAGCACGTTTTTATTCCTGGCATGGGCCGGGTTTTTCGGCCTGCCGTTTAACATTAAGCCCTCGCTCTGGGTGAGGATAACATTGTTTTCCGGCTTTGGATCCATGAACGGTGCTATGTCCGTTTTATTTCCCCAGCGTGCGGAACCGTACTCTACATTTTTGCGGTATTTTTTCGCATCCTTTCCTTTGAGATAGACCGCCAGACGGACAGCGGCAGCGCCGCATAATCCCACCAGCCAGTCCAGTGCGGCGCCCGGCCACATGCTCTGAAAGGCAAGCGCGAATCCTTCCGACAGCCCCAATAATTTCTGTGAAGCGTCCGCCCCTGGGGCAAGGCGCACCGCCTCGCCCAGCTTAGCGAATACCAGAAGGAACAAAAGATAGGGCAGATGTAAGATCACCTGTTTTTTCAGGGCATCTTTGTCTATCTTCATCGTTCCGGCCCTCCGTGCTCCTTGTTTTTCACCCGGTCGCGGCCAAGGGCCTGTGCCAGCTCTTTGAATTTATGAAGCTGGGTAAGCAGCGACGGCCTGGTGCTGCGGGTGAGGTCTTTCTGTGTATATTCCTTGAAAGCCGCCGTCAGCGCATCCGCCTGGTTCGCCTTGAAATAGACCGTCCACTTCGGCGGATTAGTCCCCAGCTCTTTTTCTATGTGGTAGCGGACTTGGTGTTTCCTGGCGTACCGTTCAAACGAGCGGATCCTGCCGGACACTTCAATGGTGTTGGCACCGGGGTCTTTATAGGTCAGCCGCTTCATGCTGTTACGCCCGACCTTCGGGGTGGTGCGTTCCTGCTCCATCTTTTGAAGCACGGCGGCAACCGCCGCACGCAGAAGCCGCCCGGACAGCTTTGCCGCCTGTATGGAGACCGATACGGTCCGCTGTTCCAGATCTTCCTGCATTGGCATCCTCCTTCCTGATAGAATCTGTATTTATAATAGGAAATAACGGTTTATCTGGCATCCCCGATCACCTGCTGGCGGGGCGCATGTTCAAAGGCTTTTACCGCCTGGTCCACCTGGATCTTTGCGTGTTTCAGAAGCGTCTTGATGATGGTCGCCGGCTGGTTATGTTCCTCCAGGTGATTTACCATATCCTCACAGCCGTCCGGGAGGTAATCCGCCATTGCTTTGCAGGCATCCTCCAGGCTCCCGATAAAACCCCAGCAGCTATCCGACAGCTCGCCGTTTTTGTAAAGCTCAAAGCCGTAACATTCGCCCCGGAGGTAGGAGTCATAAACGGCCACCTCGCTTTTCATCAGATCCTCCGCTTTTTTTCGGACAGCCCCGGTCATTTTTTCAGTGTCAAACTCTTTTAGGGCGTCCTCTTTGGAAACATAGATCCAGCCGACCTGCCCGCTGTCCCAGGGATCGTGGAAGCTCTCGGTCTGCATGGCAAGCCCGCTATGATCCATAAGATAGAGGGGCATCATAATGTATTTTTCAGAGATTACATTCAGCATGGCGTCGTCCACCGCCCGTTCTTCCGTCTTTGGCCCGTGCCGGAACCGGCTGCTCACAATGTTTACCATCCGTTCATACCGGTCCATGCCGGGCTCGTCATGGCCAACGGTATTCAGGTACATCTCCCGCAGGAAATCATCTTTATCCATGTAATTGTGGCTGTCACCCAGGGCATAGCGGGAGTGGAAGCATACCATCGTCCCGAAATGTTCGTCTACCTCACGGGGCGAAATCAGAATGTCGTCCGGCTGCACCATAAGCACATAGGAATCCTGTACTGCCATCAGCATAAATATCAGCTCCTTTCCGGTTCCTTTGGCTTTTTATCCGGTGCTTTGGCCGCCGTCTGTGCCGCCTGTTTCTTTGCGCTGTCAAGCTGCTCCCTTACCGAAAGGTCTTTTTTTGCCTCCGGCGCTCCCGTAACGATAAAATCCGGCAGTTCCTTAAAACCGATACTGTCCACGTACCAGGCGGTATCGGATCCATTTTCATGGAGGACTACCACATCGGAAACGGAAAGGGAGTGCCCCTTAAAATCTTCCGGGTGGTCGATGTTGAAACGTCTGTAAATATCTTCCAATGTTTCACCGGGCAAAAGTTCCGTTGCATAAACCATCTGGTAATTGTCCCTGTCTACCGGGAACCCTTTCTTTTCCAGCCAGTCAAGAGACATAAACTGCAGCCCGTCCGTGCTGTCCGATAAGTCAAGCTGGTAAATAGAGCAGGTGCGGATTTCATATTCCTTTTCATAAGAGGCAATGCGCGCCAGCAGTGCTCCGGCCTCATTGTCCAGATGTTCCTCCTGAATGACGGCTGCCAGCCTCATGCGTATCTTTCCGGTCTGCCCGGAAAGAAGTTCCTCCGCCATGCGTTCTTTTTCTTCGTGGGAATCCGGGTACAGATCCGCATAATCGCCGCTGTACTGCCGGAAGAATACATCCAGGTCGAAGGCCAGATCCGTGGAATCTCCCAGCCGTATTTCTTCCTGCAGCGCCTCCTGTGCCGCCATCTGCGCCCGCTGTGCCTCCTGTTCTTCAAGGGAAGGAACCGGCTGCTTGACCGCCAGGATTTTTCCGGCAATGCGGATAAACTGCTCCGGGTGTTCAAACTGCTGCCGGTATTTCTCCATGAGGTCCGCGGGAAGGGTTGCAAAATTTTCCTCCCCCAGGCCAACGATCAGGAAGTTCCCGGCAACAATATCATAGATGTTCCCATCTTCATCATAGAGCGCCCGGTTTAAGGGCAGCCCCATGAGTTTTCCTTCATCGTTGCAGATCAGCGCAACCGGATCCTCATAGGGATAAACCGGTTGAATAATCCCGCCGACTGCCGCCTGCAAGGAGTTCAGCCCGCCTTCAATCTCTGCCTCGTAGGGTGTTTTCCCCGGCTCAACCATCAGCACCTTCATAACTGTATATCCTCCTTCTTTTTATTTGCCGCCTTCGGTTCCGCACCGGCTTTTTCCTGCAATTTCGCCGCAGACAGCTTTCCCAGCACAGAAGGCTTTTCTTCCTTTTCAGGCGTAGAAATACCACCATCCGAAACTTCGGCGGCGGTGTGTTCTGATTTGACAGGTTCCTGCCCCTCAACCGTATAGCCCGGCAGGAGGGCGCCATATACGGTAAAATGGCGTTCATATTCCTTCGGGACTGGCGGCGAAACCTCCGTAAACAAATGGGAATAGGATTTCTTGCGCCCCTCCAGGTATTTCATAGCAGCAGCCTTGTCCGTATAGCGCTTCTGGTTCTGCCCGGCGATCTTCTTGCCATAACCATCTTTCGGGGAATTTATATACAGATCCCAGGTCACATACCAGGCAACCGGCACACTCTGTTTTGTTTCCCGGTCATACTTGGTATCTTCCCGGACACTGCAGGTCATCTTATAGACCCGGTTGCTGATCTCCTGGGCGCTCCGCCAGTTGTCTGTGTCCTTCCACTGGTTACCCGTATGTTCCACCTCCGGGGTCCGCAGGTAGGAAATCGCCCGGTCAATCATCTGCGTGGCGGCAGCCTGCTGTTCCCATTGTTTCGCTGCGGCTACCACAATGTCATAGGCTTTCTGCTCACCGTCGATACTTCCCTGGCGCATAGCCGCAAGGCTTTCTGTTCCCATTGCAATCAGGGCAGAAATATCAACATCTTCACAGGAAACGCTGTGCTCGACCTTCAACTCATATCCCGGCTCTAAATGGTCGCCGTACCGGTAAGCACGGTAATCTTTATTTTCTTCCAACTTTCCACCTCCTAAATCTCCGGCGCATGGCTCTTTTTCGGGATCTGCTGTGCCGGGGCTGTTTTTTCTGCCGGTTTCTTTGCTGCAAGCTGCTCCATCACCGAAGGACGGCCGCCGCCAAATATGGAGAGCTGGCCGTCCGGCGCCTCCTTTATCCCTGAGGCCGGAAGGGGCAGCGTTACATCTGCATGGGTCAGTATCTGCTCCCGTTTCAAATCTGCCACGATCTCGTCAAACACTGCATTGATGGCTTTTCGTTCCTCGCCCTCCGGGAAGGCTTTTATGACCTCCATTTCCCCGTTTTTCCCAGCAGCCAGCGTAAGGGCGCAGTCGGCATGGCCCGCAAGGTAATCCGAAGCATAGGGCAGCCGGTCCTTCACATAACAGGCAAATGCCCTGGCCGTCATTTCCGTATTGCTTTCCCAATAGCCGCCGTCTTTCTCACATTCCTTTCCCATGCGTAGGGAGTTCCGGTAAAAGTCCGTTTCCACCCGCCCAATCTGGGGTGCCTCCTGCGACTGCATCCCGGACAGCATGTGCTCGAATATTTCCAGGCGTTCCCGCTCGCTTTTGGGGATCACCCGGCCGGTGACGGATTTCTTGAAGGAGCTGATCTTTTCCACGGATCCGTCCTCACCGGAAAGGAACGCTTCTTTCAGGGATGCATAGGCCTCCATCTGCTGCTCATTCCCATACCGTTTCAGGGAGCCGAGCACTGCGGAATCCAGCCAGCCGGCCGCATTCTTCCGGGTGCGTTCTGTCTGCGCTTCGGTCCGCTTTGCCGCCTGCTCCGGCGTCTCCGGCTTATACTTCATGGTATCAATCAGCTTTTGGAATGGGGCATAGAGGCGGGGCTGCTCCGATAGCATCCCTTTCGCGCCCATCTTTGTGCCCAGGTAGTCGTCAAGCCCGTGCCACCATTCATGTGCCAGGGAACCTGCCCCGTGCATTTTGGTAAGATTGATTACTTTACGGAGAGGTTCATAATGGGCCGCCGCGTTGCCGCTGCCCCTGGCGCCGAAAGCGATAGCAAGTGTTCCCTGATAAGCAATATCCTGATCGCTGACCTTTAGGACAGATGCCAAATCTTTGAGTGCCTCAAATCCCATGTTAAGGGAGGTCTGCCGGTCGTTCTGGTTCATCCAGTTGCCGAACTCGCCACCCCGGAACCCGAAGGTATCAAGATAATGCTGCCCGGTAATCTCTGCGCCGCTGCGGTAATCCGGCCCGGTGCGCTTTACATGCGCAAGCTGGGGCGGCACAAACCGGGTCTTTCCGCTTTTGGTTTGGCCCTTTGCCAGCTCCTGCACCCATTTCAGGGCAGCCTCCCTTGTTTCAAAGTTGGCCTGCAAAATGGCATAGCCCTTTGTCACATAGTAAGTACCCGGTTTCCAGTCATTATTTTTGGAATAGGTATTCTTTCCGTCGTTGAAATGGATTGCATATCCTTTCGGCACCTTCTGGCCTTTGGAAACGCCAAACTGTTCCTTCTGCGCTTTCTGTGTGAAGTTCCGTTCAAAATAGGAAGCGGAGTAGGCCATCAGGTTTTTGGACAGCTTATTGGTGATCACCGGGTTGTCCTGTCCTTTCTTCGTTGCCCGGTAGTGGGCGCCGCCGCCCCAGCCCTGCACCTGTTCCAGATACCCGTTTTCTACAAAGAAGCGGTCATAGGCCCTCATGGCGTCCTCCATGGTGCGGATCCCTGAAACCACCTCCTGTAACTCCCGGACGGTCTGGATATATTCTTTCTGTCTGGCAAGCCGTTTTTCCGGCGTGTCGTCCGTGCGGTAATACTGCGGGGAAGCGTTCAGGCTGTCCCTTGCCTTTTTGATGAAATACACCACCCCAAGGGGAACCCCTTCATCAAGCATGGCTTGGTAATCCGGCTTTTTCCAAATGTTATCCTTTTTTACAAATTTCTCGGCCTCGCGGTCGTTCATGGCGTCAAGATCGTCCACATACAGGCCCCGGTCCTTCCATAAATCTTTTTTTGCACCGCCGATCTTTTCGCCAAAATCTTCATGTACTCCTGCCAATCATCATCACCTCCAGTCAATGTAATATCTTTACCGCTCCGGGGCAGGGCGCCGTTCTTCGTTTTTGTGAAGCTGCGGCCGGTTTCCCATGAGCCGGTCTGTCTCCCTGCGGACCAGCTTATCCAAAGCGCCCAGGTCCTCCGGTGCAATGGCAAATTCCCGGTAATTTTCATACCAGAGGCCCGTAGTGACCGCCGCAATGGGAGCCAGCTTTTCCGGCCCGGAAGGCAGGAGGCGGTAGACCGGGGCCTCTCCGTCAAGAAGCATCTGCCGGGCGGTGCCCAGCGGTATGCGGTACTTATCCATGTCCGGGTTCTGGGCATCCTCCATATATCCCATGTTCAGCCGTTCCTCCAGATCCTGGGGCATATAGGAAAAAGCCTGGTCTTTCCACTGGCTGAACATGATGGAATAATGGTTCTGCCATTCCGCCACCTGTTCCGGTTCATAGGCAAATCCCCAGCTTTTCAGGGCGTCTTTTTCGTAAAGTTCCATTGCGTTCCATTCTTCCAGGCTGACGGTAACTCTTGAACCGTCTTTGCGTTCCATGCTGACGCCGCCGGGATAGAGGGTATTTTCTTTCATGTCCTGCCGCAGCGTGTCCAGATCCATCATCAGGACGTCGCCGTATAAATGGCCGTCCTCTTTCCGGTCTGCATGGAACAGAAAGGCCCTTGCCCCGATATATTCTGTCGTGAGGGCCATCTGGCGTAAATCCCCCGTGGAACAGTAGGCAAATACGGCGTCGGAGAGCCACATGTGGCGTTTCCCCATGATGGCAATAGAATCCACCCCGGTGTTTGTCGCCAGCGTGCGTAAATTAAATTCACTTTCCCGCAGGAAATCACCGGCAAGGATATGGAGCTCATAGGCGAATACGCCTAAATCCGTATCACGGATCAAATGGATCTGCGGAAGTTCTGTCTGCTGTATCATGTTCTCCGGCATTTAATCCCTCCCGCCTGCCGGGGGCTGCCCGCCGGCAATCTTGCCTACAATCTCCGGGCCGGTCTCATAAATCTGCATGAGCCGTTTGGCCGTTCCGCATGGCTGCGCCGCGCCGCTGGTCCAGAGCCGGACCGTGGAAGGGGAAACGTTCATCAGGAGCGCAAAGCCCTTTTCGTTCATGTCCAGTTTTTCCATCAGCGCCTTAACCATGTCGGGGCCGTAGTCCGGGCACCGGGCAGCTTCGGCAATCATCTGTAAAGCGGTATTTTCTTTGTTCATCATGTTTGAAATCCTCCTTAAATTGAAACAGCCGCCTCTTTTGGGCGGCATGGCTGCTGGCGGTCCTGCATCTGTTGTCTGGTCCGCTGCAATTTTTCGTTGTAATCCTTTCCTGTCCGGGGCGGGTTAATGCCGACCCGGATATGCTTAAAACACGGATCCTCACGGAGCATGGCTTTGATTCTTCTGGCATTTTTAAGTCCTCCTAAATCATTGTCCATGTAGAGGTTGACGCGCCGGATTTCCGGGTGGCGTTTTAGAAATGCCGTCAGCGCAACATGGGAAGTTCCGCCCAGGGAAAGGCGGTAGCCGTCCCATTTCCAGCCTTCTAATTCCTGCAGCGTGGCGTGGGAGAGGGCGTCGATGGGAGCCTCAAAGACCGCCACATTGCGGCTGCCCGGATTCTCCGGCGGGAAACAGAAGCTGTATTCCTTATCGCTGCCATACACATCTTTTCTAAGGCTTCCGGTGATACTGCGCATACAGGCAAACTTCGCTTTTCCTGTATCGTCTTTCCCAACAAACACACAGACCGGCTCGCCATGATACCGGGCCTCATAGAACAGCCCTGCCCGGAAGCACCGGCTGATAACCTCGCTGCTGATCCCACGTTTTTGCAGATAGGAAACGGCGGCGGTGGCGCACCGCCTGGCCCAGGGGAGGGAAAATGTTTTCTTTTCCGGTTCTTTCTTTTCCTGTTTTGCCTCCGCACTCCGGTAAGCCGGCGCCTGCTGGATTTCCCCGCCCACCAGCGCATGGACCGCATCCACCAGACCGTAGCCCCGGATCTGGATCAGGTAATCCAGGGCGTTAATGCTCCGCCCGCGGCTGTTCCAGTACCAGTACCGTTTCCCGGTCACATAGACCAGGCTGTCATGTTCCTTATGCCGGTAATTTGGCCCGTCGCGCTTCAGCACGCCCGGTTCATGGAACTGCAGGTATGCGAACAGGTCCGCCTCCCGTGCCTCCTGGATCTGCTCTTTGGTTACGCCGGGCATAGCGCCGGCACAGATTTTCGTTTCATCGTGCTCCGCCTCCTTCCTGTGATGAAATGAAAAAAGACGCCCGAAAGCGCCTAACAGCCGTACAGGTCATGGTTGACCTCGGCACGGTAATAGCTGTCCATTGTAGCCGGGGCATTATACAGCGCCGCCAGCAGGTAAGCCTTGATGTTCCCGACCTTTGTGGTGTTCCTGTCGATACAGTCAAAGACATACTCTAAGTGGCTGGAATTGATTTTCAGGAAACGTCCCTTTACCACCTCCCTGGGGAAATCATCCCCTGCGATACGGATATAGGGGCGTTTTGACAGGATCACTTCAAGCATAAGCTCAACCGCTTCATCCATACGCTCCCTGCCATACTGCTGGACCAGGAAGTTATACTCGATATTTTCTTTGATGATTTCACGGTATGCCTCTGCCAATCCTATCCGATCCATCCCATCCAACCCATCGGGGCAGCCTGCCGCCTCCGGTTCTGCCGGATAGATTGATTGATACGTCCTTGATATATCCGTTTTTGATTTTTTCGTTTTTAATGGATCAGTATTTAATTGTGCGGGATTTTCCTGTCCAGGTTCCCCCTGTTCAGGTTTTGCCTGTCCTGGATTTACCTGTCTTGGATTTTCCCGTTTAGGTGGAACGCCTGGTTTTTCGGCAGTTACCGGCTTTTCGTGGATCGTATATTCAATGTCTCCGAGCTGGCCGTTTTCATAGCGGAGGCGCTGTCTGGTGAGGTACCCGTGCCGTTCCAGCTCTTTCAGGGCGGTAGTGATGGAATCCACGCCGTCCTTGCAGATATGGGCAAGCCCCTTGGTGGTATAATCCCAATCCTCCGGCAGGGACAGCATGAGCGAAAGAAGCCCCTTTGCCTTTAAGGACAGCTCCGTATTGCGCAGGTGGTGGTTGCTCATAACGGTAAAGTCTTTTGTTTTTTCTACACGGAATACAGCCATTTCAAAGCCCCCTTTCTTTACTCATTCCGTTACAAGGCGCGGTCCCTGCGGTCATAGTGCAGATGGCCGCAGGAGACCTTCGCATGGTTTTTCAGTTTCACTTCGCCCCGGTCCTGGCTGTCTAAGAATTTCTGATAGCCGGCGTCCGTAAGGAACAGGCGCATCTTATCGCCCTTATCCCCGACAGGGGCATCACCCGAAAGCACGTCAAAGACGATCATGTGCTTTACCTCCGGGTCAAAACGTTCCAGGGCCATGATGTCATGCCCCTTTAATTTCTCCGCGCCGGACTGCTGCCTGGCCTCCGCAATCTTTTCCCCAATCGTCCGGGCCGGATAGGGCAGACGGTAATTCTTCTGAATGTCCCGCACCATATCCATGCCTTCGGCATCGGTCAGGGGACGCAGCTTCGCCATCAGGCTTTCTGCCGCATCCCCCTGTTCGGGGCTCTTTGTATACCGGGCAACCATGTGAAGCTCGTTCAGGACTTTGGCAAGACAGTCACCTTCGACCTGGAACAGCAGCCGTTTTTCCATTGCATTTAATATCATGTGAATCTCCTTCCTCTTAAAAATGGGTATGAAAAAAGGGCGTCCACCTGTTAAAGTGAAACGCCCACGGCAATCAGCGGCCAGGCAATACACCGGGCCGCTGGCACTATGAAATTTTGTCGTTAATGAAACAGCCTCCTTTTTTTGATATTTTTCTCGTCAGATTTCAACTTGGAAAAGGAATTGAATAAATGACGGCAAACGCGTGAACCCCTTGAAAATAAAGGCTTTTTCCGTTTGTCGTTATTATACCGTAACGGCATACCCATGCCAGTTTGCTGATTGATATGGGCTGCACACCGCTTCTGGTTGCCAAACGTCTGGGGCATGAAAAGGTACAGACCACTATGGACACCTACAGTCATCTGTATCCGAACAAGCAAAGTGAAGTAGCCGATCAGCTTGATGTCTTAGCCACAAAAGAAGATGGCTACAAAAATAGCGACTAATGTAGCCATTTTGTAGCCAGTAAAAAACAAGAATCCCGAAAAAACCTGTAATATCAAGGTTTTTCGGGACTCGAAAGCCTAATTTAATTTATTCCCACTCGCCGAGTTAAATCCATTTCTAAACTTTTTTGTATAGGGAATTTAGTTCGTCGTGGTTTTATTTGATGCAGATTATCCTTATCCTAAGGTCTATTCGGACTTTTGCTATCAAAAATCTATCCGGGCCATCCTATCAAGGGTATTGCTTGAGATGGGCGGTTGGATGGCTTAGAAGTATTATAGCATGTATAAAGACATTTTTCCAGAGCCTACTTGAAGCTCTCCTGAAACAATTGTATCAGTCAAACATTTGTAGCCACTATAAAGTTAGTACTATTCAAGAAGCACTTTGCCCTGAATTGCACATTCTACTTTCGAAACATCAATATCACAAAAGTCGCCTGACTGATTATCTGGCCTTAGGATAACACCTGCATCGTCTATACAGTAGCGTTTGCACATGATTTCTCCATTAATGCTAAAAATGCCAATATCACCGTTTGACAACACATCCACTTGTTTTACCATTACAACAGAACCATCTACAATGGTAGGTTCCATACTTCTACCGGAAATTTTTACGGCATAATCGGCATTTAGGTTATCTACTTCAATCTTCTCAAAGGGAACATTGGCCTGATCAAAATAAAAACCATCTCCAGCACAAGCGGGCCAATCAAATAGCGGAATTATTTTCTTGCTTTCGGAGGTGGACTGTGTTTCATCAATGACACCAATTTCGTTATCTTTTTGTTCGTTGTCTTGGCCATCAGCTTTTTCAGTGTCAGGTAATTCTTCCTCAATGGCTTTAAAAATTTCTTTGATCCAATCGAAAATATAGCGACCTTTTTTCAATGGATCAGAAGAATTGTCAGCAATTTTGTTTTCAAAATCGATTGCAGTTGATTTGTTGCCGGCATACACACCATTATAAAATTCAAGAGACACAAATTTCAAAGTATTGCCATTAATACGAAAGATACTACTTCCATCTTCTTGTATTATGTAGCTATTTTCAGCCGACGAATAGTCAAAGTACAGCCGTCTTCTCATACCGTTTCCACCTCTTTCTAATTGAATCTAGCCCTCCATCAATATTTTGAGCAACGATATCCAGAATATTGTACTCTGGGCATTCATATTCAAGCGCACCAGATCTAATCTTTAAGCCGCTTTCATCTTTAGATAAGAAGATAAGATTGTCCACATCCAAATTAACGATAAATTGTGGATTATGTGTCACCATGATGACTTGTCTTACTTCTCCCATGTTTTTAAAACGATCCAGCAAATAATCCCTAATTGCCTTTTGCGAAATATTATCTTCTGGCTGATCAATCAAATAAACACCATCATGGTGTGTTTCCGAACAAAGCAAGTCAAAATATATTTTAGAATCTAAGCCCGAAGACATCTCCGCATACTTATCTGTTCCTTGGCTGATAATTGAATACTTCGCAGAGAAATCCTGATCCAATACCTCATTAATTGCAGATTTAAAAAATTGCAGTACTTCTGTGTCGTCATAGCGCAACAGCATATCCTTTAAATCATTTTCCGTTATTGTCTCCCAATCGATTTTTTTCCCTACTTTTAATGTTTTGGATAGAACACTGATGAAATAATCAATGCTTATTTCATCTATATTCAGTTTTGAAATAAATTCATAATCCAATATTTGATTGCTGTGAGGCAAGATTTTTTGAGTTTTTACATTAGGCTTATATACTTGAAGGGCACGTTCATAATGTATAAGCTCTACTATTCTGCTTTTTACATCAGCTGTACGCTCAGTAAAAGATGATTGCTTTTTTTGACGATCACTAACCGTTTTGCGGTGTCTAGTTGAAATTGAAGTCAGGATTTTATGAACAGTTTCTATTCTTGCATTTTCTTTATCAACTGTATCTACCAGATAATCATATCGGCTCTTCATGTTCTGCAAGCGTTTTAAAATAATTGCTAATTCATCCTGATCATCTTTAATTGCAACCATCTGTGAGATCTCATTTACAGCTACAATAATTGCCTCTAATTTTCCGGATATTGCGGTTTCTTTCTCAGATGTTTGTTTAGCACTTCTTGTATTATTCACGAAGGTCATACTTTCTGCTGTACTATCGTCTATGACAATCGGGAATGATAAAAGCTCTTCTAATCGCTTATCCATTTCGAACTTGCGTGACAGGTATTGACACATGCGTTCTGTTTCCGCATTCAAGACACTCCTATAGGGAAGAGGATTTACATCCGGAGGAAAATATTCTTTCAAAAATTCAGAAGCATTTAATTTGTTTTCTTCAAACTTGGAACGAACTTCGCCTTGCATATCAAAGCAAAAAATATCTTCAGGTTGAAGCTGTTTTTTTATTGATATTCCATTGTCTTTCAGATATCTTTTATAGCCGTCTTTCACTTTGGCTGGTAATGATTGTGCCTTTTTCTTGTAGCCTGTGATTGCATGCAACAGCAACGACTTACCAATGGAATTATCTCCAATAATTGCATTTATTCCCTTGGATAATGGTATAGCGAATGTCTCGCCATCATGCTCAAATTTGATTTCCTCAAGTGTTTTTTTGTCAACATTAAAAAAACTATTAACGCATTTCAATCGGTTGTGGTCAGTGATTGCCATAACCAATCCTTTGAAAGTAGGAAGACACTTAGCAAAAGTATAAGGAAACGCATCAGTTAGCAGACTTTCAGGAGTCTCAGAGGGATACACCGACCAATCATGACAATCAGTCCCTGTTACAAAGCGAATATTTTGTTCCATATCTTTCTGGAACAAAAATGTCTTGTTCAGAACCTCGTTTCTTCTATTTTTAAACTCAAACGCTTCAAAATAGTCTGTGTAAACAAATTCTAAAAATCTTTGGTTCCCCAGGCTATTGGCGTCATTCTTTCTGGGATTGCGGCTTGTTAATGTGTTTTTCTGGTGAGCAATTAAAATTGTATTCATGTCAACTTCTCTAAGAAGCGCCAAGAATTCTTCTTCTCTATACGCATCATTGTAATTTGGCCTATTATTTTTCAAAATACTCTCTAATTTTTGAACTTTGACCTCATCCTCATCAGTAAAGATCGTTACAACATGAATAACACTTTCTTTGCCTTCACTTGCGAAGCAAACCGAGAACTCAACACCTGGAAGCACCTTTTGTATTGAGTTATCCATAGATTCTGCTGCTTTTAATCCCTGGTACATTTCGTATGAAAAAGTATCATGATCTGTAATGGAGCATAAATTCACTTCATTTTCATTTAATTTTTCAATCAATGTTCCTATATTTTCCAGAGTGTTATTCTTGACTTTCACTCCATCTTTATGCGCTGATGCAGCAGAATGAATATGTAGGTCAATTTTTAGCCCTGTTTTTACAACTTTATCCATAACAACTCTCTAACCCGTCTTTACTCTAATCTATATCTATGAATTTTTTGCGGAACCAACTATTTCCTGGACTCTAAAAACTTGTCACCATTCAAACGAATCATGTGATCCGGCATATCTGCAATCCAAACTTCCGTTTTCCAAGCGAGCGTCTCAGAAAGCTTCTTGAATGTCTTAAAATTCAGAAAAGCTGTAACATATTACGCCGGTGGTCATTTCTTCAATCTCTTTGATGCGTTTCGGTTCCATTGGCCCAACAGATGTTACTGCCTCTATAAAATACAGCCAGTTCTTTTCCGCTGAGTAGAGGGCCACATCTGGCATCTTATCATGTAATGTAATAGTAAATTCCAGTTTACAAAGCTTGTCCTCGTTCTTTACCAAATCCTTTTCGTTCCTGTCAGAAGCTTTCTAAACAGATTTGCTTATGGGATTTAGCTCGGGGTATCGACATTCTTTCCATTATTCAGATAGTAGAGGCTATCTGATTTTTTTGTTGCCATGGTGTTGCCGCAATATTAGTCAGCTGTCCATCTGGAATCAAAATCTTCCTTATTCATTTCCAAGTTAGCATTCAGCTGATTTAAAACTTGCTTCCCGCCTGGCATCATTTTCAAGGATGCTAGATATTGTTTAATAGCAGTCCTTAGATCCTTCAAAGATGTCTTTGACTTAATCCAGTTCTGTGGCACAAACATCTTACCACTATCCGTTGCTTCAGAGGACGCAGTCTCCAATGCCATATTCAAACAACTACCAGCAGTTTCAACAACTGTGTCCAGTAATCCCCCAGCATTCAATTTCTTCAATACTACAGCTGGACTTGGAACAGAATCATTCATTTTATTGATTTCACAAAAGATTACCGACATTGCGTACAGCTGGTGGTATGGTGCATAGGATTTCATAGCCAACAGGGTTTCATTTAGCCCCATCGGATTGTCCTTATCCCATTTTGCATATAGTGTACTGAACAGCACATTCAATGCTTGAATATTTTCAGGTGCATACTCGCGGCGGAACAATTGATCAAAATATTTATCAAAAATTTTTGTTTCACCGTAAGAAAGGTTCGGCCGTTGTGAATGCCAAGCTATTAGCTGTTTACCGAGATCGGTTAAGTTTACTACATGGGCTGTGTTATATTTGACACTATCAACTTTTTCTCCTCGCTTGGTCACAAAGTAACCATCAGGATAGAACTGCTCATAGGCTTTTTTCATTGCCAAGACTGCTTTATCATTACTCCGCAAATCACGGGCTTTAACTGCGCTTTGGCTATTTGTAGAAGTACTAATACTATCCGCTCTTTCAGCGTCACTGATTTCATAAAATCGGAACAATATGTATGCATTATCAGCTTTTTTAGCTAACTCGCTACAACTAAATATCGTACTTAGAGACTGACATCCATTAACAACATTCAATTCTTTAACCGACAGTATCCTATTATGAACCGACATCTGGGAACAGATTGCCGTAATTCCATTATGTAAGAAGAAAAAATCACCTGCATTGTTCTTAATTGTCCGTGCAATTCCTTTGTTGACTTTGTTGCTCGATCCTAACGATTGCCGCACATTTTTTCGGAACAAGCTCCCATCTTTAATTCCGGGTATTTTGACGCAATCTTTTAGTGGAAGCGCAGCAACCACGGCTTTTGTTCCATCAATCATCAGTTCCATATATTTTCCCTCTTCGAGGTTAAACTCATGATTGATATATGGCCGATTTCTATTCAAAGCCTCATTGTATTTGAAGCGCAATGTTTCATTGTCTACAACAACAAGATTAGCGGACAAAGTTTCGTTATCTGACAATTTCTTCTGGAAAACTTCAAGATCGCGTTTGGCAGAATCCGTCAGAGCAGATGTCGTAATTAACTCAAAACAAACCTCATAATCATCTTCCAGCGCGGTAGCCATTTCACTAATTTTAACTTGCAAATTATGGTTTGCACCTTCCTGGAGATGTGCTAAATCTTGAATTTGAATCCAAGAAGAAAGAACTTCCCTTAAAGGCTCCGCATCTACAGTATCTCCACCGTAAAACTTACCTTGAATAATATAAATTGTACATGACTGGTTATCGATATAAACAGCATCGATTTGTTTATCGCCAGCTCCATCCGTAATGCAATCTTTTGTTTCAAATGTATCAAGATTATGGATGTTGCGAAGGTACCAAGCTACAAAGCGCTGACCATCGTTTGGAAAATTTTCTTTATAATAATCTTGGCCTAATTCTGTCAAAATTTTATTATACATTATCGAAATTACGCCTCTTTTCTACACCATATGTTATTCCTGGATAAACTCCATAATTTCATCTATGCCGCAATCCAAAGCTACACAAATTTTATATAGGCTCTCCATCGATACAAATTCATTTTTTCCCATCTTTGCTAAGACATTAAAACTAATGCCTGCGGCATCCTTTAAGTCCGAGCGTTTCATCTTTTTGTCGATGAGAATTTTCCAAAGTTTATCATAAGATACCGGCATTGCAACTTCTCCATTCATGTGCGGATAAGTAATTATATCATAAAACACACGATACCTCAAGATAGGCTCACGAAATCATGAGGCTACTTCAAGCCAAATGGCATACTGAATTATATAGCAACTTGTGTCAATACGGTTATTGGGATGCCGTTTTTCCGTTGTCTCTTCTGAGCATATTCCACCAGCGCCCGTGCATTGCTGACAGGGTGCCAGGCATAGGCGATAAGATAGTCTACATGATCTACAACATAGCGATTTGCTCTTACGATTGCAACCTCGCGCGGGACGCTTTCCATCCCCGGTGGATAGAAGGTGCTGTCAAATCCATCCGGCGTTGGGATGAGCCGCTCTGCCGGATGGTATGGTAATAGCAAAGTGAGCTTCACCTCTGGGTAGAAACGCTTTGCTTCTTTGACCGCTGACGCTGCAAGACGGTCAAATCCGCCGTAGTAACCGACGATAAATTCCGTGACGCCATATTCAACAATGTGCTGCTCAACAGCCGCATACAATGCCGGGAAAATTTCTTCCGATGCCTCCCTGTGCCCGATGAAGAAACAGCTTTTTCCGCTCAAAGTTCTCCCGCCTTTCATACTTGTGTTTATCGTTTAAATTATACGATATAAATGATTAAATCACAACGATTTATCAAAGTATAATTTACGAAGAACACAAGCAAAGGAGTGATGCAGGTGAAGGATATTCTCTCGGTTATAACCGCGTATCGGGAGGAACGGGGCTGGACAGAGTATCAGCTTGCAGAACGCTCCGGTTTGCCGCAATCCACAATCTCTTCGTGGTATCGAAAAAACATGGTTCCGACCATTCCATCTTTGAAGAAAATCTGCACAGCTTTTGGCATTACACTGTCCCAGCTATTTGCCGAAGAAGATACTCCTATTTCCTTGACTCAGGCGCAGAAAAAGCTTCTGGAACGCTGGTCAAGATTGAGCGAAGAACAGCAAGCTGTTGTATTGGCTTTGATTGATAAGATGTAAAAAATCCGCCAGAGACGCATCTTTAGAATGCTGTTTCTGGCGGATTTGCGTTACCGTTAGTCTAACAAAGTTTTCTCTGTCACGGCCCTTAGATATAGTCCCGGATCACCATTCAAAATTAGCTCGACATAGGCCAGCGGATCGTTGTAGAGCAGCCAGTCCAATTCCGACCGCTGACGGATGGTGTGTGCAATCTCGTCCTCTACGGCAGTGCAGTCAATCGAAATCATGCTACCATCTATGAAGCGCAGTTCGACACAGGCCGTATCAATGTTGAACTCGCAGGAAATGAGTTTTTCCATAGTATTGTCCTCCAAAATATAAGAAAATCGCCCGTCTGAATCCCTGTTAGGAATCAGACGGGCTTTCGTATGCACCCCGAAACCGTCAGCTAACAGTGATAAGTGAATTTAGTTCCTTATCACTATAATTGCAAGGTTTTCCGGGGTTTTCTTATACCCAGAAAGGCTGATATAGTTTGATATGGTTTGACGTAACGAGACCCATTTTCACCCAATTTTTAGTGGTTACCAAGTGGTTAACCGGCAAAAAAGAGGGCAAAATGAGGGCCAAGTGGTGACTAAATAGGTTAACCGGAGGCCAATTTTTGCTCTTTGGAGAGGCG
>ERZ779866.2181-NODE-2181-length-18141-cov-3.634690_pt1 | contig 18141 bp, 16 predicted proteins | sample MGYA00511248_ERZ779866 | MGnify/ENA primary metagenome ERZ779866 (study PRJEB29588, sample SAMEA2155758) | human gut metagenome | biome: human gut; feature: human-associated habitat; material: faeces | place: Denmark | collected 2008/2010 ... | reverse complement strand
TATTGAGCCCTTCAATAATGCCGCAGGGTTCGCCGTTTGCGTGGTTGCCGTGACAGCACAGTGACAGCAGTCCCAAATGCTGGCGAAGTTCTTTAAGCGCATTGATCTGCTCGTCAATTTTTTTCATGTGACGCGAGATAATTTCCTGTACTTTGCAGGCTTCCTCGTTTTGTCGCGCCGAAACGTCGCTTAAAAGTCGAATATCTTCAAGACTCATATCAAGACTTCTGCAGTGGCGGATAAACTGCAGACGCTTGAGATGCCCTTCCGTGTAGGAGCGGTAATTATTCATAGAGCGGGCTGCCTTGGGAATCAAACCTTCGTTTTCGTAAAAACGAATGGTTTCCACCGCCACACCCGATAACTTAGAAAGTTCACCGATACGCATAGTATGACCGTTGAAAAGATGATTTCGGAACTTTAGCACAAACCCTATAGTTTCTGCAGGGATTTTAAATTTTAATAGTGTTCTGATATTAAAAAAATATTTTTTTACGATTGTTTTGATTTAATTTTAATGAAAAAACCTCCGTCGCCGGAGGTTTTAAGGTACTTAAAAGAAAGTCTTTTAGGCTGCAGTTTCTTCTTTTTTCACTGCTGCCAATTGCGGCTGATTGACCGGTTCTTTAAATTGACTCATGTCAGCTTCCACTTTGCGAATATTCAATTCCAGCATATTGAAGGGAATTTCAATTCCTTCTTCTTTAAATCGGCGCAAAATATCGAGATAGATGGCTGTTTTAATGCCGGCTGTCCCATTCTTCGGGTCTTTCACCCAGAAGGCAAGCTGCAGATTGATGCCGGAGTCACCCAACGAATCAATGCATGACCAGCCCTTGTGATTCGTGGCAATGCGGGCACGCGGGCGAGAGCCTTCTTCAAGAAGAATCTTCAGTGCCTTGGGCACATCGGCATCGTAGGCAACCGAGACACTGATGTACTGAACGGCAGCCTCATCGGTGTAGGAGTGATTGAGAACGGCGCTGCTTACAAAGGATTCATTCGGGACAATGTTTTCCAAACCGTCAGCCGAGCGCACAACGGTAAAGCGCGTGTTGATTTACGTCACTTTCCCTTTGAAGCCCCCGACCGTCACCATGTCGCCGATTTTGACGGATTTGTCCATCAAAATGATGAACCCTGAAATGTAGTTTGAGGCGATCTTCTGCAAACCGAAACCCAAGCCCACGCCGACAGCACCGCCGAAGATGGAGAGAACCGCCAGATCAAAGCCTACGGCATTTAAGGCCATGATGATCGCAATGATAAAAAGCGCGATTCGGGTGACACGGCAGATAGCCACACGCAGGTTTGCCGAGAAGGCTTCCTGACTCATAATGAGTGCATCAAGGAGTCCTGCCAAACCGTTTGCAATCCAAAGCGTAATAAAGACGGTAAAGAGAGCGACAAGGCAGCGCCAGATCGTCACATTTTGTCCGATCGGCAAGTGGGTGGAATCGAGCCAGTCAATGGCAGGCCCCAAAATACCCAAAAACTGCAGAATGACCAAGCCCCAGAAAATCACCTTGATGAATTTCACCAGACCCGGCGTAAGTTTTTCTTCTCCCAGAATTCAAGAAATTATTAAATTCGGATAATGGAAAGTTAAATCAGATCTGTAATGTCAAAAAATCAGGGCTTTTCATCAATTCTGAGGTACTTTTAATTAAAACAGGGAGCCTTCCGACCCCCTGTTTCAGATTAGACGAGTTTCACGTCTTATTATTGAAGCTCAAGCGTCACAATCTTGTTGTGATCAACCACTTCAAAACGATCACCCTTCTTAACGAGACCACGGATATCGGTAAGTTCAGAAGGCAGACCGTAAGCAGCCGTCACTTCTTCACGATCGATGTCAATGACAATCAGCGTGTTGTAGTTCTTTGAAACGGCGTAAAGTTTGCCGTCTTCATAGACCATACCGGTCACATAAAGTTCACCCAAGGTGCGGCCGTCTTTAAGATCGGCTGCCGGTACGAATTCACCGGAGAGCATCCAGTCAGCCATCAAAGCCTTGGAAATCACAAAAGTCTTCTTATTCTTGTTGTCAGGCAAAGAGGCCGTGAAGATGTAGCGGCCGTCAGTGGCTGACGAATGGATATAAGAATACTTCGCGCGTTCCGTGTCGATACGGGCACGGCCCTTACCGCCCACGGCTTCGACCTGATCGCGGCCTGCGGTAAAGTTAGCCCACCCCGTTACGTCATCGGCGTTCGGATTCAAGCGGGCGCGCAGAAGCGACTTATTCATGCCCATGATAACAAAGGCGTCTTTCTGATACTCGGTGATACCGACGATATCAAGGACGTTGGCGGAGTACCAGGGGTCAATCGCAGCCGAGACAATGGGATTCAAAGCATCGTCCAACACCCAGAAGTCGTACTTCGAAGCCACAAAATACTGACCGCGCACTTCGCTGATCATGTTCACCGGCTGATTAATGCCCTCAATAGCACGGCTTTGAACGATCTTCATTTGACCGTTGAGAACAACTGGGCTCTTATCGGAATCATGCTCAAAAGTAATGCCAAGCTTCTTGGCATTGGGTGCATAGGCAAAGTCCGGATCCTTCACGTCACGGCGGCCAAGGAAATTGATGCCGCCCCACATACCGTGCCAGCTCGAGTCATCCCAAATGACATACTTCGGATTAAAGGAGAAGCGCACGGGATCGCCCTGACCCCAGTACGGCGGAATGCCGGTAGACCAAAGGGCTTGGAAGCAGTTGGAAGCCACAATAAAAGCCACAATACCGAAAGAAGCTTTGTAGAACTTCGTCAGCGGCCGCCAGGGTTTGCCCTTCATTTCAGCCAGCAGTGCGTCGACGCGCGGTGCGAGGAAGCAAGCCAAACCGAAGAGCATCACCACGCACCAGAAGACGATCTCCGCCCACATTTGCGTGTGGATGCCGAAAACGTCCAGACCGAATCCTTGGCCGACATCGCGCATGGCATGATTGCCCAAATGACGGAAACTTGAATAAAGACCCAAAGCGGCCATCACAAGCATTGTGGCCAAATATTTCGGCTTAAAGCCGTAGCGAACCATAAAGAGCGCCACGACGCCGATATAGGCCATTTGCTGTCTTTGACCCCAACACAGTGTGCAGGGACTGTCTCCCATCATGTAACCCAAAATGATGTTGGCGATACCGACAGGGAGCAAAACGATTAACAAACCGCCCCAGCAGACAACATCGTAGAAAGTTTTCGCTTTTGTAATATCCCCGTCATTAATCGGACGAGTGTGATCATAAATAGACATGGTCTTTTTTTCCTTTCGTTCGATTAAAGATTAAGGGCGCCTAAAATAGCGGTGGAAACGTGGCCCACATACATAAACACGACCACGAACCAGCTGCCCACTGTTAACCACCAGGCCAGTTTTTCTTTTTCCGGCTTCATGATGATGAGCATCACTGCCGCAAAAAGAAGGAGAAATTCCAGAAATTCCATCTAGATGTTCCTTTCGTAATAATTATCTTTTGCCATTTGGCGGCTGAATTATAAAAACAGAATTGCTCTTTTTTAAATAACCAAATGTATCTATAACTCAATTTGCTATAAACAGTATTGATTTTGTGATTTCGAAGATTTCAGCCAGGACACGATCGATAGTCACGGCCGTAAAAAAAGAGAACAAAAGACTTAAAAATTCAAATTTTTAAATACGTAGAGGGAGTGGTTTTTGACCACTCCCCCTTAAATGCCATTCAAATTAAATCTGAATGATATTTATATATTAGGCCTTTGCTTCTTCCTCTTCTTCGAAGGGTTCAGAGCCTAATTCACCTTCCATGCTGCTGACCATCAAAGCGGTGGTGGAGTCGCCGACGACGTTGATGGACGTACGGATCATATCAAGAATACGGTCAACACCGGCGATCAAAGCGATCACTTCAAGCGGGATACCGATTTGCGTGAAGACCAAGGTCGACATGATCAAGCCAGCGCCCGGAACACCGGCCGTACCGACAGCAGCCAACACACCCGTGATAACAACGATGACTTGGTCACCAAGGGTCAACGGGAGGTTATAGATCTGAGCGGCAAACACTGTGCACACACCCATGTAAACAGCCGTACCGTTCATGTTAATGGTGTTGCCTAACGGCACCGCGAAGGAAGCGATAGAGTTCGTAGCACCCAAGCGGCGGGAAGCAACCAAGTTGGCAGCCATAGCGGCGGCAGACGAGCAGGTCGTGAAAGCGATCAACCACGGTTCAAAGATGCCCTTGAAGTATTGACCGACCGGGATACGGATGATGAAGATCACGATCGGGATGTAAATCAAGATAACCAACAAAGCAGTAGCGATGAAGGATGCCAGAATCAACTTGCCCAACGGGAGCAAAACGGCCAAACCGTGTTGAGACACCACAACAGCCATCAAAGCGAACACACCGATCGGAGCGTAGCGCATCACAACTTGCGTCATGTGAATCATCAAGTTGCCGACGATGTCGAAGAAGTGGTAAACGGGTTTACCCTTTTCGCCCAAGAAGTTCAAGCAGAAGCCGAACATAATGGCGAAGAAGATGATCTGAAGGATGGAGCCTTTAGCGAAAGCTTCCATCGGGTTGATCGGGACGATATCAAGCAGGGTTTGCACAAAGCTCGGAGCCTTCACTTGAGCAGCCTTCAAGCCTTCCGTTGAAAGCGTCAGACCGATACCAGGGTCAATGATGTTAGCAATCAACAAGCCGAAAATCACAGCGATAGCAGAAGTCACCATGAAGATAACGAGCGTCTTGATTGCCACGCGACCTAATTTGCTGACGTCAGAAATACCGGCGGCGCCAGCAACCAAGGTTGCAAACACCAAGGGCACAACGACCATACGGATTAAGCGGATGAACAGGTCACCGAAGGGTTTGACATAGGTAGTTGCAAACTGGGAGTCCAGGAACATACCGACAATCACACCCAAAACGAGACCAATGAGCATCTGCATTGCCAAACCCATAGAAGCGGATTTAGATTTTGCCATTGCATTCTCCTTTCCAAATATTTTTTTATTATCGCGAGCGGTCGTTTTTGAGTGCCGTAACAACACAGAAATACAACTCTGCACACGGTATAAACGAGCCGAAACGGTAGGGTTTCAATCTCTTGTTTCCAATGTAGTATCAAAATGTAAAATCTAAAAGTAGGTAGAAACCCTAACTACTAAAGGATTTAGAAGAGTGCTTGGTTTGTAAAGGAGAGAAAAACCTTTGATTTATCCTAATAATTCAGGGCGTTATAACATTTCCCACTAGGACTGGGGGTGCATATAAGCAAAAACGGCAACTTTTGCGTTTGCGCAAATCTTTGTGAAAAAATCAGGTGCTGCCAACGGGAAATCTCTTCGAGGTCTTTGGATTCGAGCTTAAGAGCCGCATTCATGTAACTGTTTAATAATGTCAGACGTGCAATATTGCTCTTCTCATCATTTATTTTGATAAGCCCTAAATAAAGCAGAGCCAGGCGGCCGTTGGCCGATAAAAAATTCTGATCTTCAATAGCTTTATCTTTGGACTCGCTCCTGATTAAATAAGCCATTTCATGCGCCTGTGTCTGAAAGAAAACTTTCCGATAAGCGGCGGCGAGCATCTCTCGTTTCCAACGAGTGAATTCGTCATTATCAAAAGCCGTAAATTCGGGGAAATCGGCAACTTTAAGACCCGAACTCATGGGCGAGGCCAACGCGCTCCCCTTTTCATCGTAAGCAAGAACGGATAAAGAGAGCGCAGGATCGGCTTTTCTCACAATATGCAGCAATACAGATTCACCCTCTTGGGTCTTAACAAATTCATGAATAAAACGGTTTAAAACGGATCCGAGATTCTTCGCTTCACCCCAAGCCAGTGCTCCGACAGACGAAATTGTCAAAACAGCAAAGGGCAAACCGTCGGGAGTTGAAAAACAGAAAGTCATTGCGCGAATGACACGAGGTTTGGCAGGTTCTGATTGAGGAGTTACCGTATCGGTGCTTCTCGCACGCACTCGTTCTGTTCGTCTTTGAGGTGTCTTAGGACTGATATTTTCCTTAACCGACGTTTCATTGCCCGTTCTTTTAAAGCTTTTGACAACAAGCCAGAGAACGAGAAAAACAGCCAAAGCCGAGAGTACTAAGAAAAAATCAAAATCTTTATTCATCTTTTTGTTCCTTTGGCTGAATTCTAAAAGATTTGATTAAATCCAAATATTATTCATTTTTTTTACAAATGTCGGAAAAGTTTGGTTTTGGACAATAAGACCGCAAATGAATATCCCTACAATGAATGGCAGTGTGCATTTTGGGGAAAGACAATGAAAACGAAACTGGAGAAGGTAAAACTCAATAACGGAGTGAAAATGCCTTCGCTCGGAATCGGCACGTGGCAAATCCCCGATTCCGAAGATTTGGTGTGTTCACTCGAAAGCGCGATCCGTCTGGGTTACCGCTATTTGGATACCGCCGCCATTTATGAAAATGAGGGCTCGGTAGGCGAAGCTATTCGCAGAAGCGGAGTGAAGCGTTCTGAATTATTCGTTTCTTCAAAATGCTGGGCAGCCAACCGCACCTATGATTCCGTCATGCGTGCCTTTGAAGAATCGCTCAGAAACTTAAAGCTCGATTACCTTGACTGCTATCTGATTCACTGGCCTTTTACCAAAGGCGATCCGCTGGCGTGGCAAAGTGTCAACGTCGGCACGTGGCGTGCCTTTGAAAAGCTCTACGAGGAAGGGCTCGTGAAAGTGATAGGCGTCTCAAACTTCCAGATGCATCACTTGGTGAGTTTCCTCGCGCGAGCCAATGTGAAGCCTGCCGTCAACCAGTTGGAATTTCATCCCGGCTACACACAAAAGTACACCGTGGCATATTGCAAGAAAAACGGTATTACGGTTGAAGCCTGGTCGCCATTGGGACACGGGTCACTGTTGGACGAGCCTCTGATTAAAGAAGTGGCTGACCGCTACAACCGCTCCGTCGCGCAAGTGATTTTGCGCTGGTGCCGTCACCATGACGTGATTCCGGTCACCCGGGCACTCACGGCCCTCCACCAAATGGAAAACCTCGAGAGCTTTGATTTTGATTTAAGCGCTGACGACATTGAGCGCCTGGACCGTCTCCCCGTGATGGGCTTCTCAGGACTGGAGCCCGATCATGTGAGTTTTTAATAAAGCTCTGATAAAGACCCCAGTTAATGAAAATCCGGCTTTAAAGCCGGATTTTCGATTAAAGACAGTGTCTCTCTAATATTAGAAAGCAGGCACCACTGCGCCTTGGTACTTGTCTTCAATAAATTTGCGCATTTCGGGTGACGTTAAAGCCTTGGCGAGCTTTTGCAGGTCTTCACGCTTGTCCCCGGTACGCACTGCGACGATATTGGCGTAGGGCGAATCCTTACTTTCCATATAGAGGGCATCCTTCATCGGATTAAGGTTAACGCCCAAAGCGTAGTTGGAATTAATCACTGCAAAGTCGACATCATCCAATGCACGCGGCAACACTGCGGCTTCCATTTCAATAATCTGAATCTGCTTGGGGTTAGCCACGATATCGGCAGGCGTCCCGTTCACACCGACTCCTTCCTTTAACGTGAAAAAGCCCGCGTCGGCCAAAATCTTCAAAGCACGGCCGCCGTTTGTCGGATCATTCGGGATGGCGACTTTGGCACCGTCGGCAACAGCCTTCACATCTTTGACTTTCTTGGAGTAGACACCCATCGGTTCAATATGAACAGCCACGAGCGATTCAAGCTGAAGCTTACGTTCCTTAGCGAAATTATCCAGATAGGGCTTGTGCTGGAAGAAGTTCGCATCCAATTCTTTGTCTGCCAAAGCCATATTGGGCTGAACATAATCGGTAAATTCGATGACTTCAAGCTTCACGCCTTCTTTGGCAAGCATGGGCTGGGCGGCTTTTAAAATGTCGGCGTGCGGCACGGGAGAGGCACCGACCTTAAGCACCCCGCTCTTGGCGGCATCGTCTGAGCATCCCACAAGCAGTCCGCCGGCAGCAATCGCGCAGACACACAAAGAAATTAAGGAACGACGTTTCATTTTTTTTACACTCCACTTAAAACGATCCGCCTCATTATCCCGTAACACCGCCTGAAAGGGAATACTCATAAATCTCTAGTTATGGGTAATTAACCTTAGTTTTGCAATAACACATGCCGTCTTTTCGTGCATCTCACTGAGCTTTTCGGATTCCGAAATGTCTGTACCAGAAACTCCAGTGCTCCATCGTAACCGCGTTAAAGTGCCGCCAGATAATCTCCGAAAGCGCCTGAACCTCCGCTCGCTCCCCCACCCGTTTCAAATACGCCAGATGAATGTCCCAGGGTTCTCGGTGCCACAGCGGCAGCACCGGCACCACCTGACAGTTGACCAATTCCTGCAGCATAAAGCCCGGCGTAAGGTCAAAGGCTATTCCCTCCGAGGCAAGCACCCGAGTCTTGCAGCTCAATGCGTCGCCGAAAAGGCATGGCTGACTTTCAGAAAGTTCAAGCAGTCCCTGAGGTGTTTCCAGGCGCCTTGCTGATGACGGGTTTTTCGAGTCCCGAAGTAAAATCACGTGATCTTTCAGATCGTCAATCGTTTTTATGGGTTTATGCTCATGAAGGTATTTTGGGGTTGCCATCATGAAGGTACGGTTTAAACCGATGCGATAAGTCATGAGATTGGGATGCTCCTGCGGTTTGAAACCGAACCAGGCGATATCGGTGTTGCCTTCGAGCACATCCTCGACTCTGCAGTCTGTTTGGATTTCCAGACGAATTGTCGGATGAAACGCCTCAAAGCGCCTTAAGGCTTCAAAAATGGTGATCCGCCCCATATTGATCGGCAGACTTAAGCGAAGCGTAGTACCTGACGATTCAGAAAGATCTTTGCGCTTAATGTCTTCAATTTGGCGATAAAGCGTTTTTTCTGAGGCAAGTTTCGCTTTGACCGCAGGCAGCAGTTTATAGGCCTCATCGGTCAATACCGCGGGCTTTTTTCTTCTGTCAAGAAGCTCCACGTCAAACTGTTTTTCCAAATCAGCAATGGCTTTGGAAGCAGTCGACAGAGTCAATCCAAGTGCCTTGGCCGCTTTAGCCAAAGTCCCCGCGGTTTCAATAGCCGCCAACAGTGCCCAGGGATCCGCAATCTTTTTCATAAAGTTGAAATAATCGAAAGTTATCGTTTGTTATTTTAGTCGCTTACTTGAATAATCGTCATTAAGAACTTTGAATCGTTTTGACTGTGAGTTTGATGAGTTCGTTGTTTTGAGAATTCATCGCACAATCGACAGTCAAATAATTAGGAGCAAATAAATGAGTATTGACTCTGTGATGAAGAGCATTCGTGATAACGACGTGCGCTACATCGACCTTCGCTTTACCGATATTCTCGGAAAAGAAATGCACTTCACGGTGCCCGTTGAGTGTTTTGATGAGGATTCTTTTGAATTCGGCCATCCTTTTGACGGATCATCCATTGCGGGCTGGCGCGGTATTGAATCTTCCGACATGATTTTGCGCCCCGATCCGCATTCTTTCCGCCTGGATCCTTTTGCGAAAGAAAAAACTGCTGTTTTTGTCTGTGACATTCTGGATCCTGCCACCGAATGCGAATATGACCGCGCGCCGCGAAGCATTGCGAAAAAAGCAGAAAACTATTTAAAGAGTACCGGCATCGGTGATACCGCCTATTTCGGTCCGGAACCCGAATTCTTTGTCTTTGACGCCGTGCGCTGGAATCATCAGGCAGGCAGCAGCTTCTTTGAAATTCTTTGCGGCGAAGCTGAATGGCCGAGCGCTCTTGAAGTTGCCAACGGCCACTTGGGTTATCGCATGGCTGCCAAAGGCGGCTACGCCCCGATTGCGCCTGCCGATACGCTTTCAGAAATCCGCTCCGAGATGTGCACCCTCATTGCCCGTCAGGGTGTGCCCGTTGAAATTCATCACCACGAAACGGGTGCCTCGGGACAGTGTGAAATCGGCACGCGTTTCAGCACGCTTGTTGAACGCGCCGACTGGAATCAAATTGTCAAAGCTACCGTGAAAAACGTCGCCGTTTTGCACAATAAGACCGCGACCTTTATGCCCAAACCGGTTGAAGGCGACAACGGCTCCGGCATGCACGTTCACCAATCCATCTGGAAAGACGGCAAAAACCTCTTTGACGGCATCGGCTACGGCAATCTCTCCGATATGGCGCTTTACTATATCGGCGGCGTCATCAAGCACGCCAAGGCATTAAACGCCATCACCAACCCGACGCTGTCTTCCTACAAGCGCCTCGTTCCGGGATTTGAAGCACCGGTTAAGCTTGCCTACAGCAGCCGCAACCGTTCAGCCTCAATCCGCATCCCCTATACCACGAGCGCCAAAGCCCGTCGTATTGAAGTGCGCTTCCCCGATCCGATGTGCAACCCCTACTTAGGATTTTCCGCCCTGCTGTTGGCAGGTCTTGACGGCATTCAAAATAAGATTCATCCGGGCGAAGCCATGGATAAGAATCTCTACGATCTGCCTAAGGAAGAACAAAAGAACGTGCCCACGGTGGCAGCAAGCCTCGATGAAGCACTCAATGCATTGGATAGCGACCGTCAGTTCCTCGTGACAACGGGCGTCTTCTCAAACGACTTCATTGACAGCTACATTGAACTGAAGATGAAAGAGGTTGATCGCGGCCGTCAGGCTGTCTCGCCCCTGGATTTTGAGCTCTACTACGCGCTCTAAAAGTTAAAAAATTTGCATCCTGATCGCAAAATGAATATCGAAATTTGGAGAGTCTTAAGATATCGGTTTGCGGTCAGGATGCAATTTCGATTTCGCAGAAACGGTCTGATTGTTTATCCCATCGGACCGTTTCTCTTATCTGAAGCTCAGCAATTAAATGCCTGGCGGTATCTCACGAGGTCTTCCACGGTGATCACGCAAAGACCGTGGAGGTTTGCAAATTCACAAACCTGAGGCAGTTTGGCCATCGTGCCGTCGGGATTCATGAGTTCGCACAGGACACCTGCGGGATTAAGCCCTGCAATACGCATCAGATCCACCGTGGCTTCCGTGTGGCCGCGGCGCTCAAGCACGCCGTTGGGACGGGCGCGAAGCGGATAGACATGCCCCGGACGCAGGAGATCCTCAGGCTTACCGTTGGGGTTTGCAGCCGCTTTAATCGTAGTGACTCGGTCTTTTGCGCTCACTCCGGTCGTGCAGCCCTTAGCCGCTTCAATGGAAACACAGAAAGCCGTGCCCTGAGTGTTTGTGTTGTTTTGCACCATTTGAGGAAGATCCAGGCGCTTGCAGTCTTCATCTCTGAGGCAGACGCAGACAATACCTGAGCAGGCACGAATCATGAGCGCCATCTGCTCAACCGTCAGAAAGTCGGTTGAGAGAATAAGGTCCCCTTCGTTTTCACGATTTTCGTCATCAACCACCATCACACCGCGTCCGGCGCGAAGATCATCAATGGCGCGTTTGACACGAAGATAGCTGTCGGCGCCGTACTGCGCCAGAAGGTTTTCAGACTGATGCATAAAAATATCCTTTCTTCAAAACAAGATTGAAAAAACGCATCAGGGAAAGAGGACGCCGGGAGTCGACGCCCTCATGAGGAAAGTTTTCGCTCTTTCTTCCGGACTTTAACCGTCGGTATCGGAATCACACCGATTCTGCTGACCGGGCAGCACTGCCCGCGCTCGTGGACTGTCACCACCGGTGGGGAATTTCACCCCGCCCTGAGACCGTTGGTGATTTTACCGCTTTTTAGTGGGTTCCGTGTATCGGGCACTTAAAACATGCCAGAGCTTACGAACGTCAGACGGGCTCTTCTCTGCTTTCTTAGATCGATATTCGCAGTGAAGAAGCTCATGAGCCAGATGTGACCCCGGGCGCTCAAGCGATTGGCTGTAAAGCGCTGTGATTTCCGGATTCTTATGAGACTCACGAACCGCAGCTTCATCGTCAATGCGGTAAATCGCTTCCTGACGAGTACGGGTATAGAGCTGGTAGTTATTTTTCTTTCTGGGTGTGCCGCCGCCAGCGATGCACCCGCCGGGACAAGCCATCACTTCAACAAAGTCATAAGCCACTTCACCCGCGCTCATCTTATCAAGCAGCGCCTGCGTTCTGGCTAAGCCGTGCACAATGGCAATACGGATCGTGCCGTATTCCCCTAGATCGGCTTGAGCTTCCTTAACACCCTCTAAACCGCGGGCAGGTTCAAACACCAGAGGTTTCATGGATTCGCCGTTGTGCGTCAACGCATAGACCGTGCGCACCGCCGCTTCCATCACGCCGCCCGTTGTGCCGAAAATGGCACCGGCACCGGAATAATCGGTAAAGAGGTGTTCATCGCGCTGCATGGGCTTGCAGTTTTTCAGATGCATGCCGCAGCGGCGAAGAAGCTTGGCGAGTTCTCTCACTGTGAGCACCGCATCCACGTCTTTGCCTTCTTCCCGCGCGAGCGTCGGCCGCAGTGCTTCACCCTTTTTGGCTGTACAAGGCATGATGGAAATGACACGCAGTTTTTCTCGCGGCACATTGAGTTTGGCAGGCAAGAGCGCCTTAGCCAAAGCACCGAACACGGCCTGAGGCGAGCGCGTTGTTGAGAGATACTCCATCACCATCGGCGCGTGCTTTTCAACGTAATTGACCCAGCCCGGGCAGCAGGACGTAAACATCGGCAGCGCCACGGCTTTGTTTTCTTTGCGCGCTTTGAGTCGTTCAAGAAGCTCAGTACCTTCTTCCATAATGACGACGTCGGCGGCAAAGTTTGTGTCCATCACATAATCCACACCGATGTGTTTGAGCGCATAGACAATAAGGGGTTCAACGTTTTCGCCCGCAGCAAAGCCGAACTCTTCGCCAAGCGTTACGCGAACAGCCGGGGCCATCTGCACAACAGTCACCGTTTCCGGGTCATCAATCATATTAAGCACCCGGTCGGTTTCATCTTTTTCGCTCAAGGCACCGGTGGGGCACACCAAGGTGCACTGACCGCACTGCACGCACTTCGCGGAGTCCGCCCAGCGTTTGGCACCGGTCATTGCGACACCGGCCATCGTGCCGAAGTTGTCAATCGTCAGCGCACCGATTCCCTGCACCTGGCGGCACACTTCCACGCACCGTCCGCAGCGGATGCACTTATTAACGTCGCGCACGATACCCATCGAAGAGTCATCAAAGGGGCGTTTGGCGATGAAGTTTGAAGGCGTCGGCGTATGAGGCATTCCGATAAAAAGCGCCACGTCCTGAAGCTCGCAGTTGCCGTGCCGAGCGCAGCTCTTGCAGTCCTGATCATGATCGGCAAAAAGAAGCTGCATTTGAAGCTGCTGCATCTTTCTGACACGTTCATTTCGTGTGAAAATGCGCTGACCTTTTTTGATCGGTGTCGTACACGCAGTGACGATTCTGCCCGTATCTTCCCCTTCATCAAAAACTTCAACCAGACACATGCGGCACGTGCCGGGCGTATGGTTCAAGGGCAAGAATGCGCACAGCGTAGGAATAAAGACATCATGGTTCTTAGCAACCTGAAGGATTGTCTGTCCTTCTTCAAAATCGACTTTCTGACCGTTAAACCAAGCAAAATTTTCCATGACTTTCTCCTTAGACCGCTTGGTTCTGAATATGAGTGATATTGCCCGGAATCGGAAGCTGAGTGACCACGCCGTAAATGCGATAGCAGCGCATGCAGCGATTGGCTTCACTGATGGCTTCGTTTTCGGTCATCGACAAATCCACTTCTTCAAAATTACCCCGGCGCTCAGCGCTTGAAAGCGTCTTTAACTTGTGACGCGGTGCCTCGCACAAATCAATTCTGGGGTTATTTTCGTGCATCAAATCACCCTTTTTGATCAGTTCGCCCATGCGGCGGCGGGCCACAAAGCCGACAGAGCCTCGGGGAAGGTATTCATTGATGGATTGTGCGGCAATTTGTCCCTGAGCCAAACCGTCAATCAAAGTGGTGGGACCGGTTGCGGCATCGCCCCCTGCGAAAACGCCCGGGCGAGTCGTCGCCAGTGCGTCTGAAACATAAATATTGCCGCGCTTATCAAACATGATGCCGTCATCATCGCACAGCACTTCTTTATCAAGGCGCTGACCGATCGCGGCAATGAGGTTTGTGCAGGGCAAAACCGTATCGGTGCCTTCAATTTCAATTAATTTACCGCGGCGCGATCCGGGCACTTTTTCTTCACGCATTTTGGCAATCTTAAGCCCCGTAACTTTACCGTCAACGCTCAAGATTTCTTTTTGCACAGAAAGGAAATGGAAAACAATGCCTTCTTCTTTAGCGGCGATCACTTCTTCATGATCGGCAGGCATTCCCTCTTCGGTGCGGCGGTAAACGACATGCCCCTTGCCGTCGGTTAAACGCGCAGCCGATCGAGCGCAGTCCATGGCGGGCCGTGCGGCAGCAGTCCATGGCGACGTTGCCGCCGCCCACGACAACCACATCTCCGGTCAGTTTGAATGGCTTGTTGCCCGTGACAGAGCGCTCGACTTTTTGCAGAAAGTCAATGCCGTTAAAGTAACCCGAAAGCGAGGTATCTTCGTTTTCTAGACCGAGATACATCCCCTTGGAGCAGCCAACGCCCAGGAAAATGGCGTTATAGCCGCGCTTAAAAAGGTCGCCGATAGAAAAATCGTAACCCAGGCGCTGGTGGTAGAAGTAACGACCGCCCAGTTCCGTAATCACTTCGGTTTCGCTTTCCAGCAACCCTTTAGGCAGACGATACTGAGGGATACCCACCTGAGCCATGCCGCCCGCGTGACTGTTGGCTTCAAAGATATCGACTTTATAGCCCTGAAGCAGCAAGTGATAGGCACAGTTGATACCCGCAGGCCCCGCGCCGATGACAGCAACTTTGGGACTTAAGGGATTCGTTTCGCGCTGAGCCTGATGGAAAAGCTCCTGCATGGGACCGGTGGCATCTGCCGCATAGCGCTTCAGATTTTTGATGTCCACGGGACTGTCGAGATACTGTCTGCGGCAGGCTTTTTCACAATAGCGCACGCAAACGCGCCCGCAGCTGCCCACAAGCGGATAGTGGCGCAAGAGTACTGCTGCGCTCATTTCAGGTTCCCCTGCCTTGATGTAGTCAATATAGCGGGGAACATCGACGTGAGCCGGGCACGCTTCAATGCAGGGCGCACTCATCAATGTGTAATAGTCGTAGACATTTTCAGCCACGGGCTGCGCCTGAAGGATTTCTTCCGGACAAAATTCCAAAGCGCCCAAAAGCGCAACGGGAGTGGTCTGACCGATGCCGCAAAGGCTCGTGTCTTTCATCTGCAAAGCGACGGATTTCACATATTCCCAATCGACTTCGCCCCCTTTACCCTTAACGGTTTTTTCAAGCGCTTCGGCAATCACCAAAACACCGACTCGGCAGGGCGTACATTTACCGCAGGTCTCGCGCGCTGCACGCTGATAGTAGCGCCAGAGCGAGAAAGCGAGATTGGCTCTGCGGTCCATCACCAAAAAGCCTCGGTCGCACACAAAGCTCATGATGGGGTTGCCGGGATTAAACTGAGAGAATTGCTCAAGCGGCAAATTCTCCGGTGCCACCGGGGTGAATGTGGATCGGTTATCGTAAAAGCGTCCGTCCCATACGCCGAAAATCAAGGGGTTCATATTATCAACGCGCAGTCAGTTTAAAACTGAAAGCACGCCCTCTCCTTTTTCTGTTTCGTTATTCGGTCCGAATCAGGTTGTTTGCTTCTCCTAAGTATATAAAGGGTACGGGAGTAAGCGCAGCAACCTAAACTTTTTAATTATGCCCATTAGCGAACACTAATGGGCGTTTCTTTATTAATGATCGGATTTGATCCCCGCCCCGCACATCGTAATCAGTGTGTCGGGCGTGGGGCCGTAAATTTCACAGTAATGCAGGTAAGCCGCATAGTTGGCAGCGGTGGTGTGCTCACAGTAAATGCCGTGAGCGGCCAAATGGCTTCTCGCCTGCAAAATCTTATCTTCAGGCGCCGTCACAAAACGAATGTTGTGGCGATAAGCCATTTCAAGAAGCTCCCGACCGCGGCTGGGCTTGCCGATCGCAATGCCTTCAGCCATGGTGTCAACCACAGGTACTTCTACAGGTTCATCGGCATACTTTTGCACCGCTTTAAACAGCGGATCACACAATTCGCTCTGAAGCGCAATGACCTGCGGGAATTTTTCAATGGCACCGGACGCAACAAGGTGTTGCAAGGCTTTCACCACACCGATATAAAGCGTGCCGTTGCCGACAGGGACCACGATATTGGCAGGAATTCGTCCCAATTGTTCAAAGGTTTCGTAGATGTAAGCCTTCATCCCTTCGTAGAAGAAGGGATTAAAGACGTGGTTGGCATAGTATTTATGCTCTTCACGGACCTTGGCGCGGCAGACATCGGCGCAGTGATCGCGGCTGCCCGGCACTTCATTAACCTTCGCGCCGTGCGACTTAATCATGCGGATTTTTGAGGGACTTGTGCCTTCTTTGACAAAGATCTCGCAGCCGATACCGGCGCGGGCGGCGTAGGCAGCCCCGGCGTTGCCTGCGTTGCCGCTTGAGTCCTGAACGCAGTCGGTAACACCGATTGACTTCATATGTGAGACCAGTGTTGCCGCTCCACGGTCTTTAAAGGAAAGCGTCGGCATGTAGTAGTCCATCTTCAAAAGGACATTGTCATCAAGACGGATAATGGGGGTCATCCCCTCACCCATTGTCACCTCTTTCCAGCAATCGTCTTCAAGAGCCATAAAGCGGCGATAGCGAAACTGATTCCACTGCGATTTATCAATGAGCGACTCATCCCATTTAGGCGGGGTGTAATCCAACTCGAAAAGACCGCCGCATTCGCAGCAGGGTTCTTTCGTGGTGGTGGGTGTCAATTTACCGCAGCGTGTGCAAATGTAATTCATGATGCGTCCCTTCGAAAAAATTACCGTTTTCCGTGAATTTGATCGAGATAGCCGTAAAGAGTCACTTTGGATAAGCCCAGTTTCCCTGCGACATATTCCAAAGAGCCCTTGACCAAAAACACTCCCCGTTCATCCATAAAGCGAATAAGCTGCAAGCGGTCTTCACGCGTGTGAGAACCGGAACTCACCAGCTCATTGACCATCGAATCAATCATGCTGTTGACAAACTGACGGACACTGTCCTTATTTTCAACGGCAGAGATCGTTTCAGTCTGTCCACCGGTCAGAGTTTTTGCTCGGTCGGTGCCTGAAGTTGAGGGCTTGCCTTTAACCCAGGCGTTTAACATCTCAAGCACTTGAGCCGCCTCGGTCGTATCGATATTGATGCAAAGTGCGCCGATCAATTCCTTTTTGTCATTACGAATCAGAAGTGATGAGGAACGGATGCGTTTACCGGCATGATCAAAGAAATAATTATCGACGACGCCGTCTTCGGGATTGCCCGCAAAGACCGCTTTTTCGATCAGATGATGAAAGGTTTGTCCGACTTTTCTGCCGGTCACAAAGCCGTTGGCAACGTAAACGACCGAGTGCTGCGGCATCAGCATGTCGTGAAGAACCACTTCAGCATGCGGAAAAGTTCTTGCAATTAATTCAGCGACAGACAGATAGGGTTTTAATGCATTATTCATAATGACTCTAGTTTACATAAATTTTTATTTATGATCTATAAAAATTTCTACGGTAATGTAAATTTTTCTTTAAAGTTAAACTAATGCTCTAATATTTAGACAATGAAAAATTGGAAATAAGAAATGCACGACGGTGAGCAAAAGACAAGAAAAATTCGGCTTGGGCTGATTTTGTACGCATTGATTTGCTTGTTTTCCATCTCATTTTTTTGGATTTTCGACCAAAAGGGCGATGCGCTCGGATTTTCCTTAATTCATTTCTACGGGCTGCATCCGATTGCAATCGTTCTGATTTCAGTTTTTCTAGGAAAAGGAATGGCTTTGGGAAGATGGATCATCCTGACAGCCTCATTGTTTGGCTGCGGTTTTATGTTAACCGACTACCTGACATTCCGACTGGCCAACATGATTTCTTTCAGCACCTGGAGGTGTCCGGAATTTTCAATAATTGCAGCCGGCGTCATCCTTTCGCTTTTAGGACTGCTTGCTGGGGCTGCCCTGAGAACAATCACCAAAAAGCATTGACATCCTCCCCGTCGTGAACGACGGGGATTCCCTGCTGTGTCATCGGCTCT
>ERZ779866.2176-NODE-2176-length-18174-cov-4.001049_pt1 | contig 18174 bp, 18 predicted proteins | sample MGYA00511248_ERZ779866 | MGnify/ENA primary metagenome ERZ779866 (study PRJEB29588, sample SAMEA2155758) | human gut metagenome | biome: human gut; feature: human-associated habitat; material: faeces | place: Denmark | collected 2008/2010 ... | reverse complement strand
ACTTTATCAATAAAGTGGCGTTGGATCTGAGCAAAAAACACGCTGTGATCTATCGGGAAGACTTGAGAATAAAGAACATGACAGCCAGTGCCGCCGGGACACTTGAAGAACCGGGTCACAATGTCGCGCAGAAATCAGGTTTAAACCGAGCGATATTGGATCAGGCCTGGGGGAAATTTTTCCAACGACTGCAGTGGAAGTGTGAGCAAAGAGGGGGGATCGTCATCAAGGTGGCGCCTCAGTACACTTCGCGAACTTGTCCGCTGTGCGGGCATGAGTCAAAAGAGAACCGCAAGAGCCAGGCAAGTTTTAAATGTGTGGCATGCGGTTATCAGGACAATGCCGACGTAGTGGGAGCAAGAAATATAAAGGTGCGCGGGCAGCGCATGTCAGCCTGTGGGGAGCTAGGCGAAGAAGGCCGAGCTCGAGTGAATCGGCGGATGGAGTCAATCCATTGCGTGGGTCAGCAGCAGGAACCCATCGAAGTGATCATCGGCGAGAGCCGATGACACAGTAGGGAATCCTCGCCGTTTACGACGAGGAGGATGTCAATATCGCCGAGTACCTTCCCTTTGATGAGGAACGTCTGAACAGGATGTTCGGGAAACTCAAACTTTTTTCGCAAAGAAGCGTCTCATAGGTACAGCAAAATCTTTCAGACACTGAAAAGCCCGATGCCAACCGCACCGGGCTTTTGTCTCCTTGCCGCCGCTAGATGATAATGCTCATCACAGCCAACACCGCAAAGGCCATCACAATCGGAATGAGCATGATGACGTAGAGCATCTGATCTTTAATACCAATCACACCGAGGCAGCGCCCCATGTACTGAAGCTGTCCGCCCATGATAAAGATCGAGGGCAAAATAACGGCGGCTTGTTCACCGGTCATCACGCCGTCACTTAAGAACGCGAGCAGCACACCGATTGCGCCGCCGCTTGACATCCACGCACTCACCAAAACCATGGCACTTTCACCCGGCAGTCCAAACAAGGACATGATGGGTTCAAAGGCCATACCGACGTAATTCAACAAACCCGAGACAGTCAGCACCTTGATGAGCACAAAGGCCATCACCAAATTGGGCAGCATAGACTTTGTTGCCAAATCCCAGCCGCGCTTAGCGCCTTCAACAAACACTTCCGTAATGAGCGGTTTTTGAGTACTGAGTTCAGCCATGATCAATTCCTTTCAATCGTTACAGCAACGGCAGAGGGTTGCAGAAGGGCTTTGGAACTTTCTTCCCGCAAAGCCATTTTCCATTGGATCAATCGCATGATGTTGGCGCCGATCACTTTGGCAATCAGCAAGACGGCAAGACCGGCTCCCATCGAAAGCGGCACACCGCCCGAACCGTCAGCGCCGCTAAATGCCAACACGGCAGCACTGAATGTGACGAAATTTGTAATGGGAGCGCAGGCCACCATTTGGAATGCCGAAAAGTTATTGATTTCTCTGTACGTTAAGGCACCTGAATCTTTAAGCTGACGGGTGAGCGCCGCACCACCGTCGGTTGACTGCAGGCAGGCAATGAGAGCCAGAGTTGCCGTGCCGGGCACACCGATTAAGAATTGAAGCAGCGGGGTTAAGAGTTTTCGCGCCGCTCGCAAAGCGCCGTAATGCTCAAAAACCGTGATCATCCCCATCGCAAGCATCACACCGGGCACAATGAGTGATATCGCCAGCATGAAGCCGTCAATGGCGCCGGAGCCGCCGATACCGCGCAAGGTGGTCATCGTCACAGCCAGTCCGTCACCCGACTCAGACACTTTGCCCACCACTTTGCCGGCACTTCCCATCAGGGTAGTGAAGTCCAAAAAACTCCAGAAGTAGCCGCTGCCGGCCGCCATGCCGGAGAAAAATACAATCGCAAGCGCCAACGAAATGTAACAGCCTATCGTCACCTTTTCTTCATTCGGGTTTGTGTGTTTATCGGACATTTTTCTTTTCCTATCAAAATCATTCAGTTATTCGTATTCAGATGAGCGAATGTGACTAAATCGATAAACGGGAGGTCCGATTTGACGCATGGCGCGCATGAGCCTTGCGCAGGGAGCAAACTGCAGAATCATTTGTTGAGTTTTAATGCCGACTTTTCTTTCAGCGGAGCCACGGGTGGTGGGATACATAGCAACTTCCAAATTTTCAAGGTTTTGAAAATGTCCGAATACACTTGAACTGTTTATTTATTCAGTGACGGTGTTTCAGACCGTTTGAGGGGTTCGGGATCGAACCGGTTGTCAATCAGCGCCAATAGCTGAAAACAACAAACGTGGGAAGCGGGAAACGACTAAATCGTTCCCCGATGCTAAAGCTGAAAAAAACAGCCTTGCGAGAAACACTCGTAAGGCCTATCGGTTTGACAGTTGAGATCGCACAGCAAGACTCACAGGAATTTTCCTGCAAGGCTGTCTGTCGTGGGTCTAAACGTTTGCTCGAAAGCATTTTAGAGGCGATCTCAAAAAGTGGAATCTTGGGGTTATTTTGATTGAAATCGTCCTCTTGGACAATAAGGATAACTATGTATTTTCAAGCGGATCTAATCTTTTTTAACTAGAACTTTTTCAAACAGACTCAGCGATAGAACTGAGCGAAATTTATGACGGAGCTAATACGGACCAATAATTGACTATTTCAGCAAGCGGTCATAATCGCGCCTGGCATACATAACACGAGCCACAGTCACCAATTTTTCTTCCTCGTTTACCCAATAAAATATCAGAAAATTACGCACCGGAATTTTTCGGTATTGGTGTTTGAGAGGACGAGCCGGCTGATAAACCGGTGTTGAATACGGAAATTTTCGCAAGCCTTCTGCTGCACTGACAAGCTCTAGAGCTAAGGACTCCGCTGCGACAGGATTCTTTAGCTCCTTGCTGATATACCGAACAATTTCAAGCATATCATCCCGAGCGACAGGCAGGAACTCTAACCGATACAAACTATTCTCCTTTAAGAGCCGACTTCAATGCCTTGAGGACATCTTTGGATGAGTAGCGCTGATCTGTGAGTTCCGCCTCTCGTTCTGCCTCCTGCAATTTAAAAAAAACTTCACTTTCAAATTGCAGTTTTTCAAAAGCATCCATACTCATTACCACCATATCTCCATACCCATTCTTCGTTAAAAAAACAGGTTGAGAGGTTTCGTGAACCGTTTTTGAAATGTCGGCAAAATGATTTCTCAAATCTGAAATAGGTCTAATCATTTTCATAATGGGTCTCCTATTAATTTTTTATCATGATCATGATAAAAAATCAAATAAGCGAAACGATCATATCTATTTTGCAGAAGAATTAAAAAGATACTTTTCGACCGGTAAGAACACCAGCAAGAATGCTGACAATTCAAACTAAAGATGTTCTTTAAGCCAAAGCATATCGCTTTTTGTCAGCTTTCCTTGATTTTTGGCTTTTTCGATTAAGTCCGGTCTTGTACGAAGTGTAATCTCAAGTGCTTTTTCTCGTGTCCAGCGAGCGATATTGGCGTGATGACCGGAGAGCAGCACTTCGGGCACGCTCTCCCCTTCCCAAACCTCGGGACGCGTATAGTGCGGCGCATCCAAAAGTCCGGTTGAAAAGGACTCGTCTAAAGTTGACAGCTCTTTAATGGCTCCGGGCAATTGTCTGACAACCGCATCAATTAATACCATAGCGGCAAGCTCTCCGCCTGAGAGCACAAAATCACCGACGCTCACTGTTTCATCAACGTACCGATCCAGAAAACGCTGATCGATTCCCTCATAGCGCCCGCAGATCAAAACCATATCGCGGTCTTCAGCCACCCAACGGCGAACCGTTTCATCGGTAAGCCTCGTACCGTTCGGGGCAAAGCTGATAACGCGCCCTGCATTGCCCGCACGGCGGATGCGTTTTAATGTTCTTGCCAAGGGCTCTGCCATCATCACCATGCCGGGACCGCCGCCAAAGGGGCGGTCATCAATCGTACGGTGATTGTCTTCGGTCTCTTCCCTCGGATTCCAGGTTTGAAGCGACCAAAGGCCCCGCTCAATGGCGCGCGAGGTAATGCCGTTTTCGGTCACCGCCTTAAACATCGGTTCAAACAAGGTAATCACATCAAAGCGCATGATCGGCTCCTTTAGAGCTCATCGAGCCAGGCCTGCAAAATCGCCTCTAATATTGCCTCGGTGCTTTTCTCCGGATCATCGTCAAAATCATCCAACTCAAGCACCATGGCGTGAAGCTCGGTGAAGCGAAGTTTCAAGGGATTAACTTCGGGATGCGCATCATAAAGGGCTTCGGCAATCTGCAGTGTATCGGTCCAGCGCATGATCAGTGTTCCTTAGCGTGGTTGCGGCTGTACTTAGGGATTTCAACCACGAGATCTTCATCACCCACCACAGTCTGGCAAGACAGGCGAGAGACATCCGTCACGCCCCAGGCCTGATCGAGCATGTCCAATTCTTCATCTTCGGGTTCATTTAAGGAATCAAAACCTTCGCGAATAATGACATGGCACGTGGAGCAGGCACCGGAAAACTCACAGGCGTGTTCAATGCCGATTCCGTTAGCTAAAAGAGCCCGAGCCAACTTCACACCGGGCTTGACTTCAAAGGTTTTGCCCTCGGGGCAAATCGTTGCATGAGGTAAAACGGTGATTTTCGGCATAGTTATTTTCCTTCAATGTCTTCAACACTCTTACCCGAAAGCGCTTGAGCAATGGCGCGATCCATGCGGCGTTCGGCAAAGCTTTCCGTGGCTTCGGTCAATTCTTTTTCAAGCGCCTTGATCGTCTCTAAATCGTGTTTTTCCACAGAGTCCAAAAGGCGCGCAATTAAATCACGGATGTGAGTTTCTTCTTCTTTGGTAAGCAAATCAGCGTCGCTTGCCAGCGCACCTACCGTCGACTCAATCAGTCGGCGCGACTCCACTTCCTGCTCACGCAGCGCCCGTTCACGCATATCCTCTTCGGCGTTACCCGTGCCGTCTTTGAGCATGCGCATGATTTCATCATCGGTTAACCCGTAGGAAGGCTTCACCGTCACATGCGCTTCAACACCGGTTTGCGTCTCACGGGCACTCACCGACAAAAGACCGTCGGCGTCCACGCTGAATGTCACACGGATGCGTGCAGCGCCGGCTACGAGTGCGGGAATGCCTCTGAGTTCAAAGCGCGCGAGGCTTCGGCATGCATCCACAATCTCACGCTCGCCCTGCACCACATGAATGGCCATGGCGGTCTGCCCGTCTTTAAACGTTGTAAAGTCCTGGGCCATTGCCACGGGAATGGGCGTATTTCTCGGAATGATTTTCTCAACCAAGCCGCCCATGGTTTCAAGACCCAGGGAGAGCGGCGTCACATCGAGCAAAAGCCAATCGTCGCCTGCGGTGTTGCCTGCCAATAAGTTGGCTTGCTTGGCTGCGCCCACAGCCACGACTTCATCGGGATTGATGTTGTCAAGCGGATCAAATCCCAAATAATCCTTCACGGCTTCCCGAATCACAGGCATACGCGTTGAGCCGCCCACGAGCACCAAACCCTGAATTTCATCACGGTTTAACTTCGCATCGCGCATCACGGCTTCGAGCGTGTCAATCGTCTTTTTCACAAGACGACAGGTCAGCGTTTTAAAAATCTCACGCGTAAGCGTCAGTTCAAGCACACGGCCGGAAGAAAGCGTCACGCGCAATGAGGTTTGCTCGGCCCGGCTTAATGCCTCTTTGGCGGCACGCGCTGCCACCATGATGTGGCTTTTGTCTTCGGGAGACAAAATCTCGGTGACCCCGGCCTCCTGGATCACCCAGCAGAAAATCCGGTGATCAAAATCGTCGCCGCCCAGGGCCGAGTCGCCGCCTGTGGCGAGCACTTCAAAAACACCCTTGGTGAGTCGCAGCACCGACACGTCAAAGGTACCGCCGCCCAAGTCGTAGATGACGTAAAGACCTTCGGCACCCTCATCCAAACCGTAAGCCAATGCGGCCGATGTCGGCTCATTTAATAAACGCAAAACATTTAAGCCTGCCAAACGGGCCGCGTCTTTCGTCGCCTGGCGCTGCGCATCATCAAAATAGGCGGGCACCGTGATGACGGCACCCACGAGCTCTCCGCCCAAGGCTTCTTCGGCGCGATCTTTCAGAGCGCGCAAAATATCGGCTGAAATTTCGACGGGACTTTTTTCACCGGCTACCGTCTGAATGCGAAGCATGCCTTCCGATTGCGCAAAGCGATAAGGCAAACTGGCCGCCAGTTTCTGCTCAGCGCTGGAGCGCCCCATAAAACGCTTGACGCTTGCAATCGTGTTTTCAGCATCTTCACTGATATGCGCTCGCGCTTCATGACCGACCACCACAGAGCCGTCAGCCAAATAACGAACCACTGAGGGTAAAAGCTTTCTGCCCTCATGATCGGCAAGCACCACGGTCTCACCGCTTTTAACGGTCGCCACCAATGAATTGGTCGTTCCCAAATCGATACCGACTGCAAGACGGTGCTGATGGGGGTCAGCCGACATGCCCGGTTCGGCAATTTGCAATAAAGCCATGGAAAAAGTCCTAGTGTTGAATCTGAGCAAGAAGTTTATTCACAAACATGAGTTCGCGCGTTGCTTCAAACGCCGCTTTGTCATCATGCGTCTCATCAAAGGCGCAGGCCGCGCGCTTTATCAATTGTTCACGCTCGAGTTTTACTTCTTCGCATAGACGGCTGCGCAGGCTCTCGTCACCCTTTTGCTCGCAATTATCAAGCGCCTCATGCCACTGCATCTGGCGCATCAGAAAATCAGCGGGCATCGGACGATGCTCGTTGACATCGTAGCCCTTTAACTTGCAGAGATACTGAGCGCGAAGCAAATCGTCCGAGAGTACTCGGTAAGCTTCGTTTACCTGCACGCTCATCTGCTGAGCGATGCGTTTTTCAAGCGCGCTTGCCGTCACAAAACGATCCGGATGCAGGCGCGACAAAAGTGCCGTTTTCACTGCCTCCAGAGATGACAAATCAACCGCAAAGGCTTGCGGTTGATTTAAAAGTTCAAAATAAGTTTTTTGGGTCATGCGTTTATCAATCACACTTGGAAAGATTCACCGCAGCCGCAGTGACTCTTTTCATTAGGATTGTGGAACTTAAAGCCCTCGTTGAGCCCCTCGCGGGTGTAGTCGAGCTCTGTGCCGTCAATATAAGGCAGGCTCTTGGCATCCACCACAACCTTCACGCCGAAAGATTCCCAGACCTGATCATCTTCCTCAATGGTGTCGGCGAACTCAAGCTTATAGGCCATGCCGGAGCAGCCGGAAGTTTTCACCCCCAGGCGCAATCCGATACCCTTGCCGCGCTTGGTCAAATAGGCATTGACGTGACGGGCGGCATTTTCTGTCAAAGTAACGGCCATATTACTTTCCTTGTTTTTGACGATAATCGGCAATGGCTGCCTTAATGGCATCTTCGGCCAAAATCGAGCAGTGAATCTTCACGGGCGGCAGCGCCAGCTCTTCGGCGATCTGTTCATTGGACAGCTGCATTGCTTCGTCCAAAGACTTGCCCTTGACCCATTCGGTCACAAGCGAACTCGAGGCAATGGCAGAACCGCACCCGTAAGTCTTAAATTTTGCATCTTCAATGATGCCTTCGGGATTCACCTTGATTTGCAGGCGCATCACATCGCCGCAGGCGGGAGCACCCACCATGCCGGTGCCGACGTCTTTTTCATCTTTATCGAGCGTGCCCACGTTTCTGGGGTGCTCGTAGTGATCCATCAGTTTGTCACTGTATTGCATCTGACCGATATCCTTAATTAATTAGTGCTCGGACCATTTCACTTGGTTGAGATCCACGCCCTGTTGGTGCATTTCCCACAAGGGCGACATTTCACGAAGCTTGGCAACCTTCTCTTTAAGCTCTGCGACCACAAAGTCAATTTCTTCTTCCGTGGTAAAGCGCCCCAAGGTAAAGCGAATGGAGCTGTGAGCCAATTCGTCATCACGACCCAAGGCACGAAGCACGAAAGAGGGTTCAAGGCTTGCCGACGTGCAGGCTGAACCAGAAGAAACCGCCACATCCTTGAGCGCAAGCATCAGGCTTTCACCTTCAATGTAGGCGAAGCTCACATTAAGGTTGGTTGCCACACGATGTTCCCAATCACCGTTGAGATACACGTCCGGAATTTCCTGAATGCCGGCCCAGAGCTTGTCGCGAAGCTTCTTAAAGCGGGCATTTTCTTCATCCATTTCGAGGCGAGCCAAACGATAAGCTTCGCCCATACCCACGATCTGGTGCGTGGCCAATGTACCGGAGCGCATGCCGCGTTCGTGGCCGCCGCCGTGAATCTGCGCTTCAAGACGCACACGCGGTTTGCGGCGAACGTACAAGGCGCCGATGCCCTTGGGACCGTACACCTTGTGACCCGACATGCTTAAGAGGTCAATCGGGTCCTTGGTCATATCGAAGTGAAGCTTGCCGATTGCCTGCGTGGCATCCACGTGGAAAAAGATTCCGCGCTCGCGGCACATCTGACCGATGGCGTTGATGTCCTGGATCACGCCGATTTCGTTATTGACGGCCATGACGGACACCAAAATGGTGTCATCACGCATGGCGGCCTTCAAAGCGTCAAGATCGAGCAAACCGTTGGGCAGCACATCCATATAGGTCACTTCGAAGCCCTCGGTTTCCAAGTGACGCATGCTGTCCAAAACAGCCTTGTGTTCGGTCTTCACCGTAATGAGGTGCTTGCCGCGATCTTTATAGAAGTGAGCAATGCCCTTGATAGCCAAGTTGTCGGATTCCGTGGCACCCGACGTCCAGACAATTTCACGCGGATCGGCGTTAATCATCTGAGCAACCTGGGAGCGCGCTTCTTCAACGGCCTCACGAGCCTCAATCCCGTAAGCGTGAGAATTACTGGCGGCATTACCGAAATGCTCGTAGAGCCAGGGAATCATTTTGTCAACCACACGAGGATCAACCGGAGTGGTGGCACCGTAGTCCAAATACACAGGTTTTTTCACTTTGCGCTCCTCAGCGAAAGAAAATCTTTTCTCTGATGCGGTCTTTACCGACACTGTCGCAAGACCGTCTGACAGCTAGGGATAAACCCTGCCTTTTTAACGAAAGTAGATATTACTGACTTCAAGTTTTAAACGCAAGAATTTTTATAGCGTGATCGACTTAACCTTCCAACGATAACTACCCTATCTCTATGTTTATAAAGAAATAAAATGCCGACTCAATTTAATTTCAAAAATTTAAAAGCCTATAGCTGTTATAGACTAAAGGCAGTATTCATTACAGGGTTTTTGCCTTAAGCCCACTTCGATTGACTAAGAAAGACAAGAGACCATGACAGGCATCTTCACAATAATGAAGCACTTTTTCAAAACCGTCCTTATTGCCGTAGTACGGATCAGGTACGACCGCCACATCATAGCTTGTGCTGAAACGCATCAGAAGTGTCGCCTTCTCTTTATAACCGTCGGGAGCCATACGCTTGAGCTCAGCGATGTTGTCCCAATCCATGGCAAGAATCCAGTCATAGTACTCAAAGTCGGAACTTCGCACTTGGCGCGCTTTGTGAGCGGACAAGTCGTAGCCTCGTGATCGGGCGCACTGCATCGCGCGCCGATCAGGCAATTCACCCACGTGATAGCTTTCGGTGCCGGCAGAATCAATTTCAAACTCTTTTGACAGTCCTGCCCGTTCAACCAATTTTCTAAATACAGCTTCGGCTGTCGGCGAGCGGCAGATATTGCCCGCACATACGAAAAGCACCTTCGTCATGGCGCCTCCCTTTTTATCTTCACATACAGACATTTTTTCTTTTTTCATTTTCTAACTGTACACTTTTCAAAGTTCGCTTTTATGAAGTTTTTTTGAAATTTCCCTACAATAAGCGCCCTGTTTAAACCGTAAGATCTCTAGTATGGATACGATTATTCAAGAACCGCTCGATGACAGCCGAGAGCCGATCACCCTGATTTGGCTTCACGGTCTTGGTGTGGACGGTTCTGACTTTGAGTCCTTTCAAAAAGAGTTGGCTCAGTTCGGCGAACTCAGCAACGTCCGTATGGTGCTGCCTTCGGCACCGATGCGCGATATCACGGCTTACAACATCAAACTGCCCGGCTGGTACGATTTGTATGCAGAAACCATTGATGAGCAGGAAAAAGAAGACATTGACGGGATGAACGAGTCGGCTGCCGTCATCAACGCCCTGATTGAAGAGCAACGCCGTCAGTACCCGAACTCCCCGATTTGGCTCGGAGGCTTTTCTCAAGGTGCTGCGATGGCGCTTTTGGTCGGCATGTCTCAAATTACACCGGTTGCGGGCATCATTGCACTCTCGGGTTATGTGCCCAAGCATCCCCGCTTTGCGGAATTAAGCGATGTGGCCAAACAAACGCCGATTTTCATGGCTCACGGCACACTTGACTCCGTGATTTCCATCGCTCAAGCCCGTAAAGGTCTTGAAGTTCTCAATAAAGCGGGGGCCTCCGTGGAATTTTCCGACTACCCGATGATGCACGAAATCTGCCCCGACGAAGTCGCTGATATCGCTGAATTCATCACAGCACACAGCCAGGCTGCCGAGGAAAACGCCTGACATTCCTAATTAAATATGTGTTTTCCCAAGGCCTCGGATTTCTTCGAGGCCTTGCTGTTTTTATCTAGAAATTAGGGAAACTCCTCAAATTGATTTCGTGCGTTGTTGATTCAAGACGCAATGGGCAGATTTTTTTCGGCTTAAGATGGATGCTGAATATTTGTTTTTAAGTGTTTTGACTCTTTTGTATCGAGACTTCAAATGCCTTATTGGAAAGCGCTCGTCTGGTTTCTGACCCTCACCTCCGTCTTTATGTCAGCAAGCTACACCATGCTTGTGCCGTTTCTGCCGATGTATTTGATTGAGGAGTTGGGTGTTGCGCAGGCAGATGTCAATATTTGGTCCGGGATCATTTTCTCCACAACCTTTCTGATCAGTGCCGTGATGGCCCCGATCTGGGGAGCGTTAGCCGACAAGAAAAGTCATAAAGCCATGGCCGTGCGTGCGGCTGTCTGTCTGGCGATTTCCTACGCCTGGGGCGGTTTTGTTCAAACGCCTTGGGAACTTTTTGCCATGCGTGCTTTCCAGGGGTTCTCGGCAGGTCTTTGGCCCGCGTGTCTTGCCATCATGACTTCCACAGCCCCGAGAGACAAAATGGGGTGGTGCTTGGGATTGATGCAGGGCGGCATGACCGCTGGCGGCGTTTTCGGTCCCTTGATCGGCGGTCTTTTGGCTGAATTTTTCGGCATGCGTGCCTCGTTTTACTTTGCTGGCGCAGCCTTAGGTCTCATCGCTTTGGGACTGATCTTTTTCATTAAGGGCGGCGAACAAAAGAAGATTAACGCGGCCATTGATAAGAAAAAGGATGGCGGTTCTCTGAAACTGCTCAAAGTGCCTGTCATTCAGCGCATGCTCTTTGCCGCCGGTGTCGTGCAGCTTGCCGTGATGCTCGTGCAGCCTGTATTGCCGCTTTATATTGCTGAGTTGCAAGGCTCGATGGACAACATCGTGATGGTCTCGGGTATTGTGTTTTCTGTGGTCGGTATCTCGGGCGTTTTTGCTGCGCCGATCTGGGGTCGCTTGGGCACCAACATCGGTTACCGCTGGGCACTGTATGTGGCGCTCTTTGGCGGCGGTGTTTTCGGTGTCATCCAAGCGATTCCCGGCGACATCACTCCTTTTGTAATTTGGCGTTTTGTGGGCGGCATTTTCTTTGCTGGTATCTTCCCAGCAATCAATGCGCTTTTGGCTGAAAACACCCTGCCCAATGAACGTGGCCGCGTCTACGGCCTAAGCTACGCCGCACAGCAAATAGGTTCCGTTTGCGGCCCGATATTCGGCGGCTTGATGGCCACTTACTGGACTAATGCCATTGTGGTGATGGCTCACGGCTTTGTCATGATTCTCCTGGTTATCCTGCTTTATCTGAAGCGCCCGAAGAATCAGGATCCGGGCAGCGGCGAAACCATTGAGGTTGAGGAAAACCAAACTCAGCCGGCAAAGCCGCTTGGTGAAAGTACGAAATAGTCAGGGTACGGGGCCAAACAAAATCTATTGTTTGGTCCCGTATTTTTTTTCCCTATCCTCGACTTCAGACCTCTCAGAAACTTTTGTAGCGCCCCTGAGACAAGCTTTTGAACTGCAGCATATTCAAAGCAAAAATTTCTTTTTCTAACTTACTTAGAAAAAGGGCTTCGCTCTTTTCACTTTTTATTCACACTACTTAAAGGATGTTAACTTCCTGTTTTTAAAAAGGAAAAAACATGACTCTGCCCCCCCCCAACAAAAAGAAAATTAGTTCTTTGGTCGCTCTTATTTTTGCCGGTGTACCTCTCTTATCGTATGCCACCACCTACGAGATGACCGGTGGAAACGTAGAATTTAATGAGTGGGATTCAAATAACGCTGCAAGTTTTGATGAATTAAATATCAACATCACTCCCAGAATTGAATGGGACTACTACACCATTAATGCCGACGGCAAATCCTTTACAGTAAACAACAAAACTCAAGTCATTTCAATATCTAATGATTATCAAGTAGTGAGTGAGGATCATGAACCGATTGCTGTTTATACGTTCCATGCGAAGGGATCTTCCGGTGTTATCAATTTGCGCGGTGATATCGACGCAATCATGTTGGAAAATACAACAGTACCAACAGAACCCCCAAAAAAAATACCCTATGCCGGTGTAAACCTCTTTTATGCCCAGGATGGAGGTTCGATCAATCTTGGTTCGACTGGATCTACCGTAAGAGCTTGGGCCTTGGGTAAAAAGCCGGATTTAATCTCTGCAAAACAAGGCGGTAAGGTAACTATTCACTCTACAAACAATCAATTAGTCGGCAACATCGATACGTTAGGTAAGGATTTCGGTTCTAAGGGTTCAAGTGTATCAGGTACTTTCTCCGGAGCCGATTCTTTTTGGTTTGGTGATGAACAAACTTACCAAAATTTCAAAAATATAACTCTTAAAGCTTTTGGTCAGTCTATATCTATCAAAAGTAAAGAGGATTTAAATACTCTTCTTAGCGGAAACTACAAGACACTTTTAGAACCTGAAATCGCCAACTCGCCATATTATGAGGCACTCAAAGAAAAAATAGATGGTAAGTTAAAAGAGTATGGGGTTCAAATAGGAAGCCAAGTTTCAGACAAGATTGAGTTGAAATTCGAAAATGGCGCACAATGGACATACTTCGGTGAAGGAGGAGTTCAGGAAATAAAACAGGGGGATGCCTCTGCCACATTTGAATCTACTCCAAAGCGCATCAGTGCCATCACTTTAAATGGCGGCATCATCAATTTGTTTGATGAAGATATCCAAAACACTTGGGCCAACATTAAAGCACCGGATTCCGATAAAAGTCTCGCAGACCTTTGGCCCGATGTCGCTTCAATCGACCACGATTATGTCCGCATCGGAGACCTCAAAGGTAACGGTGGTATCTTCCGCCTTGATCTCAATTCCGACAATCAAAAAAATAGTGATATGGTCTTCATTGAGTCTTCCACCACAGGTGGTACTCACTTTATCGAACCTTATCGTCCGCAGGATCTCGCCAGCGTATCAGACACAAACCGTCTCACTTTTGCTCTAGTGGCTGCCAATAAAGATGGTTCAGACTCAGTTAGATTTGCCGATAAACAAAACATTTACGGCGATTCATTATTTGACTATGAGCTCTACATCGGTCACGAAACCATTGATGAAAATAATCAAGAACTGAAAGACAAGTTACAAAATTTAGTTGAAAAAAACTACGAAACTTTCAAAGACGACTTTGACATTAAAGATTATGAAAACGGCACGCATTGGTACATCAATCGTCTTTTAGTCAAAGAGTCTGCGGCCTCAATCGGTATGCGCTCTTCCGGTTACGCAAGCTATGACTTGGCTGTCAGCATGGATCGACGCGATCGTCGCTTACACAACACGGTCTTCCAAGATGGTCAAAAAGACGGGCTCTGGGCTCGCATTCAATACGGTGAAGCCGGTGCTGAACATCTCTATGATGCGGATTTGACCACTGTCTACGTAGGCTATGAAAACGCAACCTCTGCGGATAACCGTTTAGGCTTTAGCTTCGGTTACACCGACGGCAGCACTGACTTCAATGATGTAAAGGGCAACGGAGATTTGAAGCGCTACGAAGCGAGCATCTACGATACGCTCACTTTCGGCTCTCATTACCTCGACTTTGTGGGCCGCATCGGTCAGGTTGAAAATAACTTTGATGTGACCAATCAAACGGGTAAGTTGAGCACCAGCGGCTCTTTCGATCAAAAGTATGCGGCTTTGTCTGTTGAATACGGTTTCAACTATAAAGACGAACACAACGTCTTTATTGAACCGCAATTGCAATTGCAAGCTGCCTACCTCGACAGCTACAGCTATCACACCGAACGCAACATGAAAGTGAAGGCTGACAGCGACATCAGCCTCATCGGTCGTGCAGGCATTAGAGCCGGTAAGACTTTTGAAGCAAGCAATTACGCAGGTGAACTCTACGCCCGTGCAGATGTTTTGCATCAATTCACTGACGGCCAAGATGCTGATTTCAGCGACTTGTCTAACAAGGTCGGCGTCACCTGGGGTGACAAAGACACTTGGGCAACCTTCGGTATCGGCAGCTACTTCAACTGGAATGACAAAATGTCCTTCCAAGTCGATATTGAAAGAACAGCCGGCGGAGAAACCATTGACACATGGCTTATTTCCGGCCGCGCCAATTATCTCTTTTAATCCCTACCTTTATTAACCAAAATCGGCAAGTTTTAAGGCTTGCCGATTTTGTTTTATTCATCGATTCTGTCTTTGTGCAAACAGTCAAAATTCGCATTCGAACCTTTAAAAAGACAAGGGTTGAGCTATGCGCACTTTTGAAGCCCATTCTAGGAAAAACAAACAGGTCGATATGTAATAACTAGTAACATTTTTAGATGAAAAAGATAGTGAACTTTATTTAAAACATAAAGCCTAGTTGTGTATTTCTGAAAATTTTCGATATAGCAGACTATGTGTGAGTTTTTACATTCATTTTGACGGCGGCGGATGTGTTCAAAGTGCGTGATAAATTCCAATTTGCATCACACTTTGGAAAAAGTCATTCTTAAGGTCTCTGAGCGTTTTTAAGTTGTTATGGTTTCCGACATGCGGCAGGTTGGAAAAAGTACCTTGTTGCAGAAGTTATCTGATCATCGGACATCGGTTAGTGTTGATGTTTTTGAGAACCTGTTGTTTGCAAAAAACCGCCCGATGGAGTTTTTAAAAAGGTACTCTGCGCCTGCGTTAATTGACGAAATTCAATTGGTGCCGGAACTTTTCCCGGCATTGAAGGCGACCGTCGACAATTTTATGACTACGAATTTGTAGAAATCGCTTAAATACTTACGCTTGAAATCGGCAGATCTAAAAACCTGTCGACTTTGATTTCTATCAGCTGAATTTTCCTATTTTCCGAACCCCCGTGGTTTCCCTAATCTGTTTTCTCTAACCCATTAGAATGGATATGACTTTAAGCAAAGATTCTTTTTTTTACATAAAGAAGGTCTTTGTTGACGTATCCAATACTGATAGACTAGAGACGGACTCATTTTTTCGGAGGCTCCTATGGATACCCAAACCGGCGTAAACGCTGTCACCATCGTTTTCGCCGCTCTCTGTGTTTTCGCGATTGCTTACCGTTTCTATGGTTTGTTCATCGCCCAAAAAGTTCTCAATGTCAATGAAGCCCGTCAAACGCCGGCTGTGCGTTACTCAGACGGTCAAGACTACGTCCCCACCAACAAGTACGTCCTCTTCGGTCACCACTTTGCAGCCATCGCTGCCGCGGGTCCGTTGCTTGGACCGGTGCTTGCCGCTCAATTCGGCTATATGCCGGGTCTTTTGTGGATTTTGATCGGCTGTGTGCTGGCGGGTGGCGTGCACGACATGGTTGTGCTTTTCTGCTCGGTTCGTCACCGTGGTCGTTCGTTGGCTCATATTGCTTCAACGGAAATCGATAAGACAACCGGTCTTGTCGCCGCATGGGCAGTGCTCGCCATTTTGATCCTCACATTGGCCGGTCTTTCCATCGCCGTTGTGAACGCCATGCACAATTCGCTCTGGTCGACCTACACGGTTGCCGCCACCATCCCCATTGCCATCATCATGGGCTTATACATGCAAGTTTGGCGCAAGGGTGATGTGAAGGGAGCTACGCTCATCGGTGTTGTTCTTCTTTTCCTGTGCATTTTGTCAGGTCCCTGGGTGGCAGCTCATCCGGAATACTTCGGTTGGCTTGACATTGACAGACCGACAATGAGCCTCTTGATTCCAATTTATGGTTTCTTGGCCTCTGTGCTGCCTGTTTGGCTCCTGCTCCTGCCGCGTGACTATCTGTCCACGTTCCTGAAGATCGGTACGATCGCTGCTTTGGCAATCGGTATTTTCTTCGTGATGCCGCATTTCCAAATGCCTGCATTCACCGATTTCATCAAGGGCGGCGGCCCGATCGTGGGCGGCCCGGTGATTCCGTTCATCTTTATCACGATTGCCTGCGGTGCTTTGTCAGGTTTCCATGCCACAATCGGCACCGGTACAACTCCGAAGATGCTTTCCAACGAACGCGACGTGCTCTTTGTGGGTTACGGCGCCATGCTGATGGAAGGCTTCGTTGCCGTGATGGCTTTGGTGGCTGCCTGTGTGTTGGTCCCGGCTGACTACTTTGCTATTAACGCACCGGCTGATAAGTTTGCTGCGCTCGGTATGGCCGTCCAGGAATTGCCGCACCTTGAAGCTCAAGTTCAGGAAAGCCTGATGGCTCGCCCGGGCGGCTCTGTCTCCCTGGCCGTTGGTATGGCTCACATCTTCTCTCAGATTCCCTTTATGGAAAATCTGATGGCCTACTGGTACCACTTCGCCATTATGTTTGAAGCTGTCTTCATCTTAACGGCTGTGGACGCCGGTACCCGTGTGGGTCGCTTCTTCCTGCAGGAAATGATGGGTAAGGTCTGGCCGAAGTTCTCCGATAAGGAATGGTGGCCCGGCATCATTATCACATCTGTGATTTTCACGGGTTCTTGGGGTTATTTGGTTTACTCGGGCGACATCAGCTCCATCTGGCCGCTCTTCGGTATCTGCAACCAATTGCTCGCTTCCGTCACTCTCCTGATCGGTACCACGGTGATTTTGCGCTTGAATAAGACCAAGTACGCTCCGATTACGGGTGTGCCCGGTCTCTTCATGACAATTATCACAATGTGGGCCGGCTGCTGGTTGGTATTTAACCAATACCTGCCTGCCGGTCAATACCTCCTTGCCACGTTGTCAATTATCGTGATGCTTCTGATGCTCTTTGTGATCATCGGTACGCTGCGTCGCTGGTCCGTGCTCTTGAACATCAAGACCACAACCAAGGACGCTTACGGCGTTGAAGTCAAAGCCGTGGTTAACGAATAGCGAATTAAACTTTTGAGTCTATTCGGAGCGCGTTGGGTTAATTCCCGACGCGCTTTTTTTGCTTCTTTAAATCCCACTCTCCCAAATGTATAAAGCTGAAAAATCAATTGACAGAGAAAGAAAATCTTTTGTATTCTGAAAAGAAAATGTTTCGAGTACGAGGAGCTACGAAACACCGACAATAGTCTCCGTCTTATTGGGTAGAACCTGCTTGAGCAGAAATTGCTGTTAATGAGGCGGAAAAGGGCTAAAAGCTTAAATTTCATCTTTTAGGAGATCATGCCATGACCTCAAGACGAGATTTGCTCTTTGCATTATTTGCGTTAGGCGCAGCCGGGTTCACGCTTCCATCGTATGCCCGAGACGATGATGATTGGGATAACGATGATGACGATCGCCGAGGACGTCGCAGAAAGTATGACCGAGATGACGATGACGACGATTGGGACGACGACGATGATGACGATGATGACGACGATCGCCGCAGACGTCGCAGAAGGAATGACCGAGATGATGACGATGACGATGATTGGGATGATGATTGGGACGACGACGATGACGATGATGACGATGATCGTCGCAGACGCCGCCGGTAGTTGAAAATATCGTTGCGGGAAATCGAAAAAATAAGAAGCAGGTAGTAAAAAAGCCTCGAAGCGTTAAACTTCGAGGCTTTTTTGAATGGGGAGCCGGGCAATGTCCTACTTTCACTGGAAATACAACCAACTATCATCGGCGCT
>ERZ779866.2173-NODE-2173-length-18181-cov-2.887013_pt1 | contig 18181 bp, 13 predicted proteins | sample MGYA00511248_ERZ779866 | MGnify/ENA primary metagenome ERZ779866 (study PRJEB29588, sample SAMEA2155758) | human gut metagenome | biome: human gut; feature: human-associated habitat; material: faeces | place: Denmark | collected 2008/2010 ... | reverse complement strand
GGATACCAAGAGCCGCCAAATCGAGATCCACTCTGGCTGGGCCAAGGAGATGCAGCCCATTGCCTGGAAGATGGCGGATCAGCGGACCTATGTCCGCTGGTCAGAGAAAAAGTACGATATCATTGTCTTTGGAATGCCCACCAGCTTCCACTACGGAAACGGCATGGGAACCAACCCCATTCAGATGATGCAGGCACTGAGCGCCCAAGTCATCCGCCACAAGCGGGTCATGGCTGATCACTGCGTGTTCATTGTCTCCTCTCTCTGCGACGGGTACTTCCATGATGAGCGCTGGCCCTACTTACGGGAACTGTACGACCTGTTCCAACATGACTACATGAACATCCTCCCTGATATGGACCGGTACAGCGAGTACTTCGCCACCAAGGAGGAGTACATCCGAAAGTACCGCTCCGCCAATGCCTTCCACCCCTTCCACGGCTTTTCCATGATGAGCTGCGGCCACTTAGCCGAGGAGCACACTAGTGCCATCTACATCGTAGGCGCTCGGGAGCCGGGCATCGCCCGGGGCATGGGCCTTAAGACCCGTGCAACCATCGAGGAGGCCCTGGCGGACGCCATGCGCAAGTTTACCGGCCCTGCCCCCAACATCCTGGCTCTGCCCCGCACCTTCACCACCGCAGCGGTACACCTGTGCATGAAGGACCCTGCCCTGGACTGCGCCCCCATCAGCGCGAGCCGCTGCATCTGAGCCATCCCTGAATTCGAGCTCAGCCTCACTTGAATTGAAAGAGCGTGTTGCCTTCCGTACATATTACCATCAGCGCCGCCACGACAGGCTTTCTCACCGGCCTGGGGGCAGTGTCATCATCATGCCACTAATAGGCATACTCCGCAGCGTTGGCGTGCAGACCATTGGGGTGCTATCCTCCCGGACGCTGTTCTCCATCTTGGAAGTGTCCATCGGCAAGCGAATACTGCCCCATGCGAAGCTTCCCTTTGGTACCGCCATCCCCCTGGCCCCGGGCCCGGCAGTCGGGGAGCGAGCGGGGGACTACCTGCTCCAGCCCTCCGGACCAGCACCAGCTTCACGGTGGTACAGAATGTGGTGCTAAGCCTGCTGACCCTGGCAGTGTTCCTCTGCATAAAGTATCAATTGCCCAGCCGAACTGACTCGGCAGAGCTTCAATCTTCTCTATTCGATTAGATGGCATAGCCCCATGCAGGGGCTATGCCATCTTTTCCTGTTTATTGGTATTCTTCTGCCCTGTTTGCAGGTCTGCCGGAAAAAAATTCCCCCCATAAAGATAAACAAAATATCTACTTTCTAAAAACGCTTGCCATTTGTCTTCTCCAGCGCATGGGTGACTCTCTTCTTAATAAGTCCATTGACTGTTTGTAAGCGTTAATTCTGTTCTTCCCACACAATTCCAGATAATGGCAGCAGCGCGATCAAAGCCATTTTTGTTCTGTTCGCAAGGATTGGCTTCTTTCCATTTTACCGTTATACCTTTTTAACCAGTTCTTTCTGCTCTGTTTCGTACTCTGTGGACAACTTCAAAAACCGTTCACGGCTAATTGTGCTGTTAATATCGTCCTCATAGAACATAGCCGTTACAGCAAATATCTGTTGGAGAACAATCGTCCACAGGACTTCTTCTCTGATGAAGTGCGCCGCGCAATCGCCTATATTGCTTTTATACCTTGCACAACAGTGATGGTATTGTGAGCCGCCAAAGCTTTTTCAGGCTGCAAGGTGCAGCTTGCTGCCGCAGTTCGCACAGAATACCAGACCGGAAAAACATGTCCTGCCGTTCTGCCTTTGTTGGACTGCGCTTGTGCGCTCTTAATTCCTGTACCCGTTCAAAAACAGCTTCTTCAATCATTGCTTTATGGTCATTGCGGAAAATTACCTGTTGTTCCTTTGCGGTAGGAATCCGCCTTTCAGCTTGCGCGGTTTGGAATAGCTCTTGAAGTCTGTAAGAGGTTCATCTATACCTCTTCAGCCAAAATAGGATTATTTCCAAATAAAACAGCCCTTTTCCAAAACAATCTGTTTGGTTTCAGGCGCAATCATACGGAAATACGCTTTGCCGTCTTCTATCTTCCAGATGTGCAGTTCAATTTTGGTATCAGGGAACAGCGGGCTGCGGAATTGTGCTTCCATAGAGGTCATCCGTTCTGGCTCATGCGGAATTAGCTTTTGCACGGCCAGCCTACATGCATAGCCAAATGAGCAGAGGCCCTGCATAATTGGACGGTCAAATCCCTGTTTGTGGGCCTCCTCCATATCCACATGGAGCCGATTCGTGTCGCCGGACATCCGATAGAGCAGGTTCTGGTTTGGAGCAATGTAATCAGGGCACACATAATCTGGGTCACAGTCCGGGATTACGATGCTACTCTTGGGAAAAGGCGGGGAGTCGGATGCCTGATAGGCGGCGAACAGGGTGTCTCCGATATTGCTGAATACCTTTTCCCCCTTCTCGTCATAGGCGGACAGGTCGGTACGCATGACACAGCCCTTGCCGGGCCCGCGGTCATAGAGCTCTGTGACGGAGTCCTCAAAGGTGAGTTTTCCCCCCGCCGGATCAATTGGTTTATAGAGAATCAATTTGTGGGCCATATGCAGGCTACCCTGCCGATCCAGTCCCATGGTACAATTGATCGGGGTAGGAATGTCGCGGGGCGGGGTGATGCCGAAGGTTCCCCAGTAAGGAACTACGCCAAATGACGGGATAGCTTTTAGTCCGTTCTCATAGAGATATTCCATCTCATCAGAGCCGGCACCGACACCCAACGCATAAATGACACAGTCGCGCCAGGTATACTCAAAGGTCTGGGGTCCGGTGGTTGTTCCGATAACACTGCGGCTAAGTTCTTTCATACAAGCCTCCTTTGCTTTTGGCGGCAGGACTACCGTGGGCACTGCCGAATTTAGCTGGTTCTCAAAAGCGATTCAGTCAGGGAAAGAGCACTTCTGCTCCGTATAGGAGCAAGTATCATGCTAAGTACATCTGATCTAACGGGGGGCGTACCACAGCTCTTGCGTATTGAGCAAGAGGGTATCCCGCGATTTTCTTCTTTCAGGAGTGCTGCCTATCTGTCTGATAAAATCTTTCTGCTCTCTGTTTTGGAAATATCACAGGTAAAAGCTCAGGGACCCCTCCCGCCGTTTGAGTTCCGGCGTAAGTGTCAATTGTCCCTTAGCAGGACTCAAACTGTATCACTTTGGTGTGCCTATGACACAGTTTGGGAAGCAGAAACGGTCGATCACGGGCTTGATGGGATGGCGGAAAAATGGGATCAGCGGTCCAACAAGCAAAGCGGAGATAACCGTTCCCTCCCGGATTCCCTCCAATCGTCCCAAGACACACAGTGACAGGACAACGCCTGTAGCGACTAAACTGCAGTCCACCACGACCTTTACCCTATGGAATGGACACCCGCACTTCTTGGCGATAGCCAAAGAAAGCCCTTCCATGGGCATAGGAACCAGGTCTGCTTCCACATAGATAGTTACCCCCAGCGCAATCAGCAGCACCCCCACCAGCGTCATGATGATTCTACCCAGGTAGCCGGGCAGGCAAAGCTCCCCCAGCAAAAGCCCGGAGAGATCCACCAGAAACCCAAACAGCACCGAAAAGATCACCTGCGTGAGCTGAATCATCTCAAACTGACGGCGCAGAATGACTACCTGGAGGAGTACAGCAAAACAGAATACGCCTGTGACGCACAGGCTCAGCGGTTGGCAGAGGACGAGGCTGATGACATAGGGCAGGGAGCTCACTGTGGATATACCCAGGTCGGAGTTGACTGCAAAAGCGACTCCAAGAGCAATGAAAAACATGCCAAGCATATAGATAAGAATGCGTTGGGGTAGTCTGGATGGCAGTCTGGAGTCATCGCCGCTCATACATGCTCCTTTTTCTGTTGGGGCTTGGGGAGCGGATCACCCTGCCGCAGCGGAAGCGGCTCATTTTGATGGAGTTGACACAAAATCTGCTTCTCGATCTTCCCGGTGGGGTTTCTGGGAACGTGCCCGAAAAAGATACGCAGGGGGCGTTCAAAGCGGGGCAGGCCCTGGCAGTAGTTCAGCACTGCTTCTTCCGTATAAGAGACGCCGGGGGCCAACTCCACCTGAGCCGCCACAGCCTCACCCAGACGGCAGTGCCGCAGGCCGAAGACTCCCACATCCTTCACACCACTGAGCTGGCGCAGAAAATTTTCGATCCGCTGTGGGTATATATTCTCCCCACCGCTGATGATAATCTCTTTTTTACGATCTACAATGTAGTAGTATCCGTCCTTATCCCGGCTTGCTATATCGCCGGTATGGAGCCATCCGCCGGCCAATGTCTCGTCTGTCGCCTCTTCGTTTTTGTAATAACGGCTCATCATATGGGGCCCTTTGAGAAGCAGCTCTCCCGGGACATTCGGAGCGGTCTCTACACCGGTATCATCTACGATCTTTGCCTGCCAGCCAGGAGGCGGCAGGCCCACAGACCCGCTCCGTCCGATATCCTCTGCGCACAGGTTCAGCACACCGGGGCCGCCCGCTTCTGTCAGGCCGTAACTGATGCCCAAGGAGATCTGCGGGAAGCGCCGGAGCAGCTGTTGCACGACGCTGGGCGGGATGGGCTGGGCCCCGGTATGGAGTAGCCGGAGAGAGGCCAGGGTGCTTTGGTCAGCCTTGATACACCCTCCCTCTGAAGCCACCAGGATGTCCTGCAGCCAAGGCAGCAGAAGAAACGCGATTGTGACCTGTTCCTGCTGAACAACGCGGAAAAATGCAGGGACGGTAAACCCTTTGAGCAGGACAGCCCTGGCCCCTACCAGCAGGTTTGCCATCCAGTGCAGCTTGGCGCCCACATGGTAGAGCGGCGGAATACAGAGAAAGCAGTCATCGTGGACCTGCTTGTGGTGATACAGTTCCCGCTCACAGGCGGCGAGCAGCGTGGCGTGGCTGGATACAACAGCCTTGGGGGTTCCTGTGGTTCCGGAGGAGAAATAAATCGCGGCATCCTCTTCTGGATCCAAGGGTGGGGTGTCCGGCTCCTCACCAGATTGCTTCTCCCACACATCACTGATGGGAAAGGCAAAGGCAGGGCAGTCCTCTCTTTTCAGTCCAGTGTATAGGAAAGATCGCAGGTTGAGGGTCCCTGTCAGAATCTGCTGAATGACCGCGGAAGCGCCCTCGTCAAAAATCAAGGCGTCCAGGTCAGCATATCTGATACTATAGGCCGCAGAATCTGCATCATAGCGGAAATTGAGCGGTACAGCGACCGCGCCGGATTTGAGTATGCCAAAGTAGATGGGGAGCCATTCAATGCAGTTTTTCATCATCAGACCCACGTGGCTGCCACGATGGATGCCGATAGAGTGATAAAAATTAGCGATCTGATTGGCTTTCCGATTCATCTCCTCCCAAGTAAGAGCCTTCCTTTGCATCAGGTACCTCTCCTGATGCAGCTCCACGAGGTCTGAGGCATCTACGGCTGTCAGGGCTGTTTCCCGGGCCCACAAGTGTGCATTTCTACGCAGTAGATCCGTGACTAACATACTTTGCCTCCAAATCACGTATATCCGAAGTTCCCCAGGCCGCGGCTTATTTGCCGCTGCCTGGGGACCGGGTTCCTATGCAGGAGGTGTGGGGCGGACTTACTTGCTGAGCATTGACCCCAGAACAACCTGCTGAATCTGGTTTGTGCCCTCGAAAATCTCAAAGATTTTTGCATCCCGCATCAGCTTTTCCACGGGATACTCCCGCATATACCCGTAGCCTCCAAGCACCTCAATCGCCTTAGAGGCCACCCAGGACGCGGTCTGGGATGCATAGATCTTGGCAGCAGAGCCCATGCCGTTCAAAGGCATCCCGTTATCCAGAAGGTGGGCGACATTCATCAGCGTACAGTGGGACACCATAGTCCGCTCCAGCATCTCAGCCAGCAGGAAATTCAGACCCTGTAGCTTGATGATGGGCTTGCCGAACTGGGTGCGCACCTTGGCGTAATTGGCGGCCTCGTCCACAGCACGCATGGAAATACCAGTGGCGAAGTTCATGGAAGTGGGGCGGACAGTCTCCATATTGCGCATCACAATACCCCATCCCTTGCCCTCGACACCAATCATGTGGTCGGCGGGAACGCGGATATCGTCAAAGACAACTTCGTTGGTAGGAGAGAGGCGGATGCCCATCTTCTCCTCATGTTTGGCAATCTGCACGCCGCGCTCCCTTTCCACCAGGAACAGCGTAATCCCCTTGTACTTCAAGCTGTGGTCGACGGTGGTCGCCACAACATAATAGTCCGCCAGCTCTGCCCCGCTGATGAAACACTTACTGCCCCTGATGATGTATTCATCCCCGTCACGTGTGGCGGTGGTGGCGATAGAAGCCGCATCGGAGCCGCAGGCCGGCTCAGTCAGACAGAAGGCAAACACCTTACCATTCAGCAGCTCGTTGGCCGCAAACTGCTTCTGATCCTCAGTTCCACCCATAAAAATACACTCGGCACCCATGCTGCCGGCGTGGAAGGTAAAGCCAAAGCCGGCATCATAATAGCCCAAAAGTTCGGCAAGCAGGAAATTGGTCTCATGGCTGATGCCCATGCCGCCATATTTTTCCGGCACCTCCATAGCATACAGGCCAGCGTCAAAAAGCTTCTTAGCGACATCCTTGGGATAAGTTCCGGTGCGGTCCAGCTCAGGGATTTGGGGAAGGAGTTCCTTCTCGCAGATCTGACGTGCAATATCCAAAATATCCTTCTGCTCATCCGTCATCTGAATCAAATCAAAAATCATGTTTCCACCTCGTCAATCAGAATTTATAACGAACCCTACTGGAGTACATCTCTTGTTCTTTGCAATCCGTATGCCAAGTTGACTGACAGAACTATAGAATGAGGGCCGAACCGTTTCTATACGGTTCGGCCCTCACTTGGGTTATAGCCTTTTAGAGATGATAACGCTCCATCCAGCGGTACAGTGTTTTTCTAGATATTCCCAAATACTGTGCCGTACTGGTCCGATTAAACTTATTAATGAGGAGAGCCTGCTCAAGCTCCTCCCGGGTAGGAGGCTTGTGGGTGCCGCTGCCATCCTCTTGGGACGGCGCGGACATTCGGGCCGCCGGAATGGACATTCCCTCATTAGAAGAGGAGATGCCCAGATACTCTCGGAACTGCTGGGCCCCAATGCGGGTGTCCAAATTGAGCTGGACAACGCCCTCTATCAGATTTTGGAGCTCCCGGACATTTCCGTTAAAGGGAAGCCGGAGCAGAAGCTGTTCGGCATCTGGCGTTAGCTCTGTAGGGACCGGCCGCTGTATTCGCCGCGAGACCAATTGGGCAAAGTGCCGGGCCAGCAGGATCACATCATTCCCGCGTTCCCGAAGAGGCGGTATATTCAGCCGGAGGGTACTCAGACGGTAGTACAAGTCCGCCCGGAACCGCTTCTGCTCGACCATTTGCATCAAATCGGCATTGGTAGCGGCAATGATCTTTACATCCACATGGATGACAGAACTGCCACCCAAGCGCATGAAAGCCTTCTGTTCAATGACCCGAAGTAGGGTAGCCTGGAGATCCAGCGGCATCTCTCCGATTTCGTCCAAAAAGATGGTACCAGTATTCGCCAGCTCAAACTTTCCGATATTCCCGTTCCGCTTTGCGCCGGTAAACGCACCCTGTTCATAGCCGAAGAGCTCACTGGCAATCAGATCTCTGGGGAAGGCCGCGCAGTTGAGGACAATAAAGGGCTTATCCCGGCGGATGCTGGCATTGTGAATAGCCTGGGCAAAGATGTCCTTTCCGACGCCGGACTCCCCAAGCAATAACGTATTGCTGTCGCTGCGGGCGATGCCGCGGGCGAGCCGGATTGCGGAAGTCAGCTTCGGACTGTCACCAATAATGTCGTCAAATGTTTTCAGCGCGTTATTACCAATCCGGCGGGAGACATTAGAGGAGATCTGACTGGGCGCGACAATAAAAAATCGAATGCCCTTAAAGCCCAGATAACGCTGAGAATATGGTTCAGTTGTGACAATATAGGCTCCCTCCCTTCCCCGAATGCTGATGGTGAGCGGCTTTTCGGTTACGGTACGGCCCTCATCCAGGATCCGCCAGAACTCCTCGTTGCGGGGCAAAGGGTCAATGAGCCGCTCGACCTTTTGATAATATAGGTTTTCATATGGGATCTGGAGCACATCAAAGATGGTGCTGTTGTGGTAGAGTATATAGTGTTTCCCATTGGTCAAATTGATATCGACAGAGAGTAAGCCACGGTTGTCTGGCAGGTATACGCTGTGCAGGCTGTCTCCCATGTACATATGCAGGGATATGTCGTTGGCGGCAGCCGCCGCCAAAAGGAGGCAGTCCGGGCAACTCTGCTCTGCTGGCAGCAGGATGGCAATTCCGCCATAACATAAGTATTTGCCCGAGTCCTGATCGCTGTTGGTGACGAACGGCGAAAAGTAAACCGCAGCATCCAGCAATGCCCTGCAATAGTGCTCTTCTCCAATGGTGGAAATGGTTTTATACTGCTGAAGCCCCACCGCCACTGCATTGGCCCCAAGGGTGTCCAGCCGCCAGATGGTATTGCGCACAATGCCATGTGCGAGGCACCAGCGCTGGAAGGTTTCCGAGCCATATAGCTTCAAAAGGATGCCGTTGGGATCAAACAGGGCAAATCCCATGCTCGGCTTGGGAACGAGGGGGAGCATTTGCTGGACAAAACGGTTAGAATAGCCATAGGTTCTGACCGCATTCCGCTTTACATCTTCAAAGAGTTCCGGATTCAGGCAGGGCGGTCCGTCCAGCTCTGGATCAACGCCCAGTTCGGAGGACTTGACCCATGCCGAGGCCAAAAAGGGTGGCAGATGGGTCTCTGCCTCTCCCGCGTGCAGCCGCGTCCAAAGCTGCCCTCTCTCCTCTTGTGTCAGCAAGGTCGCCACTCCCTATTCACAGTTTCTGAAGATTCCTAGTATTTCGATTTAGATATCCATCTTTTAATATTTATTATATCATATCGCGCTAGGGAAAGGAAATATAAAATTTTTTCAGCGCAGCACAGGGAACCAGACCGCCAGGGGCGGAGGATGGTTACAAAATGTGTCATTCATGGTTGCAAGTTGTGACAGTGATATGACACAATCCGGGCTCAAATGCGGGGACCTATGGCGGCAGGGCGGCAGTATCTCCGGCAATGCGCACATTCCGTTTCCTGAGAACCGCCCCTCCTGAAAGATGCGCATCAGATAATATTAGGACTTGGCACAGAACTTGCACATACTGAGTATGGAATCTGGAGTACATTTACAAACCATATCGAACAGAAAGTAGGGGATACGAGTATGGAGTACCAGGACATCATTTATGAAGTCCGGGACAACGTGGCGTACCTGACGATTAACCGTCCTGAGGTACTGAACGCCCTCCGTATGAAGACAAAGGAGGAGCTTGAGGACGCCACCGACAGAATTGCGGCCGATAACAGCATTCTGGGTGTCATCATCACTGGTGTAGGCCGCGCCTTTATCTCCGGGAATGACATCTCCGAGATCCGGATTGATGCCAAGGGGGAGGAAACCGTGGCCATGTCCACCCAGGCCCATCGCATGTTTGACAAGTTTGAGGCTATGGGGAAGCCTATTATCGCAGCGGTAAACGGCTATGCTCTTGGCGGCGGAACAGAGCTGGCGCTGGCCTGTGACATCCGGATTGCCAGCGACCGGGCGGTTTTTGGCCTGCCTGAAGTAACTTTGGGCGTCGCCCCCTGCTACGGCGGTACCCAGCGTCTGCCCCGCTTGGTGGGCAGCGGAATTGCCAAGGAAATGCTGTTTACCGGCCGCAAGGTGAAAGCGCCTGAGGCGCTGTCCATCGGGCTTGTCAACAAGGTGGTTCCGGGGGATGACCTTGCGCAGGAGGCCGACGCCATGATGCGTGCCATTCTGAAAAACGCTCCTATCGCCGTCCGCACCTGCAAACAGTTGGTGAATCAGGGACTTACCATGGATCTGGCTGACGGTCTGAAGCTGGAGGCCGACCTAAATGGGATGCTGGCAGAGACCCAGGATGCCAAGGAGGGCGTGAAGGCTTTCTTTGAAAAACGTGCGCCAGTTTTCCACAACCAATAAGCAGCATACTGCCGCCCTGCGTCAAATTTCCCCTTGTTTTCCCATCAATCTACATATATGGAAAAGGAGTTGTTGAGTTATGAGTTTCCACCAGCCATTGAAGGGTCTTCGCGTTGTTGATTTCTGCACCCATGGTGCCGGTCCTGCCGCCTGCAAAATGCTGGCTGACTGGGGTGCCTATGTTATCAAGGTCGAGCCCCTGGAGGGTGAGGCTGGCCGCTACACGGGCAAGACGCTGGCCATGCGGGCTGACGAGGGCGACAATCCCCACGCCGAGCTGATCAACGCCAACAAGCGCTCCCTGCCCCTGAACCTAAAGCCCCCCGAGGGCAAGGAAGCTATGGATAAGCTGCTGGCCACCGCCGATGTTTTTGTGTCCAACTACCGCATTCGCGCCCTGGATAAGCTGGGCCTGGGCTGGGATGAGCTGCACGCCAAGTATCCCCGCCTGATCTGGGCTGTCCTCACCGGCTTTGGCCTGTACGGCCCCGCCGCCAACAACGCAGGCTTCGACACTGTGGCCTACTGGGCCCGCTCCGGCGCTATGATTGACTTCACCGAGAACGGCGAGCTGCCCATCACTCCCCCCTTCGCTTTGGGCGACTTCGCTACCGCTGTCGCTTTGGCCGGCGGTGTGGCTGCCGCTTCCTACCAGCAGGCCAAGACTGGTCAGGGTGAGCGTGTCGTGACTTCCCTGTACGGCATGGGCCTATGGGCCAGCTCCGCTGTGTTCCAGGCCGTGGATCACGGCAACCCCTGGCCCAAATCCCGCAAGACTCCCGACAGCCCCCTGCGCAACACCTACCGCTGTAAGGACGGCACCTGGTTTATGATGGGTGTTGTGATCTACGACCGGTATTTCCCCCTGGTATGCAAGATGATCGGCCGCGAGGATCTGATTGATGATATGCGCTTCAACACCGAGCCCGCCGCCAAGGAGCACTCCCGCGAGTTTGTGGAAATCCTGGATGCCGCCTTTGCCAGCAAGGACTACGAGGAGTGGGCCAAGCTGCTGACTGAGAATGACATCGCCTTTGACCGCGTCAACCACATCAAGGACACCATCCACGACGAGCAGGCCTGGGACAACGGCTTCATCTACAAGTACACTACCCGCGAGGGCAAGGACGATCTGGTGGTGGGCACCCCCATCAAGTTTGGCGATTGTGTGCCCGCGCCCCACGTCAACGCGCCTCTGATCGGTGAGCACGCTGTCGAGCTACTCAAAGAGCTTGGCTATAACGACGAGCAGATCAAGGACATGGCCGACAAGAAGGCCACCATCATCCGCTGACCCGCCGGAAGAGCGCAATTGCGGCCCAGCCTCTGTCCTGAAGACGGGTGCTAAGCGGCCTCCGTAAAGGAGAGCCCCATACAAGGGCGCATAAATAACTGAATATCTTCGTCGGGCCCGTGGTAACGCTTTGTTCCTAAAGATCCCCTGTCCGGCGGAGATATTCTTCTTTTCTCCCGTTAGCCGCTGGCCACCTCAGCTTATATAAACCGGCCTGTTTTTTCCGACCACGGTCCTGCGGCTCCCGAGCCGCTCCGCTGGGCCACATGGCACCGAGGTTCCCTCTTGACACCATATCTATCAGGTTGAATAGGAATGGTGTTTTATGACACAAGCGAAGGAAATCACCGACTGGACCGGCTACATCTATGGACCCAAGTACCTCGAATAAAACCATCAGGGCGTGGTGCTCTATGCCGTCGCCGTGGGCGCCGGCAGGGACAATCCCAGATATGTCTGGGAGAAGTCCAGCGATTTCCAAGCCATCTCCACCTTTGCCGTGGAGCCGGGTTTTTCCGGCTTCCATCAACCCCGGGAGCAGAGGTTGAGCCGCACCTCGTGCCGCCTCCAATGCTCCACAACTGCATACGCGCCGAACCCCTACAACCGCTGCTCCGCAGACGGCGGGACCTGTCCCTGTTATCGTATACAATTTGGGAGGTGTGAATCATTGGGCCCTATCATTAGTATTATCGGCATTGTCTTAGCGCTGGTGTTCCTCTCCTTGATGGTCATGAAGGGCGTCAACATCTTCGTGGTGGCTATCGGCGCTGCCTTGATCGTGGCGATTACCGGCCAGATTGACCTCTACGGCGCCATGAAGGATAATTACATGGCCGGCTTCGCCGGGTTCGTGCAGAGCAACTTCCTGATCTTCCTAGTGGGCTCCCTCATGGGCACCATCTATGATATCACCAACGGTGCCAAATCCATCGCCCGCCTGATTATCAAGACGGCTGGCCCCAACAACGCTGCTTTGGCCGTGGTTTTGGCCACCGGCATCCTGACCTATGGCGGCATTGCTGGTTTCGTGGTCTGCTTTGCTGTATTCCCCATTGCCCTGGAGATCTACCGCAGTGCCGATATTCCCAGGCGGTTTATTCCCGGTACAATCATCTTTGGATGCTGTACCTTTTCCAGTATTGGTCCTGGTAACCCCCAAGTGGGCCAAGTAGTGCTGGTGAACGCCCTGGGTACCACCCTGATGTCCGGCACCGTGGTGGGATTCATTGCCACCGGTGTCACTCTGGTTGTCGGTATCATCTGGCTCAACGCCATGATTAAAAAGGCGAAGAGCCGAGGGGAGCATTTTGTGGCCAAATCCATGGACAAGTTCAATGACGATTCCGCTTTACCCAGCCCCTGGCTGGCCCTGCTGCCGCTAATTCTGACCTTGCTGGCCATCAACGTCCCCATTCTCAATGGAGAACCCCTGCTGCCGGTGGAATACGGTGTGTTCCTGGGCTCCGTGCTGGCCTATATCCTGATGCGCAAGTACAAAACTGACGATGTACCTATCATTAACCATGCCGGCGAATCCATCAAGAACGCCATTACATCTGTGGCAAACACCTCCTGTGTGGTTGCCTTTGGCAGTGTAGTTCAGGCCGCCAGCGGTTTCCAGATGATTATCAATGCCATGACCAGCATCCCTGGCCCCGACCTAGTTGCGGTCGCCATTGCCACCACCGTACTTGCCGGCGTCTGTGGTTCTGGCTCCGGTGGCCTGGGCATCGCAGCACCTATTTTGGCTCCTATCTACACCGCCCGGGGCGTGTCTCTGGATATTCTCCACCGCACCATGCTGGTGGCATCGTCTGGCTTGGACACGCTCCCCCACAACGGCTTTGTAGTCACTGTTCTGAACGGTGTTACTCATGAAACGCACAAGGATGGCTATATGCCCATTTTGGCCTTGACAGTGGTAACCCCGATCATCACTACAATTGTCACAATAGTTCTATTCACGCTTTTCCCTAATCTGCCCTGAAATTTGAAGGAATTACATGCTCCTGTTTGCCTGCCCCACAACATGATTTGAACAGTACATGCGGGGAATCATGGCCTGCTCAGGTTCAGGTGGGAATCGCCGCACCAGAATGATATGCACAGGCCCATCTGCCGTAACAAAACGGGGGGATCGATTTGCGGGGGGATTGACATGTAAGGTATTATCGCTTTTGCAAATCGACAGCACATGAGGCGTCTATTAGCCGCAGGACTACCCGTATGGATGGACTATAGGACAGGGAGAGCCCCCCAGAGAGCAGCCTGGAATACCACATACAGGAAGGACGGGTGATAGGAATGAGCAGATGGGAAGAACTCGCTCGGGTTCCCGCACCGGCGTTAACCCCCAGCTTTGGGCCTTTGAACGGGATGCGGGTACTGACAACAGGCGGATATCTGGCGATGCCCAGGGCCGCTGTGATGCTCGGTGAGTTTGGAGCGGAAGTTATATATCTTGAGTTACCCGGAAGTGGAGATAACTTCCGCACATTTTCGCCTTTTATCGATGACGGAGACGGTAAGCGGGTGGGCAGTGCGTGGGCTGGGATGCGCCGTAACATTCTCAGCGTCGGACTGCAGACCAATCTGCGCAAATACGAGAAGGCCCGGGAAGTTTTTAACTGCTTGATCAAAAACGCTGACGTATGGATGGAGAGTGTGGTCTGGCTGGAAAAGCTGGGCCTGTCCGATGCGGATTTACTGAAGATCAACCCCAAGCTGGTGATTGTACATATCAGTGGCTACGGCAAAAAAGAGTTTGGAGGCGATCCCGATATCTGCAACAAGGCCGCTTACGATATCAGCGGCCAGGCCGCCAGCGGTTGGATGATCCAAAATGGAGAGCCTGACGGGGCACCCATGCGGGGCAACCCAGGGTTGAGCGACTTCACCACTGGTTACACGGCGGTCATCGGCACTCTGATGGCTTACATGAGCGCCCAGAAGACAGGCCGGGGCCAGGTGGTAGACGTGTCTATGTTTGAGTCTCAGGCCCTCTTCATTCAAGACTATGTGACAGCTTGGGTAGACGCAGGGGTAATGAAGCCCCGGTCCGGCTCCAGACAGTTTAACTTCCAGCCCTACGACGTTTTCCCGGCAAAGGACGGGAAATATGTAGCCATTGGTGGCTTTGGCCCTGCGGTATTTGAACGCATCGTACAGGCCCTGGAATTGGATCCAACGTACTATACCCGGGACACCTGCGGCAACGGGGTAGAGGCGGTCAGCTCCCCCAAGGGCCGGGAGTTCGACGCATTCGTGCGGAATTGGGTGGCCGAGCGCAACGCCAAGGACGTGGTGGACCATATGGACAGATACCGGGTCGCCGCCCAGATTGTGGTGGATGCCCAGGATATCGTTACCGACCCACATTGGATCGGCCGTGGTGACATCCTCAAGTATGAGGATCAAACCTTGGGCCGGGACATCACCTCTGTGGGCATCATCCCCAAGCTCTCCGAAACCCCGGGGCAAATCTGGCGGGGTGCGCCCCGGCTGGGGCAGGATACGGATCTGGTCTTGAAGGCCCTGTGCGGCTATACCGAGGAGGATCTGGCCACACTGCGGGCCGAAAACCTGATTCAGTAATCTGCCGGCTTGGAAGACCTGTGCGCTGCGCAGGATAAATGGTATATCAACTGATTTGAAAAGGAGAGATAAATGTTATGACGGCTATCAGTATCGCTGGCGTCTTCATCGGCCTTGTCGTGCTGGTCTTTTGCTCAATGAAGGGCCTGTCGGTCTTCATTTCTGCGATTCTAGCCTCTGTGGTTATTGCCCTGACTGGCGCGGTAAGCCTTGAGCAGGCTATCCTGACCGACTTCATGAGCGGCTTTGTAGGTTTTATTACTAGCAACTTTATGGTGTTTGCGGCTGGCGCACTCATGGGCAAGGCCTACGAGATCACCCATGGCGCTCAGGCTGTTGCGCGTCTGTTCATTCGGTTGTTCAGCAAAAAACTGGCCCCCTTTGCCTTGCTTATTGCCATTATGCTCATGACCGGCGGCGGTATCGCCGGCTTTGTCCTGGCCTTTGCTATGTTTCCAATCGCTGCCGAGATTTTCCGTGAGGTGGATGCGCCCCGGGCCATTATCCCCGGTCTGATTATCACCGGTTGCTGCACCGCTTCTAGCTGGGGCGCTTTCGTGGCCCAGCCCGTGAACAACATTTACGCCACTACCTTCAATACAACGCTGGGCGGGGCCGCGGTGCCAAGCATCATTATGATGATCGTATCTGTCATCACCTCCTGCATCTTCCTTCAGATTTTCTTAGTGCGGGCCCGCAAGCGGGGTGAGCACTATGTGCCCTCCCAGTATGATGTGCCTTCTTCCAGCGAAAATCTGCCTAATGGTGTCGTCGCCTTGATTCCGCTGATTGTTGCCCTGCTCCTCATCAATGTGAAAATCAACGGAGAGCCCATCCTGCCTACTGCATTCGGAATCTTTGTGGGCGCCGTCCTAGCCATAGTCCTTATGTTCAAAAGCAAGACGGATGACACTTCCATTCCCGTTCATATCGGCAATGCTTTCCAGAATGCCCTGACCTCCATCGGCAATACTGCCGCCATGTCCGCCGTGGGTACCGTCGCTCAGGCCACCGTAGGCTTTACCGTCATGATCAACGGCTTGACCAGTATGGGCGGCAACCCCCTGATTTCCGCTGCCATCTGCGCGGGTATTGCCTGCTTTGTTACGGGCGGCGCTACCGGCGGCACCAGCATGATTGGGCCTACCTTGGCCTCTACTTACGGTGCCATGGGCGTAGACATCGCGATGCTGGGTCGTATCGTGGTGGCCACCGGCCACATCACCGGTACCCTGCCCAACGGCGGATTTATCAATACCACGATTACCGGTATCGCCCATGACACCTATAAAAACTGCTTCAAGTATTCCTTCTTCCTCTGCACGGTGGCGAATCTGGTGGCTGTGATTGTGGGTATCGTTGTTATATCCATCATGGGTATTTATGTGTAATGATTTGATCCCTGCTTAACTTGCAGATATTAGCCCTATCAGGCCGGTAAAGGTATCCAGAATCATCTGGCAGGCGCTTCCAGATACACCTTTTCGGCTAGGGAAGCTACCGGCTTTAACGGTGGAGTCTCCCGTTCAAAGTGAGCATATATTAAAAAAGCGGCGGCCAGTTACCCAACCTTGGTCATGCAAGCAGTCCGCCTATTTCGTGAAAAATATAAGACATACGGCGGTGTTGACAAAGAGTACGGGGCTGGCCACTTTGGCCAGCCCCGTCGTTTATTTAGGTAGGTACTTCTCACTCACCCGATCGCAGCCGCTCCGCTGGATGACACCGGAGAGTATGGCCAGGTATTTGCGGTCAAAATTGGTATCCCCATAGTAATAGTCGAAGTTAATCACAGGGCTCGCCTCCCAGCCGCCCTCCTCCAGCCGGTTGGCTATATAGTAGGCGGCCAGAGTGTGGAGCACCTAGGGCGGCACTTTTTCCAGACACGCACAGAGTCAAGCCCGTTCTGCCGGCTTGTCCGATAAGCCGGCCTCTATCCGGCGCAGAGGCCCCTGCGGGCCAGGCAAAGCGCCCCCGCCAGGTTGCGTCCTTTTTGCTTGCGGACTGATAGCAGGCTGGCTCCGTATTGTCCAAAAATTTCTACCACTCATTCAGCACATGGCACACCTTGCGCACGGCAATAGCTGGCTTTCCAGTCTGATTCAGCCGCTTGCGGCACGATGTCGTGGAGGAGGCCGCCCAGCATCCAATAAGCCGCCACGTTGGAAGTCAGCAAACAGGTCAAACAGCGGCTGGAGCTCCTCCCGGATGGAGGCCATGCTCAGGAGCTGGTAATTCAGCTCAGTGCGTGTCTAGGGCCTCTCCTTGCTCACGTTGGTGATGTAAAACAGGTGGGTGTGGCGGTAAGCGATGGAGCAGCAACCCAACGTCCCAACACCGTGCCAGTGGCGACGGCGGAATAGCTGGGGAACGTCCTGCGAGGGACTCTATTCCTTCAGGAGAACATTCGAGCTTCTATGGACAGCCTGGCCAATGCCCTGTGAGCACGGATGGGCGCAAAGAGCACCGGACGAAAGGAGCTTTCTTCCCGTCCGGTGCTCTTTTGTCCTTTTCGGCCCTTTCGGCGTGTGGGTCAGGAACGGTAGATGAGACCACCGCTCAGAATTTGCGGAGCTGGAAACAAAAAGAGCAACCATTCAAGGCAGGCCTGAGCATCCAGATGCCTTGGACGGTCACTTGGGGCGTTGGTTCCATCGCCCATTCATACGCAGCCTTCCAATCCTGCGTTCGATCATGCTCTGTCGTTGCCATCCTGGCGGTCCACCGGCTCTCCTCCCGCTGCCGCCTCCAGAAGGAAGTCTCGGAAAAAGTGGAGCCGGGGGTCTTTCCAGTCAAAGGCCATCGCCGCCGCCGCTTCCCCGATCTTCATGCCGACGAAGCCGGCCAGACAGGAATAGAATCCGCCCGTCACAAAGGCGAACGGCACAAACACCGACACCATGTCAAGATACGCCAGCACGGCCAGAATGACGAACATGATGGCAAAAAACTTGACGAGTGTCGAATACTGCCGGCGCAGGTAGGCATTGGCTCCCTGCCGGATGGCAGCGGCGATTTTCCGCATGGTTTCGTTGCCTTCGGAGAAGGACATCACCTTGCGGCTCTGAACAAAGGCGAAGCAGAGCGCCAGAGCCGCGCCCACCAGGCCTATCCAGAAATAGTGTTCCATGAAGTTTCACTCCTCTTTTTTTTCGCCCATATGCCGGAAACAGGCCCGCATAGCGGCGCCTGTCCCT
>ERZ779866.2170-NODE-2170-length-18186-cov-4.074954_pt1 | contig 18186 bp, 13 predicted proteins | sample MGYA00511248_ERZ779866 | MGnify/ENA primary metagenome ERZ779866 (study PRJEB29588, sample SAMEA2155758) | human gut metagenome | biome: human gut; feature: human-associated habitat; material: faeces | place: Denmark | collected 2008/2010 ... | reverse complement strand
CCCCCTCGCGCTTGTTATCCCCCCCTTACAACTCACAGCAGATCTTCCCAAAACCGTAAAGAGCAGGCGCGCCCTGATGACGCGCTTGCATTTTATTTTGCCTTTCGCCTGCATGTGCAGATAATCCTTTCCGTCTTGAAAAAAGCCTGGACTTGTACTATACTTGTGAATAAGTATGCTGACTCCGATTTCGAAAGCGATGAAATAGGGCAAAAGGAGCGACCGACATCATGATTACCGGCGAGCTAAAAAACAAAATTGACGGCATCTGGGACATCTTCTGGTCAAGCGGCATGACCAACCCCCTCACGGTTATCGAGCAGATCACCTATCTCATGTTCATCAAGATTCTCGACGACAACGAGCTTCGCAAGGAAGCCAACGCCGCGGCCTTTGACATGGAGGTCGTCGACCCCATCTTCGACAGCGCGCATCAGAATTGCCGCTGGAGCAAATTCCGCCATTTCGAGGCGGAGGCCATGTTCCAGAACATGACCGACTGCGTCTTCCCCTTCATCAAAAACGAGCTGCACACCGGGAAGGACACCGCCTTCGCTCGCTATATGAAGGACGCGCTTTTCCTCGTGCCCACCGCCCGCGTGCTGGTGCGCGTCGTGGACGCCCTGGACAGCCTGGACCTCAACAACAAGGACATCATGGGCGACGTCTATGAATACCTGCTCAGCCAGATCGCCCAGAGCGGCACAAACGGCCAGTTCCGCACGCCGCGCCACATCATCAAGATGATGGTGGAGCTGATGCAGCCCCAACTGGACGATTTCATCTGCGACCCGGCTATGGGCAGCGCAGGCTTCATCTGCGCCGCGGCGCAGTACGTTTCCGAGCACTACGCCATGGACCTGATGAAGACCGAGAACAAGCGCTACTACACCACGACGATGTTCACAGGCTTTGACACCGACCAGACCATGCTGCGCATTGGCGCCATGAACATGATGCTCCACGGCGTGGAAGCGCCCAACATCAGCTGGATGGACTCCCTCTCCGAGGACAACACCCATCGCGACGAGTACACCCTCATCATGGCCAACCCGCCCTTCACCGGCAGCCTGGACAAGGAGACCATCTCCAAGGACCTCTTGGCCGTTGCGCCCACGAAGAAGACGGAGCTGCTCTTCCTCGCCCTGTTCCTGAAGGCGCTCAAGGTGGGCGGGCGCTGCGCGTCCATCGTGCCGGACGGCGTGCTTTTCGGCTCCTCCAAGGCGCACAAGGCCCTGCGGCAGGAGCTGGTGGAAGGCAACCGCCTGGAGGCGGTCATCTCCATGCCCTCCGGCGTGTTCAAGCCGTATGCGGGCGTTTCCACCGCCATCCTGATTTTCACCAAGACCGGTCACGGCGGCACGGACAAGGTCTGGTTCTATGACATGGCCGCCGACGGCTTTAGCCTCGACGACAAGCGCAGTCCCATCGACCAGAACGACATTCCCGACATCATCGAGCGGTTTCATCACCTCGATCAGGAAGAAGCCCGCGAGCGCACCGAAAAGAGCTTCTTCGTGCCCAGGCAGGAAATCGTGGACAACGGCTACGACCTTTCCATCAACAAATACAAGAAGGTGGAATATCAGGCCGTAGAATACCCGCCCACCAGCGAAATTCTGGCGGAGCTGGAGAGCCTGCAGAAAGAGATCGACGAAGGACTGAAGGCGCTGAAGGAGATGCTGTAATATGACAAAATTGATTGACATAACGGGAAAGGCCCTTTCAGGCGAATGGGGAACTGATGATCTTGACGGTACGGGCATTCGCGTGCTCCGCACAACCAATTTCACGAATGATGGCGTTGTTGACTATAATGACGTAGTAACAAGGAAGATAGCCAAGAAGAACTTAGACAGCAAGTATTTGCGCCATGGTGATATAATCATTGAAAAATCTGGTGGAAGTGATAAGCAGCCAGTAGGTCGAGTGATTTATTTTGAAGGCCCGGAGCAAACCTATTTGTTCAACAATTTTACCGGGCTTCTGCGGGTACGTGATCGAAACACCTGGCTTCCTCGCTATGTATTCTATTCACTATTCTCTAATTACTTGATGGGCGGAACACGGGCATATGAGAACCGTACAACAGGACTCCACAATCTCCAAACTGATAGCTATATCAGTTCTTTTGAGGTGCGCCCTGTTTCAATAGAAAAACAAGTCGAAATCTGTTCAAACCTGGATAAGATCATCCATATGATCTCACTAAAGAAAAAACAGATTTCTAAGCTGGATGAGCTTGTAAAATCCCGATTTATCGAGATGTTTGGAGAGCCGGAAAACAATAATAAGGCATGGCCAGTTAAGTCTTTAGACAAGCTTTGTACTGTAGGCTCGAGTAAGCGAGTATATCAAAGTGAGCAGAGCTCTGAGGGTGTGCCATTTTGGAGAATATCTGATCTAGTGAGCAAAATAGATACAGGAACTGTAGATAGCGCATTGTTTATTTCGGAGATAAAATATACAGAATTGAAACGAGCCGGGCTTGTTCCTGTAACCGGCGATATACTGGTAACATCTCGCGGAACGCTTGGAAGATGCTATATAATCCAGGATGAAGACTGTTTTTACTTTCAAGATGGAATGATCAGCTGGTTGAGCAATTATTCTGAAGAAATTACGCCTCTATATTTGCAATACTTATTTACTATGAGTGGATTCAGGAAGCAAATTGACAATACGCAAGCTGGTTCGACGGTTGCGTATCTTTCTATTGCAATGCTGAAAAAACTGCAAGTTATGGTACCGGATAAGGCACTGCAAGAGCAATTCGCTGCTTTTGTCGCTCAGACCGACAAATCAAAATTGGCAGTGAAACAGAGCCTCGAAAAGCTGGAAACGCTGAAAAAATCGCTGATGCAGCGGTACTTTGGGTGATTAATTATGAGATTTATGAGTGATATTACAGAACTCTTTCCTCCGCAGATCTATTCCGAGGGAATAGAAATTCCAAATAGCCGAGATGTATATTTTCGAGCAAAACAAAAAGAGCTGCTTAGTCAGTATTTGCAGGCTCGTTTGTTCTTAGCAGAAACAGATTGTACCGACTGGATGCATTGGGGGATCGAACCTTCAAATGAAAAATATAAAACAGTCTACCGTGGATGTTTCTATGAGTCTGCGCTGATTTTCTATAACATAGTTGTTGATCTCTCTTGGGTACTTAGCTATGTATCTATTGAATATGCTATATGGAAATCAGGGAAACAAGAAGACTTTGGAGAACTTGAAAACATACGGGAAGCTCTCGAAAGCTTGAGAAAAGCAGAAGAAAATGTTCTCTCCCCAACGGCCGACGAATCACCTTTTAATTATTTTGAGAAAATCTGCCCTAAATATGGCGAATTGTTCGATCATTTGAAGAAATTCTGGGTTGAATTGTGTAAAACGGACATCAGGAGGAACTATAACTATATTAAACATAAAGGAAAGCCTTTTTATACAGAATTGGAGACGGCTAACGACTGTAAACTGTTGTCAGTTGTGGTCAATTCTGAAGAACAAGCAACGGATTCGCGAGATGTCGCTTACAAGTTGTCTTTGGAATCGTCTATCGAAGCACTAAAACATTTCGATGAAGATTTTTTATTTCCTTACTTAAAGGAACTTATCAAAATTCTTGAGAATATTATACGACCGTCAGGATTGACGCAATAACAGAATTGGCTGCAGGATGTTGGTACACCCCACAAGAAAAAGGAGTGTACCAACATGAAGCAACTTTTTATTACGGAAGTCGAACAGTCTCTCCTGTCCATTCTGGACAATGCCCAGATGAAAGCCCTGCATGAAGCCCTGACTCATGCGCTTTGGGGCAAGAACATCGTCTCGGTAGATTCAGCCGTCGAGCAGCCGAAAGCGCAGAGCAATGCTCAGCTTCTGGAAATGTTTCTCTCCGCTAAGCGCGTGGAGGGCTGCAGTGAAAAGACGCTGCATTATTACCAGACCACCATCGCCAAGCTGCTGCATACCCTCGATAAGCGCGTCGTGCATATCACCACCGACGATTTGCGCCAGTATCTGGCGGATTACCAACAGGCCAGTGGGTGCAGCCGCGGCAATATCGACAACATTCGCCGCATTCTGTCCAGCTTTTTCGCATGGCTGGAGGACGAAAACTATATCCTCAAAAGCCCCGTCCGCCGCATCCACAAGATCCGCACCAATAAGTCCGTCAAGGAAACCTATACCGACGAGGCGATGGAGATGATGCGGGATAGCTGTACCCATCTGCGCGACCTGGCCATGATCGATATGCTCGCCTCCACCGGAATGCGCGTGGGCGAGCTGGTGCATTTGAACATTTCGGACATCGACTTTGAAAACCGGGAGTGCATCGTCTTCGGAAAGGGGAACAAGGAGCGCCCGGTTTACTTTGACGCCCGAACCAAGATTCACTTGAAAAACTATATCGCCAGCCGCACCGATCAGAACCCCGCGCTGTTCGTGACGCTGGATAAGCCTCACGCCCGCCTGGAAATCAGCGGCGTAGAAATCCGGCTCCGCCGCCTCGGCAAGCTGCTCGGCCTTGAAAAAGTGCATCCGCATAAATTCCGACGGACGCTGGCCACGCGCGCTATTGACAAGGGAATGCCCGTTGAGCAGGTGCAACGCCTGCTTGGCCATGCCAAAATCGACACCACGATGCAATACGCCATGGTCAGCCAAAACAACGTAAAGCTGTCCCACCGGAAGTACATCGGTTGACCGCAAATCCCGATTTGTGGAGATGTTCGGAAAAATAGAGCATGAGGATTCGCTCGAAAACCTGTGTCGTTTTATCGACTATAGAGGTAAAACACCGGAAAAAACAGATATGGGTCTGCCCTTCATAACGGCGAAAAATGTTCGAATGCACCATATGTCGTTTGAGACGCAGGAATTCATATCAAAGGAAACTTATGATAAAGTTATGACCAGAGGCTTTCCTCGTGTTGGTGACGTTGTTTTTACTACAGAAGCACCACTTGGAAACGTTTGCAGAATTCCAAGCATAGATACGGAATTCTATATTGGGCAACGTATCATTACGATGCAAACAGATTCTCTCGAACCAGCATATCTTGAATATGCGCTTGCTTCTAATGAGTTCAGAAAAAAACTCAATGCAAAAGCGTCCGGCAGTACCGTTACAGGTATCCGTAGCAAGCTATTAGAAAAGCTAACCATTCCAGTGCCTCCGCTGGAACTCCAGAACCGTTTTGCCACCTTCGTCGCCGAAATCGACAAATCAAAATTTCGCATGCAGAAATCCCTAGAATTGGAGCGAAATTTGTGGACGGCATTCCAGGCCGATGGTATAATAAACATGGATTATTCTATGCAAAGGAGTCGCTGATATGAATTTTGCATATTTGAAGAATGCGCCCGATTTCGCACAGCTCTACACCTATTGCTGCGAAGCCGAAGACTTCGCTTTGGAAAAGCCCAATATCAGCGTCACCTCTGCGCGGAAGGCAATGGAGTTTCTCGTCAAAATGATCTACAGAGCCGTTGTCGGGGAGACGCAGGGAAAAACTGTATTTGAAATGTCCACCGACAATGCGTTTGTCAGCTATCTCAATGACCCGGTACTGTTAAATTCGATTCACTACATCCGCAAAATGGGCAACGTCGCCGTTCACGACGGCACTTTGACGACCGGCGAGGCCGTGAAGGTGCTGGAGGAATTGCATTTCCTGGTGGGCGAGGTCTGCATCCTCTGGCAGCTCGTTCCGGACTACCCGGAATTTGTAAAACCCACCTTGCAGGCGCCTGCGCAGCCGGCGCCCGTCCAAGCGCCTGGGGCAAAGGTGGAAGTCGCGCCGGAGCTCTGCGCCCGCTATGCCGAAAGGATGCGGACGACGCGCTTTTCTGTTGCCCACAGACGGGATGAAAATGAGAATAAAAAGCTGTTCCTGTATGCTTCGCTGCGGGAATCCGGCTGGCCCATCGTCAATCGCGAGAATACCGCCCTCCCCGGCGCGGCGGCTGTGAATTGCCTGCTGGACAGCGGCGATTCCGTGGACTATATTCTCTATGGCCGAGACAACAAGCCGCTGGCCGTCATTGAGCAGACCACCACGGCGCAGAACCTGATCGAAGGCCGCGCCAAGGGGATCGACAAGGCCAACCAGCTGGCGGAAAAGTACGGGGATAAGCCGGTGGTCTACTACACCAACGGCTATTATATCTATTGCATCGATCAGCTGGGCTATCCGCCGCGCCGGGTATTTAATTTCCATTCCATTGAGGAACTGGAACTGCTTAAGCTCCGCCGCACCATGCGGCAGGACATTGCCAATCCCAGGATCGACGATGCGATCACAAACCGCGACTACCAAAAGAACGCCATTCGCAACGTCTGCAAGGCCTTTCGCGATCTGCGCCGTCGCAGTCTCTTGGTCATGGCCACCGGTACGGGCAAGACCCGCGTCGCCATCTCCTGTGTAGATGTGCTGATGAAGGCAAACTGGGTGAAAAACGTGCTGTTTTTGGCCGATCGCACCAGTCTTGTGCGGCAGGCGCATAAGAATTTCAACAAGCTGCTGCCTAATGTGACCACCTCGCTCTACACCGGAGGCAGCTTGAACCGAGATCCGAACGCGCGCGTGATTTTCTCCACCTATCAGACCATGATCAATCTGGTCAACGACGATACGCGAGAATTCGGAATCGGACGGTTCGACCTGATTCTCATCGACGAAGCCCATCGCTCTATATTCAAGAAGTACGGCGCGCTGTTTCACTATTTCGATGCGCTGATGATTGGACTGACCGCTACGCCTCGCTGCGAGGAAAACAAGAGCACGTACGACACCTTCCAGCTGGAAAACGGCAAGCCCGATTATGCCTATGAGTTAGAGCAGGCCATTCAGGACAAATATCTGGTCGGCTTCTCTGTGGAGGACAAGACCACCAACAAAATGCGCCGCGGCATTCGCTATGACGATTTGACCGAGGAGGAAAAGGCGTCTTTTGAAGATACCTTCGCCGACGACGACAGCGTGGACTTTATTGGCACGGAGATCCAGGGAGACTGGTTGGGAAGGTCTGTCATCAACCTGGGCACCATCGACGCCATGCTCAACGACCTGATGAAAAACGGACTCAAGATCGAAGGCGGCGACACCTTGGGCAAAAGCATCATCTTTGCCGCCAGCCATGCTCAGGCGGAAAAGATTGTGGAGCGCTTCCAGAAGATCTATCCACAGCTGGGCATGGACTTCTGCAAGCTGATCGACAGCCATGTAGAGGGCAATCTGACCCTGATTGAGCAATTTGAGGTGCGCGGCGGAATGCCGCAAATCGCCGTCAGTGTGGATATGATGGATACCGGCATCGATGTGCCGGATGTGGTCAATTTGGTATTCTTCAAGCAGGTTCGCTCCAAAATCAAGTTCTTGCAGATGATCGGGCGCGGCACGCGCCTTTCGCCCGACCTATTTGGTCCGGGGCTGGACAAGCAGGGTTTTTTGATTTTTGACTATTTCGACAACTTCCGCTATTTCTCCACCACCAGCACGTGGTCTACGGTGGAGGGGAGCGGCGCGACGAACGAAATCGTTTCGCAGACGGTTATGCTCAACAAGCATCGCCTGGGCATCCTGATGAATTTACAACAGGAAAAGACGCTTTGCGCCTTCGATGCGGCCTATCGCGACGAATTGAAGGCCCATTTCCTCAGCGAGACCCGGGGATTGAATAATGACGACATCGCGGTGCAGTATAATATGGCCTATGTCAGCAAATACCGCACGGCGGAAATCTGGGACAGCTTGACGGACCGGAAGGCAGCGGAAATCGAGGAGCATATTCTCCCACTTTTCCCCGCTGAAAAAGCGCCGGTGAAGGTGAAATCCTACGACGCGCTGATCTATGTGATTGAGAAGGAATATCCGCGCCGCGAAAAGGAGGGCAAGGATGCGCGCAAAATCCGCAACGGCTTCCGCAATGTGGACGCAGAGCTGACCAAGCGCATGAAGGCCTTGCTGAAGCTCAAGACCATTCCGGCCATTGTGGAAAAGGCCGAGCTGATTACCGCCATGATCGACGGGGAGTATTTGCTGAGCCAATTTTCGCTGGAGCGCGCGGAATTCGTGCGCAAGGCGCTGCGCGACCTCATGTCCTATATTCCAGACAAGCAGGCCTACACCGTCATCAACGTAGCCGACTGGGTGGAGGATCGGGAACCCGCCGCATCGAGAGAAAAGCTGTACCCCCAGAAAGCGCAGGAATTTCTTGCAAGCAGCAAGCTGCCAGCTTTGGCCAAGCTGCGCAATCTCGATCCGCTGACGGAGGAGGAGAAGAAGGAACTGGAGAACATCTTCACGGTTCGGTTGGGCACGCAGACGGAATGCAATGCCTGGACGGGCGGCAGGGCGCTTCTGCCGTTTCTTCGCCTGCAGGTAGGCATTTCCGAGGAGGCGATTCAGACAAAATTCGGCTCCTTCCTCAATCCGGAGACGCTAAACCCTGTGCAATTGAGTTATTGCCAGCAGATTATCGATTATGTCCGCCAAAATGGGTACATGGCAACGCAGGCGCTGCAAGCGGTGAGTCCTTTTTGCGATGTAAACGTTCTGGAATTGTTTGACGATAAGTTCATCTATGTCAAGCAGTTGCTGAACGGATTGAATAAGCCCGTCCTGTAAGGAGTACGCCATGGAAGTACTGGACATTCTGAAAAAGAACGGCGCGGAGCTTTATCCGGAGGATTTGGCCTTCTTCGAAGCGGAGCTGGATACCGGCGAGTATTCCCTTGCGTACATCGACGAATGCAAAAGATGGATCCGAGAGATCCGCTCGTGGAAAAAGCAGACGGCGGCGCAGGCCAACGGCGATTCCGGGGTCCCAGGAAACGCCTTCGTCCAGAAATCCCAACTGGTGCCCAGCGCGCAGGGAGAGCCCCAGACGGAGCAGGAGCATCTGGCGCAGATCGCACGGGACTTGGGCCAAATGCGCACGGCTTCCAATTACAAGACCCGCTTCAAGCAGTATTTGGCTGATCACCTGGACATGGACGAGGCATTCATCGACAAAAACATCGCCTTGTTTTTGCAGTGGGAGCTGGACGCGATTCTCAGGACGAGGCCCCTTAGCGAGACGTTTTTGGAGAAATACTTCTCCTCCCTGAATGCAGAAAAGATTGCTCGGTATCAGCTGTTCAGCGAAAAATTCTTCATCAAGCATTTTTCGCAGTTCGACGCGGAAATCGTCCTGACAAAAGGGAAAAACGAGTGGCGCAAAAAAGAGAAGCGCAGCGCGCAGCTGGACGTTTTCCTGCGCCTGAAAGGTGTTAAGGTATGATCAGCATAAACGAAGCCAAGCGGCTGGTCAAGCGGGCGCTGCTGGCCAACCTGACCACGAAAAAACGAGACCTAGCCATTACGCCGCTAGTGTCCGGAAAACACGGCATCGGCAAATCGCAAATGGTCAAAAGCATCGCCCGCGAGCTGGGCGGCGCGTGCATCACCATTGAAGGCGGCACACTCAAGGAAGGGGAGATCACCGGCCTTCCGTATCAGTACAAGGATGAAGCCGGACAGATTCGCTTTCGCTTTTTGCCCTATTATGCCGTGGAGCGCATCCAGGCAGAGGAAAAGCGGTTATTTGAACAATCTGGTAAAGAAACGCGGTGTGAGCTTCTCGCTGGCGATGAAAACCGCTATGCGCAAAACGATCTTTCCCCGGCGGAGAAAATCGCTGCGCTGCAGAACGGCGTAGTGCGCCCCGTGATTCTGTTCATCGACGAGATCAACCGCACGGAGAACAGCGTCTACAAAGAACTGATGAATATCCTGCTTACCCGCAGCGTCAACGGCTATGAATTCCCATGGTGGGTATTTTTTGTGGGGGCGATGAACCCCAGCACGCAGAACAGCGTCTATGCGACCAACGAGATGGATCCCGCCCAGTTGGATCGCTTTCTCAAAATCAAGGTGGGCGACAGTCCTCGCGAATGGCTGCACTACGGCAAAGAGGCGGGTATGGATCCGCGCATTCTGACCTTTATCAAGGAAAATCCCAAATGCCTGTCCTCCAGCGCGAAGGATCTGGACGACGAGGAAAAGCCGGAGCCATCACCCCGCGGCTGGGACATGGTGGATACGCTGTTATCCTCCGAACCGATGCTGCGCTGTTTTTTTACCGAGAGGGAGAACGATCCCAAGGTGGTCGAGAAAGATATGAAGAATTTGGTGAGCGCCAAATTGGGTTCCTCTGTGGCCACGATGTTCTTTGCCAGCATGGTATCCCAAGCCCGTGCACTGATGCCGGAAGAGATCTTTGCCGATGACGCGCAGCTCAGCAGAACGGGGGAAACGCTGGAAAAGCTCACCGTAGCCAAGAAGGTGCAGACCTGCAACCTGATGCTGGAGTATCTCAAGGAAAACATCGAATTCATCATGCTGGACAAGGAGCACTTTGCCATCGTCAAGCAGCAGTTGATGCAGTTGGTGCGGCGCATGGATGCTTCTACCCGTCTGCTGTTCGCCCAGAACCTTTCGGCGACCACTACGGACGATGGAAATAACCTGATTGCGCTGCTGTTCGACGTCTTTGAAAAAGACCTGATCCAGATGTTGGATCTGTCGGATCAGACACGAAAGGCAATTTTAGCCAGCAAGTGAAAGAAACGGAATCGGAGAAAGCGACATGCAAACGGAGATTGTCCAGCTGCTGACGAACATCCAACGAAATATTGCCGCTGTCGAGCAAGGGGAGCGCAGTGCCTCCATCCTCACTGAAATAGAAGCCGATTGTATCCGCATGCTGGAACTGATGAAGCTTTTTCTGATTTCGGAGAGGGACAGCTATTATGGCTATTTTTTGATGAGCCTCACATACGAGGTGGATTTTACCTGCAGCAGCATCGCGGGCATTTTGCTGGGGCAGTTTCCACCGGTCTTCCGCACGAATCCGCTGTTGCTATGCAAATTCACGCTGAGGGAAATTCTCTTCACCGTTTGCCATGAGATTGATCACATCGTTTTCAACCATCCTGCCGAAATGCTGAAGGCCAATCCAGGAAAAGAGGAAGGAATCTTTCGGCGCTTCAATTTGGCGGCGGATGCATCGGTCAATGACCGCATTCTCAAGGAGATCCAGGACGAAAACCGGGCGTTTCTTTCCGCGCCCAGAGGGCATATCTCTTCCAGCGCGTTGAAAAAGACGTTCAAGTTGCGCTCTGTGCGCCCCCTGGAAAGCTATCTATACTATTTTCAGCTGCTTCAGGGCAGGGCCTTGCCCGAACGCATAGAGCAGCCGCAGCGCATGCTCATGGCAATTGGCGCCGGGGAAGGTGGCGCGGCCTCTGAAAATGATTCCATTGTCACTGCAAAAAATTGCGGCGCGCCTGTCGATCACGATTGGAACGCAGGCGAGGATGCAGAAGAAGCTGCCGCCACAGTGCGGGAATTGGTCAATGCCGCCACGTCGCTCATGAACGATGAAGTGCGCGGCCAAATGCCCGGCTCCTTTTGGCAGCAGGTGCAGGCATTGAACGAGCCGCCGCGACTTTGCTGGCAGGGGATCCTGAAGAAATATGTGGGGACTATCGCTGCCGACAAGCGCAAGACGCGCATGCGGCTAAACCGTCGCCAGCCGGAACGCTTTGATCTCTCCGGCCAGCAGGATGAAAAAGTGCTGAAAATCGTCGCAGCGATCGATACGTCTGGCTCGGTCAGCGATCGAGATGTAGCCTATATTCTGAATGAAATTACAGCCATCCTTGCAAGGCGCAGGCATGTGCTCACGGTGATTGAATGCGACAGCGAGGTACAGCGAGTCTATCAGGTGAAAACGCCAGCGGACATCAAGAAGAACGTTGCCGGGCGCGGAGGCACAGCGTTTACGCCAGTGATTGAATACGTCAACAAGGATCGCTTTTTTCGGGACGCGCTGCTGATCTATTTTACAGATGGCTATGGCGAGTGGGCAATCCCACGGCCCAAGACCTATCGGAACCTGTGGGTTGTTCTGGGCGATCCGAGGAACCTGAGCGTCAAGGAGCCGTACGGCGCGGTCGTGGCCTTTGGGGAGGAGCAAACCCATGAAAAATGAGATCGAGTTGCGGCTGCAGGGCGGTTTGCTTTCGAATTGGTGCGCGGAAAAGGCTGCGCAATCCGAACGTTTTCTTTATCAAACCGGCTTTGACTCCACGTATCGGGTGATTCGCTTCAGCACGCACACGGTAGCTTCGCTGTTTACGCTGGCGGGAAAGCAGAGCGGACATTGGAAAAATGGCCATTGCGTGATGTATGAAATCCGAAATGCTGCTGACGGCATTTCTCTCTCCTGCACAGCAAGCCCGGTGGGCTTGAACCAGCGCGAGTGCGCGCGGATGAAAAAGTTAGCAGAAAGCTGCGGCACTGGGCTTCAGAATGGAACCTATCGGCTGGTCAAGTGGGATTTGAGCGATGGCACGGGGAATATCAATCTTGCCATCGAGAAACTGAATCAGGTATTCGATTTTGAACTTAGCTACTTTGAAACGGAACTGACTGCGTGGAAAGAGGATCCTACGCGAAAGATTCGCTCCATGCCGCATAGCCAACAGGAGAAGATTCGCAACACGGATTTGCCGGAAACACTCTACATCGAGGGCGCGCAGAAACAAATTCTCTCCAACCAGTATGAGCGCAATCCAAGGGCTCGCGCACGCTGCATCGCCGTCCATGGCACTGCCTGTGCGGTTTGCGGCTTTGATTTTGGTCTTGTATTTGGAGAGGAATTCTCTGGAAAGATTGAGGTTCATCATAAGAAGCCGATCAGCGAGATCGGCGGAAGTTACGTGGTCGACCCCGTCAACGATCTCATCCCCGTTTGTCCGAATTGCCATATGATGCTGCACAGCAAGCCGGACGGCGTGTATTCGATCGAAGAACTCAAGGCAATGCGCAAAGGAGAATGACGAAAACGCAAAGGCACATCTATGCATGGCGACCCAATTTACCCCATACGTCACTTTGATGGGAGGAGAGCCTCGGATCCCAGTATACTTCTTGATAAAGCTCGGAGGCTATGCTTCGGCAGACTTTAGGATGAGAGAAGGCAGTTCCACTTGTCAAAAAAGGGAGAAAATGATTCGGTAACACTAACCAGAGAGAAATGGAGGGCATCCATTTCTCTTTTTTCTATAATGACTATATCACCAGGAGGAAAGTATGCAAATTTACGGGTATGTACGAGTATCGTAAGCGCGCCAAATAAGCACGTAGAGACATAGAGGGATGCGGATGGTAAAATATCAGAAGCAAGCGAAACGCGATGCCGTAAAAAACAAGAGAACGTGGAGGCTTCTGAAATGCGCAGAAAACGCACAAGTCCGCAGGAACAGCTCCGGCTGATCCAAGCGTGCCGACAAAGCGGATGGACAGACTTCGACTGGTGTCAGGAGCATGGGATTCCGCCCGCAACCTTCTACGGCTGGATCCATCGCCTGAAACAAAAGGGCGAAATGGAGATCCCTGCCGGAGTTCCAACGATTGTGCGAAAAGAGGCGAAGCCGCCGGACATCGTGAAAGAAGACGTGGACTACATGCCCCCCGTTGAGGACGACGAGGAGGAAGAGGAGAAGGCCCCGCTGTACATGGTCACCTGCCGCACGCTCAACGTGCGCATGGGCCCCGGTACCTCCTATGCCAAGCTCGGCACTCTCTCCCGCGGCACCCTCATCTCCGGCGAGTATGAGAACGGCTGGGTGAAGTTCACCTACAACGGCCAGACCGCGTACTCTTCCGCCGACTACCTGATGCAGGTGGACGGCGACCTCTCCGGCCTGCACGTGACTTGCCGCACGCTGAATGTGCGCGCCGGCGCGGGCACCAACTTCGACATCCTGGGGACTCTGTCCCGCGGCACGGAGATCTCTGTGCGCGATGTGCTCCCCGGCTGGTACGAGATTGACTTCCTCGGCGGCATCGGCTACGTTTCCTCGGCCTATATCGGCTAAGCCTTCGTCAATCGGGCAAGCAGACGGAAGGCAAGCGTCCCTCCTGAAAGGGAGGGGCGCTTTTTGCGCGTATGGACATCAATGCCCTCGTCAATCCGTCTACCTGACCCGATTTCAATTCGGGCCAGCCCATCCTCGTCGAATATCCGGCTTGAGTGAAAGTATGCCGTCTTATCCCGATCGAACCACGGAACAGAATTTTCAACCTGCTCATTTTCGCGCGGGTTGGTTGCTTTTTCAGTATTCCCTGCCGATGGAGTGCGCCCTGTTTTCACCCATCCACAGGCAGGTGCTCCTACCATGTACCCCACAGTGCGTTGACCGCATATGAAATTCTCCTTGTTTGTCCCATAGCAGCCCTCAATTTTGAGGGATCGAAAAAAAACCGTAGTTTCAACCGACGGTAAAGGATCGCATGGCTGCGATCGGCGGGGAATGCGGTTTGGACTTTGTCGTCTGCAAATATAGGATTTGTCTTTTTGCCTTCCATCAAGCCCGCTGTTCATGATCTCTGCGTTGGAATGTTTCCTCTGCCACTGTACAGGAGAAGTCCGTCTTTGCGCAGAATCTGAAAGAACGGATGGAGTGTTTTTCATTCCGGTTTGTTCGATGAGTTTGGCTACTTTGTCAACATAGATCGCGAGCAGGGCATACATGCCGGTCTTTCGAATGCTGGGCAGCACATCACCAAATCCCCGGCGCTCGAAGCGTTCCACCGATGGGAGTCTGCTATGGGCAACGAGACGATACACGTCACCTTCGGGAACAAAGTCATTTCTTGATTGTCGCCGGCAATAAGGGAGGAACGGTTCGTTACGCCCTTTGTATGGTCCTGAATGGCTTTGCGAGGATTGGTATATCCTAGCGCAGCAGCGACATTTAGGCCGCAAAACAGAGGATAGACATTCCCCCCTCGAAAATAAAAATCATTTCAACCATCTGCATAGCAGGTGTTCCGTCTGCCCTTACGCTGGTCTGGACCCTGCTCCTTGTTTTAGGGAGTGGGGGCAGTGCTGACTGGTCTAGCATATTTTAACGCTCTGGATACATCTTAGCCACAAAAAGACCTCACCGTTCTCTACAAATGCTCGCACTTGGCCAAACTCTTCGTTCTCGAATACCCGTACCATCTATTCGCTCATACTGACCTCTTAACCATTGCTTACTGCCAACGTGAACACCTCAACCGCCTTTACAAATTCAACTTGGGGCGATTTTCCTCAATCTTAAGGTCTAGCTGCGCCGGCTGCTCACGCCCGCTCTGGATCTTTTGCAGTAATCGAATCGACCAGGCTGGATCTTGTAGCATGTGCTCTACGGTGTCTGTAGTGATATATGTAGGCGCCATGTTTTCGAATGCTGGGCAGCCGCTCATTGCCCTCATCGCTTGAACCTTACAGCATTATCGAGACAAGAGGGCGCAACGTATCGATGGACATTTGCAAAAATCAGCTGCTGTTTGCAGGGGCTTCCATTTTGGAAACTCCTTTACAATGGAGACTAATGTTATAAGAGTGTCGCGCTTCAGCTAGATCACCACATAGCGAATTACCCCATGCGTCGTTTTAGGGTATGGGGTCTTCTGGTTAAGGATGTTTTGTAACTCGGGAACCAGATATATCTACGCCATAAAACACAAACTCTATCCCCTCAACAATTAACCGAATCTTACCCAAGAACTCCCTCGAAAACCTGTAATTCGCTCATGTGGATTCACATTTATACCTTTTGCATCCATCACCTCAATTTTAAAGAGAGCGAAAATACCCTAGCTTCAACCTAGGGTAAGGAAGAGGATCACGCCTCCAAATCCCCCCAATACTCTGGATCGCTCCACGGGTTTTTTCCCAGCCTTGCGCCCCATTTCACGTCCGCAATGCTGCCCCGCACCACTGGCGCCACCGTGCTAAACCACGAGTCGCTGTGCCCGAGCACAAATTCAAAGAACCGGCAGCGCTCTCTTTGCAGGTATGGGTGCACATCCGCTCGCCCGCACACCTCCGGCGAGTACACCACAACGAAGTTGTCCACATCGTAAGAGCAGCACCCCAGGAAGCTCAGTGCGTGCAGGTCTTCCGGCAGGAACGTTACCACATTCCGAATGCCGCTCGCCTCGGCAATCTCCACTCCGCCGCACAGGATGTTCGTGCAGAACAGCGTTTGCAACTTGTGCTCCTTCTTGCCGACCGTGTAGGCCTCCGGAATCGAGCGCTTCTCCACGATGCAATCGTAGATCTGCTGCATGTAGGGCTGGTACTGCGGCTCATAATCGTCCATGAACCCGGCGCTGTCCTGCACCCGGCGCGCCCACTTATCCACCTCCTCAGCGTTTTCGCACAGCACCATCGTGCGCCCTGGCAGCATCTCCAGCGTAAGCCCCGGCGTGAGCATTGGCGTAAGCATGTCCTTCAAGTCTTCCTCCCCAACGATCCAAAGCTGATTGGTACGGTACATAATCGATTCCTCCTATATAATATAATTAGGGATTGGCTTCTTCTTTGGTTTCTGGTTTGCGCTCAATGACATTGCAGCTAAAGCGTTCTCCATCTTGCTGTATGCGCTTATCTACCATTCGCAATCTCGGGTGCTTATTCACATACCGTTTAACATTGATATAGCGGTGTTCGCACCGCATCTCATCGAACACACCATTCTGCGCGGCCTGCTCGATCAATTCTGACTGGTTCTCTTTGCGGATAAACTTCTCTGCCGGCGCACTGTCCGCGTCATCCACCGCCCAGCGGTTGTTCAGGTACTCGTCAAATCCCCGCATGCCGCCGTGCCAATGGTACCGCTGCACATCGCGCAATCCACTACGCACCAGGTGCTGCACGCTCGAAAACCAGCCAGTATTCCGGAAGAAAGCAAAGTCCGCGAAGTTCTGGCGCTGGGAATCAATATAGGGAACCTCGCCCGATCGGCCGACCACGCTCTTTGCATAGACTACCACCAGGTTCTCCACGTCGAACCGGCAGCGTCCAAGGAACTGTGATACATGCAGCTCGTCGGGCAGAAAGGTTACCACGTTCCGCACGCCGCTTTCCGGCCGCAGCGTCACGCCTTCCCGCATGGTTGTTGTGGCAAATAACACGTCAACCTTGGGTCCCAGCACGCCCTCCCGCACGATGGTTTCCCGCACGCGTTCCATCTGCTGGGTGTACCCATTGGCATGCTGGCTGATGAGTACGGCACTATTCGGCACCTCCGCCGCCATTTTCGCCATTCGATCCCGGCTGTCCCCCATGACGATCGTTTTGCCCTGCAAAGTTCCGTCTCGCAGCATGCTCAAAACTTCGGACTCATCAACAAGCCACAGACGATTCGCCTTGTACAACGTGAGCGGTTCGTCTAACACCTGCTTGATGGGGAACCCATGCCATTCTTCAGAAGCGCGCAAAATATCCGGCGTGGCCGTCAAGCCGATCATGATGATGTCCTGCAAACGCATTGCCATCTTCATCCAGGTGGAGATGCTGTCTATTCCGCGAATAAAGGTGTCGGATAGCAGAGCATGGCACTCGTCCACCACCACAATGCGCACCCCCTCCAATATAGAATACTCTGGATGCCGGTGCCGTGTGATCAGGTCAATCAGCTTGTCAAAGGTCATCAGGCGCATACATTCCGGGTGCATGTCGGGTTCTACCGGGCACATCTGCGTCCAGTGTTTGATCATCGCCTTGTCCTCGGGGTCATACTTGAGGACGCTGCCCTGGTATTCGCGCGCTTGCTGATCGACTGTGATCGACCGGCTGGTCACAAAGAGCATGTCGCAAGGGTTGATGGCCGGGAAGAGCTTGGGCAAGTGGCGGGCAACAAAGTAGCTTTTGCCGGCGCCGCACCCTGCTGCGATCAGGTTCAGACAATGAGGCGAAAAAGAATCTCCGGTCTGAATCAGATCGGAGATGTAGGTGTACGCAGCTTCCGTACTCATAAAAAAAGAGCCCTCCTTTAATTTTGTTTGAGCTGTATCCATATTATAGCACACTGGCAAGCCGGTGTCGGGTGTGCCGAAATTTTTTTCGGGCCCACTTGCCAGTGGGTAAAAATGCCTGAATTGAGCCTTATCTAAATTGCCAGAAAAATTGCCGCCTATCGTCATAGCCAACTCTTAATTTCCCCAATAAACATAAGGAAAATATATGTTCCCCATTGATTTACTATATTAGGGAGGCCTTTTTTTCGGCACCACTGGAGCTATGCCGATGGAGGAAAGAGGGGTTGCACCCCCCTTCCCTCTTTTGCCGGAA
>ERZ779866.2168-NODE-2168-length-18206-cov-5.701614_pt1 | contig 18206 bp, 15 predicted proteins | sample MGYA00511248_ERZ779866 | MGnify/ENA primary metagenome ERZ779866 (study PRJEB29588, sample SAMEA2155758) | human gut metagenome | biome: human gut; feature: human-associated habitat; material: faeces | place: Denmark | collected 2008/2010 ... | reverse complement strand
GGCCAGCGGCTCCAGTCCGCCATCACCATCATTGACAACGAGACGGGAGATGTTGCGGCCATCGTGGGCCGCATCGGGGCGAAGGAGCTCAACCGGGGCTTCAACCTGGCGACCAGCGCGCAGAGACAGCCCGGCTCCTCCATCAAGCCCCTGACCGTGTACGCCCCCGCTGTGGATATGGGGCTGATCAGCCCCATCACGGTGATCTCCGACTACCCCTATCAGGTGCTGGGCGGCAGCGCCTGGCCGGTGAACGTGGACGGGCGCTACCGGGGACAGGTTACCGTCAACGCGGCGGTGGAGGACTCCTTCAACACCGTGGCGGTGCGGGTGCTGGCCGACCTGGTGACCCCCGCCAAGGGCTTTGAGTACGGGACCCAGCGGTTCCACCTGCCCCTGATCAGCGAACAGACCATCAACGGACAGACGGTCAGCGACATCGCCATTGCTCCCCTGTCCCTGGGCGGCCTGTCCCTGGGCGTCAGCACCCGGGATATGGCCACCGCCTTTGCCACCTTCCCCAACGACGGCGTGTACCGGGAGGCCCGCACCTTCACCCGGGTGGAGGACGCCGACGGCAATGTGATTTTGGACAACACCCGGGAGGAAGAGCAGGCCATCAAGGATACCACCGCCTACTATATGAATTATATGCTCACCAACGTGGTCAGCAGCGGCGGCGGCTCTGAGGCCCGGATCAGCGGCATGACGGTGGCCGGCAAGACCGGTACCACCGACACCAAGGACAACCGCTGGTTCGTGGGTTATACCCCCTACTACACCGCCGCGGTGTGGGTGGGCTATGAGACGCCCGCCCGGGTCCAGGCCTCCGGCAACCCGGCGGCCCAGATGTTCCAGAAGGTGATGGCCCCGATCCATGACGGCCTGGAGAACACAGGGTTCACCCAGCCCAGCGGCCTGACCCAGGTGTCCTACTGCCTGGACTGCGGCGGAGAGGCCACCACCGCCTGTCAGAGCGATCCCCGGGGCAGCCGGGTGGCCACCGCATATGTGTTTGCCGAGGAGCGGCCCTCCACGGTGTGCACCTGCCACTCCCTGGAGGAGGGCTCCAACTCCATGGTCCGGGTGTGCGTGGACGACCCGGTTCTGGACGCCAACGGGGAGTTCACCGGCTACTATCACCTGGCCGGCCCCAACTGTCCCGAGGTCAGCATCCGCACCTACAGCTATCTGAACCTGGACCGGGAGAGCGTGGGCGGCGCGGTGGCCGAGGACAGCCAGTATTTCTACTCCGCCTATGTGGCGGCGGCAGGCACCGAGCAGTGCACCGTCCACGGCGAGGGCGGCCAGATCATCGACCCCGACGATCCCAATGGGGTGGAGGACCCCAACGGCGACCCCGGCGGTTCCGGGGATGAGCCGGGGACCGGCGATTCCGGCGGAGATTCCTCCGGCAGTTCCAGCCAGCCGGGCACGGACGATCCCGGGACGCCCGGGTCCAGCTCCTCCAGCACCACGGACCCGATGGGGAACAACAGCGAGGGCGGCGTGGCCATCAATCCGGAGACCGGCCGGCCCTATGGCTATTGAGCAAATGGAACCAAAGGGGCGGAGAGAACTTCGGGTTCTCTCCGCCCGCTGTTCTGTCTGGGAGAATTGGGCAAATACGACAAAATGCGCCCTCTGTGGCTGCGGAAAATCTACGGCCGGTTCGCGGTTTTTCATTGCATCCCCCCGGGGGGTGTGCTAAAATAGACCACAGTGTAACTACAAATGCCCGCGATACGCGGACAGAGGTCGGCACAGGATGGAGGGACACCCATGAGTCAGTCGGCGGGATATTTCATTGTGGAGGCATCCGCCATGCCGGAGATCTTCCGGAAGGTGGCCGAGGCCAAGCGTCTGCTGGAGACCGGCGAGGAGACCACAGTGAACGGCGCGGCCAGGGCGGTAGGGATCAGCCGCAGCGCCTTTTATAAGTATAAGGATGCGGTGCGCCCCTTCAACGACATGCTCCATGGGCGGATCGTCACCTTTCAGACCATGCTGCGGGATGAGCCGGGGATTCTCTCCGGCCTGCTCAACGTCTTTGCCGGGACCGGGGTCAATATTCTGACCATCAACCAGAATATCCCCACCAACGGCTGCGCGGTGGTCACCATCACGGCGGAGACCTCCGCCCTGCGCCGCACCCTGGAGGAGATGCTGGAGGCGGCCGCCTCCAGCCCCGGCGTGCTCCGGTGCGAGATTTTGGCGGGATAACGGAAAGCGGATACATTGAGGTGATTTGGAATGGTAAACGTAGCGATTTTAGGCTTTGGCACCGTGGGCTCCGGCGTGGCGGACGTGCTCACCCGGAACAGCGCGGTCATTGACCAGCGGGTGGACGGACTGGTCCGCCTGAAATATATTCTGGATGTGCGGGATTTCCCGGACAGCCCCTACAAGGACCTGTTTGTGAAGGACTTCTCCGTCATTGAGAACGACCCCGAGGTGGACGTGGTGGTGGAGACCATCGGCGGCGCCAAGGTGGCCCTGGACTTCACCCAGCGGGCCCTGAAGGCGGGCAAGAGCGTGGTGTCCTCCAACAAGGAGCTGGTGGCCACCCACGGCTATGACCTGCTCCAGCTGGCCAAGGAGCACGGGGTCAGCTATCTGTTTGAGGCCAGCGTGGGCGGGGGCATCCCCATCCTGCGCCCCCTCACCGCCTGCCTGGCCGCCAACGAGCTGGACCAGATCACCGGCATTTTGAACGGCACCACCAACTACATCCTCACCCGGATGATCAAGGCGGGCCTGTCCTTCGACCAGGCCCTGAAGGAGGCCCAGGCCAACGGCTACGCCGAGCAGGACCCCACCGCCGACGTGGACGGCCACGACGCCTGCCGGAAGATCTGCATTCTGGCCGCCCTGGCTTTCGGACAGCACGTGTACCCCGACCAGGTGCCCACCCAGGGCATCCGGGGGGTGACCCTGGCCGACGTGGCCTACGCCGACTCCTGCGGCTATAAGATCAAGCTGCTGGGCCGCGCCATCCGGGAGCCGGAGGGCAAGGTGTGCGCCTTTGTGGCCCCCCACCTGGTCTCCTGTGAGAACCCCCTGGCCGGGGTGGAGGACGTGTTCAACGCCATCGCCGTCACCGGCAACGCGGTGGGCGACGTGATGTTCTACGGCCGGGGGGCGGGCAAGCTGCCCACCGCCTCCGCCGTGGTGGCCGACGTCATCGACATCGCCAAGGACACCAAGCGGGATCACCACAACCAGTGGGGCCCCGGCGCCCCCGACCTGGTGGTGTCCCCCGACGGCCTCACCTCCCGGTGGTATGTCCGGGCCCAGACCACCATGGATCAGGCCCGGCTGGCCTGCGGGGAGATTCAGCCCCTGGCCCGCGCCGGCGCTCCCGCCGGAGAGGCCGCCTTCCTCACCGCCCCCATGACGGAGCCCCAGCTGATGGACCGCCTGGCGGGCATGGAGGTGGGCTCCCGGTTCCGGGTGCTGTAAGCCGCGGGGCGGCTATTTGCCCGGGGGCCCCGGTCTGCATAGGATAGAGAGCAGACCTGCGTTTTGACAAACCGTTGGAGGGAAACAATATATGGCATTGATTGTACAGAAATTCGGCGGCAGCTCTGTCGCCAACGCGGACCGCGTGCGCAACGTGGCCCGGATCATCACCGAGACCTATAAGAAGGGCAACAGCGTGGTGGTGGTGCTCTCCGCCCAGGGGGACACCACCGACGACCTGATCGCCAAGGCCCAGGAGCTCAATCCCAACGCTTCCAAGCGGGAGATGGATATGCTTCTGTCCACCGGCGAGCAGATATCCATCGCCCTGTGCGCCATGACCATTGAGGGAATGGGCTATCAGGTGGTCTCCCTCACCGGCTGGCAGGCGGGCATGAATACCGATTCCGCCTACAGCAACGCCCGCATCAAGCGCATCCAGACCGAGCGCATCCAGACCGAGCTGGACAAGAACAAGATCGTGCTGGTGGCCGGCTTCCAGGGCATCAACAAGTACGGCGACATCACCACCCTGGGCCGGGGCGGCTCGGACACCTCGGCGGTGGCTCTGGCGGCGGCCCTCCATGCCGACCTGTGCCAGATCTACACCGACGTGGACGGCGTGTACACCGCCGACCCCCGCTCTGTGAAGGGGGCGCGCAAGCTGGAGGAGATCACCTTCGACGAGATGCTGGAGCTGGCCAGCCTGGGCGCCCAGGTGCTCCACAACCGCTCGGTGGAGATGGCCAAGCGCTACAATGTCAATCTGGAGGTCCTCTCCAGCTTCACGGGAAATCCCGGTACAAAAGTCAAGGAGGTTGTCAAGACCATGGAAAAGACCCATGTAAGCGGTGTGGCGAAGGATAAGAACGTGGCCCGGCTGGCCCTCATCGGCCTGGCTGACGAGCCCGGCACTGCCTTTAAAATTTTCTCCCTGCTGGCCAAGAAGAAGATCAACGTGGACATCATCCTGCAGTCCATCGGCCGTGAGGAGACCAAGGACATCAGCTTCACCGTGGCCCGCGGCGACGCGGAGGAGGCCAAGAAGATCCTGGAGGAGAACCAGGAGTACATCGGCTTCAAGGCCATTGAGATGAACACCCAGGTGGCCAAGGTGTCCATCGTGGGGGCCGGCATGGTGAACAACTTCGGCGTGGCCAGCCGCATGTTTGAGGCCCTGTCCAGCGCCGGCATCAACATCAACATGATCTCCACCAGCGAGATCAAGGTGTCCGTCCTGGTGGACGAGCGGGACGCCGACCGGGCGGTCCAGGCGGTCCACGATAAATTCTTCTCTGAGTTTGGCGGAAACAACTGAGACGGAGAAGAAACTTTTGTGTAAAATGGGGAAAAGCCGGGAGAAATCTCCCGGCTTTTCCCGCCATCCTGCTTTTTTCCTTTTTTTGTGTTGCAAAAATTTCTGAGTTCTGGTACAATAATAAACCGACTGGATCGTAGATAGGCACAGTATGCCTGAAAGAATGAGAAGCGGGGCCGTGTCCCCGGATCAATAAGAGGAGAATCAAGGCACATGGATTATAATGAGAGAGAGGCGCGTCGGCGCCAGGAGGATCGGGACCTGAACCGGGCCCTGATCTGGGTTGGAGCGGCGATCGTCCTGGAATTTCTTTTGGTGCTTGTGAATCGTTATTATATCAACTACCGGACCACGTCTGAGTCCATCAATCTGGCCCTTGCCATCAACGCGGGGCTGACGGTCCTGCAGTGGGTGAGCCTGGCGGCCGTGGTGGCCTGCGTGGTGTGGGCTGTTCTGCGCCTGAATAAGGGAGAAAAAGCGGGACTGCAGCTGACCTTGATCGCCGGAGCGGGAATCCTGCTGATTTGTTCGGTGGTGATTCTGCATTTCCAGGATGCGGGGGTGCGGATGCTGTTCTGGCTGGTGCCCGCCTGGGCGGCGCTGGCGCTGGTGTACTACCTCTATCAGCGGGAGTTCTTCCTGGCTGCTCTGGTGAGCGGCGCGGGTGTGCTGGGCCTGTGGTTTGTGCGCCACGCGGGGGCGGCCAGCCTCTACACCATCGCGGCCATTGCGGCCATCGTGCTGCTGGCTGCGGCCATGTTCTGGATGAAGTCCCACCAGGGCCGGCTCATTGTCAAAGAGGGGATCAAGCGGGTGCTGCCCTCGGACGCCGGCTACGGGCTGATGTTTGCCAGCTGCGTGGTGAGCCTGGCGGCCATTGCGGCGGCCATTGCCCTGGGCGGCGCGGTGTCTTACTATCTGCTGTTTGCCATGGTGGCCTGGCTGTTCGCCCTGCTGGTGTACTATACCGTGAAGATGATGTAATTTGGTCCATTAGGAATTAGGAGTTAGGAATTAGGAGTTTGCCGGGAACGGACCCTTCTGGATTTTAAAAAAAGAGTGCAAAAGCGGCGCGGAGTTTTCCGCGCCGCTTTTTTTATGCGTGTGCCCACATATGGATTCCACGGGTTCTGGACGGCAAACGCCCCAATATAATTCCTAACTCCTAATTCCTCATTCCAAACTCACCGGTAGGTGTGGGTGCAGACCTCCCGGATCTTGGCCTGGATGCCTTTCAGGTCCACAAAGGTGTCCGGCCGGCGGGAGGGGTCCCGGAGGATGGCCGCCGGATGGAACAGGGCGGTCATGTGGACCCCGGACTTCTCAAACCACTGGCCGTGCTCCTTGGTGATTTTGAAGTCGGGCTTGATGAGCCGGATGGCGGAGATGCGCCCCAGGCAGATGATGATTTTGGGGCGGATCAGGGCCACCTGGTTGCGCAGGTAGCCGATGCAGGCGTCCTGCTCGGTGTTCAGCGGATCCCGGTTGTGGGGGGGACGGCATTTGACCATGTTGGCGATATACACGTTCTTGTCCCGGCTCAGGTCGATGAGCTCCAGCATCTCGTCCAGCAGCTGGCCGCCCCGGCCCACAAAGGGGAGCCCCTGCAGGTCCTCGTGCTCGCCCGGCCCCTCTCCGATGCACATGACCTCCGCGTCCCGGGGGCCGGTGCCGAATACCACATGATGGCGTGTCTCTGCCAGTCCGCACTTTTGACAGGACAGGCACTGTCTCTCCAATTCTTCCCAATCCAGCATGGCGGCGACTCCTCTCACAGATCAGATAAGGCTAGTGTAGCATACCTGGGCGGAGTGTGCAATCGGTCGGGAGCAGAAAGAACGGCGTGTCAAAAATCACGAAACACAACATATAGTGTTAAAAAGAAAAAGATGGCACAATTCTGCCTGAAGAGATTGAAAAAACAGGTTATTCTGTCAACTAAATAGAACGGATGTTTTAGTCGTGAAAAGAGACGAAACCGCAGGATTCCTGCGGTTTTTTTCTGGGAAAAATTCAAAAAAGGGGTTGCATTTTATGTCAACAGCTTTTATACTAAAAACACGTGGTGGGGGAAAGTGGATCAATCTCCCATAAAAAAATAGAGAAGTGGGGGAGAGGTGACACAGATGACCGGCACGTACGAGCACAGCATCGACGCCAAGGGCCGTCTGTTCATCCCCGCCAAGCTCCGGGAGGAGCTGGGCGTCACCTTCTATTTGGCCATGGGCATTGACACCTGCCTGGCCATCTACCCCCAGTCCACGTGGGACAAGTTCACCGAAAAATTTGCCTCTCTGCCCATGACCCAGTCCAAGGTCATGCGCCCCCTGTTTGCCAACGCGGTAAAGTGCGAGCTGGACAGCCAGGGGCGCATCGTCATTCCCCAGAAGCTGCGCAAGTACGCCAAGCTGGAGAAGGACGCAGTGATTCTGGGCGTAAATGACCGGGCGGAGATTTGGAGCGCCCAGCTCTGGTATCAGGACGAGGAGGAGATGACCCCTGAAAAGATGGCCGCCTGTATGAGCGAGCTGGGGTTCTAGCGTATGGAAGAAGTGTTGACCCACAAGCCGGTGCTCCTGGAGGAGTGCATTCAGGCCCTGAACGTCCGCCCCGACGGGATCTACCTGGACGGGACGCTGGGCCGGGCGGGCCACAGCCGGGAGATCGCCCGGCGGCTGACCACTGGACGGCTCATCTGCGTGGACCGGGACCAGGCGGCCCTGGATGCGGCCCAGGAGCGGCTGGGGGAGTGGATGGACAAGGTGACCCTGGTCCACAGCAACTTCGACCAGCTGGACGCCATCTTGGACGGGCTCCATCTCGCCGGTGTGGACGGGATGCTCTTTGACCTGGGGGTGTCCTCCCCCCAGCTGGACGACGGGGAGCGGGGCTTCTCCTATCGGACCGACGCCCCTCTGGACATGCGGATGGACCGGTCCGAGGGCCTCACTGCCGCCCAGGTGGTGAACACCTGGCCCCAGGAGGAGCTGCGGCGCATCCTGTCCCAGTACGGGGAGGAGCGGTACGCCCCGACCATCGCCGCGGCCATCGTCCGCCGCCGGCAGGAGCACCCCATTGAGACAACGTTGGAACTGGTGGACGTGATCAAGAGCGGCATGCCCGCCAGAGCCCTGAAAGAGAAGCAGCACCCGGCCAAGCGAAGCTTTCAGGCCATCCGCATCGCCGTCAATGACGAGCTCTCCTCGGTGGACCGCATGATCCAGGCCGCCGTGCCCCGGCTGAATCAGGGGGGACGGCTGGCGGTGATCACCTTCCACTCGCTGGAGGACCGGATCGTGAAAACCGGCCTGGCCGCCTTTGCAAAAGGCTGTACCTGTCCGCCCGACTTCCCGGTGTGTGTGTGCGGGAAGACCCCGGACGTGAAACTGATCTCCCGAAAGCCCATTCTGCCCACGGCGGAGGAGATCGCGGAAAATCCCCGGGCCCGGAGCGCCAAGCTGCGGGCGGCGGAGAAGCTCAAGCCCCCGGCAAGGAGGACCTGAGCGGGCAGACTGTGGGATACCAAGGAGAAACGGAGTGAATGGAATGGCAAGCCGCCGCCGCAACCGACCCTCATACGACACCTATGGAAGCGTAGCCTATGCCCCCGCTTACGACGGCAGCGCCGTCCGTGCCCCCGGGCGGGAGGATACACTCCGGCCCAAGCCCAAGGTCCGGCCCCGGGAACGGGAGCGGACCCTCACCCGGACCCGGGTCCAGGTGCGGGAGGCGGGGGAGGTCTCTCCCTTCGCGGTGATCGGCTTTCTGGCGGTGGGCATTTTTGCCGCCCTGGTGCTGTGGAGCTACTCCCAGTATATCGTGACCAGCGACCAGCTGGTAACCATGCGCAGCGAACTCAGCGACCTCCAGGAGGAGAACGTGCGGCTCTCCGCCCAGTATGAGAAGGTCTTTGACATGGAGCGCATCCAGGCGGCGGTGGGGGACACCATGGTCCGGCCCACCAACGACCAGATCGTCTATCTGGATCTGTCTGAGCCGGACAGCGTGGTGCTGTACGGACAGGAGGAGACCAGTCAGGGCCCCCAGGGGCTGCTGGACGGCCTGAAGGAGCTGTTTGGCGATCTGTTCGCATATTTTCAGTGACGCAGCCATAAATTGGAACCATAAAACACAGGCGGGACAGAGATAAGGGCGCAGGAAGGGAGGCTTTCTTGCGCCCTTCTGGCGCTGATGACGCCTTTGATCAGAGTTACAAGGAGGGACCAACGTGCAGAATCGACCGCGCTGGGAGCGGGAGGACCGGGACAGCCGGATCGACCGCAACCGGCAGTCCAAGCGCCTGGTATTCCGGCGCTCCCTGTTTTTGATGCTGGTGTGCGGGGTGGGACTGTTCATTCCGCTGGTGATCCAGCTGTGGACGATCTCCATCCGGGACCACGATTTTTATCAGCAGCGGGCCACGGATCAGCAGCTGATGGACGTGTCGGTGTCCGCCCACCGGGGGGACATTCTGGACGCCAACGGCGATGTGCTGGCCATGTCGGCCACCGTATACAACCTGATTCTGGCCCCCAAGGACCTGATGAACAGCGTGGACCGGAGCGACTATACCGATGAGGAGGGCAATGAGGACGAGGAGGCCTGGAGCGCGGCGGTGCAGGAGCTGCGGGACGAGATCATCGACGGCCTGATGGCCATCCGCCCCGACCTGGACCGGGCCGATCTGGAGCGGAGAATGGCCAAGGAAAACTCCCAGTATGAGGTGCTCCTCACCGAGCTGGAGGAGGAAGAGGCCCAGGCCATCCGCACCTTTATTGAGGAGAACAAAACGGGCTATTACCTCTATCTCACCCCCAGCACCAAGCGGTACTACCCCTTCGGCGATCTGGCCTCCCAGGTGCTGGGCTTTGTCAACTCCGAGGGTGGCGCGTACGGCCTGGAGGCCAAGTACGAGGAAATCCTGAAAGGGATTCCCGGCCGGGTAGTCACCGGCCGCACCGCTGAGAACGACGAGCTGTACAACAGCTACTCCAACTATGTGGACGCGGTCAACGGCTATGACCTGACCCTGACCATTGACAGCACCATCCAGTCCTATGCGGAGCAGATTCTGGAGAAGGGCATCGCCGCCTATGATGTGCAAAATGGCGGTGTGTGCATCGTGGCCAATCCCAAGACCATGGAGATTCTGGCCATGGCCAGCTCCCCGGAGTTTGACCCCAACAACTACTCGGCGATCATGGACAGTCTGCTCCAGGGCGAGGCCTCGTCCAATGTCCAGGGGATCTATGAACAGCTCAAGGCGGAGAACGACCAGAAGCCCGCCGAGGAGCAGCTCACCGACGCGGAGCTCCAGCAGCAGGCCCAGTCCCAGGCCAACGCCGCCGTCCGGGAGACCCAGTGGCGGAACAAGGGGCTGAGCGAGCCCTACGAGCCGGGCTCCACCTTCAAGGCCCTGGTGCTGGCCGCCGCCCTGGAGGAGGGCGTGGTGAGCGAGAGCGACACCTTCTATTGTTCCGGCTCCTGCCGGCTGCCCGGAGTGGCAAACCCCATCCACTGTTCCAAACGAGATGGCCACGGGATGCAGACGCTGGCAGAGGCAGTGCAGAACTCCTGCAACCCCGCTTTTATTGAAATCGGACAGCGGCTGGGGGTGGAGAAGTTCTACGACTACTTCGAGGCCTTCGGCATGACTGAAAAGACCGGTATCGACCTGCCGGGAGAGAACATCGGTCTGGACTGGGGACGGGAGGCTATGACCTATGTGGACCTGGCGGTGGCCTCGTTCGGTCAGCGCTTCACCGTTACCCCCTTGCAGATGATTACCGCCTTCTCCTCCGTCATCAATGGAGGCAATCTGTACCAGCCCTATGTGGTCCAGTCCGTCTCCGACGCCAGCGGGGCGGTGATTCAGAATACCGAGCCCACCCTGATCCGCCAGGTGGTGAGCGAGGAGACCAGCCGGCGCTGCCGAGCCATTCTGGAGACCGTGGTGTCCGAGGGCACCGGCCACAACGCCTATCAGGCGGGCTACCGCATCGGCGGCAAGACCGGCTCCTCCGAGACCACGGAGAAGGACCACACCATCGTCTCCTTTATGGGCTTCGCCCCGGCGGACGACCCGGAGGTCATCGTGCTCCTGGCCTATGACAACCCCAAGCCATCCTCGCCCGGCAGTGACTGGTCCACCACCGGCGTGTACATCAGCGGCGGCAACATGGCCGCCCCCATGGCCGGCGAAGTGATCGCCCAGATTCTGGACTATCTGGACGTGGAGAAGCAGTACACGGCGGAGGAGTCCGCCGCCGTGGACGTGACCACCCCCCAGGTGACCGGATATACCGTGGCCGACGCGGAGACCAGGCTGAGCAATAAGGGCCTGAGCTACCGGACCATCGGGGAGGGGGATGTGGTCACCAGCCAGGTGCCCGCCGCCAACTCCGCCGTGCCGGGCGGGTCCACCGTGATCCTCTACCTGGGCGGAGCCACCCCTGAGGAGACGGGGACGGTGCCCAACGTAGTGGGACAGAGCTATGAGGCGGCCAAGAACGCCCTGGAGGCGGCCGGCTTCTTCATGCGGGCCACCGGCACCAGCACCTTCTACACCAACTCCTCCCGGGCCCAGAGCCAGAGCGTGGCCGGCGGGGAGACCGCGGCCATCGGCACGGTGATCGACGTACAGTTCTCCACCGTGGTGGAGGACGGCTACGCCGGACTGGAGTAGACCGTCTTTTCCAGAGGGCCGGAAGGTCCAATGCGCAAAATTTAGAGAGAATGAAACCGCACCCGTGAGGGGTGACAACTTTGAAGCTGTGGAATCTGCTGCACGGCGTCCCCCTCACGGGGGAGCATTTTACTGAGGACATGGAAATTTCTTCCTTATCCTACGACACCCGGACCCTGGAGCCCGGGGCCCTGTTTGTGGCCCTGCCCGGAGCCAGGACCGACGGGGCGCGGTTTATCCGGGAGGCTCTGGAAAAAGGCATTCCCGTCCGGTCAGAGGACGAACTGAATCAGTTTCTGGAAGATTTTCTGTCCTAAAATGCCGCCCTGTTTCTGTACAAAATGACCTCTTGATTTTGCGCGCGCCCTGCGGTAGAATATAGGCATCAAAAGCGGGGGGCGATTTCCTTGGCAGATCAATACGGTTCTGATTTCATCACCATCGTGGATGAGGAAGGCACCGAATACGAGCTGGAGGTTCTCAGCACGCTGGAGTACAACGGCAATACCTATATGGCAGTCATTCCCGCCGACGACGGTTCCGATTCGTTGGATCTGGAGGTCAGCATTTTCAAGTCCGTCGAGGAAGACGGGGAGCCGATCCTCTGCGCCATCGAGGACGAGGCGGAATTGCAGGCCGTGTACGACCTGATTATGGATTCCCTCTATTCGGAGGACGCAGAATAAAAGGCGCAAGTCTCCTGCTTGGTGCGTAGCGTGTCCTTTTGGACCCACATTTTTTTATTGGGACGTTAGACTTCCCGGCCTGTTTGCAGACCTCCCGCCCCCGCTTCGACGGAGGGTGGATGCTGGGAGGAGTAATGGCCGGGAGCGGCATCCCACCTGCCTTTTCGTGCAGGTCATAATTGGACGCGATACGGCTAAAGCGGGGTGCATGGGGAGCTTCGGCTCCCCATGTTTTTTCTTAGGGCGTATCTGACCGGTGACCGCAGATTTTTTCCTTTGGCAATCGCGTCAGTTTGTCCCAAACAACGCACTTGTGGGACGTCCCCTACGAATATTCTGTAAAATTTTTTCTAATTCCGCCCCCTTCGGCAGATTACCCCTTGAAACCGGCGGGAAAATAGATTATAATACCTTGGTCTATGCGTAAAACCAACCGCGTTATGACCAAAAGGACAAATGAGAGGATTTGATTACATGAGCGCATCCAGCAAGAAGAAGCTTCGCAATGAGCAGCAAACCGCCAAAATGACGGAAAAACAGGTCGCTGAGCAGAAGGAAGCAAAGAAGCTAACGCTTTACACCACCATTTTTGTCGTCGTTCTGGCTGTCATGGTGGTATTCGCGATCGCCATTGGCGTCACCAGAAGCATCACTAACAGCGGTGTCCACGAGCGGAACACCGTGGCACTGACCGTGGGCGATCACGAGATCAGCAATGCCGAGCTGAACTACTTCTATATGAGCGCCATCAACAACTTTAACACCAATTATGGCAACTACGCCGCCATGATGGGTCTGGACACCTCCAAGCCCCTGGACGGGCAGGTCATCAACAACGACACCGGCCTGACCTGGGCGGATGATTTCCTGAACACCGCCAAGGACAACGCCCGCAGCGTCTACGCCATGGCGGACGCCGCCGAGGCCGCAGGCTTCACCCTGTCCGAGGACGAGCTTGCCGAGATTGACACCAGCATCAGCAACATGAAGATGTACGCCACCCTGTACGGCTATTCCAGCACCAAGGACTTCCTGAAAGCCCAGTACGGCAGCGGCGCCACCGAGGAGAGCTATAAGCAGTATGTCACCGTCAATGCCCTGGCCAACGCTTACTACAACAGCTACTCTTCTTCCCTGACCTACACCGACGCCGACCTGCGCGCCGCCGAGAGCGAGAATTACGACAAGTATTCCTCCTTCACCTACAACACCTACTACCTCGCTGCCAGCAAGTTCCAGGCGGAGGATGAGGATGACAGTGACAAGGCCGTAAAGGCCGCCGAGGAAGCCGCCAATTCCCTGATTGGCGAGGATGTCGCCACCGTGGCGGACTTTGACGCCGCCATCGCCGCTCTGGACATCAATAAGGACACCGAGGCTTCCAGCACCGCTTACACCGACCAGCAGTATGCCTCCGTTTCCACCACCGTCCGGGATTGGATCACCGACAGCGCCCGTAAGGAGGGCGACAAGACCGTGATTGCCAACACCACCACTTCTACCGATGACGACGGCAACGAGACCAAGACCACTCTGGGCTACTACGCCGTGTTCTTCACCGGCTACCACGCCTGGGCAGGCTGCCCCGGCAATCCTCTGAGCCACACCATGAACGGCCGGAACAACCACGTTTTCCTCAACGGCACGCTGTGCAGTGAATTTCTCATCAATTCCTACACCGCCGGATATTACGGCGTTCCCGTGGCGCTGCTCACCGGCGACAAGGCGCTGTGCGACTTTGCCAAAGCCCTGATTCCTGCCATCACCACCGTGCCCGTGAACGAGGGTCGGGGCGGCAGTGTCACCTCCCTGCACCCCGACGAGGCGGTGGAGCGCATCGAAGCGGCGGCAAAGGAAGCGGTCGCCAAGGCGGCGCAGTGCGCCGTCCCCATGCCGGAGCATTTCCACATGGAGATCGACTTTGTCAAGCACCACGTGGCCTACTCCAAGAGCTTCTACCCCGGCGCAACACTGAAAGACGACAAATTCGTCTGCTTCGACTCCGACGACTGGTACGAGGTTCTGCGCTTCTGCCACTTCGTTCTCAGCGACGGTTAATTCCAGAAGCACGGCTCGAAAGCCGTGCTTTTGCCTTGCAAATTGCATTTTTTGTGCTATAGTAAAAGAAAAAAGGAGAAAGACAGATGAGCAAAGAATTCCTTTACACCCTGCTTGACAGCATGTCCGTTTCCGGCCATGAAATCCCCCTGCAAAAGAAGGTCATCGCCGAGATGACCCCCCATTGCGATAAGATCATCACCGATTACACCGGTAACGTCGTCTGCGTGCTGAACCCCGACGCCCCCTTCAAGGTGATGCTGGCCGCCCACATTGACGAAATCGGTCTGATCGTCACCCACATCCAGCCCGACGGCCTGCTCCGGGTGTCCAAATCCGGCGGCATTTTCCCCGGCGTTTACCCCGGCCATCAGGTGGCCGTCCACGGCTATGCCCAGACCGTCTACGGCGCGGTCGTCCAGGACGCGCACAAATGGAGTGGCGCCCACGCCGATGATGGATACGCTTCTGGAATAGGGCTTCAGTTTCGGGACGTTATCGTTGAAACTCATTTCGTTTCTAGCCTCCTGTCTGATAGAATTGATTGGTTGGAAGTTAATGGATCCATGCTGCAAGTCGGATCGCCGCATGGTTCCATTGAGTTTTCCGGCCTTGCCTGATTTACCGCATGATGTAGCTGGTGTGCAGCAGCTTGTGGGCCTTCTCGCTGCCGGGCTTTCCAAGGTAGTCCGCGTAGATCTTGTTCAGCTCCGGGTTCTCATGGGACTTGCGCAGGACGCTCTGGTCGTCGTTGAGATAGAGCGCGGCTGCCCGCACTGCGGGGACATCCTGCAGTGCCTGTACCACCGCCGGTTGGTGAGGCTGTCCGCCGCCGTTGACACAGCCGCCAGGACAGTTCATGACTTCGATGAAGTGGTAGCGGTTCTTGTCGAGGCGAACGCGATGGAGGACTTCCTCGAGACCCTGGTTGGCGCCGTTGACAACGCAGATGCGGATGTCGACGGTCTGGCCGCCCTTGGCCTTGATGGGAACGGGGATCGTGGCTTCAACGATGGCGTTGTTGTGGCCGCGGACGATTTCGATGTCGGCGTTCTTGAGCTCTTCGCCGGAGAGGACGAAGTAGGCCGTACGCAGGGCAGCTTCCATAACGCCGCCGGAAACGCCGAAGATCGTGCCGGCGCCGGTGTAGATTTCGAGCGTGCCGCGTTCGCGCTTCTTGTCCATCTTGAGCGGGTTGACGCCCTTGCGACGGAAGAGTTCGGCGAGATCACGAGCCGTAAGGCAGGCGTCGATGTCCTGATAGGACGGAGCGTCGGCCGGGATCATGCCCTGTTCCTTGGCCCAGTGCCAGCCCTGGTTCATTTCCGGACGAGCGGCTTCGAAGATCTTGGCCGTGCACGGCGTGACGGAGACGAAGAAGATCTTGCGCGGGTCGCACTTCCAGAGGAACTTGGCACCCCAGGTCTTGGCAAGGGCGCCGCCCATCTGGAGCGGGGACTTGGCGGTGGAGACGTGCGGGATCAGGTCGGCATGGTTCGTTTCCATGTTCTTGACCCAAGCCGGGCAGCAGGACGTGAAGTGCGGGAACGGATGTTCGGCCATTTCGTTCACTTCTTCGCTGCGTTCGCCGAGGAGCCAGTAGCGGGCCTTCTTGACGAATTCCGTACCTTCTTCAAGGATCGTCTGGTCAGCCGTGCTGTTGCAGTCGTAGACCTGGAAGCCGACGGCTTCGAGGGCGTTGGAAAGCTGTTCCGTAGTGAGTTCGCCGGGCTTGCCGCCGAATTCTTCGCAGATGGAGACGCGGACGGCGGGAGACGGATGGGCGACGCAGAGGCGGGACTTGTCGGCGAGAACCTTTTCGACCTGGTCGACAAAGCTCATCTGTTCGATGGCGTCGAACGGGCAGGCGATCAGGCACTGGCCGCAGTAAAGGCAGGCGTCTTCGATGATGTGGTGCTTGGCACCGAGGCCGCCTTCAATGGCGTTGACAGGGCAGAACTTGGAGCACGTGTCGCAGCCGACGCAGTGTTCCTTGTTGATGTGGATGATGCCGCGGAGTTCTCCCTTTCGGAGATTACCCTGGTAGGCGGGTCCGTCCTCCCCGTAGGCGCCGGCGCCGGGGTTGAACGTACGAACCTTGATCGTATTGTTGGACATTGAAAAACTCTCCAGAATCAGCGGAACTCAGGAAGCTCCTTGCCTTGCACGTCCTTGCCAGAGACTGTGAGACGCAGTGCTCGGGGGATGACAAGAACGGTTTCGGGCGTGCTGAATTTTTTGAAACGAAAGCGACGGGTACAGCAAGACCCGGGCGCTCACGGTGAAACACGCTTCGCATTTTAAGGGGTTAACCGCTAATGTAATCTACCTAAAAGTAGTAGTCGCTAATCCTGATAGGGTAGTTTTTGACGAAAACGTAGGAAAAACCGCAAATCGTTAACATTTGTCAATCGGCGTTCGGTCTTGCTTACACTCAGTCTAATTTAAGCCTTCAAGAGGCCTGTGCCGTGGAGCTTTCGGTCGTTTGAAACAGAAAGGCCCCGAGGGATTTTCATCCTTCGGGGCCTTTGTTCAAAGGGATTCGCGAAGATCGGGCTCTGAGGGCGGCCGATTCAGCCGGATCAGGAGTAGTCCTCTTCCTTCAGGGGCTGGCGCAGTTCGGCGCGAACGTTGTCCATGGCCGAGTAGAAGGCCTTCATCATGACGAGGCCGAGGAACTTGCCGCCGTCGGTCACGATGATGTTGTCCGGATCGTTCGGGTCGTCCTTGATGGCGCCCGCCACGCGCAGCGCGAGCATTTCCTTCATGAGCGTACGGTCGAGATTCACGCCGTGCACTTCGCGGAAGTACTTGCGGGACAAGCGGTGGGAGAACAAGCCGAGCATCAGTCGGTACTGGAGGATCGCGTGCTTGTCGAACTGGCGGCGGCGTTCCACGCCCGTGTTGCCGGCGGCGATTCGCTCGTTGTAGCGGCGCAGGCTGAACGTATTGACGTAGAGGCTGTCGTTGAGGAAGCTGAACGCGCCGGAACCCACGCCGAGGTACTCGTCATAGTCGACCACGTATTCGTCGAAGCCTTCGTCGTGCGTACGGCCGAACGTCCAGGACGTCAGGTGGTTGTAGCGCGAGCCGAGCGTGTCGAGAATGACGCGGTACTGGTCGGCAAGCTGGTTGCCGCTGGCGGCGATGACGTTCTTCACGCTCTTGCGGGTCTGGGACGTGACCATGAGCGGGTAGGTCGTGACCTGACGCGGATTGAGCTTCCAGATCTTCTCCATGTCTTCGTGCAGCATGTCGAGCGTCTGGCCGCGGAAGCCGAACATCATGTCGATGTTGCAGGTCGGGAAGAGTTCCTGGGCATACTGCAGGCGCTCGAAGATCTGTTCGCCTGAGCCGAACTTCTCATAGCGTTCGGAAAGCTTGAGCAGGTCGTCGTTGAAGCTCTGCACGCCGATCGACATGCGGTCGACGAGGCCCTTCAGGTTGCGGAACTGCGGCGTCGTGATGATCTGAGGGTCGGTTTCGCAGGAAATTTCCTTGATCGACGGGAAAAGCTTGCGGGCGTGCTCGAGCGTCTTGATGAGCTCTTCCTCGATGATGGTGGTCGTGCCGCCGCCGACGTACATGGAATGGAAGTCATAGCCGAGGGCCTTGACGTAGTCCATTTCCTTGCGAAGATTCACGAAGTACGCGCGCGCCACATGCTCCTTGAAGAGGAAGCGGTGGAAGGTGCAGTACGAGCACAGGGTGTGGCAGAACGGAATGTGTGCGTACAGCAGGTACTTGTGTCCGTCCTGTGGAGGTGGCGGATTCTTGAGAATGACGGGGTCGCAGTGCAGGTAGCGCTTCGTGTAGAAGTCCATGATGCGGTCCGTCATGCCGATCATCCATTCCGGCAGAAGTTCCCTGGGCTGGGGTTTGTAGCTTGTCGTGCTCATGTGTGTGGGAATAGCTGAAAACTTTGGTTGCGCCATTGTACAAGAGGCGGGGAGGGCGCAGGCTTAAGAGGCGTGCCTGCAAAGCACGCCTCCCGACT
>ERZ779866.2165-NODE-2165-length-18228-cov-8.107962_pt1 | contig 18228 bp, 13 predicted proteins | sample MGYA00511248_ERZ779866 | MGnify/ENA primary metagenome ERZ779866 (study PRJEB29588, sample SAMEA2155758) | human gut metagenome | biome: human gut; feature: human-associated habitat; material: faeces | place: Denmark | collected 2008/2010 ... | reverse complement strand
TTATAGCCGTATTCGTTTTGAGATTCAAAATTCCGCAACGATGACCTTAGTTCACTCGTCTTGAAGGCTACAACTACGGTCTGCAACGCGACATGTCAGTTGATGTTGAACAGGAAACGGCACTTGTCGGACGTGCCGGTCTGAGACTCGGCAAGCACTTTGCCGGTGAACGCAGCTCGGGCGAAATCTACGTTCGAGGCGACCTCTTGCATCAGTTCACCGATGGTCAGTTCGGCCACATCCGAGACCTTGACGATGTTGAGGCTCTGCATTGGGGAGATGCCGGCACCTGGACAAACTTCGGCGTAGGCGGCTATTACCAATTCGCCAACAAGTTCTCGATGCAGCTTGATCTCGAAAAGAGCGCCGGCGGCGAGCAACTTGATGCCTGGATGGTGTCAGGTCATCTCGTCTACAACTTCTAAAGCCTGTCGAGGCAAAACCTCAAAGAGTCGGCGCCGAAGAACCGGTTGCCGACTTTTTTGTCGTCCACTATCGACTTTACCCTCAACCGGTGCTGTGGTCTTACCCATTCTTCGTGCCCGCCGCAAACCGTCAGAATCACCCGATTTCCGCAAATGGCACAAAGTCATCCAAGGCGTCTTCCAGTTGTCAGCCTTAGTCTAAATAGGTCTCAACCGCGTAAAAATTCGTCAGTCCATTGAAGAGTTTTCCCGTTCAACGATACATCGAACGTTCTCGACACTAACCAGCACACCGTTCCATTGCCAATCGGCTCAATCGCCAAATTGGCGAGTCAGAGGAAGGCAAATGGATATCGACAAAAACTCAGATCCATGTTCGCTTCCGACCATGGGCAGCAGCAACAGACCGATGTCGGCGGGAAAGGAAACGATTGAGAGGATTGAGCCGTGGCTTTTTCTGTCTCTTTGCCCCTGATTAGCAATTAGGAAGTATTTTGACAGAAAAAGGAAAGACGTCAGGATAAGCTGCAGACATTGATCCATCAAGCGAAACAGCAGCAGTACTCTGTCAGATTGCATCTCTGAGCTTTCCGATTCAGAAACACATCACCTAGCATCATAGGATTTTTAATCCTAAATATTGTAAACACCATCGCAAATACACTATCGTTCCGACACACTATCTTGTAAGTGGATAAAATTTATAGCTTGCCATTTGCTACACTTTTCAGATATAAATCTATGCATTTATAGATTTTTGAGACGAAAGTTTCGATAATCAACTAAAAACTCTCCAAATATTCGCGTAAGGCAAGAGGTGTAAAGTATGCAGATCACCCCCCCCTCATTCTCAACATAAATGCACGGCTAAAACTTTTTCAAACAAACAAGTATCACACTATAAGCAGACTGCTTTAGCAATTATCGTTCTGAGTCTGCTTGGATCACCAGGCGTTAGCTTATCCGGTCAGACATTAGACCTAAATACGGGCGACTACTCCGACAAAATCATCAATAAAAAATATTTATACCTAATTCCAACAAAAACTTCAGCTCTAAGCGCTAACTCTCTCAAACTAAATGGAAATGAATGGGATTCAGGAGATATCACCAGTATTCGTCTCATTTCCATCAATACCGATAACAGAAGCAACTATGGCGACCTCGGCGGGGATGGTTCTCGGTTGCCCATTGACAGTGCAGCAATCAATGCCAACAGCTCAAACATAAGCAATGTAACCAATCTCACAGAATTTAATCAGATCTATATTACCGCCGCAAACAACACTACCATCGGCAACAATCAAGTAACCGTCACAAATAGTTTGCTGGGTTACTTCCGTCCGATTTACATTGCAGAAATAAGCAGCAGAACCACAGTCGAAGGGACCATTCCCGCAGTCGGATCTGAGAATCTCACCATAAACGATAACATCATTAGATCAAATAATTTATCAACCCAGAATGCTTTTGTTGGGATCTTAGTAAACAATGCAAAAAAATCGATTATTACAAGTAACACCATCGGCATATCCGGCGGAACACATAATTTAATTACGGGAATCTCTGCGGGTAGACCTCCGAGTGAAGGCGGTCTCAACACAATCTCTGAAAACAACATAACCATTTCTGACGCCGCCTTTAAGCAACTTCACGGTATTAGCGAAAGTCTTGGGAAAAACTCTGACAGTCTGATTACAAACAACACCCTCAGCCTATCCGGATCGAACACGCTTCTGAGTAAAAACTCAGAAGTTTCAATTGCTGCCGTCTATTCGACAAGCAGCATCGAGGCCTCAAAACTGATCATCAATGGATCTCTTGATATCCAAAATAAATCTTATGCCACAACTATTTATTCTGGATACTCAAGGTATGGAAACGTTGACCATTCTGAACTCATTGTAGACAGCGCAAACATTCAAGGAGTGTCGAACCGTGCGGTTGAAGTCATCGCTGGTTATGCGGATCAAGCGAGTACGAATAATCGACTTCAATGGTCAAATGGCAGTCAAATTTCCGGAATTGACTCACAATCAAATTTTTCTTATTTGATTGCCGGCCGTAGCTTAAATAGCGTTGCCAACTACAACTCGGTTGAAATTTTGGATTCGATTTGGACAGCAGACAATTTCTCGATGCAAAGACCGTCTGATTATGACAACGTTTTGAATCCAAAAAAGCAACTATCAGGATCGGCTATTGTCGGTGGCTGGGGCGAGACCGAATCCAGGAATAATACAATTTCAATAAAAGACAGCACCATCAAGGCAAAAAATATTGTCGGTTCCATTTCTAATTCCGGTGATATGAGTTCCGAGATATTGATTGAAAATTCGACCATCGAAGGATCAGTTCAGCTTTTTTATTCCAGAGATTCAGCAATAGGCTCTGACAGCACTCTGACAATCCGAGGTTCTCATACCGATCTGTCGAATGCTCGTTTAATGACAACCACTTCCGATACTGTTCAGACATCGAACAACAGACTCGTCTTTGACGGCTGGAACGGAACTGTCCGGGGGTTAGGGACGGTCTTGGATAACGGCCAAAAAATGGCTTTCGACCATCTTTCCTTCATGAATATGGAGTGGCAGAACGGAGGGACAATCCTTACCTCAACAGCACTCGAGTCGTACGGTGGTGGCTCTTATACTGTTGTCAATCCCGATTCGATTACCGATGGGTCTCTTCAATTCATTCAAGGTCCGACTATGGAAGCCGATGAGAGCATGAACATTATCCATGCGGACGACGGCATCACCTACACCGATGACTCCGTCCTTAACACAAAAAAGACGGTTAAAGGAAATGCCGGCACTGCGCTAGAATTTGAAGGCACTCTGACGTTTGGCGAAAACGACCTCACTTACGAAGTCAAGGCTATCAATAATGCTTCGCAAACGATCCTGGTTGGCGACAGCCGATTGGCGGCAGCCGCCTTCATTAACCAAGGTTCTGACCTGCTCGAGCGCGCCTTCCACGGCTTTACGCTCTCCCGCGACAAGTACGGTCTCATGACGTTTGCTACAGCCGAAGGCTCGAAAACCAACTATGATCTTTCCAGCCCAATTAAGGTCAATGGCTGGAACTTCCTTGGCGGCGTTCGCTATGTAGCGCCCACAGCCTACGGCGATCTCACAACCGCGCTTTTCGTTGAATACGGCGACGGGAACTATCGCACCGGCAACAGCCATCTCGAATTGAACTTCCGCACCGATGGCTCCGTGCAATACATCGGCGGCGGCCTGGCTATGAGGCTCATGACGCCGACTAACTTCTACGCAGAAGGTTCACTGCGTGCCGGTGAATTGCAAAGCGACCTTAACCGCGCGCTAATGGACGCCAACGGCAACTCCTACGACGCCGATACAACATCTCTTTACGCAGGTCTGCACCTCGGTGCAGGGTACATATACAAACCTCAGGCCAACTTCGAGCTAGACTCATACGCCAAATACTTTTTCACTTACACCGATTCCGACAGTTTCAGCATTGACTGGTACAACGAAACTTACGAGTTCGAGAGTATCGACAGTCACCGTTTGCGCCTTGGCACTCGCCTGAGCTCCACCCAAAACAACTTGACGTTCATGCTCGGTCTGGCCGGTGAATATGAATTTGCAGCAGAAAGTGACATGATCGTGACAAACGCCGCCACGCAGTCGTCCGACTTGGGTGGATTCAGTGCATTTGCTGAAGCTGGCTTGAGCATCCGCCCAAGCAACAGTTCACCATGGCAATTTGACGCTCAAGTTCGAGGCTGGACCGGCACCCGAGAAGCCATTACTGGCATGGCGACTGTGAACTATTTCTTCTGACCCAAAAACTCGATGAAGGGCCCAACGAATGCCATTCACTGAGTAACTTGTGATTCGGATAGGGCGGCCTAATCCGCCGCCCCTTCCTTAAGGTCCCGTCTAGAAAGGCTCAGTTGGAACCTTGGCTCAAACTCAACCTTGAACTCAAACTGACTCTATTTCGAAAACCAAATTTAACCCTGACCCTCCATGGCAAAGATTGATGTGGCAACTCGCTGATATCTCGCATCGATGTTCTTCCCAACATTCCGCCACCCAATTTGGCCGTTTTTTGCCACCCAATTTGGCCGACTTTTACCACCCGATTTGGCCACACCAAACCACTGCGCTCATTTTGTGTCACACTACGCCTAAGGGTGCCTTTATTGATCTTCCCGTCATAGGGAGGGGTTTTGATGCCCGCTTCAAACCGTTTTCGTCACCATCGTTCCGCTCTCGCTCTGGCTGTCTGCGCCGTTTTGTGGCCTCTGTCAGTCTGCGCCTCTCCCACCGGCAACATCAACCTAGACGCCATCAACGCGGCAGGCGCCTACGCTCAGGGCTTTACGGGAGCGGGCGTGCGCATCGGCATTCTCGATTCGGGCTTTGACACCACCCACATCGCCTTTGAAGGCAAAGACATCATAAAGCTCTACAGCGACCAGTATCTCGAGAATTTCGGCACCGGCGTCAACGCCACCCAACAAAGTCACGGCAGTCACGTAGCGGGTATCGCTTCTGGTAACTCCTCCGTTAACTACGGTGTAGCCAAAGACGCCTCGTTGCTTTTGCTCTACTCGACCATTCAAGGTCCGACCATGATCTATGAGGTCGCAGACCTCTACAAAAAAGCCATTGAAACCTACGACGACGTCAAGATCTACAGCAACTCCTGGGGCTGGGTGCGCGGCATGTTCAGCTACGGTGACATTCCGGACGAAACGGATGCCTTCAAGGAGGTTTTCAACTCCGCCGTCGCACACGACAAACTCATGGTCTTTGCCGCAGGCAACCAAGGAGGACTTGCGCCGGCCGACCCGATTCTGCCGATCATGCGGGACCCTACGAAAGCGGGCCACTTCATCAACGTCGTCAACATCGAATCAGACCACCTCTTTGAAGAAGGGCATTTCATTCACGGCAATTCGGGCGTCATTGAAGCCTCCAACCAAGGTCTTTTCGCTTCGTTATGGACCATCGCCGCTCCAGGCACCAATATTGTGAGCGCCGGGGCGGGAAGCGGCAACGGCTCCATTGAGATGACCGGCACATCCATGGCCGCGCCGCATGTGGCAGGTACCCTTGCGCTCGTGCAGCAAGCATTTCCCTGGATGACCGCTTCGCAATTGGCCGACACCGTTCTCTCAACCGCTCAAAAGCCTCAAGAGGGTCAGTACGATGTCATCGCCATTCATCCCGATAGTGCCCAAACGGATCCGTCGCATAAAAATCCTGACTACCATTTGCAGTTCGGAGGCAGACTTAATTTTTCCGTTGCCTCCCCTGGCTATTCGGTTGAAAGCGGCAAATACGAAACCAATGTATACAAGGAGTCGGCGGCCATTGTCTTTTGGGGAAGTGCCGGAGACCCAAAAAAAGCCGACATTGAGGCACTTAAAGAAGAAGCCGCCAAACGTGCTGCCGGCGACTGGCTTGAGCAAGCGCTCGATGAGGCCGATTGGGATATGGATCCTGAGGCCTACAGGCAAGCTGTGTACGACGCCTACGATGAGTGGAAGACCTATTTCAAGGAACATTGCATCATCGTTGAATACGGAATCGGCGCGGGACTGCTGGATGCGGCTTCTGCCGTGGACGGCATTGCCGAACTCAACATCAACCGCATGGCGCGTTGGGATGAAACTGCCGAAAAGTGGACGCTGCCGGTTCAGACAGGGCTCAACGGACAAAAACAGATTGCCTACACGCTCAATCTTGCCGGCAACGGCGTGAGCCGTTTTATCAATGACATCAACGAAGTGCGCTGGAATCCGACGCTGCACATCACCACCCAAGAAGAATTAAAGGCATACAACGAGGCAATCCAAAGCGGCCAACCTTATCAAGGTTCGAGCAATCAGACCTCTGCTCCGGATCAGGCCGATCTTCCCGTCTCACTCGTCGTTTCCGGCACGCTCGATGAAAGCAAGAGCATCGTCTCAGCGGGCACTCTCGTCATGAGCAGTCACGCCTCCTACAGCGGCTCCACCGATGTGATCAACGGCGCCACACTCGTCGTTGACGGCATCATTGACAACGACGTTCAGTCCGATGCCACGGCCACCGTTGCAGGACGCGGTGTGGTCGGGTCACTGACATCCCACGGCACGCTATCACCCGGAGACGATCTCAGCCCGGGCAATCGAATCGGCACGTTTCACGTCCAAGGTCAACTGAAACTGGAAGCGGGCTCATCGCTTGTGCTTGATGTCGGCGAACACACGATCGACCAAATAATCGTGGGCAATCTTTCTCAGGATCAAAATTCGTCCCTGACACTTTTGGCAAAATCCGGCCAAGAGAGCAATGCCGAGGCTCCATTGAACATCACGATTCGCACGGGGCAATACGTCGATCAAAAGATTACCCTGAGCCCGACGCTCTTTTTCCCAGGTTTGGAAACTGATGACGAAATCTTTAAGCAGGTCACAGATGCGAAGCTCTCCTGGGGCGGCGGCATTACGTTTACGTTCGACACAACTGAAGACGGCAAATTTACGATGCACCGTGTCGAAAACAGCATGCAGCTTGTCGGCAAAACCGTTTCACTCTCACAAGACGCCATGCGTCGAGCTCAAAAACTGGACGCTGTGATCCAAGCCGACGGCATTCTTTCGGGAACCGCCGCCGAGTTTGTCAGCGCCGTGGATATCCTTTCCGAAAACCTGAGGGAGGGACACCCCGAAAGCGACAGACAGCTGGTGGCTGAAACCCTGGAAAACGCGTTTGCTTCAACCAAGGCGGATTCTCACCTGGCCTTCGATGCCGCCGCGATGTCTCGATCGATTCGCCTGCGTGAGGTGACAGCGCTCTCGCCGCTTACCGATCTGTATGCCACGGATGTCATTCCCGAGGCTTCGCTCGTCGTCGAACGGGCAAATATGGACGGCGCGAAATCATTCCAGAGTACCCGTACCATTCTTTCAGCCGGTGCTCGCCGCAGTTTCGGCGACTGGGCGCTTGGCTGGAAAGTCGGCGGCTATTACGACGACATCGAAATCTCCGGCCCGGACAAAGGAAACGCGCAAGGTGTTTTTGCAAGCGTTTCGGCGATGCGGGAATTCGGTGCCGGCATGCGACTCTTCGGTCAAGCACTTCTGGGCTACGGGGTTGAGGACCGCACACGATACGTCAGCGACTTCAAAGGTTCAAAGCGACTCGATACAACCACCCATGCCGTCAGTCTCGGCGCGTCCATCGGTATCGGCCGCAAATTTGCCCCCGATCAGATCGCGCTCTCGTTCATGCCGTACGCTCAGCTCAGCTGGGACGGAATCCACCGAGACGATGTCCGCGAGTCCGATTCTGTCGTTGCACAAGAATATGAAGATGAACTTTTAAGCGTAGCGGCACTTGAAGCCGGCCTGGCTTTCAAGACGCGCAGCAGTGCCGCCTCCCCGACAGGCAATTTCTTTCTGGAAGGTCGCATTGCGTACCGCAATCGCTTTCACGTCAATGGCGACGAGACATACACATGGACCGGCATACGCGACGAAACCAACGTCGAATTCTTTGACAACCGTCACGCGGCGGCAGCCCAGTGCAAGATTGGCTGGGTATCGTCAACCGGTCACGAGTTCGCGCTGATGCTCGACGGTGAAGCCGGGGACTCCGGAGACGAGCGCTGGGGCGCTTCTTTGCGCTGGACGAAGCACTTCTGATCGGACAGAAATCATCGGCTCACCATACATCAAGCGCCGCTTCGGAAATCCTTTAAGCGGCGCTTGATGTTTCTTTTTAAAGATCCGTATCTGAACTATTCCGACTCACCGAGCAATTTGCCGACCGTCTTGTCGATTCTCTCGGCGGTCTTGCCCCACTTCGTGAGCGTCATGCTTCCGGCCTTGTACTTGGCGGTCGACACGATGGCGCCGTTTTTGTAGAGCGTCAGTTCCGCAAGACCGAGGTAGGTCGTTGCGTCCCACGAACGCTGCATCACGTAGCTCAAACGGTATTCCGACGTGCAGGACGCGGCACCACGGACCACTGTCGTCTTGATGCCTCGACGCTGGAATGCCGACTGCAGCGACGGAATGGCCTCACCGATCGTGACCTTGGGATTTTGGATGATGCAGACTTCCGTCGGCATCACTTCAAGCGGCTCGACCATCTTTCCGGTCGTCGTGTTGGCGCACCCGACCATCAGCGCGCATACGGCCGAGGCCGCTGCCAAACCAACTGTTTTGTATAGCATTTCTGCCTCCCGTGTCGTTGTTGATTCTGTACGGCCACAATAGCAGATTCCGCTCGATGCCAATGAGCTCAAGACCTTGAATCAACATGATTGGTTACCGGATAACGGAAAAAAGATAGGACATTTCGCCTGCGAACTTTCGATATTCTGAAACTAGATTATTCGGCAAACGACGAATATGTTATTCGTCAATCTACGACTCGAATTTCAGCGAGTACTTCTACTCGACAAATGTCGTAAAAATCATCTTTCTTGCCCGAGCTACGTTTAAAAACCGGTTTTGTCATCAAGGCGCCGAATTACGAAAGTGAGGATCCGATCTTTCGACATTGGATCCGGCGCCGCGTTGAATTGAGAATTCGATCGGCTTCCATTCTGTGACAGATATTTGTCTACGAGTGCCTGAACTCTTCCTCGCAAGAACCCGAGCTCAAGATATCAGAGGACTATGGTAACAATCATCCGGTATCGCTTGGCATGTTGACCTAAAGTTTCGTATCCGAACCATTACGGTTCACCGAATAGTTTGCGGATTGCCCGGTCGAATCTCTCTGAGAGTTCCACCTCGCTCAGTTAGCTTCACGCTTCCGACGCCGGCAAAAACGTTCCGACATCTGCTTGTCCGCTCATAGTCGTTCTTACCGGCGGTCCGAACGTCAGACACACTCAGCCATTGCCATTCGAACGAATTTCAGTAATGACTCGGAAACGTTGATCAAGCATCGTTATCCTTGAGGTTCTAATCCGACAAGCGGATACGCAAGGCGAGCCCATACTTTGCGCGCATAGACCGACAGCATTCTGCCGGCGACAGTCGTTCCGGATTTCGCTTCTTGCAATTCCGCGCCATTCTGGCAAAATGCCGACCTTCAAACGGATTTCTCAGTGTTTACCGTGGTCTTCGGACCGATCAAACCTGAACTACAAACCAACCCGACGCGGGCGTTTGCCTGCGTGAATGCAAGTTTCGAGTGTCTCCCTCAACGGAGCTCTCAGCTTGTCTTTGGTGGGTTTTCGCTCGCTCCCTTTGATGGATTTTCAAAAAGGCGAAAACCACTATGCCAATGACATTCACAACTTGCATTTCGGCTCAAGACTTCGGACTTGCGTCCGAGACAATGATCCCGGGGTTTCAGGCTTCGCAGCTTTCCTGTGCTGCGCCCGCCCAGGTCGTTCGGGTCGATCCCTGCCACGTGTTCGATGAATCCTTTCTGCAGGATCTCGTGCTGTGGTGGACCTGGCCCGACACCCGTATCCCGCTCTACATCGCGGGGCCCACGGGCTGCGGCAAAACGACCTCTGTTCTTCAGTTTCTCGCACGCGTCCATGTACCGGTCATTTCCCTGACCTGTTCCCGACGCTTCGTGAAGGACGACCTTGTCGGCCGCTGGGGCGCGCACGAAGGAGGCTTCGCATGGATCGACGGACCGGCCACCATTGCGTGGAAAACCGGAGCCGTACTGCTCATCAACGAGTTTTCGCTCGCTCCCCCGGAAGTCTGGGTGGGCGCCAACGACATCTTCGAAGGGCAGTCAATCACGATCGAGAAGACAGGTTTGAGCATTCCCAGACACGTCAACACCCGGGTCATTGTCACCGACAACTGCCGTTGCGGTACGCTGCCCGAGTCGGCCTACAGCTCTCGCAACCAGCAGGACACCAGCACGTGCAACCTCTTCTGGCATATGGCAGCCGATTGGCCCAAACCAGAAGTAGAAGCCCGCATCGTCCTATACCGTTGTGAGCGCATCGCTCAGGGCGCTCTTTCAAGCGAAACGCTTGCCGAGCTTGCCCGCTGCGCCTCACGACTTGCACAAGCCTCGCGCACGAACCCTGCTTTGAAAGCGGATTTCGTGAGCGAAGACGTGCCTGCGGCAGTGAGTACACGCGTTGTGATTCGCCTGTGCGAAATACTGACGCAGCTGCTTGCGGGCTCCTGCAGCCCCGAGCAGTCTCTGTCGCGAGCCGTCCGGCTTGCCATCGGCAGTGCACTCAACGACCGCGCGTGTCTGACGCTCTTGGAAATGGCGGCGTTTCACTTCGCCCCGTTGCTTGAGACGCTTCCCTCTTCGACGGCAGCGAACCGAAGACGTCGTAACGTACGACCGAAAATCGGTTAACGCCGCTCGCTCTTGCCGCGCGCCCTTTGAATCCCGAAGGACGCCCCCTTCTCATCCGTTCCGACCCCGTTTTCCGTCCTTCCTGCTCAAGACGCAGAGGCTCTCGGCAATGCTTGTCCGCAGGCATTGTCGAGTCGGCCCCTGAGGTTCTTTGCGTGTGCGATCGACGGCAACGGGGTCTTTTCTTATGGAAAAACACCCGATATGCCCGACGATCCCCGCCCCGAACCCGTTGCGATGACCGACGACGAAATCGCGAAACTGGCCCCTCTGAAAGGAGAGGAAAGTTTCTCGGTACGGTTTGCCGTCAACATCGACCTTGAACCAAACTGTAAAGGCCCCGTGCCTTTCTTGGGCCAGCACTTTTGCGAGCTCACCCGAAAGCAGTTTCGAGACCTCTACGGGAAAAGCCTTCTTTGCAGGACGGACCGAATTGAAAACATCGACGCCGGCTGCGGCCCGTTGCCCGAGCTTCCCAAAAAAGCTCCGAAAAAGGCTACGCCGCTGCGGCGCTCGTTTCGTCGCCGTCCGTTGAAGCGCAAGCGTTTCAACGAAAAAGAAAGCCGTCAGATGCGTCTTCTTGACTAGCCAAACATCCATGGCTTTGAGAGCTCGCAACTGAACCTTAAACTTCTGCGGTTTGTGTCCCTTCGCATTCTCTCTTTTTCCCGGCATTCTCGTCCTAACCGACGGTTGTCCGGGAAAAAGGGAGAGCTGGGATTTTCCTTACCCTTTCTTATCCCACCTACCACGACGATTCCCGCCCTTGAGTCACACCGAGTTTGACACTCTCGCCGAACGCCTTCTTGAGAGGCTCTGTTTGTGCGCCAGCCTGCGTCAACGCTACGCGACGATTCTGTCCGAATCGCTCGCGACCTTTTCGCCCGACATTAAACCTCAGGCGCAACAACGACTTTTGTCGTTTTTACAGGCAACCTTCACCGGCAACATCCGGCACGACCCCAAACTCACCGAAGCGCTTTTTGAAGTCGCCCTGATGCTCACGGGCCTCATTGCCAAACGCGACGCCCGATGTTCCGATGAATGCCGCAGGCTTCTGGCCGCCTTTTTCGAAGAACCCCAAAGAAAGGATCCCGTCTCCGGTGACAAACCAGCGGCCTTTCAAAACGCCCTTCTGCTCCTGGCGGGCTTTCTTGTGTCGTTTCCGAATTCCAATTCAGGGATATCGTCCGCGTTCAATAAAGCGCTTTTTGCTCGGCACCTCTTCTTTGCGTCGATGGTGACTGCCGCCTCGGGCGTACTGACGCGCACCATGGTCGCAATGCGTACGCAATCGAGCTCGAATCCGCCCCTGCGGCTCTTCATGACACCCGACGCTTTTGCCGAGCTTTTCACACAACGGCTACGCAGCGAGATTCCGGCTCTTTTCAAAGCCGTCTCCGAACATTTCTCAAACGTCACGGACCAACCGTCGCTCTATGCGTTTCTCACTCAGGCAAGACTCGTTGTCTCATCCTTTCGCGCCCATTGCTGGGAAAACGACGGCAGACAACACCTCGTCACCCTCTGGGAAATTCATCCTGAGGCGGCAGCACGCCTTTTGGCTTTGGTTTCACCCGAATCGAAACGAGCACTTGCAACCGCCGCCTACGACTTTCTGCAACTCGAAATCGACGTTGAGGCCGACTTGGGAATCAGAAGCACACGAAGCAACGTAACAAATCCCACCCTCCGAACCTTGCCTGATTCGACCTGTCACCCGGTCATGAATGGGGCCGTTGCCGGCCTCGGACTGTCTTCCTGGGCATCGGGCGTATTTACAAAGGGTTTGCGCAAAGTCGACGAAGCTCTGCGTCTAAACATCGCTTCGCGCAAATTTTTTGGCGTGGGGCTCGATTCCCACATGGAAAAAAGCATTGAGACCATGGCAACAGAGCCGAGCGTCTCAGCGTCGATCGGCGCCGCAAACTTGCCGCAGACAGAGGACCAAATCAAGGAACACATCACGCACGCCTTGACGCGTTACGCCTCCGAACACAAAGCTGCCATACGAACTGCCGCAAACCGCACGGCACAACGCCCGATCGCAGCTGCCCGCGCTTCCCGCAGGCCTATTCGTGCCGTCGCGATTCTTCACCGGTTCGATCGCGCTCTGGATCTCGCCGCTGCAAGCCTTGGGACTAGCCGTGTCCTGTACGAGAGAAGTGTCTGAGGCAGCCGACAACGAATCGGAGACTGAAACCGAAAACATGATTGAGCTGCATCGCTACTGGCCAGGTAATCCCTTGCCCGAAACCGGCGTTCTTTTCCCCTTTTTCGAGTCCGGTCCGACGGCAATCTGGTGGGTGGAGCACATGACGGAGTTTCACCGCACGAAGCTCTCGGAGGCTACTCGCAAGGATGTGTTGAAACAGTTTCTCTTTACCGATGCCATGGCGCGACTTTTAAGGCTCTTTATCCGGGAGACACGTGAAGCGGATCAAGAGATCGGCAACCGCCTGCTTGCGCAAAGCGCGGCTCTTACTGAAAACCAAACGGGTGAACGCACAAAACGCGAGTTGCAGAAGTTCGTCGAGCCCAAGCTCCTTCGCAAACTCTGCTCGGCCTCAATTGCCGAAGTCGCGCACGGCTATTTGACACATGAACTTCGCCGCAAAGGCGAGGCCGACGTCTCCACCGGTCTTGAAATCGTGCTTGATATCCAGAAGCGGCAGCTTGCCGCCGCCCGCAGCAAGCGCATGAAACGCGTTGTCGCCCGACCTGATTCCTGAACTTCTTGTTTCATTTATGGCACTTTTGACAATCTTCTCCCGCCGTCGACGTTCCGTCTTTACGGCCGGTACCGATTCTGTGCGCGCCGACACCTGGCGCCCCGCAACCGAATTCAAGCCTGCTCTTGCCTGGAGCGTGACCGCGTCCGTCGCCGGCGTCTTTGCCGCCGCCGGATTTGCTCCGGCTTTTGCCGCCTCGCTGGTCGGACTCGTCTCTGCCTTCATGGCGGGCATCCGTCTGAAATCCGGCATGGCCGTTCTCAAGGACCGAGCAGCGCTTGCGGGCAGTGCCTTGGAACTCGTTTCGTGCCGCGTCTTTGCCCGTCGTCTTCTTCGCGCACGCCGCGACATGGCCCGCAAGAGCGACACCGAAAACTTTGCGCCCGTGTGGTTCGGCCGCGGTTTTGACTGGGGCCCCGAGCACGCGCAAAAGCTCTATGAGCTCTCCAAAATTGACGTCGAGCGGCTGATTCCGCACCGCAATATCTGTCGGCGTATGACCGGTACTGCCCCTAAGGATCCCCGTACGGTTGGGCTCGCTGCCATTGACGGTTTGGAGAGCAGAAAAAAGAACATCTGGGTCTCGGAAAAGACATTGGAAGGCGGCACGCTCATTGTGGGAACGACCCAGGCTGGCAAAGGCGTGCTTCTTACGAGTCTCGTCACACAGGCGATTCTGCGCGGTGAAGCGGTGATCGTGATCGACCCCAAGATGAGCTCCCGACTCAAAAACGCCGTAACGGCTGCTGCAAAGCTTGCCAACCGCAGCGATCCCCTTTTCTTTCATCCGAACGACCCCGATGGAATCCGCATCAATCCGCTCACGCACTTTGAGAGACCGAGTGAAATCGCCAGCCGCCTTACCGCCGTAATGGCCGACTCCGGCCCCTTTACGTCCTTTGCATGGTCTGCGGTGAATGTCGTCGTAAATCTCCTCGTTCACGTCGGCCGCACGCCCTCGATTGCCGGCATCGAATCGGTGCTTACGGGCGACTTCGAGGATCTGCTTTTGGAAACGGCGGAACTCGACTGCGGGCCGGATCTGTTTGATACGCTCGTCTCCGAAGTCAAGCTCAAGGGCAAAAAGGGCCGCGAAGGCGCGCTTCTGCTCTTGGATAAAGCTCGAGACAGAGAGGCGCTCTCGGAGGCCACGCTCAAAGGTGCCGCCACCTACGCTCACGACCCGGTGCATTTTTCCAAAATCACGGCGAGCCTCATGCCCGTTCTGGCGATGCTCACTTCGGGAGCTTTGCGACAAACGCTTTCGCCCGCAGACGACGACGCCGAAGCAATGAGCTTGTCGGAGATCATCGCCCAGCGAAAGATTCTCTACGTGTGCCTCAATTCGCTTCCCGATCCGACGGTCGCGGGCGCCATCGGCTCCCTTCTTCTTGCCGACCTCGCCTCCTGCGCGGGCGAACGTTATAACGACACCTCGATTGCCCGCACCACGGTGAGTCTTTTCGTCGATGAATGCTCGAACGTCATCAACCGCTCCCTCATCGAGATTCTCAATAAGGGCGCCGAATCAGGCCTGCGCACCACCTGTGCCATGCAGACGGTGGCCGACCTTGCCGCCCGCTTGGGTTCCACCGACGAAGCGCGAATGGCGCTCGGCAACTTCAACCGCCTCGTGAGTCTTCGCACCAAGGATCGCCTCACGCAGGAATTCGTGGCCGAAACGTTCGGGCGCACCTACATCGCCAACACCGCCGCCACGCTCACGAGCGCTTCGGATACGGCGCACCCCGGACACTTCACCGCAGGCGCCTCTCGTCAGATCACGGCTTCGCGCGAAGAGATCATCCCCTGCGACGTGCTCGGCAAGCTCCCCAACTGCGAGTTTTTCGCGTCTCTTGCGGGCGGCCGTCTGGTGAAGGGTCGCACGCCGATTCTGATTCCCGACGAAGACTTGGTCTCCGGCTAAAACCTGTCGTCCTTTGAAAGGAATTTCCATGACCTCAAAGCCTTTGCGATCCCTCGCCTCCGGCGGCCTGTTTCTGATCATAGCCCTGTGGCTTGCCGTCTTTTGCTTTGCCTCGGGCTCAACCGTTCATGCCGTTTTTGAGCACGAAAGTACAGCGTGCGAAGCATCCTGCCGGGCGCATATTGCCCCTAAACTCAGGTTGATTGACGGCAGTTTCGATGAGTTGCGAAACACAATCTACCGGGAGATTGTCTCCCTGCCCGCCGCCGATGAATCTCTCTCAGAACTTGACGCCGCTGTTCGCAACGGGCTCTGGCAGACGGCATTAAATCGCCTTGCGGCTATCCAAGGACTCCTGCGTCTCGTTTGCTTGCGACTGGAAGTTTTCAAATACACGTTCGGACTCATCTTGCTTTTGGCCGTCGCCACCGTGATCGATGCTTTGAGTCTGCGAGCCATTGCGCACCACACGTTTGAGACCTCGCGACCGGCAGTGAGCTTTACCTCGGCAATTGGCTTTTTAGGAGCTTTGATTGTGGGCTCAGCTTTGGTGCTGATGCCTTTTGCGGGAGCGGCAGTAGCAGGGCTCACCGTAATTGCCGCCGGTTGTATGGGGCTTCACGCTTGGGTGAGGTATTTCCATCGTTTGTGACGATCCCGTTTTGTAAAGCCGCAGTTTGTTGTCGTATTCACGAACAGGAGGCGACTTTTCTACATTGTGCTAAGGGTGCAGATTCGCATGCAGTAGCTTCTCGTACTAGCAAAATGAACAGGCAAGTTACGTAGAGTTATGGCATTTAATATATTTATGTTGATTTCAATAATTTGGCGTAACTATTCTGTAGCCTGATCCGCTGACAACTTCAGTCCGAAAAGGATCTGCCGTTGCATCACCAAGGCATCGCGACACGCAAAAAAGACACACCCCTGTCCGGGGCTGCGAACTTCTCTGAGCACATGTCCTTCGCCTGGATCAATGATCTCACCCAACAGATCGTCTTTGCGGACAAGGTCTCCCGGCTTCACCAAACATCTGAAAATGCCGGCGGCCGCGGCATGGGCGTTCACAATGTCATCGTCGCGCAGTTGCTCAGAAGAAACGCCCTTTTGCACTTGGCAGGACAGAACACCCCGCCGAACCAAAAAGCGCAACACGGCGTTGACGGCAATTTCGGCCGACACAACATCAATGCGGTCCGTTTCACTCGTGAAAATCGTATAAGCCCGGGTATCCCAGATCTGCCAGTTGTAATTGAGTGTCGTCGTATCGATCGGAAGCGGATCGCGTACGAAAACGTAAGGAAGCCCGAAGTCACATGCTGTCTGCGCATCACTCCAATCGGTGCTCATCATACGCACGTGCGGCACAAAATCGCCCCGGAGATAAAAAGAAGCGAATTGAATGCCCCATTTCCACCCGATCAGATGCTGAAACAAACCGGAGGCAATGCGCTGCGTCGTCTCGCCCTTGTCATAGCCGGGAAACATGCGATTGACGTCGGTATCGTCCATTGCCCAAAAACGCTTTCCGATGTTCACGGAAGAAGGGTTGACGCAGGGAATGACTTCGACGGCGTGCCCAGCTGTCAACAAGCCTTCGTTTTCAAGCATCTTGAGCCGACGCACCAGCTGGGAGCAGATGTAGAGCTGCTGAATTTCGTTGCCTCTCATGGCCCCCACAATCGCAGCCGATTTTTCACCTTTGCCAAAGCGGTACCCTGTAATAACCATCGGCTCGCGGTAAAGCGACGGCATCTCAAAAATCCTGATGCGCCTCATTTGGCCGCTCCTTTTTTGTCCTTTCCCGATTCGCTGACGGCCAAAACGCGAGCGACGAGTGAACCGGGATTGACGACCGGATACTCGCGAAGCGTAAAAACCAGTCCGTTGCAAGGACTCTTCACCTCCTGGAGAACCGAGCCGTCAATCGGATCAGTGATCAGTCCCAACGAATCGCCTTCGTGGAGATTCATCCAGTGCCGCACCTTCGGAATGAAAACGCCGGGATAGTCCGCATTAATAAATTTCACCCGACCGTCGGTCGAAACAATCGGCTCCGCCACCTCCTGAACGGGGCCTGACCAAATACCCAGACGCTTCATCAAGCGCAACAGACCGACAGTAATTCTCTCGCCATACTCCTGCGTGATGCGCATCCCGACGCCGGCCTCAATCACCAGACAAGGCACTCCGATTCTGTTGAGCGACCAGGCAAGCGTACTTTCCAAAACGGTGGCCGCCGCATGAACCCAGATGAAATCACAGTTGAGTTCCTTAGCCAAAGGCACCAGTTTTTCGGCCGTGTTGATGTTGACGCGAACCTGAGGAATCTCCCGCAGAAAGATATTCGACGCATGAATGTCAACGGCACAGGCCGCCCCCTTCATGTCGGAGATGATCTTGGCTGCAATCACCTCTTCCGTGGTGCCTTTGGCGTCTCCCGGGAAAATGCGGTTCATATCCAGATCAAAACGCGGAATACCCCGCGTGATCGAATCAATGCCCAAAGGATTGACAGCAGGATAAATGTCGACAATACCGCTCACGAACTGAGGATTTTCAGCCAATATCCGGTTTAATCGAAAACACACATATTGACCTTCCAACTCGTCTCCGTGCGTGCCCGTCACCACGCAGATACGGGGCAATTGACGGCTTTCGGCCTCTTTTTCAGAAAGTCCGGCCGGCAGAATGCGGTTTTTGCGAATCACCGCCTTTTCGGCCACCGGCAGACGAATCGATACGACGTTTTTGATCATAGAAATTCGGCGCGGAAACCCCTGCATTTATGCAGGGGAGGAAGCGCCGCC
>ERZ779866.2158-NODE-2158-length-18248-cov-3.499533_pt1 | contig 18248 bp, 15 predicted proteins | sample MGYA00511248_ERZ779866 | MGnify/ENA primary metagenome ERZ779866 (study PRJEB29588, sample SAMEA2155758) | human gut metagenome | biome: human gut; feature: human-associated habitat; material: faeces | place: Denmark | collected 2008/2010 ... | reverse complement strand
GAGCCGAGAGACAGCCTCACTTTGGTCTCCCAAAGCGCTTCGTGCGGCGATGGGGGCGCATTTCGGCGCCAAGCTCTTCGAAAATGTGGAAGCTGCCGATCTGGTGAAGGCTTTTGATGCCAGACGCCTGGCTGCCGATGCCAGAGGGGGATCCGATATCTTTCTCACCGATGGCTGGGATCTCGGTCATACGGTCTGGATGATGGGGGCTGAAGGTCCGGGATTAAGTGATCGGGCTTTGGCCGTTGCCGATCAAAGGTTATATATTCCTATCGAAAAAGACTGTGAGTCGCTCAATGTCGGCGCGGCCGCCTCGGTTTGTCTTTTTGAGCAGCGCCGACGCCGACTGACGCGCAAAACCGTTAAAATAATGCCTCTTGAAAATAAGTAGGTAGTGCGCTTGTGAAAGTATTTAACTGCGTGTGTGAATTCGGTCATCAGTTTGAGGGGTGGTTTGATTCGGCAGAAAGTCTCGACGAACAAATCCAAGCCCATCTGGTGGCTTGTCCCTACTGTGACAGCACCAACGTTAAGCGTGTGCCGACGGCGTCCTATGTCCAGGCTTCGCGCGACAAGGCAAAGACCCAATATTCTCAGGAAGAGTTGGAAGCGGAAATCCGCAGCCGCGTCTACAGCGCTGCCCGAACACTTTTAAAAGGCAGTGAAAATGTGGGCGATCGTTTTGCCGAAGAGGCTCGTGCCGTGCATCAGGGAAAGGCTCCGCAGAGAAGAATTCACGGACGCTGCACGGTCGAAGACGCTGAAGAGCTGATGGAAGAAGGCATCGATGTATTGCCTCTGCCTGAGGGTGTCGTGCACGAAAATAATTAAATTTTAGGACTTGAAAATGGCTTTATTCGGTCAATTGAGTAAACCTGTCAAACAGTTGCCCCTCATCGATGTCAGCAACCCTGATATCGTGATGGAGCTGCTCGAAGAACTGGCAATTACCGTTTCTACGAGTGAATGGATTAAAGAGCACGAGCCGTATCATCCGGAAGCCGCCGACATCCATGATCAGGCCCAGGATGTCTACAGCGACCTTTTAGGTATTTTCCAAGGCAAGGTGCGTGACAAACGCATCAATAAAAAGGTTCGTTGGGCGGGCAATGAGATGCGGGAGCATCTTCTGCGCCACGAAACCGACGTCGAAGGGGATGTGATTGAGCACGCCATGAAGCGTTTTCTTGCCGCCTTTCTTGAACATGCCCGCGCGCCCGAAGAAGGCCGTGAAAGTATTTCCCGCAAAGAATACTATGCTTTCATGAGCGGCTGGGCTCATTATTTCGCAGGTCTTGCTCCTGACGAGACGCCTCCGGTCGACCGCATTGAAGACGAGGAATAAGTTATGAATAAAGTCGGTAAAACAATCCGCCTGATTTTAAATATCCTCTTTATCGTGGTCGTGGTGGCAGCCATCATTGTGGGGTGGGGTAAGGAAGTGGATGATCCGGACGCATGGTTTCCGGAATGGGTAGAAGAAAAAGACAGCGCCGCCCAAGCACCTGCAGAGCCTTCTGTTCCGAAGGCAGCTTCTGACAGCGCACAGAAATAGTCATTGCGGCGTACGCTTCACCGATAAAATAGCCGGAAATATTTTCTATTTCCGGCTGTTTTGCACTTAATGAGTTTCTTTTATGCCGCAGGCGCGTTCGTTTAACTGCCAGAAGTCCAGCGGCCGATAGGCTTCGATGCGGGCTTTTTCTTCTGCTGTTGCTTCACGCATCTGGGTGTAGTCAGTCAGAAAATCAGTCTTTTCATCGGCCCACGGATAAAAGAGAATCGGCCCCTTTAAGGTATAAACCCCCTTATCGTTTGCCCAAAGCTCAATGTTATAGCCGAAGGCTCGTTGAGGATCGTCAACAGCCGCGAGCATATTTCTGCCGCCCACCGTTCTGTACTCGGCATCCGACAAACTCAGCGCATAAAGCGTTGGGAAAATATCCTTGTGTGAACCGACACGCTTGGGATCAAAGTGAATGTCGACGGCCTTTTTAATATCGTCACTGACCCAGACGTAGAAAGGAATCGCCACGTCTTTAAACGGTCCGTCTTCATGCAGGGGCTTCATGCCAAGCATGCGGTGGTCAGCCGTAGCGGCGATCACGATTTCCCGATTATCGATTTTCTTTAATTCACCGATCGTTTTACCGAGCGCATCAGCACTTGACTGGTAAGTCTGCATGATGGTCAGCAATGACTCATCATAATCCTCGTGGTTGTAGTGCTTATTGATGACTTCCGGTACCGTGATGGGTTTCGGGGTATAACCATCGGGCACATGATAGGGCGGATGGTTGGAAGTGGAGAGCACGACGATAAACGTCGGTTCTTTGGCGTCTTTGAGAAGCTTTTGTGCAAATTCAAACGCATAGTGATCCGCCACGCCCCATTCCGTCGTTGAAGTGAGGTTAAAGTAATCCATCAGATGCGTTTGGTCATAGACTTCATCGACGTGCTGCGTGGGAAGGTATTCTTTCATGTTTTCCCAGGCGGTTGTGCCCGAGGTGATGAAAACCGTGCGATAGCCCGCCTTTTTATAGACATCAAACGGTGTGCCCGGCAAAGCGACGTTGCGAATCGAAGAGGTACTCACCTGAGAGACTGGGCTTAAGAACAAAAGCTGCGCGACCGACTGAATTGTGTGAAGGTCGGCGGAAGTAAATCGTTTGAAGACGTAGTCGCTGCTGAAATGCTCGCGAAGCGATCCCATCAGATCAACTTTGCCCGGTACGTCATAGCTCATCATGTTAAAGCCCATGCTCTCCATGATGAAAAAGGCCACATGTGGTTTGATTGCCGCAAGGGTTTCGTTGTGCGGAGTTGTTTGAATCAAGTCGCCGATTTTTGCGGCAGCCATCAGACGCTCACCGCGTTTTAAGGAAACCGGTTCAAATTTCATCGAATGCTTACGGTCCTGATTGGCGTAATAAAGCGCCATCGGTGCGTTTAAAACGAGTTCATTGATTTGTTTGACGACCGAAACCTGAGCATTATTGCGGCGCAAGGGATAGCGGGAAGTGAGAGACCCGCGCGCAAGGAACACAAAGGCGATGATGCCGACTACAATCAGCGCGATCGCTTTGATTGCTGTCAGTGAATCCCAGAATTTTGATTGGCTCATCCAGGCAAAAAGCTTCACCCAAATCCAAGTCATCAGGACTGTGACGGCAATGACGGCAATCGAATTGGAAATAATCGGGTAATCCTGCCAAACCGTTGTCATGACGGCTTGAGGTTCTTCGTGCAGGAAGTTGAAAACGAAGATATCAATTGCCGTATGGAAGGTGCGGATGTAGTGGAAATTACAAACCGAAAGAAGGGCAACGAGAAAGAATGCCAAGGCGCCCCAAACTGTCAGAATTCTGACTAAAGGTTTCCAGGCAGCCTTAAAGTAGAAAAGCACCAGGGAAATCAGAAGCGGCACAATGGCAAGCGTCGTACCTGTTCTGGCATCAAATCTCAGTCCCAGATAACGCATGCGCCAGACATCATCGCTTTGAATGAGTTCGGCGGGCACTTCAGCCACGACCATGATCCAGTAATAAAGTTCGCGAATGAGCGCCATAAAGATGATGGCGATGGCAGCGAGTGTGAAGCATTGGACAAATAGGAACAAAAACCGAGCCGCAGCTTTTTGGGGTCGGTTGATTTCAGGAATGATTGCCATTTTGTGATTCGTTTATACAGACGGTGTAATTTTAATCAAAAGCGTGCGATTGCCCAGAAAAAGTTGTGAAAATTCGCTCGGTTAGGCATGAGATTTTGTTAAAAAGTTTTTTATCCGCTTCGTAAGAAAAAAGGCATCGGCGGTGTATTCCGATGCCTTTGCCCGAGTAGGTAGAAATTACTCGGTTTTAGCTAAAACAGCATGAGAGTCCGAGTAAATGATGCTCATCGGAGCGTTCATCACGATGTAGTTGACCATGGGGATCTTGCTGATTCGCGCATGAGCCGGGGTCAGGGGATCGGTTGATGTGATATAGGTCTGAGCCGAAGTCCAGACGAGTCCGAAAAAGCAGCACAGGCAAATGAGCCAATTGATCCAATTTTCATGATTCCAAAGACCGGAGGTGCTGAAAATCGTGGTGAGTCTGTGCCACAGCCCCAAAAACAACCCGGTGACGAAAATCGTCATGATAGCATCAAAGAAAATCGGGTAGTTGGCCGAATAAGCCGCAAGGTTGGCAAAAGGAGCCGCCATGAAGAAGTCCACCTGCGCTGCGTTAATCGGCATGCCGGTGGCTGACAATACGTGAATGTTGGCGCAGGTCGTAGCCATAAGCCAGGCCGCAGAGACCGTTACCCATACGCCCAGGATCTTCAAGCTTAACCTGAAGAAGGCAGGTCCCAGGGCTCCCAAAAGCGCCACCACAATACCGGGCAGCATCAGGTAGTAAGCGAGTTTGGCATCAAAGCGCAGCCCCACCATCCACACATCAATGTATTCGCTCTTAACCACAACCTTATCGAGTTCGGTTTGAGTGATAAACACATCCATGTAAAGTTCACGGAAAACGAAGTTAAGCGCGCAAAGCAAAAGCGCGAAAACCGCCAGGCTCATGAAAAGCACGAGTACGCGCGCAAAGGGATGCGCAGGGCACTCTACCGGTGCCAAGGCTTTAATGGTTCGGGTTGGTGTTGATTGTTTATTCTTGTATTTCATGGTGTTATTGGATTTGTTAAACCACTGCTTCAATGGCTTCGGACAGTTCCAGCCAGCGGGCTTCAAGCGCTTCAACTTCAGTGCTTAACTCGCCGCGGCGCTTTAATGCCCGGGCGACTTCATCCTGATCGCCCTGAGTGTAGAACTCGGTGTCGGCTAATTTTTCATCCAACGCTTTTAATTCATCGCTTAAAGGATTGAGTTTTTTCTCAACCTGAGCGAGTTCTTTTTGAAGCGGTTTTTTAAGATTGGCGATGCGCTGACGCTCAAGCGCGGCCTGCTGACGAACTTCACGCTTGTTGACCGTGACAGCAGGTGTATCGCTTTTGGCTTTGTCAGCCGCAAGACTGGCTTTACGGGTTTCCAACACGAGTTTGGCGTAATCATCCAAGTCGCCGTCAAATTCGGTGACTTTCCCGTCATGCACAAGCATGAGGCGTTCGGTGACGGCGGCAAGGAGGTGCCGATCGTGAGAAACGAGCAGAACCGAACCGCCGAAAGAGGAGAGCGCCATCGTGAGCGCCTCTCGAGTCTGCATATCGAGATGGTTGGTCGGTTCGTCAAGGACAATGAGGTTGGGCTTATCCCAGGCTAAAAGTGCAAGCGCAAGGCGCGCTTTTTCTCCGCCCGAAAAAGGTTTAACGGGGGAGTTCACCATATCGCCTGAAAACTTAAAGCGCCCCAGGAAGTCTCTGAGCACCTGCTCGCGCTCTTCGGGTGCCTTGTGTCTGAGGTGCTGAAGAGGCGTTTCATCTTCCCGCAATTGTTCAAGCTGATGCTGGGCAAAGTAGCCGATTTTGAGTCCCTGGCCGAATCGAAACTCTCCCTGCATGGGAGTCAGTTGCTGACAGATCCCTTTGATAAGGGTGGATTTGCCCGCGCCATTGACACCCAGTACACCGATTCTTTCGCCGGCTCGGATCGAAAATTTCACATTACCGATGACGGCTTTGTCCCCATAGCCCAGCGTGACATTTTGGGCTTCAACCAAATGTTCGGGCAGACGTTCAGGCTCCAAAAACTCAAAACGCCATTCTCGGGTGGCGCGAACCGGTTCGACCGCTTTTAAGCGTTCAAGCATCTTGATGCGGGACTGCGCCTGGCGCGCTTTGCTCGCTTTGTAGCGGAAGCGGTCAATAAAAGCCTGAAGGTGAGCGCTTTCCCGCTCGTAGGCTTTGGCGGCCGCGTCCTGCTGGCGAAGTCTTTCGATGCGAAGCGCTTCAAACGCACTGTAGTTACCTGCGTAGCGTCGGATGGTATTGTCTTCAATACTCCAGATGGTGCTTACGCAGCGATCCAAAAATTCACGGTCATGGCTGATGATGACGGTCGTGGCATGTTGACGTTTGAGCCATGCCTCTAACCAAATCACGCTGTCTAAGTCGAGGTGGTTAGTCGGTTCGTCAAGAAGCAGAAGCTCAGCCGGGCACATGAGCGCTCGGGCGAGCGCCAGACGGTTGCGCCAGCCGCCCGAGAAATCCTTAACGCGGTGCGTTGTCATCTCTTCGGTAAAACCCAGACCGTGCAAAATGATCTTGGCCTGTGCAGTAATCGCACCTTCATTTAATTCTGCAAGCGCTGCGTGAGCGTCTGCCGCGCTCATGTCATCTTTGGCAACAGCGAGCGCTTTTTTAGCGGCAACCAATGGGGCGTGCCCCGAGAGTACCCAGTCAATGGCAACGTCATCAACTGTGTCAATATCCTGAGCAACATGGCCGATATTTTCCGGATCAGGAGCGGAGATTTCGCCGGCTTCAATGGACACATCGCCCAAAATGGCGGCTAAAAGGCTTGATTTGCCGCAGCCGTTTTCGCCCACAAGCCCGATTCTTTCACCGGGATTAGCCAAAAGTGTGGCGTGCGAATAAAGCACCCGCACGCCTCGCATGAGACTGACGTCTTGGAGTCTAAGCATTACGGAAGTTCATCCTTTCGCAAAAGATAGACCATGGCATCTTCATTTTCAGTAGCAAGCCAAGTAAAAGGCACTTTGGGGTAAGCCGCTTCACAGGCATCCTTGCCGTCGCCCACTTCAACCACTAAAACACCGCGGTTGGTCAGGTGGGCTTTGGAGTCGGTCATGAGACGTCGAACGATGTCGAGACCGTCGTCGCCTGCACCCAAGGCAAGCGCCGGTTCGTGGCGATATTCGCCAGGGAGATTGTCCATCGCTTGCTGCGTCACGTACGGGGGATTGCTGATAATGACATCGTACTGACGGTCGCCCAAATTGTTGAAAAGGTCGCTTTCAATGAGCTCGATCCGATCCTGCATGCCGTAGCGTTCAACATTGATTTTGGCCACATCAAGTGCGTCTTTGCTGATATCCACGCAGTCAACCTTGGCATTGGGGAAGACTTCGGCCGCGATGATGCCAAGGCAGGCCGATCCGGTACAAAGATCAAGCACGCGGGTGACGTTGTCGGGATTGGAGACCCAGGGAGCCAATTCATCTTTTAAAAGTTCTGCAATATAGGAGCGGGGAATGAGCACACGCTCATCGCAGTAGAAGGGGTGATCGATCAGCCACGCTTCTTTCAAAAGGTAAGGCGTGGGCACCTTTTCCACAGCACGTTTTTCAATGCGTTCGAGCAGCATCTTCAGTTCAGCGTTGGAGACTCGGGCATCCCAGAAGCGGTCAGAGTCTTCAAAATTCAGTTTCAGAGAGCGCAGAACCAGGAAATAAGCTTCTTCGTAGGTGTTGGCACAGCCGTGTCCGCAGAAAATGTTGTTAATTTCAAACTGAGTCATCGCATAGCGGATGACATCACGGATGGTTTGCAGACGGCATTGATGAACGTCATTATCGGTAATCATTGAAAATCTCTTAAAAATCAATCATCAAAACAGAGGCTAATTTTAACCCAGAAAGCGGGACCTATGGAGATTTCAGAGGATATTCAACGGATTTCAAGGCGCTTTTTCTCACTTTTTGACGGACTTTTCCAGATCAAGAATGAAGTCGACAAGTTGAAAACTCCGGAAGTATAAAGGTCACGAGATACGGGAGGAAGAAGTCTGCTCTTTTTTAAAACCATCAAATATGAGCAAAAATTTTAATCCGCCGTAGTGTGAGCCGAGTTATACCAAGCGCAATCCGAGGTTAATCCCAGAGATACGAGGCTTTCCAGAAAGCCATCAGGGGCAGATGTTAAAGAACAAAGTGGCAATAATGACTTTTCGCTTCTGAAAAAAAGACGGCAAGCCGTTTGAAGACTTGCCGTCCATTGTCGACAGACAGTAATTAGAAGAGGTAATTCAAACGACCGGAAACTTGCCACGTGTCGATTGTCTCTCCGCCGGCAGTTCTTTCCACATCCAATTGAACAGTAACGTTGTCCTTCCAATTCATGTAGCCGCCGACACCGAACGTCGCCCAAGTGTCCTTGTCACCCCAGACAACACCGACTTGGCTTTCGAGGTCGCTAAATTTTGCATCCTGACCGTCGGTGAATTGATGCAGGACATCCGCCCGGGCATAAAGTTCACCGGTTTTATCCGCGGCTCTGAAATATTTGCCGGCTCTGAAGCCCGCTCTGCCGATAACGCTCACGTCATTTTCAGCTTTCACCCGCATGTTGCGCTCGGTTTTGTAGCTGTAGTCGTCAAGGTAAGCCGCTTGGATTTGCAATTGCGGTTCGATGAACACATTGTGGGTGTCGATGAGGCGGTAGCCGTACTCAGCGGAAACCGCGGCGTACTTTTGATCAAAGGAGCCGCTAGTGCTGAGGGCGCCGCTTTGATTGACGACATTAAATTCGTTATCCACTTGACCGAATCGGGCGACGAAGTCCAAGTAATGGGGACCGAAAGTGAGCGTGTCGTAGACGGACGCTTCATAGCGTTTGAGTTCGCCCGAGCCTTTGAGGTCTTGGAAGTCGGAGTTACCGTCGGTGTAGGCAAAGCTCACGCCCAAGCGGTTGTTGTCGGAAGTGGGTGTTTCGTAACCGACATAAACCGTGGTGAGATCGGCGTTATAGAGATGCTCAGCGCCGACTTCGCCGTATTGAATTCGGGTCCAGAGTCCTTCTTTGTTTTCATTTTGAAAGACCGCGTCTTGAAGTCTTCTGTCGTGACGGTCCATGCTGACCGCGGCGTCGTAGCTCGCGTAGCCCGCGGAGCGCATGCCGATAGCGGCGGCGGACTGCTTCATTGTCAAGCGGTTGATGAACCAGTATTTTCCGTCCACGTAGTCTTCAATATCAAAATTCTCGAAATCTTTGTAGTAATCCTTAACAAGTTGACGGAATTGATCTTTGTTTTCATCAGTAATGTTTTCTGATGAAATCCACAGTTCGTAGTCGTAAAGTGATTCACCATAAATGTTTTGTTTATCGGCGAAGGAAACACCGGCGGCATCTTTACTGATAAAGGCAAAGGTCAGGCGGTTGGAATCTGAAACCGAAGTTAAATCTTGAGGACGGTAGGGCTCAATGAAGTGAGTTCCGGCTTCAGACTTGGACTCAACAAAAATCATGTCGCTTTTCGATTGATCATCAGAATTCAAATCAAGTCGGAAAATACCGCCATTGCCTTTGAGGTGACCGATACGGACATAATCATGGTTGATATCTTTTAGTTCAGGCCAAAGGTCGGATAAACCGATTTCTTTCCATTTGTTCTGAATATCTTCGTCAAAGAGGTTGATGATTCCACCATTTTGTAAGCGGATATTGGAAATACGTTTAACAATGAAACCAACATCAGCCCCGCTATTAGAAACTTCATCTTCAATGCCAAAATAAGACCATTGAGCCCCATTTTCGAATGTTAAATCTAGATTCGCAACGCCACCAAAAAATGCAACAATAAGATTTCCCAAACCATTTTTGCCGTATCCGTTAGAAAAGCTTTGTTCATCACCAAACCAGTAGGAGTCTGTCCCCGAAAACGTCGCTTTGACTGTATTTTCCGAGAAAGATTTTGTTGTCATGTCAATAGAGCCGACAATTTGATTTTGAGTCGAATGAATAATGACATCTCCGCCGCTTTTTGCGGATATAGCGTCTGGCTTTTCCGCCAGTGCCCAAATGACTGTTTTAGTTCCTTCTGAACCGAGGTTAATTGAGGCATTTTCGTTAGCATAAACCGCATTGGCGCCGACAGTATTACCGGAATCCTCGGAAGGAACATCATGGAAATCAATAATAGTCACATTCCCATTTAAAGAAATGGTCGAATCATCACCAACTGCATAAAGCGCATTTGTCCCTATATCAATTGCATTGGGATTAGGTATTTCTGTGGCATGCAATTTGATTGAGGTATCACCGTTGACAATTAAAGATTTCCCATCTGCTACAGATACTGTGTAACGATTATTCTCAATGGGAGGCGTCAATTCAATGTCGATATTGTCAAAAGTTTTTGAGCCAGAACTTTCGTTTATATTCAGTACCCAGTTAATTTCAGGGTGATAGTCTTCTGGTGTCCCGGGTTTGTAGATAAAATCTTCCGCGTAAACATTCGTGTTCAGGAAAGACAGCGCCGTAACAACAGATAGGGCAACTAAATTTTTTTTAAATGTGTTCTGGGGGGGGGGTATGCCGCATTTTGATCTCTCATTTAGTTTGTGTTAATGGGTCGTGGAATTTTCCCAAAACTTATCTCAGCCATCAAGTTCTTCGAGACCTCAGGAAAACCCTAATAATGTGGTATTGATGTAATATCAACACATTGATTTTTTTGAGATAACATAAATTAAATATTGGTGTTCGCGAGAAAATCAAACTTTGATTTAAGCTAAAAACGGGCGATTTGCCTGAGTCGGAAAATCGCCCCGCTTCTATCAATTAAATTCACAAGACCGATGTAAAACTTCTGGCAACATAAGACACGTTGTGCTCATTGAGGCCGCAGACGCAAATTCGTCCGTTCCGAACCGCGTAGATTCCAAACTCTTCGGCCAGTCGATCAACTTGTTCGGGCGTAAAGCCTGTGAACGAGAACATGCCCGCCTGACGGGTGACAAAAGAGAAATCGCGTTTGGCGCCGAGAGCGAGCATTTCATCGGCCAAGGCTTGCCGCATTTTCAAAATACGGTTTCGCATACAGGCCAATTCTTTTTCCCACGCGGCGAATTTCTCCGGGTCTGAAAGCACTCTTTCAACAATGCGGGCGCCGAAGGACGGAGGATTGGAGTAGTTGGCTCTCGCGCAACGCTTCAAATGACTTTTTACGCGAAGCGCTTCGGCTTCAGATTGCGTCACTACAGTCAAAGCGCCGACGCGTTCCCCGTAGAGGTTGAATGATTTGGAAAAAGAGGAGGCGGCCAGAAAACTTAATCCCGACTTGGCAAAAAGACGGATTGTTTGGGCGTCTTCTTCAAGTCCGGCTTTGAAACCTTGGTAGGCCATGTCTAAAAAAGGCACCAAGTTGCGAGCGCGGCAAATCTCGATGACCTCTTCCCATTGAGACGGCTCAAGATCGTAGCCCGTCGGGTTATGGCAGCAGGCATGCAATATGACAAGGGTTTTCTCGGGTAGCGCAAGCAAGTCCTCCCGCATCGCTTCAAAATCAACGGTCTTTGTCTCTGAGTTGTAATAACGATAGCCAGTTACTTCAAAGCCCGCAAGGGACAAGATGTCGTTGTGATTAGTCCAAGTGGGTTTTGAGGTGGCGCCAAGCGTCAGTGCGCAGGCGTTGCACATGAGATCAACGCCGAGTTTTAAAGCGCCCGTGCCGCCCAACGTTTGAACGGTGACGGCTCGTTTGGTTGCGACAATTTCACTGTCGGAGCCGAAAATAAGTTTTTGCACCAGGCTGTCATAAAGGGGAAGGCCTGTTTGAGGGATATAGGTGTGCGGCTGTTGGTCTTTTAAAATAGCCTCTTTTGCTTCGCGCACCACGTCTAAAACGGGAGTGACACCGTCTTCGGTTAAATACATGCCCACGCCCAGATTGACTTTACAACTTCTCGGATCGGCCAAGAATTTTCCTGTCAGGCTCAAAATGGGATCGTCGGGCACCGCGTCCACACGGGAAAATAGAGAATCGCTCATCAGTCATCCTTTCATTTTCATTTGCATTTCCTCAATATAGATGAGCAAGGCGATCTTTTGATGGCCGATTTCTAAGCAAAATCCGTTAAGCGGACGAAAAAAAGGCGAAGCGCTACGGACTTCGCCTTAATCTCGAAGACCTATTCAAGATTATTTTTTCATGGCTTCAAGCGCCTTTTTCACGCTCTCTTGTGTCGGGCGGAAAGCGGTGAGGCGTTGCTGAATGATCGCGGGGGCTTGAGCGATCATGGTGTTGTAGCGGTAGCCGCCTTTCACCAAAGTCTTCAAGACATTTTGGAAATCAAAGTAGCAGTCTTCGCGTTTGACTTTAGCCGAGTGCTGCAAGCCCATAAAGTCGGTCCACGTGACCGTGTAGATCACTCCCTTGTCGCTCACATCGCAGTGCGTGACACCGACGGCGTCACACACCCACACATTGGGTTCTTGCTGAGCGGGTTGTTCTTTTTGAACTTCTTGGGTTTCTTTCTTATCCATGTTAAACCTCTTAGGAAAAAGAAAAATCAGGAAGCGGCAGCCTCGCGGGCTTTGTTGGCTGCTTCCGTGCGTTTAGTGTAAATGGTTGCGCAGACACCGGCGATAATAATCATAGCCATACCGAGCAGTCCGATCATTGTAACGGTTTCGCTAAAGAGAGCGAAACTGACAAGAGCCGAGAAGGGGATGGCGGAAAAGCCCAGGCACGAGCTCAAAAGCATATTGCCGTAGGCGTAGGAGCGGGTTGTGCAGATTTGACCGAGCGTGGCGCATAGCCCCATACCGATAAGATAGGCACCGGATTCCAAAGTGGGCATGTGCATGCCGTCTTCAAGGACGAAGCTGCCGATCACACCGAAAATGGCACCGAACGTCGAGAAATAAAAGACGATTCGCCAGGAGGGCTCTTTAAGGTTCCCTAATTCTTTAATTTGCCAATAAACAATAAGGTCAATAAAGGCAACAAAGAGGCAGATCAACGCCGGAATCAGATACCCTTCATCAAAGGTGGGCTGAAGCACCGTGGAGACACCGGCAAAGCCGAAAAGAATGGCCAATATCACGCCCCACGGGGCGGATTCTTTTTTAATAAAAGCCAAAATGATGAAATTGGCGGCCATGAAAAGCGGCGTCGTATAAATCAATGTCATATTGGTGCCAAGAGGCATTTCACCGATGGTGAAAAACCAGAGTCCCACGGATATGGTGCCGAGGATGGCGCGTTTGATGTGACCGCCCAGATGCTGCGTGCGAAGCGTGAGCCCTTGGGAGCGCACAAACATCGTGATGGTGACGATGCCGATCAAAGAGCGGTAGAAGACAAGCTCCAAGGATCCGAAATGGCCGCTGCACAGTTTGACAAAAACCGCCATGAATGAAAAGCAGGCGGCAGCCGCGAGCGCCCAAAGCGATTGCTTCATCATAAGAAGGATCCTTTCTTTGAAGTTAAGTTTTCCAATTGTAAGCCTCTTAAGCCTGAGTATGTGTTTTCTAAGGGTTTTTGTGTATTCGTTTTCGCAGTCTGGAATATGTTCGGAACTATAATGGGGCACTTTTTTGAAAGGTTCATTATGACAAAGAGCAGCTTGCTGGCCGGTCACGGCTGCGCGGCCGGCGCCAACATTATTTGGGGATTGATGGCTCCGATTGCCAAAACGGCTATGATGGGCGGACTTATCACACCGCTGCTGCTCACGGACTTGAGAATTTTCGGCGCCGCCGTTCTTTTTTGGTGCGCTTCCTTTTTCACCCCCCGGGAAAAAGTCGCTAAAAGCGATCTGATCCGGTTATTTTGCGCCAGTCTTTTCGCCATTATTTTTAATCAAGGCAATTATGTGTTTGGCGTGGGACTCACAACGCCCGGCAACGCCACTATTTTGGCTTCGACCATGCCGCTTTGGGCCATGGTGCTTGCGGCTGTGATCCTTAAAGACCGCATTACTCTTAAAAAACTGATCGGCATCATGATGGGGGCTGGCGGCGCCTTGGTGCTGATTATGTCGAAAACGGAGCTCGCCGCAAACCCGGGCTTGCAAAGTAATATTTGGGGTGACCTTCTGGTCGCAAGCGCCCAGTTGAGTTTCGCGCTTTATGTCGTGAAGTTTAAAGATCTGGTTACCCGATATAACCTGTTCACCACGATGAAGTGGATGTTCACCTTTGCCTCTTTATGCGTGTTGCCGTTTTCAATCCCCGCGCTGACACAGACCGAATGGGCGACGGTGAGCGTTAACGAATGGTTGGGCGCCGCCTATGTGGTTATCGGCGGCACGTTTCTTTCCTACCTGCTGATTGTGATCGGCCAGCGCAACCTCAAACCGACTGTTGCCGCCATGTATAACTATGTTCAGCCGGTTGCCGGTTGTCTCGCCGCCGTGGCCATGGGGCTTGACGCCATCTCCTGGGAAAAGGGCGTGGCCGTGCTTTTGATCTTCATTGGCGTGTACTTGGTGACGCACAGCGTCAGCGCCAAGGAGCAGGCCGCCATTCAGCAAAAGCAGCTTGAGGTACTCGAGCGGCACAGAAAAGAAAAAAGAGAAGACTAACAATTGTTTTCATTTCGGTTGAGTTTCACGCTCTAAAATCACTATTAATTAGAGAGAAACTTTTGGACCGATTTTATGAACAAAAGAATTGCCTCGATTTTCGCCATCGCGTTTGCAACAATGCTTTTCAGTTGCGCCGCGCCAGAATCTTCAAATGTCAAAACACAAACCCTCGGTAAGTCAGGATTAAACGCTTGTTTTTTGGCCGAGGGTGATCGGGCTGTAATTCAGGGAACATTGATTATCGGTCATGAGGTGCGGGCTTTTAAGCCCAAGGGGTGTTCTCAGTCATATTGGGTCGTTGATAAAACCGGTGAACTTTATGAGCGCTACGATTCCGTCACGGGTCAAATCAAAAACGGCACACCTCTTGAGGCTTCTTTACTCGTGGAAAATACCGGAAAGGCTAAAGACGGTTTTGCCAAAAACTATCCCGCGGTTTTCGAAGTCCATCAAATTATTTCAATAGGAAATGATTGACTATTGAATAAATATGGTTTCAACTTAATGTTAATATTTGTTCAATATTTAAATGATATTAAAATAATCTTTAACTTTGATCGGGCTTAAGAAATGCATTTTATCGAATTGAAACGATTTTCCCGATTGAGAAAAACAGATTCAAAATATTTCATCGGAAAATCAAAATTCTTCGATATACTAAAGGCGGCGCGATTGACAAGACTGATATAAGTGCGGGGTAATAAAAAACGCTTAAATAACCAATTAAGTCTATTGATTATTTAAGCGTTTTTGGTGCCCGGGATCGGACTCGAACCGATACGCCTCGCAGCGCCAGCACCTGAAGCTGGTGCGTCTACCAATTTCGCCACCCGGGCAGACCTGTTTAGGTTAAAACCTACAACAGAGAATCGCAATTATATACGAAAGAGAAAAGAAGTTGCCAAATTTAAAGAAAACACCCCGTCCGAAGATCGTGAAAGAAAAGCGCACTGCGACCAAAAAAGTGACCACAGCCAAAGGTCGAGTCAAAAATTACGTGATTACCGAGCTCACGCAAAAGGCTGTTGAGATATTAAACCGTTCGGCGGCTGACCTGGATACGTCAGAACTTTATGTGCTTTTGTCCGAGCAGTACCGCAAGCTCAACGAGTCACTTTATGCCCAGGTCCTTGACCGCTTGATGGGTGACAGCCGTGTTCGGTTTGATTCACAGAAAAAATGCTTTACGCATAAAGCGAAAAAAGAGCATACCGGTATCGTGGTTTCTCCCGCTCAGTCCACACCTTACATCGTGGAAGATTCAACCGGAGATCGTTTTACGATTACGGATGAGCACGTCAAGGTTGTTTTGCCGGGTGATGCCGTGCGTTTTCGTACGACGCATTCGGCAGAGCCCTGGGATGATCCGACTCCTTACGCTGCGGTGACGGAAATCATCGAGCATTCCATTACTGAGATTGTGGGCGAGGTGAAGAAAAACACCTCCAAACACGGTAAGGTCACCTATCACTTTAAAAAGGCTGATCCGAGACTTTGCAATCTGAGTGTGAAATTTGAGGATCCGGAGTCGGTTTTGGAAGGCTGGGTCGATAAAAAAGTCGTCGCCGTCATTCACCGTTATCCGAGTAAAGGGGATCCGAGGGTTTACGTCAGAATTGACCGCGAATTGCAGGTTGACAATGACGCAGACTTGGAAATTGAGCTGGCTGTCAGACAGTTCAATCTCCCTCATGAATTCAGCCCCGGCACGATGCTTGAAACCGAAAAGCTTCCGGATAAGGTTCTTGCCAAAGACCGTGCCCGGCGGGTTGATCTGCGCGATGTGCCGTTTTGCACGATTGACGGAGAAGATGCCCGCGACTTTGACGACGCCGTTTATGCGGAAAAAGCCGACAAAGATACCTTCAGGCTTCTTGTGGCGATTGCCGATGTGAGCTATTACGTCAAGCCCGACACGGAACTTGACCGTGACGCACAGCTCAGAAGCACTTCGGTGTATTTCCCGCGCCGTGTGATTCCGATGCTGCCCGAAAAGCTCTGTAACGGTCTTTGTTCATTAAACCCCGGCGTTGACCGCCTCTCCATGGTCTGCGATATGGTGATTGACTCGCTCGGCACCGTTAAGGCGTATCAGTTCTATCCGGCTGTCATTCATTCACACGCGCGTTTAACGTACACCAATGCCTGGAAGTACCTTTCCGGCGACACTGCGACTGATGAAGAAGTCCCGCAAAGCGTCAGAGGCGGACTTGATTGCCTGTATGCACTTTATAAGGTTCTGCGTCGCGCAAGAAACGTGCGCGGTGCCATTGACTTTGTGACTCAGGAAACATTGGTCAAAACCGATGAAAAGGGAGAAATCGTAGCAATTGTTGCCCGTGAGTCCAACGATGCGCACAGACTTATTGAAGAGTGCATGCTCGCGGCCAATACCTGCGCGGCCGATTTCATCACCCGCAGAAAGAAACTGTCTCTTTACCGTGTGCATGACACGCCGGCTGCCGACCGTCTGCTTGAACTGCGCCGGGTGCTCTCCGGATTCGGTCTGATTCTGGAAGGTGGCAATAAACCCTCTGCTGCGGATTATGAAAAAGTCGTTAAGGCGGTCGAAGGCAAGCCTTATAGTGATGTGATTCAAAACGCACTTTTGCGCTCGATGCAGCGCGCGGTTTACTCACCTGACAACATCGGGCACTACGGTTTGGGTTATGAAGCCTATACGCACTTTACTTCGCCCATTCGCCGCTATCCTGACTTACTTGTGCACCGTACGATCCGAGGCATTTTGTCGAGGCGGACTTACCGACCGGCGGTTTATGCATCAAGCACTGCGGTTTTAAACAGTTTAAGCGGCATGAACCTCAAGCGCACGCTTTTGGCGATGCCCCAGCCCCAGGATGCCACCGCCGGCAAGAGTGATCCTTCACGCAATACCTGGATTGAGTTGGGCAAGATCACGAGCGCCTGCGAACGCAGGGCTGATGACGCGAGCCGCGATGTGACCGCCTGGCTTAAGTGCCGCTACATGAAGTCCCTTGCTTCGACTCAGCGTACGTTTAAAGCCCGAATCACGGCAATTACCACGTTCGGACTTTATGTCCAGCTGCAGGAGGTGTTTGTTGAAGGTTTTGTGCACATTTCCAACATCGGCTTTGATTACTATATGTACACTCCGCAGGGCACGCTTGAAGGTCAATCTTTCGGCGAGGTTTATTCGGTGGGTGACGTGGTGACGGTGAGCCTCATTGAGGTCGATGAAGACCGTCGTCGGATTGATTTTCGTATCAGTCGCTCGCGCCGTTAGTTAGAATGTCACCTATTTATTGATGACTGAGTACAGGTTATGGCAAAAAATATTATTTTGGCGGGTTTTCATGCCGTGGGCGCCCGCTTAAGAAAAGATCCGGATTCAATTGTCTGTGTGTATGTGGATCCCCAGCGGCGCGATAAGCGCATGAATCAGATGCGCGCTGAGCTTGAAAGTTTCGGTGTTCGCGTGATGCAGGCCGGCCACGACCGCTTAAGCGGCATGGTTTCGGGCGACATTCCCCACCAGGGGATTGTGGCGATGGCTACCCCCCTTGAGGTGACACTGTCTTTTGATGAACTGATGGATGAGATTCGTCCCGACTCGCTTTTCCTGATTTTGGACGGCATCACGGACCCGAGAAATTTCGGTGCCTGTCTGCGCTCGGCTGATGCCGCTGGCGTTCATGCTGTCATTATCCCGAAAGACCGTTCGGCAACGGTAACTCCTGCGGCAGCCAAAGCGGCGCACATACTTGCGGCATGACCTTCGGCTATTCCTACGTCGAAATAACGGTCGGGAAACCTGCGGGCAAATTCGTCAAGACCGGTGCCCATTGACATGGCGGCGGTTACCGCCACGACGCTTTTGTTGTCTTGTGCCAAAGCGCACAGCTTATTGCCGACAACCGAAGAATAGGAAATTTCTGTTTCGGGTTTGTTTTCGGGGCCGACGCCGTGATACTTATCGGGATTATGAAGAATTTCCGGCACGCCGTTCCCCTTGTTGGTCAAAACATGCAGAAGAACGGGGCCCTTCTCTTCCTTAAG
>ERZ779866.2155-NODE-2155-length-18264-cov-2.888901_pt1 | contig 18264 bp, 16 predicted proteins | sample MGYA00511248_ERZ779866 | MGnify/ENA primary metagenome ERZ779866 (study PRJEB29588, sample SAMEA2155758) | human gut metagenome | biome: human gut; feature: human-associated habitat; material: faeces | place: Denmark | collected 2008/2010 ... | reverse complement strand
GCACCCGGGAGGGCAACGACCTGTACAACGAGATGATTGAAAGCGGGGTCATCGACAAAACCGTGCTGGTCTACGGCCAGATGAACGAACCCCCTGGAGCTCGTGCTCGTGTTGCTTTGTCCGGCTTAACTCAGGCCGAATATTTCCGTGATGAAGAACATCAGGATGTTTTGTTCTTTGTAGATAATATTTTCCGCTTTACACAGGCCGGTTCAGAGGTTTCGGCCTTGCTCGGACGTATTCCGTCCGCGGTGGGATATCAACCAACCCTGGGTACCGATATGGGTGCCATGCAGGAACGCATTACCTCGACTAAAAACGGTTCCATTACTTCGGTGCAAGCGGTTTACGTTCCGGCTGACGACTTGACCGACCCGGCGCCGGCCACCACGTTTGCGCACCTGGATGCGACGACCGTATTGTCTCGCTCCATTTCCGAATTGGGTATTTTCCCGGCAGTGGATCCGCTGGATTCGACATCTCGTATTCTTGATCCGCAGGTTGTCGGTGAAGAACATTATACTGTTGCCCGTCAGGTACAGGAAATTTTGCAAAAGTATAAGTCTCTGCAGGATATCATTGCCATTCTGGGTATGGATGAGTTGTCGGAAGAAGACAAGCTGACCGTGGCTCGCGCCCGCAAGGTGCAGAGATTTTTGTCTCAGCCGTTCCACGTTGCGGAAGTCTTTACCGGAACGCCGGGCGTGTTTGTAAAACTTGAAGACACCATCAAAGGCTTCAAGGGAATTATTGAAGGCAAATACGACAATATTCCCGAACAGGCGTTCTATATGGTCGGAACTATTGAAGACGCCATCGCCAAAGCCAAGAAGATGGAAGAGGTCGCATAAGAAATATGTTATTTCGAAAGCGGAGAAACATCAGAGCGCATTAAAGGAAATTAGGAAAGAAAATGATTAGCAAGGAAATACTTTTCAGAATATCTCGTCCGTACAAGGTATACAGCACGCAGAAAGTTGCGGCGGTGGTCATACCCGCGGTAAAGGGAGACGTGACCATTCTTCCCGAACGTGCGCCGACGATGTTTCTGCTGCGCAACGGTATTGTCCAGATTTTGGACAATCAGCTGAAGCCGGTTGAAAAATATTTTGTCAAAGGCGGATTGGCAGATGTTGCCCGCAACCGTTGTGCCATTTCGGCCGAAAAGGTATTTTCGGTAGATACCATAGACATATCCAAAGCCGAGCGAAAGCGCGACGATGCGTTGCATAACGAAGACAAGGCCTTTTACCAGATGGTGATTGACGAGTTGAAGTTGATGAACCGCTGAAAATAAAAATCCTCCGTCTGACGGAGGATTTTTTTTACACAAAGCATATAAAAAATCTTTTTATTTCGACACGGCCTTTATATAATGGATAATATATTATATAAGGGTCGGCAAATGACAAAAATAATGCTGTTTCAAGGGCGGAGTGTCGTTAATTCTTCCGGCGGCGCGGAAAAGGTTTTGTGCAATATGAGCAATGCCTTGTCGTCGCGCGGGTTTGAAGTTTTAACCGTTTGCGACGAGTTTCGCAAAGGCACGCCTTTTTATAAACTGGATCAAAATGTCCGTTTTTGCAATCTCTCCGCCAGAACCGGAAATCTGCTGAAAGACGCGGGTACTTGGCTGACGCGCCGCTTCGTTCCGGCATCGTTTCGTCTGCAGCGGTTTTTAAAAAGAGAAAAGCCCGATGTTATTGTTTGTTTTTTCATCTCTGATGTATATCGCATCAAATTTTTGCAGCGCGTAAAATCGCCGATTATATTAATGCAGCATTGCTACCCTGATTTTTATTTTCAGAAGATGAAAAAATTTAATTATTGGCTTAATTTGTTTTTGTTGCGCAATGTTGCGGCAATACAGGTTTTGCTGCCGGGCTATGTAGAGCAGATACGCTCGCGCCTGCCCAAGGCCAATGTGGTAGTCATTCCCAATGCGGTGCCGACGGTTAAGGATGAAGATGTTGTCCGCCTGACCGAACCCAAACACAAGATTGTTTATGTCTCAAGAATGGATGAATATCAAAAACGGCCGCATCTGCTGCTGGAAGCCTTTGGTCGCATTGCCGGCGATTTTCCGGAATGGACGGTTGAGTTTTGGGGCGGCGGTGCGTCGGAAGAATATGCGCAGAAAATGGAGGCTTTGGTTCTCCGCTATAATCTGGTCGGCCGCACGGTTTTTATGGGAACGACGGATAAAATTATGGAAGTTTACAAAAATGCCGACGTCTTTGTGATTACCAGCACTTTTGAAGGCTTTCCGCTGGCCATGACCGAGGCGATGTCCTGCGGTCTGCCAGTCGTCGGCTTCAAGACCGCAAGTGCGGTCAACGAGCTGGTAAGAGACGGCCGCAACGGTCTTCTGGTTGATGAAACCGTTGATGCTCTGGCCGCCGGCCTGCGCGAACTGATGAGCTCCCCGGAAAAGCGTGTTGAATACGGTTCCCGCGCGCACGAAGATATGAAAGCCTATGCGCCGGATATAATCTGGAACCAATGGGCGGAACTGATTAATAAAATCGTTAAATAAGTTTATGCATCGCTATTCTGTGCTTTTTTATAAGAAAATATTTTAATTCCGAATAGAAATATTTTGAACCTCTCATGGCTGTTTTGGATAAGCAACGGTTGATGACGAAAAATTTTTTTCTGTAATTTGTAAATATAATGAGGGCATCCGCTTTTTTTATACCATTTCTCGGCGAAGCCCTTCCATTTGGCCAGAAAAATTTGCTGGTTCTTTTGCGATAGTCGTTTGCGCTCTTCGGAATTAAAAGAAGCATGCCATTTGTGATGAATGTACAGATTATCAATTATAACGCATAAGAATCCGGCTTTTATTGCTCTGTAGCAAAAATCGACTTCTTCATAATAACCTTTTCCGTAAATTTCATCGAAATACCCGATTTTTTCAAATACTTTTTTTCTGACGCAAAAGCAGCTGCCGTTACACGATAATGTTTGCGGATAAGTGGGAACGTGTCGGCGGTCCAATAAATTATTCATAAAATTAATATCTTTTCCCCATGGCAGCGGTATCATAAAATCTTTATGTCCGCTGTTGCTCAAAATAGGGCAGGCAACGCCGATATCAGGATTATGTTCAAAGCATTTTTTGATTTTTTCGCAAAAGAGGGGCGGAATCATTGTATCTGAATTTAACAGGATAATAATATCTCCGGTTGCATGATTAATGGCGTAATTACAGCTTTTCAAATAGCCGACGTTTTCTTTATTTATCAGTAATTTTACATTGGCAGTATCTGCGACAAAAACTTGTAAAAATTTTTGTGTTTCAGTATCGGAACAATCATCAATGATAATTAATTCATTAGAGAAATCATAATTTTTGACCAGACTGTCCAGACATTTTTTTACATCTTCAAGAGCATTATAAACCGGTATAATTGTAGAAATTTTAAGCATATTTGAAATTTGTCCATCATGGGGGTTGCTTAAAGTTATAATAATGAATTATAACTTATGGACAAGGAATATATCAAACAATACACAAATATCGGAAAATAACGAATTAAGCATTCTTAAGCACGTGTTCCAAAAATGTATTTTGGATATTTATGTGCTTATCATATTTATAATTAAGTTTATGGATGGAGGTTTCAGCACAGACTTTGTTCCATAAACCGATATCAAATGGTTTCAGCAGATTATGTTCAATGTCGTAGCAGTCGGTATCCCACAGTATCGGCGTTTTTGCCCATTGAGCCGCTGCCGGAGCATTGTTTTCGGTCATTAGATCAAAGAACAGATGGTAAAGAAAATAGTTAAGTTGCCTGTTTTCTGCCTTCCAATAGGCAAGCATAAGCGAACGCATATTGACCATCAGCATATCTGAACGCCGGGAAGACAAAAGCCAGCTGTTGTTTTTCAGGTGATAATCGGCATGAAAGGCGAAAAAATCCGCCTGTCTGATTTTGTCGGGAAGCGGGGCTGTCAGCAAAACAGTCGAGTCAATCCACATTCCGCCGTTTTGTGCCAGCAGGCAAACCCGGATGATATCGGAAAGCTGCGTATTGGAAATTTTTCCCTGTTTGTGCTTTTCAAAAATATACTGAGGAATATCTGCATAATGGTTGATGTTTTGCTGCGTAATGATGACAACTTCCCTGTCCGTAACGTATTTTTTCATATTAAAAATACATTTTTTTACGATATCGGGAGCTTGTTCCATGCCTTGCCACCAGCATACAAATAAGCAATTGCCGTCGCATTTGGCCGGCGGCAGCGGAAACGGATGATCCAAAATTTCCAGATAACGGGACAGGTATTTTTTTTCCGCTTTGGTCGTTTTCTCTTTCAAAAAACGTTTGCGCTTTTGCTTGGACGAACGAATGAACATTGCCGCCAGGCGGATAATCTGTTTTTGCAGCCAAACAACAAAATAAGCCATATTACGCCTCAGTTTTTCAGTTTGGAAAAGATTTTGACCGGTCCCAGATAATAAGATTTGACATTTCCGTTTTTTATTTTGCGAAATAACGGTATACCAAAAAGCGTAATCTTTTTATTTTTGCTGTTTTCAAACAGTTTCTGAGCAGAAACAAAGTCGCCGTCAATAAAGGCTTTTATAAGTTTTTTGTGCTTTTTCAAATGTTTGAATTTGAAAGAAACATCATCTTTCAGTTCGCGAAAAACTTCATGCAGCTTGTCGAAGTAAGCTTTTTTATATTCAGCGTCAATCGCTTCATAAAAGCCGTAATTAGCTCCCCACACGTGCAGATAAAACTCTTCTTTAAGCCTGTCAAAGACCCCAAGCTTTTTCAGTTCCTGCCGGGCATAAAGCGCCTGTTCGGCCATAACGATCAGGCGCTGATCCGTTCGGCGGGTGGAAGAGGCGTTTCCTTCTTCCTGACGGTAATGCAGAAGTTCGTCATAAACGGCGGAAATTTTGGCGGCCTTTACCAAAGCAATCATTGTAAAAGGAAAATCCTGATATGCGGCGGAACGGGTTTCCTGAAATTTCAGCTTCCGAATGAAATCCTTTTTGTATAAAGCCGCCCATACGGAAGAATGATAGGCAAGCAGAAGCGGGTAGTCAAAAATATCAAAGGCTCTGTCGTCGGGAACAATGTTCTGCAGCTGATATTTTTTCCTTCCGTAACTTTTATCTTGCGGATTGCGGAAGGAATCAAAATTATAAAAACGGCATTTGACCATATCGGAACCAAATTTCTCGGCACTGGCATAAAGCTTTTCATACATGTTTGGTTCAATCCAGTCGTCGGATTCGACAATGCCGATATAATCTCCCGTCGCGGTGGCAATGCCGTTGTTTACGGCTTTGCCGTAACCGCCGTTGGGCTGATGAATGACCCGGACGCGCTTGTCTTTGTCGGCATATTCATCGCAAATCTGCGGACATTTGTCCGGGCTGCCGTCATCTACCAGAATAACTTCAATATCTTTGAGCGTTTGTGCCAAAATGCTGTCCACGCACTGATGAAGATATTTTTCAACGTTATAAATCGGAACAACGATTGAGATTTTTGGCATGTTTTGCTCCTCAGATTGCATATTTATGTCGGTTAATAACGTGTTGCTGATATTCTGGAGCCAATTCGCAAAAATATCCGCTCCATCCCCAAACTCGAACAATTAAATTTCGATGTTTTTCAGGATGAACAACAGCGTCTTCCAATTGAGCAACATCAAGGACGTTTAATTGCAGTTGCTGATTTCCGAGCATAACAAAATATTTAATCAATTGAGCAGTCTTTTTTATTCCTTCATGAGAAGAAAAAACAGACGGTGTCAATTCAACCGTAATCGGGCCGCCGTTCATGACGCGGGAATAGTCAATCTTAGAAAAGGATTTCAAAACGCTCAAGATCCCGTCAACTTTAACGCCATGCGCGGGCGCTAACGATGTCGACAACGGATCGCCCTTTTTGCGTCCGTCAACGGTTGCCTTAACGATTGGCTCAATAATAAAACGGTTGTTTGTATCCGTCAGCCATAGATAGTACATGGCGGTTCCGCTGCCGGGACGAATACGGCGCTTTTTGTTTGAGAGAGCATCACAGCAGTCGGCATAAGCGTCAAATAAAAATTTAAGTTCAGAATCGACAAAATCGTTGTCGTTTCCTGTTTTGGGCATAATATCGGCCAATTGCCGCCGCAGTTCTTCTTGGTGTTCAAAATTTTGTTTTTTGGCTTTTAACAGTTCCTTAAGGCCGGCAATGTCTTTTCTTTCCGCATAGGTTTTAATCACGGTCAGAGCGTCGGCTCCGTTGGCTGAACCTGCGCCGTGGATGCCTACATTGCGATATTTTGCAGAATAAACGGCATCTTTGCCGGCATCGACGGCTCCGTCAAAAAATATGGAAAGAAAAGGAGCGGGAAGCATACGTACATTTCTGTTTTTCAGAATATTGACAATCTGCTCTTTCATATTTTGGCGAATGTTGTTTTTCAGACGTTTCATTGAAAACAAATACGGAAAATGCATCGTTTTGCGAAAAGCGGCATCCACGGCATAAGGGAAAGACAATGCTCCCTGATTAACAATTTCCATTCCTTTGCCCGGAATGATAAATTCCCAGCAAGCCGCCACGGTATAATTTCTGGCGTCTTCAATATCGTATCCTTTTTTCACCAAAGCGGGGATAACGGCTTCGTCGTTCGAATACTGCGGAAATCCAAGGCCGACTTTGGTCAGTTCGCTTCCGAGTTCCAGCAGATCTTCCGGCGTGTTGCGATCCACTCTGAGATTGATTTTTGGGTCAATGAGCTTTAATTCTTTAGAGACTTGCATAACAAGATAGGTCAGTTCGTTGACGGCGGAACTTCCGTCTTGTTTGCAGCCGCCGAGCATCAGGCTTTGTCCGTTGTCGCCCTGTTGCACGCCCGGATACAGATCAGAATCTTTGTTCAATGCAATAAAAAATTCGGCCAGAAGATTAAAGGCCTGTTCCTTTTTCAATACGCCGCTTTCAATATCATTTTTATAAAACGGATATAAATATTGATCCAGTCGTCCCAATCCCATGTGAGCCATTCCTGACAGATAAAATATGGAGTGTACGAAGTGCAGGGACTGTAACGCTTCATGAAAATTTTCCGGTGCTTTGAGCGGAACCTTTTTCATTATTGCGGCGATTGTCTTATTGCCGACCGCATCTGCGCAGATTGCGTAGCGGCGGGCAAGGTCGAGAACGGCGTCAATGGAAATGATAACCGCTTCCCAAAAATCTTTCTTCTTTCGGTCTTTATTTTTTTGCAATAACCCGCATATTTTTTCTCGGATGTTTCCCAATCCCAGAGAGAGCAAAATTTCATAATCGGGACAGACATTTCCCGTGGACCAAAATTCATCGCCTTTTTTCTTGTTCAGTTGTTTTTTTAAATCAGAATTTTTGAACCATTGCGGAATATTAATGCAGGTGCGGGTAAAAGTTATCTTTTCTTCGGGAAAAACAATTGGATCTTCATGCTCGCACATAAATTTTAATAAATGTGCGCTTCTTTTTTCAAAAGAAAATTTATTGGCGCGAAAATATTTGACAAGACTGTCTTCAATTGATTTTCGATAACGACGAAAACCTCTTTGTTGCGTAAAATCGCGAAGTTTTTGTAATCTGGCTTCTAACATCATATCACCTTAATAAAGTTCAACGTTATAGTTTTTCAATTTTTTTCTGAATTCATTCACATGGCTGAGATTAATTTCTTTTTTATCCGGTAAAGAAAACTTCAGTCCGTAAGAAGAATATTTTGCTCCGGCCAAAATATTGTATGGGAGCAAATCAATTTTGAGCGGGTTTTTCAGCCGCAGTATAATATCTGACAATGCGGAAAGATTTTCGACCGTGTCCGTAATGTCCGGAATCAGCGGAATTCTGACATGATAAGACTTGCCGGAAAAATCAAGTGCCTGCAGATTTTTCAAAATCAGAGCGTTGGAAACGCCGGTATATTTTTTATGTTGCTGCTCATTGCCAAGCTTGAGGTCAAAAAAGAACAAGTCAAAAACGTCAAGCAGTTTCAAAAAACGTTCCTGCGGACAATAACCGGACGTATCCAAATTTTTATGTATGCCGGAAAGCATGGTTGCCGTCTCATATAAAAAGTCAAATTGAGACGTTGCTTCGCCGCCGGAGAATGTAACACCGCCGCCGGACATTTCGAATAAGTCCTTAAATTTTAAAGCTCTGGTAACAATCTCCTGTGGCGTATAATAATGCCCGCACAGTTTTCCCGTCAGTTGGTTTATCTGCGGTTTGGCACTAAGCCCTTCCGGATTATGACACCACAGACAACGCAACGGACAGCCTTTCAGAAAAACGGTTAAGCGTATTCCCGGTCCGTCGTTCAGGGCAAATTCCTTTATGTCGAATACCAATCCTGATGTCATAAGGAACTCTTTATTTTCCTTTTAGAAAGCTTCTCACTTGCTTCAACCGGTTCTTAAGCTCTTTCTTTTTTGTTTTGTAGTGTTTGCGCATTTTACCAAAAGTCAGTTTGGCAAGAAGTTTGCAACGCCAATATTTAATTTTATTCTTTGTATAATCAAATGCATCTTTGACAATAAAGGGAGTTAGATTATTTTTGTTTTTTATTTCTTGCTCAATAAACCGCAAACGATTTTCATTTTCATATTCTTTCTGCGGGCAAATAGAGATTGGAAACGGAATATCAAGCCTCTTTTGATAATATTCCCTGATAATGGGGATCAAATCTTTATTTTCTTCTCTTTGAGTGAAGAAGAATAAATGAACCATAGGGACATGTTGGCAACAGACAATTTTTTTATCTAATGTTGAACAATATTTAAAACATTGATGTTCATCATCTAAATCACCAATATCGATATCATTCCAAAAATTTTTTTCAAAAAGCATACAGTTAATAGAATAACGAACTTTATGATTAACGAAAATATCTTTTAAATTTTGGGTTCTTTTTATAAAAATATCAGCATTAAGGGTTGTTTTTTCATGTAACCAACGGGAAAGATAAGGATTTCTCCATATTGTACCACATAAACCATCTCGAATTTCAGTGGCAGGAACAAGTTCTCCACAACCGACTAAATGACTTCTAGCAAATTTATCAAAATATTCCTTTTCTAAATTCATTACTTTTAATGTTTGCTTAAAACCCCAAGGGTTATTATTAACTAAAGACGTTACATAGGCTAAATTTGAACCTAATTTAGCTTTTGCTCTATCGTAACAGGCAGCTAAATCTAAAAGCCAATTTTCTGTTAAAGGAAAAACGTCATCGTCAACTTTACATATGTATTCATAAGGCTTCATAATGTCAGAATTAAGAAGTTCTTTAATAGAAAGGTAAGGTTTTTGAGGTTTAATCCAATCAACGACAACAATGTTTTCGGGAAATAGATTGGCGTATCTTTGAGCAACTCGGTAGGTTCTCTCGCAATCATATGATCCCCGGCCATTTTGCAAAATAAATAATTTAGTGTTTTGGGGTAAGAATTTTGTATAAGCCGCAAGGCTGATTTCTAAAGATTCAAAGTCAGCATAACAAAGCAGAACAATTGCAAGTTTATCTAATTGCATATTATTTTTCCTATTATGAATTATAGATTGTTTCTAATTTTTCGTTATATTTCTGTAGCTTTTTTTTAAGATTGGGAAATTTTAGTATTCTATATGAAAGTTTATATATCATATATTTTATCTTGATTGAAAAAATATCAATTTTACTGGTAAAACTATCAGAGTAAAGAATTCCGCATTCTTTTAATTTGTAATTTTTTCTATACATATTAAAAATAAAAAGTGTTGTCAAAAGTTCAGCTAAATACCCAAGAGAACGTTTGCCATTGATATCATAATCAGAAAAATCAATTTTTTTATCTAATTCAAAAAGTACAGAGAAGAGAAAAGAGCAATATTTCATAAAAAGATCTCTTTTCATAACAAACATATTATACATATGTTTAGAACTTTCATCAGCAAGTTTCCTTACGTCTGGTATATATTCAGGATACATACTTGAAACAGTTTCTAATAAAAGGTCAAAATCTTTTGCCTTTAATCCTCCAATCGCAGCATAATCATCTTTTACATTGCTAATATTTTCTCTCTTCAAATCTGCATGAGGAGTAACAATTGCGTCATATCCACCCAAGTAATAATATATATCATTTGATGTTATACCTGCTTTTTTTAGAATTGTTTTTGTATAAGTATTCAAATGAACAACATTCCATCTTTCATCTAAATCATTGGCAAAATGCTTTTCATATTTTTCATTTAATATAAAGAAACGACGATAGTGTGCTAAACCTATATAATCAGGATTTCCTAATTTATCATAATTTTTCCAAGCCCAATAAATCGCCGTCGCCTCACAATAGTTACGATTTTTCAACGAAATATTTTCACCGGTATCATCACCAATAAGATTCTTTTTTAACCATTTAATATCCTTAGAGGATAAAGCACCGTCCTTATGTTTCATGTTTGCGACGGCTCTGCCCACATGTATGGGAACAAAAACGTCGGACTTTAACAGGTAACTCGGTTTATGATAGGCAACCAAAATTTTAACAGTGGGTGTTTTGCTCATTGCTGCTCTCCTTTGATTTTTTCAAACAAATCCAGGGCGCGGGCAATGGCCTTATCCATATCATAATATTTATAATCTCCCAAACGTCCGAGAAAATATACGTTCTTGAGCTTTTTCGCTTCTTCCAGATAACGGTTGTACAAAAGCTGATTTTCGTCTTTGGGAATGGGATAATAGCGATCGTTTCTGCCAAGTTCAAAAGCTTCGGAATATTCTTTGGCGATTACGGTTTTGGCAGACCGGTCGTTCAAATAGTGTTTATATTCGTGAATACGCGTAAAATCATAATTGCAGGGATAATTTACAACGGCGTTGGATTGATAAAATTCACAATTATGTTCTTCCAGTTTGAAATATACGCTGCGATAGGGTAGCTGTCCGAATTTATAGTCAAAAAATTCATCAATTGAACCCGTATAGAAAATGCGGTCGAATTCTTCGTCAATGTCCGTATATTTCGTGTTTAATCTGACGCAAATGTTGGGGTGATTCAGCATTTTTTCCACGGTTTTGGTATATCCGTGTTGGGGAATGCCCTGATATTTATCCTGAAAATAACGCGGATCGCAGCTGATATAAACCGGAACCCGTGCCGTGACGGCTCCGTCTACTTCGTTGGGTTGCAGGCCCCATTGCTTGGTCGTATAATGCAAAAAAACTTTTTCATAGACATAATCAGCCAGGTATTTTAAATCGTCGTCGTCTTGTTTCTGAAATTCTAAAATAGGCACTTTTTTGTTAAAGCTGAAAGTCTTAAGCAGTTTTTCTTCCATTCTGGCCGCCATGCTCTGCGGAAATACGTCATACAACGTGCGCAGGTTGAACGGAATGGTTGTCTCAATGCCGTCAATCAGAGCCACGACTTTGTGCATATAAGTGTTAAAATCCGTAAAGCGGCAAATGTAATGCCATACGTTTTCCAGATTGGTATGAAAAATATGCGAGCCGTATTTATGAATGCAGATGCCGTTGTTGTCATAATAGTCGAAACAGTTGCCGGCAATATGATCCTTGGCGTCTATTATCAAAACTTCTTCACCTAGCTTTTCTGCCAGACAATTTGCCATTGTTGCGCCGGAAAAACCGCAGCCGACAATCAAATTTTTCTTTTTCTGCATCATAAGTTCCTTTATTTTCCTTTAGCCGTAAGTGTAAAAAAGTGTGTGATAATTTCCCGCAGAGTGGAAAGTTTCAGGTTAGACAATAGGGCAATAATCTCTTCTTTGGAGAGAGAAGAGGCCATTTGTTCTGCAGAATTGTCAATTTTCCTGTCCAAATTGTTTCCTCAATACTGAAAAGTATCATTTCGCACCCAATCATAATCGTTTTTTTTTTTTTTGCAATTTAAAAGAGAAAGTGCCGGCGGTATTGTGTATAGTAATTAAACTAAAGGAAGACGGATAAAATTATTTTTCGTAAAATTTCTGTCTAAACTCTTTACATAAAATTTTTTTGGTATATATATTAAGTATAATAAACTGGGAGAATCTGTAAAATGGCATTAGCCGCTCTGCAAGAGGTTATCGGCTTTAGATCGGCCGATATGAACAAAAGCGTATTGTCAAAGGAAGATATAGACAAAATCTTCCGCGTTTTTCGCATATGTTCCGATGCAGATTTCAGCAAACGCTACAATCACATAAGTTTTAACCGTTTTGAAATGATTGTCCGGGAAGCGTCCCGCCTGATTGAAAATATTGCTTCGGGTCGGGTAACGGTTGAGGCTTCCGCACTGCCGTATATGCAGGAGTTTATTCGGGAATTCGGACGCGAATATGTTCGCGGCAGCGGCGGTTTGGTTTACGAATATACGTCTGCGGCGCAGCTTGCCAAAATAAAGATGTTCAAACAGCAGTGTCTGGCTGCCGGAAGCGTTACGCTGGGTTCTGGCCGAAAAAAAGGCGCTGTTCCGGCACAAAAGGCAGGGGCTTTGGTTGAAAAGCCGGCTTTTATCCAATCTTCTTCCGATTCCTTTTATCAAAAAGTGGCAAAAGAAAAATCATTCCCTTCATATTCGAGCCCGTCGACCGTAAAAACACCGACAGCGGGAACCCCAAAAAACAAAATCGCCCGCCGCCGCATCAAGCGCAAAGTGCGTTCAATGACATTCTGGGGACGGCTTCAAAACAAAGTGTCCGATCTTCGGCGCCGGACTGCCGAGACCGCGCGGCGCTATGGGGCTGCCGTTGCCTTTTTGCTGTTGGGAGGCGTTGGTTTCTATGCTCAGAAGAACAATCAAAATCAGCCTGTCGCGCAGGAAAAAGTCTGCCGTCTGAATACGCCCATGCCCTCAAGCGCTGTCGTTGCCCAAAATACTGTTTTGCCCTCCGCGACGGAAGAAAAAACGATTCGTCAGCCGCAGCAGGAAAAGCCGATGCCGGCGGAAGCCATTCGCCCGATCCGGGTAAGAACGGTTCATGTTCCGCGGACAGAAACCGTAGCGGAATTTCATCCGCGGACGGAAGCCGCTTTGTCGGGACAGGACGCTTATTATCATGATTTCATCAACGATCTGGTGGCGCAGTATCGCAAAAATATCTTGATTTTAAAAAATCCCCTGGCTAACAGGAACCAGCTGTACCGTTCGCAGGAGGCTTTGTTGGCCAAATACGGAAAACCGGGATATATTGTGCGGAATCAAAGCTGTGAATCGATGGCTTATGCCACATTCTTAAATGTTTATGAGCAAAACCGTTCTTCCGACAACTATGTGGCGAGGGCCTGTCGTGATTTGCTTCTGAATGTACCCAATCCGCATACCTGCGCGTCGCATACCCGGACTTTTCACGCCACATACAGCAGAAATCTGCGCGCCGAGCTGAAAGACAAGCTGAAGCGCGATCCTTACGGCATTCACATGGTTTGGATTTATCATACCAACGGCCGCCTGCACCGGCAGACGCTGGTCGGCACCGGAGATGGCAAGGCTTATCTTCTGGCCTATAACAACAACCGTTTCGTAAAGATGAACGTCGACAATCTGAAAAAAATTCCGGCCGCCGGCGGCTATACGGCAGATTTTGGCCATAAAATGACGGAATATGCCAATCTGCTGGCTGCTAATGATAATGCCAATGCAAATGTTGCGGAGAAAAATCTGCTGGCTTATCAGGCTTATCAAAACCAAAATCTCCGAAGCTGAATATAATTTGGCTTTCTATACAAAAATAAAAGTCCTGACAATCAGGACTTTTATTTTGCAAAATTTATTTGCTTTTCTTCACGCTGATTTTTTTCACCTTTTGTTTTTCAACCTGCGTTTTGGGGATGGAAACTTTCAATATGCCGTCGCTGAACTCCGCATCCGCTTTGTCGTAATTCAAATCCCAGGGCAGGGGAACGGTTCTGGAAACCTTTCCGTAATAAATCTCGGAAAAATAGCTGCCGTTGCCGGTGTCTTCGTTTTTCTGGCGTCTTTCGCCGCTGATGGTCAGATATCCGTCGGAAGAAATCTGCAGATCAATGTCGTTTTCCTTGACGCCCGGCATCTCTGCGGAAACGACGACCTCTTCCTTATTGTTCATAATCTCGATTTTAGGCTCCATGTCGCTGATTTCGCCGTGATGCGGAAAATCAATCATATTCCAGACATGGTTGAAAAAAGACCTGAGTTCATGACCGGGCGCATTGTGAATTTGCACCTTTTGCTGATTTTCGTCATTATTGGTTGTGCTGATATCGTTTCTCATTTGTTTTCTCCAGAAAATAGAGGTTATAAAATATGAAAAAATCAATGCCGTCTGAGGGCAATCATATTTTCAAGCTGTTCTTTTGCCATGGCAAGCTGTCTGGCGTTTTCAAGCCTGCTTCCGGCGCGGTTCATATAAAAGACCAGCCGGTGCAGAGCCAGCGCCGGATCGTTGTCGGCGCTTCTCAGCAGTTCTTCCACGACTTCCTGCGCGTTTTGTTTGAAAATTCCCGGCGTAGTGTGAAAATGCGTTTTGACGTTTTCGCTCCAGAACGGATTTTCTGTTTTGCCCATCGCGGCCTCCTGTCTGATTGTGTGCTCCGTATCAATGTAGTTGCCGGAGCGCGTTTTACAGCCTGACCTTTAGTTGTGCATATGAAAAGGCCTCCCGGAGAGGGAGGCCTGTCGTTATTCGCCGGGGGTTTTGATGCCGCGGAGCTCTCTTTTTTTCTTCCATTTGATTTTGGCATACAGGCGCATGTCGGGCACCTGATCAGTTTCATCGACGATTTCTTTGCCGAGAATGGTTTCTATAATGTCTTCCAGCGTTACAATACCGGCCCAGTTCTCAAACTGGTCGATAACCAGCGCCATATGGTTGCGGTCGTCAATCATTTTGGAAAGAACGTCTTCCAGTCTGGCTTCGGTTGAATAACTGCGCATCGGCCGCGCATAGTCGTCGACAAGCTCGTCGTCTTTGGCCTTATAAGAGCTTGATTTGTGGATATAGCCCAAAAACAGCTGCTGCTGTTCGTCAATAATCGGAAATCTGGAAAAAGGCGAAGTTGAAATAAACTGGTCAAACGCCTTAATGGTCATTCGGGGCGGCACCGAATGGACGACAATCCGCGGCGTCATAATGTCTTTGACCTTGACTTCCTGCAGATTGACCACATTGGCGATAACGCGGTATTTGTTTTCGTCGATAATCTTTTCGTCGCGTCCCATCTTGGCCAGCGCTTTGATTTCGTCCTTAATGTCGGATTCTTCCCCGCTGGAATCAAACCAACGGGTAATCAGCTGGGAAACCCACAAAAAAGGAGCCAGCAGAAACATCATGATGTGCAGGGTAACGACCATTGACGGAATCAGTTTTTTCCAATATTTTGCGCCGATGCTTTTGGGCAGAATTTCCGACAGAACCAAAATGGCTATTGTCATTACGCCCGAGGCCAGGCCGATATAAGACTGTCCGTACATGTCGGCCACTTGGGCGCCGACGCCGGTTGCGCCGACGGTATGCGCAATGGTGTTCAGCGATAAAATCGCCGCCAGCGGATTGTCAATGTTTTGCTTCAGATTGGAAACCTGTTTGTAAAGCTTGGGTTTTTTGTCTTCCAGCTGGGCAATATAGCTCGGCGTAATGGAAAGGAGAGCCGCCTCCATAACCGAACACAGAAAAGATACGGATATTGCCATTACGGCGAAAAATATTAAAAGCGTCATATTGAATTAAGGCCTTTTTTGTTACGGATGTTGAAGCCTAACAAAAAAATATGGAAAAATAAAGCCTGATGTGCTAATTATTATATATACATCAGCGAAAGGCCGCCCATGAGCATAAAGACAGCCCTTATCAGTGATTTTGACGGAACCCTGACGCCGGAAGATTTCTTCTGGTATGTTTCTGAGCGCTGGCTTGATGCGGAAGCCCTTGAACCCTGGCAGCGCTATCTTGACGGAAAGCTGGGCCATCTTGAGGCTTTGAATCTGATTTTTTCCCGCATTCGCGAGCCGGCGGCTGCCTTTGACGCTTTTATCAAAGAGATTCCTTTTGATCCCGCTTTTGTAAAAACGGCGGCGCTGTGCCGCGAAAAAAACATTCCTTTTTATATCTGCTCTGCCGGCTGCGATTATTACATCAAGCGGATTATCGGCGCGTATATAAGAGAATACGGCATCCGTCTGGTAACCAACCATGGCACCTACAGTCCGGATTCCGGTTTGAAAATGTTTCCGCCGGCAGAGGGCAGCCCTTTTTATGATCCGGAGGTGGGCATATCCAAAGCCGCTCTGGTCAAAAAAGTCAAAGAGGAGGGGTATCGCGTCGTCTTTGCCGGAGACGGGCCGCCGGATATTGCGCCTGCGGCTGCGGCCGACGTCGTTTTTGCCAAAAGGATATTGCTGGAAGAATGCCGCAAGCGGCATATCCGAACCTGCCGCTTTGATGGTTTTGAGGATATATACGCCTACCTGAAGGAGATGTAATATGCAATACCAGTTCTACCCCAACAGACAGATTAACATTCCCTATCTCTTAAAAATAGGCTACGGCAAAACCGCCCGCATCGGCAAATATCTGGTCGACAAGGGGTTGTCAAACGTTGCTCTCTTTTGGAGCGAGGGTATGGAAGATATCATCGGCGGCAAACTTTCCAAGGGGTTTGAACAGCATGACATAGAGGTCGTTTATAAGCAGGACGTCAAATACATTAACATTGAGGAGGTCGACAAGGTTGCTTTCAATCTGCCGCGCAACACCGATGCCATCGTCGGCATCGGCGGCGGAAAAGCGCTTGATTTTGCCAAATATTGCGCGCATCTGCTGAAAAAGCCCTTTATTTCGGTGCCCACTTCAACCTCTAACGACGGCTTTTGCAGTCCCAATACCTCGCTGCTGGTGGACGGCCGGCGCAAGAGCGTCAAGTCGGGCATTCCGTTTGGCGTGGTGGTGGATTTGGATGTTATTCGCAACAGCCCCAAAATCTGCCTTTATTCCGGCATCGGCGACATGATTTCCAAAGTCACGGCGTTGTGGGACTGGAAGTCGGCTTTTCGCAAAGGCTATGAACGTTATAACGATTTTGCGGCGCTGATGGCATATAATTCGCTGGACATTTTGCTCATCCGCCGGGTTACGGACATCAATTTGCCGGAATTTCAGCGGGGGCTGACCACGTCTCTTCTTATCAGCGGCATTGCCATGGAAATTGCCGGGACTTCCAGACCGGCGTCTGGTTCCGAACATCTGATTTCCCATGCGTTGGACGATGTCGCCCGTCGGCCGCGGATGCACGGGCTTCAGGTCGGTGTGGCAACTTATCTGTGCGCTTTGCTGCAAAATAACCCGAGCCTGGAAGGCGTGCGCGAATTTTTGCGGGCGACCGGCTTTTTTGACTATGCCGCGCAGGATCCGCTGAACCGGGAAGATTTTGTCAAGGCGCTGCACTTTGCCCCTTTGATCAAAAAAGACTATTATACGGTTTTGTCGGAGAAGGAGAGCCTGGAACGCGCCATAACCTATGTTGAAACCGACCCGATTTTGAAACGTTTGATACAATAGCTCTGCATAACTTTCAATAAGTTGTTAAAGTCTGCCGGAATTTATTTTATCATCATTCCGACTGAATTTTTTACAATAGGAAAAAATATGCCCGCGTTATCTGTTTATATACTCACCCTTAATGAAGAAAAAAGACTGCCGCAGACTTTGGCCGCTGCGTCTGAGGTGGCAGACGAGATTGTTGTCGTGGACAGCGGCAGTACCGACAAAACTGAAGAAATAGCCAAATCATTCGGCGCAAAATTCATATTCAACAAATGGAAAAACATTTCGTCGCAGAAAAATTTTGCTGAGAACCAATGCTCCAACGACTGGGTGCTCTCTTTGGATGCGGATGAAGTTCTTTCTCCCGGGCTCATTGAAGAAATAAACAAAATCAAAACCGCGCCGGCAGCCTTGGCCTATAAGGTAAAAATCGGCAATATGTATCCGGGGTATGCCAAACCGCGTCCGTTTACGAGGCGCTATAATCTGGTGCGGCTTTATAATCGCAAAACCGGCGGCAATATGCCCGATGATCTGACCCATGACCGGGTCGTGCTGCGTTCCGGCGTCAAACCGGCACAGCTCCGGCATGAAATTTATCATTATTCCTATTTGGATCTGTTTCATCTGTGGAACAAACTGAACGTCTATACCAACGAGCTGGTGAAAACTGCGGTTGTCACCAATAAAAAATATTCGCGCCTGCGCCTGCTGACCGAGTTTCCGCGCCAGTTTCTGACTT
>ERZ779866.2148-NODE-2148-length-18313-cov-4.255450_pt1 | contig 18313 bp, 17 predicted proteins | sample MGYA00511248_ERZ779866 | MGnify/ENA primary metagenome ERZ779866 (study PRJEB29588, sample SAMEA2155758) | human gut metagenome | biome: human gut; feature: human-associated habitat; material: faeces | place: Denmark | collected 2008/2010 ... | reverse complement strand
CCGCCATAGAGACCATGGAGCAGATATTGGTGCTTAGAGGTGAGAGCATATCCGGTCAGCTCGACGGCACAGTGCCCTCTACCGAAGAGGAACAGCAGCAAAACCCCGACGCCCTTATTGATACGGGCGATCTGAATCTTTCCGATCTGGGCAGCATGTCGGGCGGAAGAGGCGGCATGGGCGGCAGACAGGATTTTGCTCAAATACCGACTGACGGAGAGTTTACACCTCCCGATATGACAGGTGAAAACACAGATACAACGGAAAATCAGAACGGCGATACAGGAGAAAACTCTGCACAGTTCCAAAGACCGACTGACGGAGAATTTACTCCGCCTGATATAACGGGAGAGGACGGCGAGAGCTTCACTCCCCCCGATATGGGCAGTATGCCGAACAGATTCGGAAATCAGGATCGGACGGCTCAGAGCGGCGCGGCGGCCATATATCAGCAGTATCAGATACCGATAATGCTTGCCGTGACGGTCATAGTCATGGTATTCGCACTGATATTTGCATACAGGTTCGGAAGAAAGAGAAGATAAATAAAAAAGCTCCCCATATGGGGAGCTTTTGTTTTGTCTTAAAATACATAGTATCTGAAAGAGGTTTCGGCGATCTCCTTCATTATTTCAAACATCTCGTCTGTGCTCCATCTCTCCTCGCGGAAATACATGGAGACGGGAGAAAAGTCGTTGAGGTCGGAAGAGCCGTCCTTTTTAAAGACATATGTCCTGTTTATGGGGTAGAACTCGTTGAGCATGCTTATTTTGGACATGACGGTCTTTTCCGAAGGGGAAAAGTCGCAGCCCCAGCCGAAGCAGACAAATGGGGTTATGCGCTCATAGTTCATCATGGCCTTTATGCCCGTGAGGTTTTTGCCCAGCCTTTCTATGGCGTTGCCGACGGCCTGGCGCTTTTTGCCCTCCATGGCTCTCGAGTCGTTGGTGCCCTGCCTTTTTATCTCGGCGAAGATGAGGGGCTTTCTGATGTTCCACTCGGTGCTTTGCAGAAAAAGTATTCCGCCGTCGGGCTTTATGCACCTGTCCTCATAGTTGAAATCGAACTCAAAGCGGAGATTTTTCTGCCTTAAATAGGTTATCATCTCGCCCACCGTAAGCTCTTTTTCAAAGACTATCGAGTAGTTTTTATAGGTGTTTTCAAAGTCAAAGCGGTTCTTCAGATATTCGGTCACCATTTCCATGGCGCGGTATATGTCCTTGTCGTCTATCTTGGACTTGGAGTTTTTCGCCTTGTGCTGTTCGGTGCGGGTTCTCAGAAGTTCATGCTGAGGCATTTATCTTCCTCCTTTTTTCAAAACGAACAGGTATTCCGAAACATGCTTGGGTCTCGCGTGGAGATTGCGGCACCCTCTGAATGTATTGTAATATATCTCCTCGGTGGTCAGCCTGCCGTACTTTGAAAGCAGGTCGGTCATCTCGTCAAAGGCCACAAAGCCTTCGGAATTGTAGGAGATTATGAGATATTCGGCGTCGAGACCCGAAATCAGGTCTTCAAGAGCCGAATGGACAAGCTTTTTCTTGTTGTAATCCGAACGGTTCCACCCCTCGGGTATGCCCGAAACGGCACTTATCTTTTCGGGAAAGACATTTTCCGCTATCACATTTAGCATAAAGTAGTTGGAGCCGTAGGGGTGCTGGTTGTAGGGGGGATCTATGTAGGCTATATCCAAACACTTGAGCTCTTTCGTGAGGTCGGCGGCGTCCTTCTGAAATACAAGGTACTCCGAAGATACAGGGGAGAGGACAGGCTTTCTCACCGTTATATCCCCCAAAATTCTCGTCAGGGCGTTTTCGCCGTTGCCGCCGAATTTTCCGATTCCCGTCTTGCTGTCCTTGTAAAAGCCCTTGAAAACTCCGCTGGTGTTGGTGTGCACCGAGGCTTCATACAGGAGAGGGGCGAGAAAGAATTTTTGAAGATGCTCGTCCATGCCGCACACGGCGTTTCTGACGGTGTCGATTATGCGGGCGTTTTTCGAGGTGTAAAAGACCCTTTCGCCCTCCTTTATGTCGCCGTCATTTTCGGGGGAGTAGAGCTCGGAGATGATTCCTCTCTCGGGATTTTTGAGAGATTCCTCCAAAAAGGCATACTGCCTGTCGTAATCCTCCTCGGAAAACTCCTCTTTGTTGCTGAGGTAGCACTCATTGAGTATTCGGCTGTATTTTTCCAGATCGTTGGCTATTACCAAAGAGGAGTGCAGCTTCAAAAGTCTTGCCACTATGCCCGAGCCGGAAAAAAGATCGGCCGAGACAAGGCGGTCTTTTCCCGTTTCGGCCTTTATGTTTTCGATGTGCCTGTTTATGTTTGGCAGGAGCAGGCGCTTGTTGCCGATATAGGTTATGATCTGCTCCTTGAGATATGGATTTTCAAAGATATCGGTCATGTTTCACCTGCCTAAAGGGTGAGACCGCACTGTCTTATGGCCTCATACAGCACGATTGCCACAGAGTTGGACAGGTTGAGACTGCGTATGTTGTCCCTCATGGGGATTCTTATGGCGTGATCTAAGTCTCCGAAAATCATGTCTTCGGGCAGACCCTTTGTCTCTTTTCCGAACATGAGAAAGTCCCCGTCATTGAATTTTACATCGTAGATGCTCTGCTTTGCCTTTGTGGAGGCCATCCATATGGTGACGCCGGGGTTTTTACTGAAAAACTCCTCGGTGTTTTCATACATCACTATGTTGACAAAGGGCCAGTAGTCAAGGCCGGCCCTTTTTGCCCTCGACTCTGTTATCTCGAAGGGAATGGGTTTTATTATGTGGAGCGTCGCCCCGGTTGCGGCGCAGGTACGTGCGATATTGCCGGTGTTCTGGGGTATCTCCGGCTCGTGAAGCACTATATTCAACATCTTAATTGTCCATCAGCTTTTTAAGTTCTTTTTCGTTGGCCTTTTCCTCTCTGGAGGCGGCGCGGTTTTCCTTGGGGGTCTTTAAAAGACGGCAGCAGCACTTGTCGTAGCACTCGGGGCTGTCGGGGGATTTGTCGAGCCTTACGGTGCATTTGCCCCTGAGAAGATTTACGGCGGTGACTGTACCCTGACCGTCGGGGGTCTCGACCACCGAGTCGACGGGGGGAGTTGTGGCTATCATGTCCTGATATGCCTCGTTTTCATATTTGAGGCAGCACATGAGACGGCCGCAGGTGCCCGAAATCTTTGTGGGATTGAGTGAGAGACCCTGCTCCTTTGCCATGTTTATCGAAACCGACTGGAAATCGTCCAAAAATGTATTGCAGCACAATGGCAGACCGCACACGCCGAGACCGCCCGTCATCTTGGCTTCGTCTCTTACGCCTATCTGTCTGAGCTCGATTCGGGTGCGGAATACGCCTGCAAGGTCTTTGACAAGCTCGCGGAAATCGACCCTTCCGTCCGAGGTGAAGTAAAAGAGTATCTTGCCTCTGTCAAAGGTGTATTCAGCCCCTACAAGCTTCATGTCGAGGCCGTGCTTTTTGATCTTCTCCTCGCATATGGCCAGAGCTTCCTCTTCCGAAGCGGCGTTCTGAGCCACGATTTCGAGGTCCTCCTTGGTGGCTATTCTTATGAGGTTTTTGAGGGGCTTTACGATGCTGTCATCGGGGACTTCCTTATTCTCGATGACAATCTCGCCGCACTCTATTCCTCGGGAGGTCTCAACTATGGCGTAAAGACCCTTTACGGCCTTTATGTTTCCGGGATTAAAGTAGTATATCTTGCCTACCTTTTTAAATCTGACTCCTATTATTTCCGTCATATATTAACCTTTCTGTTTTTTCAAAATTTCCCACATCTGACCCGAGAGGGTGCAGCACAGGGCAAAAAGATTGGGGTTGTACTGCAAATCGTCCTCAAAAGAGCAGATGAGATCGTATATTTTCAAAAGCACATCGGTGTTTTCGCCCTTGAGCAAAAGACGGTGTACTTCTTTTTTGCAACATAAAAGAAAGACGGCGAAATCCTGTCTTTTCAGGTCGGCCGCCTTGGAAAAGAACATTATGAGGGCGTGCTCGTCACACATTGCCGCGGGAAATGCCGAGCACATCTCGGCGATCTCGGGGTTTTCCTCAGCCTCCTCGGCGCGGAGGGAATACACGGCGCAGCGGGAGCGCACCGTCGGCAAAAGGGACAGCCTGGACAGGCACAAAAATACAAAACAGGCGCTCTGGGGCTCTTCTATGACCTTCAAAAGGGCATTCTGGGCTTCGGGGCGCATATTGTCTGCATTGTCTATCACAAAAATCTGACATTCGGCTTCCGACGGCTTCTGGGATGCCTGCCTTATTATCTCCCTGGCCCTGTCCACCTTTAAGGCGTCGTCGCCGATATAGAAAAAGTCAGGGTGAGACCCTGCCTTTATTTTTACACACTGATCACAGGTGCCGCATGCAGCACCTGTGACGCAAAATGTATTCATAACGAGCCTTTGGGCAAAATTCCTTCGGCTTTCGCTGCCGCCTCCTTCTACGATGAGAGCCTGGGGCAGCCTCGATGGGTTACATTTTCTCAAATCTGTCGACATCGACTACAAATACCGTAGCTCCGCCTACTCTGACTTCGACGGGCATTGCGGGGTAGAAGTTCATGCCTGCCTCGGCAGAGGTCGGTATGATCTGGGTACGGCTCTTGGAATATTTTGCTATAATGTCGAGAACATCCTGTACCTTGTTTTCCTCGACACCTATGAGAACTGTTGTGTTGCCTGCGCGGAGAAAGCCGCCTGTGGTAGCCAGCTTTGTGATGTGATAGCCGGCCTTGATGAGATTCTGCATGACGGTGGGGGCATCGTCAGCGTTGAGAATGGCAATAATCATTTTCATTTTCATAATGAAACCTCCTTTCGTGCCTGAGCACTCGGTATGTTTAAAGGGCAGAGCCCCGATTTTGAATCAATGGGAAACGATTTTGATTTCCTTATCAATATTATAGCTTATCTCATGCAAATATTCAAGTAATTTTTTATCTATAATTTCTCCCATGCCTCCTATGGGAACCCCCGGAGGATAGATGTAAAGGCTTTCGGCCAGCACCTCTCCCACGGCGTTTTTGAGAGGAATACGCCTTTTTTCGGCAAAAAACGCCTTGCGGGGCGGCATGACTCTTTCGAGAAGGGGAGGAAGGGCGCAAAGGGGAGGACGGGGAGATTTTTCAAGGCTTTGGGCAATTTTTTCACCTGCCTTTGCAATATAGAGCAAATCCTCTTCGCTGTCGGCAAAAGCGGCGATAAAAACCACATTTCTGTCGTCCTGCATTTCGGGCTCGATGCCGTGCTCCCTGAAAAGATCCGAGAGCTTTTCTCCCGATGTGTTAAAAACTCCGATGTTCACCGTGATTCTCATGGGGTCTCCGAGAAAATCACAGCGGTAGCCCACAGATGAAAGCCTGCGGCGTACCTCACTGACGGTGTTTATAAGGCTTTCGGCTCTCTCTGCGCCCAGCTTTTCGGCCGTCTCTCTGCCCATGTCTAAAGACGCCATTATGGGGTAGGAGGGGGAGCTTGTGCCGAAGAGAAAGGTCAACTCTCTGGCCTGTGACTGCAAAGTTTTGTCTTTTAAAAGCAGATACGCCCCCTGAGTAAGGGTGCAGAGGGTCTTGTGAGCCGAAAAAATAACGGCGTCGGCCCCTTCGCTCACCGGATCTTTTACCGAAAAAGCCTTCAGATGGGCGCCGTGAGCTCCGTCCACTATCACTTTTACCCCTCTTGCGGAGCACACCGAACAGATGGAGGCTATGTCGTGGCAGTAGCCGTAATAGGTGGGAGAGGTTACGATAAAGGTTTTGATGTTTGGGTTTTTATCGAGGGTTTCGGCAAGTTCAACCATGTCAAAATCCTTGGTTATTCCCATTTCGGCGTCAAAGCGGGGCGATATGTATCTGGGTGTGAGATTCAAAAGCACCGATGCGTCGGTCACCGAACGGTGGGTGTTGCGGTCGCACAGAAACTCGCCGCTTTCGCCGCACATGAGAGCCAGGGCAGCCTTTATGCCCTGAGTGGCTCCGCAGGTCAGAAAGACGCAGGCTTCGGCGCCGTAGTAAAGGGCGGTCTTTATCTCGGCTTCCTTTATGATGTCGTATTCATCGCTGTTGAGGTTACCGGTGCTTGGAATTTCAGTCAGGTCTATCGAAAAAGCGCCGTCCAGAAGGGTGCCCATGGGTTTTCCCTTGTGTCCGGGCATGTGAAAACGGCGTCTGCCGTTTTGAGAGATTTTTGTCAGTTTATTATATAATGTATAATCCATAAAATGCTTACCCTTTGCCCTATGATTTTGTCTTGATAATATTATAACATAAATTTTTTGTCGTTCAAGCATAATTTTTATTGAAATATTTCAAAAGGTGTGATAAAATATATACAAACAACGCAATAGAATGAGTTTTTGCTTATCTCTGTGTTGGTAATAATTGAGCCTTTTCGTACATATTTTTAGACAAAGGAGGGAAGAGGATTGAACGACATAAAAGACACGGCTTTTGACTTTTACATCAACAAGGACAACAGCTGTGCCGAAACTGTTCTCAAAAGCGCCTGTGCCGAATTCGGTATAGAGCTGGACGAAAGCGTTGTGAAGGCTGTCGGCAGCTTTTCGGGCGGCTGCGGAGTGGGAGACCTCTGCGGAGCTGCTGCGGGAGCTTTGGCCGCAATCGGGCTGAAATACGGCAGCGGAAATGTGCACGGAAGCGAAGTCCAGAGAGACAAGATGAAACAGTTTATGGGCATCTTCAAAAGTGAGTTCGGCTGCACAGACTGCGAGGTCTTGAAGCCTCAGCACAAGAGGGAAGATGTCAGATGCTTTTATGTAGTAGAAAAAACTTTAGAGCTTCTGAGTTCTATTTTTGACGACTAAATGGCTTTTTTGTTACCCTATATGGGCGATTTTTAAAAACTTTAGGTGTAGTGCACAAAAAAATCGACAATTTTTTTGGTATTTTACATACTATTCATATTGCGTAAATCGTGATATACTTTTACAATAAAAGTACCATTTCAGTGCCCCCAGAACACTGTAAATGAGAATTTCAATCATTTTAATGGAGGTCGTATGTACAAGTTTATTCTCAAAAGATTGTTAATGCTTATCCCAATCATCATCGGTGTTACTTTCTTGGTTTACTTCATCCTCTCCTTCACTCCGGGCGATCCTGTTGCCATCATCCTCGGCGTTGAAGCTACGGAAGAAGCTATCGAGGAAGTCCGTAAGGAACTCGGTTTGGATAGACCGGTTATCGTTCAGTATCTGATGTATATGTCAAAGCTCGTTAGAGGCGATATGGGTGAATCCTACGCCAAGGGTCGTGATGTTGCAACGGAAATTATCACAGCCTTCCCGACAACAATGACACTGACATTCTGGGGTATGTTGGTTGCCATTATGATCGCTATCCCAATCGGTATCGTTTCGGCCACAAAGCAGTACTCCATCATCGATAACGTCTGCATGGTCGTTGCTCTTCTCGGTGTTTCGATGCCTTCCTTCTGGCTCGGACTCCTTCTCATTCTCACATTCTCTCTGCAGCTCGGCTGGTTCCCCTCCGGCGGTGTCGGATCCTGGAAGTCCTTCGTTCTTCCCTCGATCTCTCTGGGTACATCTTCGGCAGCTATCGTAACCCGTATGACTCGTTCTTCCATGCTCGATGTCATTCGTTCCGACTACATAAGAACAGCTAAGGCAAAGGGCGTCAGCAACGGTGTTATCATCCGTAAGCACGCTCTCCGTAACGCCCTCATCCCCGTTATCACAATCGTCGGTATGCAGGTCGGCGGTATGCTCGGCGGCTCCGTTCTTACAGAGACAGTTTTCTCCCTCCCGGGTGTCGGCCGTCTCCTCGTTGACGGTATCAAGCAGAAAGACTCTCCGATGGTTCTCGGATGTCTTATCACAACAACTATTTGCTTCAGCGTTATCAACCTGGCAGTCGATGTTCTCTACGGCTTCATCGATCCTCGTATTAAGGCTGAGTACAAATAATAACTAAGGAGGGTAATTAAACAATGGAAGCTAATAACAATGTAAAGGTAAAAAAGCGTAGCCAGTGGGGCGATGTTTGGCACCGCCTTCTCAAAAACCGCATGGCTATCCTTGGTCTTATTATAGTTGCCGGTCTTCTTTTGACAGCAGCATTTGCAGATCTGATTGCCGACTATGAGACAGAGGCAATTCAGCAGAATGTTAAAGATCGTCTCCAGGGACCCTCGGCAGAGCACTGGCTCGGCACAGACGAGTTCGGCCGTGACATGTTCGCCCGTCTCGTTCACGGTTCGAGAATCTCTCTTGCCGTCGGCTTCGCAGCTACTACAATAGCTCTTGTGTTCGGTATGACACTCGGCTCCATGGCAGGCTTCTACGGCGGAAACATCGATATGCTTATCATGCGTGTGCTCGATGTATTTATGGCTATTCCTCAGATCCTGCTGGCTATTACGCTGGTTGCTGCTCTGGGTACCTCAATTCCAAACCTTATGATCGCACTTTCGATTTCTTCAATTCCGTCCTTCTCCCGTACACTTCGTGCACAGGTTCTGACAGTTAAGGACCAGGAGTTCGTTGAGGCAGCCCGCGCTATCGGCGCTAAGGATGCCCACATCATTACAACTCACATCATCCCCAACTGTCTCTCCCCTGTTATCGTTCAGTCGACACTTCGTGTTGCTACATGTATCCTGTCGACAGCTTCTCTTTCGTTTATCGGCCTCGGTGTTAAGCCGCCGTCACCCGAATGGGGCTCGATGCTTTCCTCCGGCCGTATGTACCTTCGTGATGCTCAGCACATCACACTGTTCCCCGGTCTTGCTATCATGATCACAATCCTCGCATTTAACCTTCTGGGCGACGGTCTTCGTGATGCTCTTGACCCCAAACTTAAGAGATAAGGAGAAGAAAACAGTATGGAAAACAAGAATATTATGCTCGATATGAAAGACCTCGTCGTTCACTACGAAACAGACGAAGGCGTTGTCGAAGCAGTTAACGGCATCGACATTCAGCTTGCTGAAGGCAAAACAATGGGTCTCGTTGGTGAGACAGGCTGCGGCAAGACAACAACAGCTCTTTCTATCCTTAGACTGGTTCCCGATCCTCCAGGAAAAATCAAATCCGGCAGCATCACTCTGAACGGCAAAGACCTTTTTGCTCTTACAGAGAAAGAAATGCAGGATATCCGCGGCAACGATGTTTCGATGATCTTCCAGGATCCTATGACATCTTTGAACCCCGTTCTTACAGTCGGCGATCAGATCGCTGAGGTTATCGCAATTCACAACAAGGATCTCAAGAAAGATGAGGCTTTGAACAAAGCTAAAGAGATGCTCGAGGTCGTCGGTATTCCCGGTGAGAGACATTCTGATTATCCCCACCAGTTCTCCGGCGGTATGAAGCAGCGTGTTGTTATCGCTATCGCTCTTGCATGTTCTCCCAAGCTCCTCATCGCCGACGAGCCGACAACAGCTCTCGATGTTACAATTCAGGCTCAGATCCTCGAGATCATGAAGCAGCTTAAAGAGAAATATAAGACATCTACAATCATGATTACTCATGACCTCGGTATCGTTGCCGAAGTTTGTGATGAGGTTTCCATCATGTACGCAGGCCGTATCGTTGAAAAGGGTACTTTGGAAGATGTATTTAACAACACAATGCATCCGTACACAGAGGGTCTCTTCAACTCGCTGCCCGATGTCGACAACAGAGAGCAGAAGCTCAAGCCGATTCCTGGTCTTATGCCTGACCCGACACAGCTTCCCAAGGGATGCGCATTTGCTCCTCGTTGCGTATACGCAACAGAGCAGTGCAAGACAGAGCGTCCGGCACTTGTCAAGTACAGCGATACTCACTACGCCGCTTGCTTGGCATACCAGGACAAAAACTTTAAGCTGAAAGGATGGGGTAAATAAATGGCATTGTTAGAAGTAAAAGACCTTAGAAAATATTTTAAGGTTCCTAAGGGATTCCTCCACGCTGTGGATGATGTTACATTCAATATTGAAGAGGGCAAGACACTCGGTGTCGTCGGTGAGTCGGGCTGCGGTAAGTCCACAACAGGACGCGCAATTCTCCGTCTCCTTGAGCCGACATCCGGTGAAGTTATATTCAACGGCGTAAATGTTACAAAGCAGAACAAGCAGGAAATGCGTAATCTTCGCCGTCAGATGCAGATCATTTTCCAGGACCCCTATGCATCTCTTAACCCCCGTATGTCCGTTTCCGAAATTATCGCTGAGCCCATGAAGCTCCACAAGCTCTACTCCAAAGATGAGATTTTTGCTCATACACAGGAACTGATGAAGACTGTCGGTCTTGCTGAGCGTCTTACAAACTCTTATCCTCATGAGCTCGACGGTGGCCGTCGTCAGCGTATCGGTATCGCTCGTGCTTTGGCTCTCAACCCGAAGTTCATCGTCTGCGATGAGCCGGTTTCCGCTCTTGACGTTTCGATTCAGGCTCAGATTTTGAACCTCCTCCAGGAGCTCCAGGAGAAGCTTGGCCTCACATACATCTTTATCACCCACGACCTTTCGGTTGTTCACTACTTCTCGGATGATATCGCTGTTATGTACCTCGGCCGTCTCATTGAGAAGGCTCCTTCGGTTGAGCTGTTTGCCAACCCCTCTCACCCCTATACACAGGCCCTTCTCTCTGCTATTCCGATTCCGAAGCTCGGTGCCAAGAAAGAGAGAATCGTTCTTAAGGGTGAAATCACATCTCCCGTCAATCCGAAGCCGATGTGCCGCTTCGCTCCTCGTTGCATCCATGCAAAGGATATTTGCTTCAAGGAAGAGCCGAAGATGAAAGAGATCGCTCCGGGTCACGAGGTCATGTGCCACCTGTTCTAAGATCTTATTTCTTGAACTATATAAAAGGACAGAGCATTTGCTCTGTCCTTTTATTAGTTGTGTAACGAAAACTACCGGCAGTGCCGGTAGTTCCAAAAAGCTTTAGCTATGAGTAGAAAAAATATCCTCCTTCGTCTAAAATAGAAGTGGGTTTGCCAACCACAACAAAAAGACGAAGGAGGAGTCAAGTATGAAACATGACACAGATAGTTTAGCACATACGAAATGGAATTGCAAATAACATATAGTTTTTGCACCAAAATACCGCCGTCAAGTAATCTATGGAAAGATAAAGGCGGATATAGGAATAATGCTTAGGAAATTATGTGAGTATAAGCAGGTGGAAATAATAGAGGCAGAAGCCTGCAAAGACCACATACATATGCTGGTATCCATACCGCCCAAGTATAGTGTATCACAAATAATGGGATATCTCAAAGGGAAAAGTAGTTTAATGATTTTTGAGAAATATGCCAATATGAAGTACAAATATGGTAATAGACATTTTTGGTGCAGAGGATACTATGTAGATACAGTAGGAAGAAATAAAAAAGCGATTGCAGAGTATATACGCAATCAGTTACAGGAAGATGTATCTTACGACCAAATGTCATTAGTAGAGTATGTAGACCCGTTTACGGGTAAGCAGGTAAAAGAAGGCAAATAAAAAATGCCCCTTTAGGGGCAGCCGGTGAAAGTGTTGCGGTTGGGCAAACCTTTCGTCGGGCCTATAGGCCCGGCCGGCATTATGCCCTAAGGGGGCAGTGCATACTACCGGCACGGCCGGTAGTTATGATTTTATTTGGATATTTCCTTGCCTGATGGATCTCCGCATATTCCGAGTTCGGAATCGTAAACCACAGTTCCTCTGACCAGTGTCTTTTCGACGGTACATTCAATTTTCATGCCGCAATACGGGGAGAACTTGTTCTGATACATCAGCATATCATCTGTCAGGACATAGTGCTTTTTATCATTTAAAATAACGAGGTCCGCATCATAGCCCTCACATATTTTTCCTTTGTTTCTTATTCCGTAGATTGCCGCAGGATTTTCCGAAAGAATCTTTGAAAGTTTATGGGGATCCATGCCGCGTTTGACAACGGCTTCGGAGTACATGAGATCGAGGCTGTTCTGAGCTCCGGATATTCCGCCCCATGCGTCAAATGCATTGTCATAATCTTTCATTTTGAAAGGGCAGGGGGAATGGTCGGAGGAAAGAACGGGAATTCTGCCTTCAAAAAGCAGATTCCACATTTTCTCTTTGTCCTCGGCATTTCTTATAGGCGGAGAGCATTTTAATGCCGTGCCGTATTTTTCAAAATCATCGTGGGAAAATACGAGATAGTGAGGGCAGCTTTCAAAGGTTATGTTTGCTCCCAAGGAGTTGGCCGTCTCAATAGCTTTTACAGTGTCAGGATTGCTGACATGCATTATATGCAGACGGCAGCCTGTATTCTGAGCAATTATGATAGCTCTCATAACGGCTTCTGTCTCTGTCCATTTGGGACGGGAATTTACATAGGACATCATATCCGACTTGCCTTCGGATTTCATTTTGGCACCAAGCCTGTCGGTTACAGAGGCGTTTTCGGCGTGTACGCACATCAGACCATCAGCCTTTGCAATCTCGGACATGGCCATGTATAAGTCAAAATCGTCTACATTACAAAAGTCATCGGGTATGGAACGATCTCCGCAGGTGGCGAGAAAAGCCTTGAAAGCTATTGCGCCGTCTTTTTGCATTTTACCGAGTTCTTCGTGGTTTCCGGGGACGACTCCGCCGAAAAATCCGAAATCTACATAGCATTTTTCCTGTGCGTTTTTTCTCTTAATCGCCAGAGTTTCACAATCAACAGTTGCGGGGAGATTGTTGAGGGGCATATCGATAAATGATGTTATGCCGCCCTTTGCAAGAGATTTTGTACCTGTGGTATACCCCTCCCAGTCGCTTCTTATTCCACCGGGGTCGGAGGCGTGAAAATGGGTGTCTATCATGCCCGCCATTATAGTTTTTCCGAGGGCATTGATAATCTGAACTGCGCTCTGTGTGATGTTATCGGATATCTCGGCGATAACTCCGTCTTTGACGGCGATATCGCATATTTTAATACCGTCGGGCATCACAACAGACCCGTTTTTAATAATTAAATCAAACATTTATTTATATCCTTTCGGCATTTATTTTTCGCGTTTGTTGTGCCGGGTAAAATGCAGTATTTTAAGGGCGAACTGAAGCTCAAACCTGAAGTCGCCCTCGATATTTTCAACTTCCATTATGGTTTTTATCCTGTTTATCCTATAAACCAGCGTCTTATAGTGTACATACATGAGCTGGGCGGCTTTGACGCTGTTACAGTCGCAGGACAGATATATATCAAGGGTTTCGGTGAGATTTCCTCCGGTCTCTTTGTCATGAGCGATTAGCTTTTGAAGAGAGTGGGGGATAAATCCCTCAAGTTTTTCCGAATCTTCAAATTGTGCTATCAGGCGGTAAACTCCGAGACTTTCCAGATCTGTAATATAGTTTTCACCGTAGATTATATTTCCCGATCTTATGGCGCTGAGTGCATCGCCGTAGCTTTTTGATATGTCATAAATACTTTCGGCACATCGGCCTATTCCGCCTTTAAAGCAGGAAATGCTGTATCTTTCACGACAGTTTTCAAAAAGTTTAAGTACAGATTCCTTTATAAACTCATTTGTTTTTTCAAGGTTTTTCTGCTCGCCTGCAGCCCAGAGAATATTTATTGTATTGTCGCTTATGGAAATTATGTTTCTGTTGGCAAAATCTCCCGTTCCCTCGGCGAGTATTCTGTTTAAAGCGTTATGTATGCCCTGCATTGCGAAAGCTATATCGCTTTTGCTCATGGAGGGATTGCCGAAAGATATATTCAATACTACGGCAATGTGCGGTTTGGAAAAATCCCAGCCTATATTTTGCGCTCTTTGATAGATGATGCTTTCGGACGGAATGTTTCCGAACAGCAGATCGTTCACAAGGTCATTTTTAAAGCGCTGCTCTATTTCGGAAACCGCCAGCTGTTTTGTCATCTCAAGATTAAGAACATTGATAGCGTTCTCTATCGCTATCCATTCATACTCATTGAAGGTCTGATCGGGACTTTGTTCTATAAACAAAAAACCTTTTGTCCTTTGAAGAGCTTTGAAGGGAATGGCGGTGCCGGTTACTTCGTGGCCGCAGAGCTTTACGGTCGCTTTATAATATATGAGATTTTCTCCCTGTACCTTTATAAATTCTCTGTCTTCAGAAAGCTCGGCATAATTGCATGAAAGACCTTTCGAACAGGCTATGACATGTCCGTCCAGATCGTAGGCAGCCATCTTGCGGTGTATCATGTCGGAAAGGGTATCTATTATAAAATCTGTACCGTGACCGCTTAACGCAATCTTCATAAATGTTTCATGGCATGCTTTGAAATAGTTAGCACGGCTTAGTTGATATGAAAAAAGCTGTCCCATAACCGACTGCATTATATCGGTATAAAGAGTATAGTTTGGAATCTTAACAAGGCTGAAACTGTATTTCTGACACGATTTTAAAAGGGCAGTATACAGAGTTTTGTCATATCTTGTCTTTACAATCATTCCTGCGACCTTGCTCTCCTTGAGCTCAGACACAAAGCTATCCATGCTGTCCTCATGGCCCGAAAGGCTGTAAAGGTTACTTAGAATTACATATCCCTTTGCAACCCATTTGGATATATCGGGGGCTTCCATAATGGTTATACCGGAGACAGGTTCTTCAAAACTATCTCCTTTTACCAAAAGTTCTGCATCTTTCATGACCTCGAGGTCGAGAATATCTTTTATACTGAGACTCATTAGTTTTTCTCCGTTTTTAGCAAAAATCAAAATATAATGCAGCTATTCAGCTATTTATATATCAGTTATATCATAAAAATGCAAAAATGTATAGGTGCGCGGGCAAAATAATTCAATTTTGACAGGATAATTATATCACATATAGGATAAAACGCATTATCCTTTCAGGACAATGTCTCAAAGCAGCTTTTTATCAACTCGTGATAGAGCTATTTTGTTAAGTTTGTGTGATAATAATATCAACATTTAGAAATATAGACGGAGGGAACAGTGGCTGATTTAATTCTCAAAAACGGATATGTCATAACGATGGACAAAAAAAGACGCCTTATAGAAAACGGCGCCGTTGTCATTGAAAACGGTAAGATACTTTTTGTAGGTACAACAGAAGAGGCTCTTGCAAAGTATACGGCAGACAAAATTATGGATATGGAAAACCACATAATTATGCCCGGCTTTGTAGATGCCCACGGCCATGCCGGACATACATTCTTTAAGGCGGTTGTAAATAACACCAAATACTGGATGCCTGCCATGACCCATACATATAAACATTATATAGACGATGATTTCTGGTATTATGAGGGCAGACTTTCAGCTCTTGAGAGACTGAAATGCGGCGTTACCACAGGCGTCTGCGTCATGGGATCTCAGCCTCGCTGCGATGATCCGATACACGCCATTAACAACGCAAAGGCTTACAATGAGATCGGCGTCAGAGATATCGTCGTAACGGGTCCCTGTCACACACCTTGGCCTCATAACTTCTCCCGCTGGGTAGACGGAAAGAGAGTCATGAAGGCCGTAACCTTTGAGGAATGTGTAAAGAGCCTTGAGAAGGTTATAGAGACACTCAACAATACAAATAACGGCAAGACATATGCTTATGTCGGCCCCTTCGGAGTTATTACATCCATAAATCCTTCGGGAGCAACTCCTTACAGCGAACTTACACATCTCACTGAGCATGACAAGCATCAGGCAAGAGAGATGCTGAGAGTCGCAAAGGAATACAATACAAGAATACACACAGACTGCTTCGGCGGAATGATAAAGCTGGCAATGGAAGACCTCGACAATGCGGTTCTCGGTCCCAATGTACATATTCAGCATTGCAGCCTTCTGTCTGACGAAGAAGTAGATGTGATCGCCGCAACAGGCACACATGTTTCGGCAGCCGGCGGTTCGAGAGCTCCGGTACATAAGCTGATGGCAAAGGGCGTAAAGGTAGCAGCTACCACAGACGGCTCCATGCACGGCGTAGGTTTTGATATGTTCAAGTGCATGCAGCGCTTCCAGCAGCAGTATAGACTGATAGCTGAAGACCTCACATTCCTGCCTGCCGAGAGAGTTTTGGAGCTTGTCACAATAGAGGCAGCCGAGGTAATAGGCCTTGAAGATAAGGTTGGCTCCCTCGAAACAGGCAAAAACGCCGACATCATTACAATCGACATTCTCAATCCGAGACTTGTTCCCAATTTCAATCTCGTATATTCTCTCATGATGCACGGCCAGAGCTGCGACATAGACAATGTCATCATAGGCGGCGAAGTACTCATGGAGAATAGAAAGCTCACAAAGGCAGACGAGAGAGAAATTCTTCTCAAAGCCAATGCAGAGGCTAAAAAAACAGTAGACAGAGCGCCTCACCTTCAGAGATTTGCATATCAGGATCCCATATTCTTCGGTAAGAACTACATAGATCTTCCCGAGAGAATGGATCTTGAGTGGCAGAGACAGGACGGAGGACATTATTAATGGAAAAGACGACTTGTCTCAAGGCGAAATATGTCATAGGTTTTGAAAACGACGAGCATGTGGTCTATGAGAACGGTCAGGTGGTCTTTAGAGGCGATACGATACTGTATTGCGGAAATGATTATGACGGACAGGCCGATGAAACTATCGATCTTGGTCTTTCAATAATAAGCCCCGGATTTATAGACCTCGATTCCGACATAGACACCGATCATTCCCTGATCGATGTGGCTTTCCCGAAAAGCGGCAAGGACGAAGACAGATTCCAGATAAACAGGGCTGTGAGAAGGGGAGACCCTTATACCGATGAGGATTACCTCACGAGGCAGAAATATTCGATAGCCCAGCTCATCAAAAACGGAATTACCACGGCGATGCCAATAGAAGGCGAGTTGTTCCACGGATTTTCTCAGTCTTACAGAGAGCACGAACTTCTTGCCCAGGCTTCTGTTGAGATGGGAATGAGAATGTATGTGGGTCCGTCCTTTAAAAGCGCCACAGACAGAAAGCTCTACATAGATGTAGATAAAGAGCGTGAAAAGCAATCCTTTGAAGACGCTATAAAGTTCTTTGATAAGTTCAACGGGATAGAGGGCGACCTCATAAGATCCTTTGTAAATCCATGTCAGCTGGCGATAACAAGAAAAGAAATTCTTCTCGACGCCTTTGAGTTCGCTAAATGCAAAAACGCCCCTTACAGACTTCATGCCTGTGAGGGAGTTCACGAATGGGAATACACAAAACACCACTTCGGAATGACGACGATAGACTGGTTTGAAAGTATAGGTCTTTTGGGTGACAATCTCCTCATTCCGCACTGTGTAACGGCAAAAAACAGCGAACTTAAAAAGCTTGCTCAAAATGGTGTCAGCGTAATCCACACACCGTTTGCCGAAGCTCATGTAGGTTCAGCACTGTTGTCTTTCGGCAAGTATGCTGCCTATGGTATCAATATGACCATGGGAACAGACGCCCAGCCCAACGACATGATAAGAAATATGCGTTTCGCTTGGGATTTGGACAGACTTTGCTTCAGAAAGAGAATGTTCTTCAGATACCACGAGGACGGAACGGCAGAGCAGCTTTTGAGCTATGAGCCCGACTATCCGAGAACAACCGCAAAAACTTTCTTTGACGCTGCAACCATCAACGGAGCGGTGGCCCTCAGGAGAGACGATATAGGCAAGCTCTGCAAGGGAGCGAAAGCCGATATTATCTCGGTAGATCTCAATGACATTCAGGTAGGTCCCTATCAGGATGTTTTGAGAACACTCATAGTCAGCTGTACGGGTGCCAATGTGACAAATACGATCATAAACGGTAAATTTGTCATGAGAGACAAACACCTTATAGGCATTGATGAAGAGAAGCTTTTGGCAGAAGGTCAGAAGGTATACAACAAGTTCCTCTCTCTTTATGAGGAATATGACGCAAAGGGCAGAAGTTTCCAAAGCTTTTTCCCCGATTCACTCAAGTTAATCAAAAAAGATTAAAATATTTAAAAGGGAGTATGAAACCATGAAAAAAAGCAGATTACTGGCTCTTATGCTGGTAGCAGCTCTGATGTTTTCCGTATTCGCAGGTTGCGCCAAAACAGAGACCGAAACGACAGCAGGCGGCTCTGAGGGCAGCGAAAGCGAACAGCAGAGCGGCGAAGGAAATGTCAGAAGAGACATCGTCATCGGTGAAGGAAGTGATGTTGTCTCTCTCGACCCCATCGAAATCACCGACAACTACTCGGCTCATGTGCTTTATATGACAAACGACGGTCTTATGAAGCTCAATGAGAACACAGAGATAGTTCCGTGGCTGGCTGAAAGTGTTGAGGAAGTTTCCGAGACAGAGTATATTTTCCTTCTCCGTGAAGGCGGTATGTTCCACAAC
>ERZ779866.2145-NODE-2145-length-18345-cov-5.741061_pt1 | contig 18345 bp, 10 predicted proteins | sample MGYA00511248_ERZ779866 | MGnify/ENA primary metagenome ERZ779866 (study PRJEB29588, sample SAMEA2155758) | human gut metagenome | biome: human gut; feature: human-associated habitat; material: faeces | place: Denmark | collected 2008/2010 ... | reverse complement strand
CTTGTATGCACCCACCCGGACGGGCATAACCACAGCGGCAACATTCATGTGCATAAGACGGAGGGGTACAGTGGAGCGGATATTGAGGGTGTTATCCGGGAAAGCGTGGAGAGTGCCTTTGCTGCCCATAAGACAGAGCTGGCGACGGATGATATTTTACAGGTGATCGCTAATACCCACAGCCTCTCGGAAATCATGAAAGAACCCATCCAAAAAATGGAGCAGGAATATCAAAACCGAAAGTTTAAAAATGCGTCGAAATGAAATAGAGAAAGGCGGATCAGCCCATGAATGAAGAATATACGCAGTCGTGCGAGCTCCCTTCTGAGCTCAATTTGGAGGGTCTGAGCGAGCAGGAGGCCCGAGCCATCAAAGAGGCGTTAGGCCGGTTTATGAAATCCTATCAGGAAAAGCCAGAGGAACAGGGCGACGAGGCATGGCTGACCCAGCGTTTTCAGGAGGAGCTGCCAAACCTGACGGCAGAGCAGGCCCAAACACTAAGTCGGGAAACCCTGGAGGAGATCCATCAATATGACGAAAATCTGGCGTCTTTGAAGGAAGCCAGATCCAAAGGACAGACCACGGAGGAGTGGTTTGCAGAAAAATCTAGCGAGGCGGCTTCTGGACTGTCCGCAAATGCTTTTGGACAGCGGGTCACTGAGTTGGACACCGCTCTGTCTCAGGCAAACGCACAGATGGCCCGGATCGTCACCACCCAGAGCGGAGCTGTCAATCAGCAATGGAATTTGGATGGGTTCTTAGCGGAGCAGCACCATGTCAATTCGTTCAATCTGGCCGCACAAACCAATAGCCGTAATGGCCACAGCAGCCAAAGGCTGCGTACCAGCTTTGGCGAGGTGGATGTGTCGGTTCCTCGGGACCGGAAGGGAGAATTTGAGCCCCAGGTGCTGAAAAAGAACCAGACCAGCATCAGCCAGGACATAGAGGAAAAAATCCTGTCCATGTACGCCAAGGGTATGACCACTGGCGATATTGAGACTCATATCCAGGACATTTACGGCATTTCCGTCTCAGACAGCACGGTCAGCCGAATTACGGACAAGGTTCTGCCCGTCGCCAAGGAATGGCAGCAGCGGCCGTTGGAGCCCATCTACGCCGTGGTATTTCTGGATGCCATCCACTATCATATCCGCAGCGAAGGGCAGATTGTGAAGAAGGCAGTGTACATTGCCATTGGAGTTAACCTGTGGTGTCGAGGACATTTTCATTGCCTGCACCGACAATCTGGTGGGGTTTGATGCGGCAATTCATGCCACCTTCCCCCAGACCGAAATCCAGAACTGTATCATCCACCAGCTGCGCAATTCCAGCAAGTATGTGTCCTACAAGGACCTGAAAGCCCTTATGGCCGACTTGAAGGCGGTCTATGCCGCTGTAGACGAGCAGGCAGCCCTGGATGCTCTGGACACCTTTGGGGAGCGCTGGGACAAGAAATACCCGAAAATCTCCCAATCCTGGCGGGCCAACTGGGCCAATCTCAGCACATATTTCAAGTACCCCCAGGAGGTGCGCAGACTGATCTACACCACCAATGCCATTGAGGGCTTTAACCGCCAGCTGCGCAAGGTAACCAAAGCTAAGTCCGTCTTTCCCACTGATGACAGTCTGTTGAAAATGCTGTATTTGGCTATGATGGATATTACCAAAAAGTGGACTGGACGACGGCAGGACTGGAGCCTGATCCACGCTCAGATGGCCATCTATTTTGCCGAGCGCATGCCTGAGTAACACTGCTGGTGCCGGATGTCGAGGGCAAGAAACCGGCTCCGCCGTCCTTGACATCCATCCCAACCAGCGTTATGTTGTTGAAAAGGCGGTAGCCAGATGAACCTGCTGCCGCCCTGAATAAATTTTGCTCTATTCGCACCCTAAATGGAGTTTACACAGAATTTTGGATTGACCCGGCAATGCAGATTTTGAGGCGCGTGCTCGTGCTTACGCCTGTCATGTCCGCGTTTACGACTCGATTTCATAGGACCAAGTGTTGATGCCGCCGAATTCGTAGATATTGGTATAGGCCCGACAAATCATGGCCACACACTGCTGCTTTGATAACACGTGTATGGGAAGTTTTTTCGCCGCGCTCAAAAAGGAACCGACTTATCTCTTGATTGTGCCTCCTCGCTGCAGGAGCAGATTCGGTAGATACTCTTCCGTTGGATTAAAACCCTACTTAGTTGGCTCCTGCACAACACCGTTAACGAGAGCAATCTACCTCCACTGCACAAGTGCGCAGTGGATTAAAGCTCAATCGCAGATAGTATAAGTCGGGTATGTTGGGTGTGCGGTTTTCGTGATTGTTTCGCGGTTATCTCCATTAAAGAGCGTCCTCCATAGACAGAAGACAGAGTTATCCCAAAATTCGTTGAAGTGATTCAACAATAATATCGACATCATTTTCAGAATTATTTCTTCCAAGCGACAATCGTATCGTTCCCTTTGCCAGCTCTGGTTCCAGCCCAATAGCCTTTAGCACATGAGACACCTCAGTTTCTTCGCTATTACAAGCAGAGCCGGTAGAAACACAGATTCCCATTAAATCTAATCGGTGCAAAAGGGATTCGCCGCTATAGCCTGGGAACGAGAGGCTTATATTTCCGGGAATATGCACCTTGCTCCCGTTTCGGGAGAATTGTATATTTGCATTAGACAACCCTGTAAGCAATCTATTTTCTAGCAAAGCCAAATGTGACGTTGTATTTTTTATTGCAGCCACATTCTTTTTTAGTGCAGTGGCCATACCAACTATAGATGCAACATTCTCCGTTCCGGCTCTCATGTGGTGTTCTTGGCCACCTCCGCTTGCGTATGGCATCAGCGGCGTCCCTTTTCGGACATACAGGAAACCGATTCCTTTTGGGCCATTAAATTTATGAGCAGAAGCGGAAAGCATATCTACGCCAAGCAAATTCACATCTATTTCAATATGCCCGACTGCCTGAACAGCGTCTGTATGAAATATGGAACCATAGGAATGTGCAATAGCAGCTAAAGCAGGAATATCCTGAATGGAGCCAATCTCGTTATTTGCTGTCATGATAGAAACCAGTCGGGTGTCAGAATTGATATGCTCTGACAGAATCCCAACATTCACTGTGCCAGTATGATCAACCGGGAGATAGGATACGGGATATCCCATTCTTTCTATATCAGCGCACGGACGAAGAATCGCATGATGTTCAATGGATGAAGTTATGAAAGCGTGTTTGCCGATGTCCGAAAATGCAGTTCCTTTTATAGCCCAATTGTCACTCTCTGTGCCACCCGAGGTGAAAAATATTTCTTCTGGTTGAGCGCCGATGCATTGAGCAATCGTTTCTCTTGAGGTCTTCAGTGCCTTTTTCGCCGTTCTCGCAAATGAGTAGGGTTGTGAAGCATTACCATACTCTCCTAAAAGGTATGGCTTCATTTCCTCAAAAGCATCCATATCCAATTGTGTTGTAGCTGCATTGTCTGCATAAACAAATTGCTTCACAATTCCACCTCACTCGAACAATTTACATCCTTCTTCTTTGAACTCCTCAATTTTCTCAAGTAGCTCCTCGATAGTACACCCCAGATACTCAGCAAGGCAATTCATGCAGTAGAAATTATCTATACCTTCACCCAAAAGTTTCTTGTTGATGCCAATGGTATTCTTATCAAGGTTCTTTTGCCCACAGATAATACAATCAGCTCTCATATGAAATCTCCTTCAGCGAGAAAGAAGGCACATCCTTACCCTTGAACTCCACATCAAGAATCCCAAGTTGCCGTTTAATGATTTTCCGCATACGAACAGCTGGACGGAGGCAATACTGCTGGAAGCTCTTGGGATTGATATCCTGGATACTCCTCACATTTGGGAATAAAAGCTTTAGATATGCTGTAGCAATCCGCTTTACAGCTTCGGTGTCACGAGTATCTGCCTTATCTGGAACATCAATGATTTGGTCTACGATAGCTCTGTAGCTGACATCATTGCGGAGTTCATGCAGAATCGTGCAGAAGTATTCAGAGTTTAGTGCCCAGCCAGAAAGCTTCAAGTCATCATTCATTCTCGGTATATCCCAGCCCTTGATAAAGCCATGGATTCGGTCTACCAATGCACTTTCTTGGAATAACGAGGGTAGCTCGGAGAACATATTCTGATACTCATCCATATTATCCTGTGCAATGTTTCCCAGAAATATTATGCCCGCATCAGATTTCCCCTCATATCCACCAATGTTAAACTGCCCATACTCCATATAGCCCTGCATAATGGAGCGCATTTCATTTACATCGCCGAACTGCACCAACTTTACCTCATCAATTGCAGTAAAGTCATGTCCAGTAACAAAGCCGGGAGTCTTGCGAGCGGTATCATAAAACATTTTCGCTCGAGTGACCTTTCCGCCATCTGTTAGAAGCCCGTATTTACTCACATGACCAAATACATAGGACTTACCAGTCCCTTTTGGAGCAAGCTCAATTAGATTAAGACGCTTTTCGACAAAAGGCAGGATTCGAGTTAGCATCGAAAGTTTTTGTTCTTCACTTTCGTATCCACCGGCATTGTAATCAATTGCCCCCAACAGTACATCAATCCATTCGGAAATTGTAAATTCATTTCGCACATCCTTATAGTAATCGAGATCAATGGTATAAGGGCAGAAATTTGTGAATCCTGTAAGACGAATTTTGCCAGGGATTTTAGGTTTAACCGTGTCGTCTGGAGGACGATAACCAAGTTCAACAACCCCCCAGACTTCTTGCCCACTCACAAGCTCGCTCCGGTACTGGTCCCATGTGTAGACATCAATCATGGTCTCCTTGTTTGTCAAACCAAAGTCTGGCAGCGAAAAGGTTACTTCTCCTGTTTTGATGCTAATATCCACAGAAATTTTCGTAAGGATCTTGACACGCTCATTGTCATTAATGATTCTATCTTTAATCCTGATCCATTCTTCTTTATTTGGAAGATAAGTGTGGATGAAATCCGTGAGCTCGTCTATATCGAGATTTCCTTCATCATCTGCAAACTTTTTAAGCAGCCAGTCTCTCAAAAACGATGGCAAGCCCAACGCAGAAAAGAAGTTGCTTTTCTTCAAATCCTTGTAGACGACCATTTCATCGAAACAATCTCTAAGTTTTTCTGTCACGAGTATCCCTCCTTACAGAATGTTCTTTTCACTCCCGCTTTCTTTCTTTACTCGAAGCGGTAAGGCGGTGGCCACAGGCATTCCACCAGCAAATACATCTACGCTGTACGTTTTGGCGCGGCGGATTTCAGCCATCTCCTCAACAACATAGAAATTATCGTCAATCGGATTTGCTTCATAGACATGACCATCGATTACAACGCTGACATCTGTCAATTTTTCTGTAGCAAATATTTTAATTGCCGCTTTCTTACGGAAGCTGACGGTGATCTCGGGGATGTCAGCAAACAGCGCCGTCGAATCAATCGGCATTATCTTTACTTCAATGGCAGAATTAAGATACGAAATTTCAATAATCGGAACAGCAATTTCCTCCAATGTTGCCCCTCCATGAACCTCAACATTGGCTTTCCGGCTTCCTTTGAAACGATCATAATTGGCAAGCGCCCAGAAATCTTCTGCATCAGTAGCACTGTCTGGTCTTTCATCGATTTCGCTTTTAGGGCAGCATCTTCCAGAGTGCTGTCCGTTTGATTCCATCTCCCACAAATTTTCCGTCTCATGAATGACTGCAAGTCTACTGGCACCATGATCCGAGATCAAGATAGCCTTTTGATAAGTACTGTTTGCGAGATTTGTTTTGATTTTCTTTAAAAGCTCATCAATCAGCTCCAGTTCACGAATCAAATGAATCGGGAGCTTCCTATCTTCACGACTATAATCATATCCTTCTTCGCCGTGATGCTTGATTTTATCTATTTTGTCAACGGTAATAATCGGGAACTGTTCTGTGGATAATACGTCCCAAAATTCCTTGTTTCTGCTCGTGATAGATGGAAGCTCACATCTGCATACTGTAACTTTCGCCATCAACTGAAGGGCGTGACATCTGGACATAATATAGCCGAGATATTCAACACCCATCGCGTCTGTGAAATAAGTCTGAGCGTTTGTTACATCAATTTCCTCAATTACAGCACTCCGAGGTTGAAGAATTATATTGTAATCCCTGTCAACTGCCTGCTTCTCAATAATCTCCATGAAGTTCGGGAAAATTTTATTGACAACCTTTTGATATTTATACTCTTGAAAATAACTGTCAAGCAATTCGTTTTTGAAACGATATGGTGTCAGGTAAGCCCGAAGATCAGGATAGATGCGCTCCAATATATCAAAAAGTTCTGCTCTTTCAAAGTCTTCGCTGTATCTATCCAGCAACTTGAAAATAAGCTCTTTTTCTTGAATCGTATTGTCTGTTAGATAGTAGAGCGCATACTTTCCCTTGCTCTGGACAATTTTGCAGAAATTATTAACTTCATCTAGCGGATTGCCGATGGCATTCAAATGTGCTTTTCTACGTTCGTATATGGACACAAAGGTTCTATCTGTTGGCTCGACTTCTAAAATAGTGCGATACAAATTGTGAACGAGTCCAGACGGAGAAGAAGCTGCCTCTATTGCCTTATTTAAGTATGAGTCGTCGCCAGCATGGAACAGTTTGAGCCCAATAAAGTACAGCCAAAACCATTTTGGGTCTGCACTATTCTGCTGGTAGGTAGAAATAACGATATCCAGATTGTTAATACTCCCTATTTTTGCAGAAATAAGCTGTTGCCACGACGGGTGTTCTTGAAATTCTGCCAAAGCATACTGCCAATCTTCTTTGCTACCATAACTTTCTGCCAATCCAGATGTTATTCCATCCAGATGGCACAAAACCTCGTAAGGATCCTTCAGGTCTGAGATTGCATAGAGAGAAAATGGATAATTGTCCTTGCTTTTCTGAGTTTCGATATATAGTACCTCTGCGGTGGCTGATTCCACTGCCTTCGCTATGCTCCGCAGTCCTTTTATTGCCGCACTTGTGCCTGTGGGTTTTATTCCTGCCTCGGTGAAAACAAGTCTGGGCCGAACAGATTGCACCCCATCCAAAATACAAACTCTGATATCAAGACGCCGGTCATTTTTGATAAGAGTACGCAGGTATTCAGCACACTGAAAAGTGAGAATAACTGCATGGCCAGCAATACTCATAGATAAAAGTTCTTTTAATTCTTGCACCAATGCTTTTTCGCCTTTTAACATGAAGAAACTCGAAATTTCACTGACAAAAAAGTTCCTATTTTCGTTGGCAAGACGCTCGAGAATGTCCGGAATCAAAGGGAATTCGTCTGCTTTACAAAACTCCGTATCGGAAGCACACAAGAAGACATTCTGTGGCAATTTGTAATGGAGCATAACAGTGTCCAAGTCTTCCTTGTTCTGAACATCGACAATAAGAGGTTCGACATTTTCCTTCTTCAGATAACGGTCAATTTTTTTAATGACTTCTTGGATGGCCATTTTGCACCTCCTTAATTCCCTTTGATGATCTCCATTCCAACGATCATGTTATCCCGAATGAGATCCTTTAGATACTTCTTCACATCAGCAATATCCATCTCATCAATTTTGGCAAGGGCACGGTCACAACCACCCTGATTGTATTTTGCTTCTGCCATCTGGCGAAGCTTCTTTTCAATTTCAGGAAGGCCAAACCAATCAAACGGCTCTGCTGTGATGTGAGAGTCAAGGTAATCTTTCACTTCCTGAATATCCGTCAACATGACGGAGTAGGTTCCAATAATGCTGCTCCGAAACGCTTTATCCAAAGCTGCGGCATCGTCTAGCAAGTCAAAGAATTTTGCGGAAGCAAAGTACTCCGTTGCACGGTCGATTGACTGCTCATCGGCCTTTGGACGATTGACAGCAGCGAATGCGACTTTTGCCTTTGCCACCTCGCTGTCTGGAACAAGGCACAAAATGGGCATCTTATGTTTTTTTGACCAATCCCGGGGAGACTCTGTTCGAGTTTTCTCTCTCCACAGCTTCTTTAACTGTATGTTTTTCTGTCCCTCTTTGTAAGCGGCAACTTTGGCCTCGACCTGGTTTAAATAGTCCGCTTTTTCGCAGGTAAATGAGCCGGCAGGCATGGTGGAAAATACTTCCTTAATTTCGTCATCCGACAAGCCGTCAAGATAGTATTCGCATACACGCTTAAACAAATCAACCTGATTGTTATAAAAATTGCGGAATGTGTTCCCATTTGCCTGAACAAGTTCCAAGAAGGTTTGCTTCTGAGAATCCAACAAAGTTCCAGCTTTTTTCAGGGCACAGAGCATTCCGAGGAACGGTCCCAACTCATCAAGATAGTTTTTTGCGGCCGCATAGGAGATGCGAATATACCCGCACTTATCACACCATTCTCGTATGGTCGCATCATAAGAGTCGCTTTTGGAGATAATCTTATTGCTTTCCACAATAATTTGATACTCCAGAATAACCTCGCGGATTTTCTGCTGAGCGGTTTCGACATTCCACACCCAGTTTGCCGCATCTGCATCAAACTTTTTGCGAAGGGTATTGATGTATTGGCCTCCATCACCGACTGTCTCAGCAAGGGAAATAAGAATACCATTCTCAAAAGTTTCAAGATAAGCAGCCATGCCCAGGGTACATTTTTCTTTTGTCAGAATGCTTTGCATATCATTAGCAGCACTTCTGTTGGCAAGAGCAAGATTCCCGATTTTCATAGCAATATCGCTGTCAGTTGTTTCAGATCCCATATTATTGCTGTTAGCAATTCCGCAGAAAGAATCAATGATGTCAGATAGTACAGCAGTTTCTGTTTGCAGCGTTTCTTTCTCAAGAATATACTTCAAAGTCCAAATTGGGAACGAAAACTCCTTCATCTTACTGCGGATACGTTCTCTTGTATTTGGAATAGAGGTACACATATTGAGCGGAATACCAAATGCTACAGAAGTGATTTCATTGAAAGCTTTCTCTGCGGGAGTCATCGCAACAATATACTTGTCCTTGTAACGAGGATTTGGCGTGATTTCGAGGCGAATAACCTCATCAATCATTTCCTTAAGTTTGTTGACATCCAAAGCATCGTTGGTAAGTCCATCGCTCCAGCTATATGTCCCAGAAGAAGCGTACTCTTTGAGCACAAAGCCCAAAATAAATGCCGACAGATTACAGGGCATAAAACCATAGGGTGCAGCCTTCAAAACATCATAAATTCTCTTAATGGATATACGGCCACCGCCGTTTTTGAAGCCATCGCTTATAATTTTATCAACGCAAACCTTAATTTTGGAAATTAAAAGATGTGGGTTGGAAATCCAGTATTCAGGCACCTTCCATGCGCCGTCAAGAGCCTTTTCCAACTTTGTAGCAGGGCTACCAGACAGAAATGTTCCAGTCGTTTTCTCATTATATGCACACTCAACACCTTGCTTCAGATTGCTCGGCGTATACATATTGGCGATTACATTGTAAGAACCCTCAAGACAGGAGACAAATTTTTTCTTGTTGATTTCTGCGAGGAGTCCGTATAGAGCATCAAGCGTTGTGGCCCGCTCACCATCCGGCTTATCGGCGGTGTGAACTATAAACTCACCAGCAGCAATGCGGGTTTTCCATTTTTTCAATGAATCCTTCGCATTGTTGGCGTATTGAGTTGCCAATGTGTTATCCTTACCCTGCTGAGACATAGACAGTGCCATATCGTGACGGTAAACACTATAACCATCCGCACCAAATGGGGTTCGACTGGCATCAATGAAAATCACGTTGTAGGTTCCAGAAGAAAGCGCATCACGGATCTTTTTTCCGAGAACAACGCTTTCGGCATCATCTTTCGCAAAACAAACTACGGCAACAATCTTGTTTTCATACTTTTCTTCCGTGTTGCGAAGATGCCTGATCGTAGAATCGAAGTCGGAAGCAGAAACAAAACGCAGCTCATAGCGGAGCTTCAAGGCGCCTCCAAGGCTAATAGCATCAATGATTCGGGTTCTATCAGCGAGTTCCTCCGTAATAAAAGCAGATGTGCTTTTTTGATCAATTTGTTTCTCAAAAGGCGTTACATCAATTTCGTCCTCGTGATTGTAAGCTGCATATTGGAATTTTCCGCCGCCGAGAGGCTTGGAGAACAGCACCTTCTCTCGAACGAGCTGCTCAGCACATCTCGCTGCGGAGCCTTCCATGTCGGTTCCCTCAAATGCATTGTCGAGATTCTTCTCATTGGGAATAAACAGCTCAACAGAGTCGCCAGCGTATTGAGAGATCGCCTGCAACAGAAGAACCGTCTTCAGAACTCGTTTTTGATCCGAATCAAGTCGCCGATTTACAGCACGGTTATAATAGTCCAGAATGGAGCGAATATCATGCGCCAGGTATTCCTTACCTTTTTCATAGAAGAATTCCCAAAGCATATCAACAGAGAGCAGCGGGTTATCATCTTCCGGCCCAAAATTGTCAATGAACCACTGGAAGCCCTTGATTTCATCGCCGCGGTCATTCTTGATAAAGTCAAACATACTGCGTTGGTTGGAATCAAACGCAGAGGAGATGTGCTTTAAGAGCAGGGCAGCATAGGGGTGTATCGGAAGGATATCCACCATTTCTTTGTCGGTAATGTGGGCCACCGACTTCACCAGCTTGCGGGATTCCCGTGTTCTGGAAGTAAGGTCTCCAAGGGCAACCTCCCAATCTTTGAGTACGGCTTCATCTTTGTTTTTCTCCATGGCTGCGCCCATGAGTTGGAATGCGATATTTTCAGGCAGACTGATTAAGCTGTGCGGACTGACAAAGCGTCCGTTCAGCTTAATAAAGTCTTGGTCACGCTCATGGAACAAACCTTGGGTAACATGGGTGACCAGCACGAAATAGAAAGGATCGGTTTCACTGATTTCACAAAGCTCCTGGAATCCGGTGAGATTGCGGGCATTGTTGTAAAAGTATTCAGTAAACTCGTCCCATATAAAGACAATGGCTTTCAAGCCGTTTACCCGAATCACTTCGCGGATCCAGTTGCTCAAATCCGTCACGCTCAGAGAGAGAGCTTTCACCTGACGCTCATCGGCTACCTTGAAGATATTGTCCATGACCTTTGCCAACGCACCGCCAGAAAAAGTGCGCAATTTTTCAATTACGGTATCGGCATCATCTCCACCAAACAGATTAGAGTATGTACCCGTGATCAAGCCATTGAAATAGTTTTTGTTGTCCTTGTCAGAAAGCCATGCAATGATTGCCTCTTTTAGCGCGTTTCCACCTTTGTTTTCAATTCCAGCATCGACAAGTGATTTTTCGATGCTCTCCTGAATGGCAAAGACAAGGTTGTGGTCACTGCGAATGGTGGCAGAGCCGTAGCGATGAACAGTCAGAATGCGGCCACTGGATTTCACGGCCTGAAAGCGATTATACAGGTCATTGTCCATCTTGTATCTCTGGAAGTATTCACGAGTTTCTTCCGCAGTGGAATCTATCAACTTCTTTAGTGTGAGAACAGCGTAAGATTTACCCGTACCGTAGGCCCCTTCCACCCAAAGGCAAAGCTTCTGCTTGCGTTCAAGGACACTGATCATGTTCTTCAGGAGCTTTACAAAGGTTTCGTGCGGAAAGAATTTTTTCCACATTTCTGGGTTTTTCATAATGACCGCTTCGTTAACGGCAGGGAAAAAATCTGGGTCAATATCAAAATAATGACGGTATTTTTCCAGCATTGGCATGGCTTCTTCCTCCTTAGAACAGACTCAACACATCCTGAGATGTCTTTTCGCTGTTAAGCGTGATATTATCCAGGCCAAGCGTAAAGCTAGCATTGATATAGTCTGGATAATTGATTGTCAAGCCGTTCAAAATCTTTTCCATCTGATTACGGTCGAGCCCAAAAATCTCAGTAGGACTGACACCATCACTGTCAATGTCATGATTCAACAGACGTAACAGGGTAAACTGATAATAGTCGCCGCACGCTTCTGCAAACTTATATAAACTGTAAAGAATGACGAGCGGATTCGGATTTTTCCAAGGTATTCTTGTGATGGCCACCATTCTGCCTTTTTCCTTTGAGGGATATCCGAAGCCAACGGTTCCAAGCGGCAAGTCCGCTATTCTTGTGAACGAACTCCAAATATCTTTAACCCAGCTTTCTTTCGCACCATCAGCAACTAGAAGAGAGAGTGTATAATCCTTTCCGTAGGTTTCATTGATATGAAGCCGTTTTACTGCCCAATTAACTTGCGGGGTATATGCCAAATTGGTCAACATGATTGCCCACGAGCAATCATTATCAAGGCCGAGACCATCAATGACCTGTGCAGTATAGCTAAAACCAGAGGCATCAAGCAGCTCAGCATCCCGCAAAAATCGTTTGAAGAAGCTGTACATTTGGGACCCTAAAGAATGATTCTCGTCAAAATCATTCTTCAGCGTGAAATACTGTGTCAACCACTCCATTTTCGGAGCATGGTGGGAGTAGCAATTCAAACTTTTTGTTGCAGACATTTTCAGTCCTCCTTTTGGCATTTCCAGCGACTTGTAGACTAAGCATCCCTTTTCTACCTTGTGACATTGAGAGCAATGAACACAGTTTTCACTTATTTGAAGCTCCCCGTTCTTCATTGAAATGCATCCGTTATGGCAGTCTGCTTCACATTCTCTGCAACCGACGCAACAAGCACTTTTTCTAAAAACATACTTCAGCAGTTTAACAAATAACGGATTTTGTTTTGACAGGCTTATATCGTATCTAACTTCTAGATTATTGTCATTTTCAATAACTTCAAAGATGTACTGCTGATTTTTGAAGAGAATTTGGTATGGACTTGTATCAGTTAGCAGTACACCGATGGTTTTAATCCACTCTCTCCAAGGTGTCTTTGCCCCATTTACTTTTATGATACCATATTCTTTTTCGGAAGACTCAGAGTAGTTTAATTGGACATCGATATCTCTGCCATTTTTTCGGGCCTTCCATCCACCGTTTGCAATAAAATCATTTAAGGCGCTCTCCGACGAAAACGATTTTCTATACATATATTTGATTGTATTGACAAGGGAATCAAATTCCTCGGGGTACCAAGCTCTGGCCATATATTCATTTCTTTCAGCGGCTCTGGGGCAAACCAAACATCCTGCTCTGCGATTACCCTTTTTATACGCATCATTTAGGTAGATGTTTTCTGTGTAGATATACATATACAATTCAGCAGAGTTCCACTCTAGAATCGGATTACAACTATATTGTCCCTTGTGCTTTTCTCCTAAGCTTACATAGTCATATTGACTTCTTGAAATACTTTCGCTGGCTCTTATTCCAATAAAAGCCATTCCTGTAAAATTGGGCTTTCCTGTCAGTTCCCTTAGAGCGATAACCTGTGGTGCTGTTTTATGCACACTACAGCACCATCGAGTTACGGTTGCTGGAGGGCCAAATTTCTTCCAAGATTCTTCTGGGGAGTAATGCGACTTAGCTCGAATAAACGCTATACCTTGTTTTTTACACTGTGTCTCAATTGTATCTACAGTCTTATATGTATCTGGGAATTCCATTCCCGTATCGCCGAATAGCACCTTGAACTTGTTATGTGGCAAAGCTCGCTGCACCAAGTCAAGGGTTACAACGCTATCCTTACCGCCACTGAACGCTACATAGAAGACATCGACTCGATCCATGTACTCTACATAAGTGTTGTATATTTTTTTTATTGTTTCTGCGGACAGTTTCTCCAACAGGTCCCGGTTCTTTTCAACCATTGCAGGGATGTCCACAAAACGGAGAGGTTGTCCATCTGGTTCTGGGTCATCCAAAATGACGATTTCAGGTGCCGTGTAAAGACTACCGCCTTTTATCTTGGCAACCTGCCGTCCCCGGTAGAAATAATTATTGGCCTCTGCCCACATATATGGATAGGTGTCATTCTTTGCATAATTCCAATACCGGTCAAATCCCAGAATATCCAGTTCTTTATAATAAACCGGACGGGGTTCCTTGCTAAAGGAAAGTGGAGAACTGTTTAGCAGCAATCCGCCCGTCTCGGCATCCCAAGTGTATGAGTACATATTAGTCGGTGTCCTTCCTTTGCCTTTGTGCATTCGCCTTGATAATGAGCGATTCTATTTCTGAGTATCTACGGCGGGCAAGATACCCTTTGTCACTCAAAAATTGGAGCACAGGGGTTTTTTTCATCTCGATTTGATTGTTTGCCAACAGGTCAACAATCAAGTCATCAAAGCTATCAATGCCTGCAGAACGCTTGACGATTGCTCCAGTGCATTCGCTTCCATTAAAACCGCTGTGCAGAAGCATATATTTCTGACTATAACTCGCCACATAATGCTCTAACAGGAAGCTATTCCACGGAAATCCCGCATAGGGGAATGCGCCAAAGTTTGTCACTTCTTGCAGAGAAATATATTTCCCAACGCAGATACGGTCTAGTGCTTCATCCATAGCTTCAACGGGAAATTGAGCGGCGGTTTTCGCTACAAACTGGTTTCGGCTGATTCGTAGGCTGTTTTCGTAAACTGTATCAAAGTATATGGTCGTAGCGAGGCTATCCGCCAATCCTTGAAGTTCAGCCAGCGTAAAACTATCATGGCTTCTCGCATATTTTGCAAATACATCTTCCATTGAGAGTTCCTGACCCGAGCAGCTGATAATATTCCCCTTGAAAGAAAATCTATCGCCTAATTTTGCCTTTAATGCATCCCGGAATCCATACATAGAGAGGGCGCGATTCTCTTCTATAATATAGGAATATTTCGCACGGATTGCGTCATAGAGCTCATTGCCACCAATAAAATCCTTCTCATCAATGGTTCTTTGGATGATTTCAGCAATTCCATCCAATTCTTCATCGGACAAATGGACGATACTTTCGTGAAAGTATTCGCTGCGACCATTGTTGACGAATTCAATATTGCTGGCAAGAATAGACTTTACCTTATTTTGTGGAAGATGCGGCAAAGCCGTAAAAAGTTCATCATAAGTCACTGGCCTCCCATAGTCTTGCAAGCAAGAACGAACTTCAGATAGCGGGTCCATGCTGACATCTGGCGTCTTCGATATAAAACTTCTGTTGATGAAGAATCTGCCGTTTCCTATAAAAGCCAAATACGACTTTAGCATATCGGCATCGTGGATATGGTAGTCCAAGAACGCATCGGAAAATTTGGCAAAAATCGCTTGATAATAGATCGCGGCTTTACCTTCCGCAAAGGTGGTCTCGATGTAATTCAGCAATTCGACCTTTAGTTCTTCGCTCAACATGACATCCGGGAGGAATGCTTTTCCCTCGTAAATAATACAGAGTCGCTTGATTTTTTTGCTGATGTCATCATCAGGATCAGTTAGCTCCCTATCATGGGTTGCTGTGTAATACCTTTTGAATTTGCGTATCTCAAGAGGTGATTCCATGCGGAATCCCTTCTTGAAGTATTGTCTGAGAACCTCCTGATAGCCTTCATTTCTGTAGGTTTCTGCTGGTTCCGAATCGTCCTTTGTAGGTGCAGTCCAGGTCAGGTCTGAGCCAATAAATCCGAGAAATTTCTGTAAGGCTGCACGGAAACGATTGTGCTGCCTTGCGTTATAGGCAAGAAAATCCGCATTGTTTAAGAGCAATCGAATTGTCTCCTGTGCCGTTTGTTTGTCCGTTGCGTAAAGCTGCCAGGAGGTCAGGCGGTGTTCTCGGGCAAATGCCTCACAATTGTTTATCGCCGAAGAATAGCTCCGGCAGGTGGCGTCCGCCATTTTCAGCGTTTCAGATAGATAGCGAGAGAAGCTTCTGCTATTGATCTCACAAGTCGCATTGTTTCCAAGCGACTTCCTCTGATGAACTTGCTCAGAAGGGGATTTTTGCAGCAACCTTTCACCTTGCTCCGTTTTTATGTATGCAGGGATAGGAGCTGTTACCTTGGTCGTCCCTATATCGGGCGCACTTTGGTTCGGTATTTCATGCGCGGTGGTACTACTACCTTCAATGGTCTTTCCATCAGTAAGGCGAGCGTACAAACCTCCTTTTATATAGTTATAGTAATGTCGTCCCGCGTCAACAATCTTATTGATTTGCCGTTTACGGGTTATTCTGAAGATTTTGTTCTGCTCAATGGTGCGTTGCACTTTTTTGATGGTTTCAAAATCTGTTGTCTCGAACAGAGGATTTTTCAAGACTTTTATTTTAAGACAAAAAGTTTCTATTTCAGAATAACATCTATAAAGCTCCGAAAGCTGTGCAGGAGACACTCGTTCAGCAAGATAGCGCATGAAGTCATCTTCAACAGTTTTTCTATTGCTTATCATTGCCCTTGCCTCCTTCAATAATTTTTGGTACTTATCATATGATTCGTGATACAGACCTGCAACATCTGTAAAAAGTTTGGTAGCCGGTTTGAAAACTGTGTGGCCGAGATACGCCGACTCCATACTTTTCATTTGCAATGAGATACCATTTGTATTGCGATACACTTCATCAACTTTCATGCCCCGATGAAGTGCCATTGCCCTTAAGTCGCAAGATACTGCATTAATTGCATCCGAGCGAGTGAGTTCGCCTTTAATAGAGGCAAGGAGTCCCTCTAATAGGATGACTGCTTCATATTTATCCCAAGATGGCTGCCTCTCTACCATACATAGCTACTCCCTTGAAGGTGTTCGGAATTCTCAGTGGCATTGCTTTATTTTGATTCTTTTACATATTCTATGATATCGCCAAAATCACAATCGAGGGTCTCGCATATACGGGCTAAAATAGCGAGATTTACCGCTTCATCTCGCCTTAGCTTTGTCATCGTATTCGGAGCAATATCTGCGGCTTTTCTTAAATCCGCTTTGCTCATTTTTTTGTCTACAAGCAACTTCCACATACGGTTATAAGATAGAGCCATGCAGTCTCTCCTTCTTTCAAGTATCAAAGACATTTTGTAAAGTGATTCTCAAAAATGTACAATACGACATTTTAGCTTATATTTTACCATTGAAATCCATCATTTTCAAGAGATTTTCGCAATTTTGCGCGAATTTAGGAGTGACCATTTGAGGAGAGTCATAGAATTGTTGAGCAATGTGGAGTTATTCTTTCCACATAGCAAAAAGGGCGCACCAGCAAGTGCTCCGATACACTCCCTTTGCGCGTTTTTCATCTGTTCTGTATAGTTTTCTTCTGTGCCGTCAGCTCCACATACTGAGTAGTGTCTTATCAGGAATGTGTCATATAGCAAACGAGCGTAGTGCTTTCTCCAACCACAGTAAATGGACTGCTTTGTAAGACACTCGAACAATTGTGTAAAATTGATGAAAATACGCTTAAATTAGGATTGAACACTATAACATAGAAATTTTAGAGGCTTATCTCGAGTAGGAATAATTTCATAAGTGTGAAACAGCCTGTAGTTATTAGAGCAATCCCACAAAATCTCAACAAGGGCCTGTACAAGCAAACCAGTTTCTGCAATCAGAAGGCGTAACACAGGCAAATGCAGTCTGTAGCACCTGCTACAGAGATTCCTGGGTTAAGGCCCTGCGTTTACGCAGGAACGCTTTCACTTTGAAGCATAGTTTTTCAATGGAGTTCAAGTCTGGACTGTATGGCGGCAGATAAAGCAGCTTTGCTCCGGCCGGATGAATCATTTGTGCGACTTGTGGAGCATGGTGTGCCGACAGGTTATCCATGACAACGATGTCGCCCTGACGCAAGACGGGAACCAGTATTTGCCTGACGTATTGCAAAAACTTTTCTTTCGCTGTACCGTCCGGATAATCCGCCTGCGCAAAACGCTGTTTGTGCAAATGGCTGCGGGCACCGTTGTGGCTTTGGGGTTGTTCAGCGGAGAATGGCCGACGATACGCTTCCCACCTAACGTACGGCCATACCGTCTGACCATTCCAAGATTCCAAGATTGACCCCGTTTTCATCCCGAAAGACTAACTGGTCAACCGGTAGTATCTTTTCGAATCCTTTCCACCGTATGCGTTTTACCTTTACATCGGGGACACTCCTGTTCAGAAGCATGGATGCTCTTCTTTTTCACCCGGTAGGCTTTGCAAAAGAGAGCTAACTGATTTTGATTAGTCAGTTAGCTCTCTTTTTTATTTTTGTTGCCGATGGAGCGCTTCACAGAAATTACCCTTTACAAATTACTTTCCAAAATTCAACATTTAAAATTGCGTCGAGTTAGAAACATGCTATAATAGAGACAAATCAGAAAGTCGGTGAATTCATGCACACATTTATTATTGGAGATAAGCACATAGCTGTCTTTCCATGTGTAGTACCAAACGCCCCTATAATCTACCTGAATACTTACTCCAACGAGGGGCAGAAGGTATTTAAGGAGGCGCAGGCGGTTGGCTGTCCGCCGTTCACAT
>ERZ779866.2144-NODE-2144-length-18361-cov-5.703431_pt1 | contig 18361 bp, 29 predicted proteins | sample MGYA00511248_ERZ779866 | MGnify/ENA primary metagenome ERZ779866 (study PRJEB29588, sample SAMEA2155758) | human gut metagenome | biome: human gut; feature: human-associated habitat; material: faeces | place: Denmark | collected 2008/2010 ... | reverse complement strand
AAACGCTCCGTTATCTTTAAATATTTTATTTATTATATAGTCTAAATCTTGATTTTTTTTCGAAGAACGAATTGTAAAGATAATATTTTTTATTTTTGTACCGTCTAGAGTTCTTAGTATGTTGTAGGAATTGCTAATACTAGAAAAAGAAATTATGGGTTCATTTAATATCTCTTTTATTAAATTACCCAGTAATAAGTCATCAGTTAAGATAACTGTTTCTGTTTCTTCATATATATTACTTTTACTAATCCAATTTTTCGTGGCTGTACCATTTATTTTTCCATTACTAGAAAACCACATATCTGTTTTTTTATTATATGGCTCATCAAGGTGTATAGAAAGTCCTTGTATTTTATTTTTTTCATCTAAACAAGGTATAAAAAATCCTCTATTTCCTGAAAATGTCCAAACAAAATCTTCATCTTGATAGAATCCTGGTATACCACATAAATCATATTTTATTTTTAAACTATTTGCTATTAACCTTCTTTTAATTTTCTTATTTGGAATAGAGCGGTACATTTGAGCATCCATTGAACTATTTAAAAATCCTATTCTCTGCAAATATCGTTTATGCTGCATTTCTAGTGGAAGCATATTCAAAAAATCTCTATATACTTTATCTCTAATATTAATATCTGCAATTTCATTAATAGGACTAATAGTTATATTTGACTTTTCAATAGAAAAACATTCTCTATCAAGTAATTCTCTATATGCTTTTTTATTATCAATATTTTTAACTTTAGCATATAATCCTATACTAAATCCACCTGCTCCACATCTGCTACAACAGTATTTATTATTCTGTGGATTTAAACTTAATGTAGCAACTTTAGATAACTTATTATATCCGACAAAACGGACATATTGCTTTTATTTCTGGTCCTCTAGTATCAGTTATTTCTAAAGATAACTGGTAAGCTACATTTAAAATATTTATATGATTTTGTACTTGTATAAAATCTAATTTATTCATTTTTAATCCTTTCTTTCTATATATTTATTTCACATATGTTTTTTGTAGCATATACATTTAACAAATATTTTTGTCTCCTTTGATAATTTGCACGAGCTGAACAGATATTGCATAATGTTTTATTATTTTGGACTTTTCTTCTTCCACACGAAGTACAAATGCCTTGCTTCTTTAAATTCTCATATCTATTTTTTGATCTAACACGTGTTTTTTCTCTTATTTCTTCTTTATGTTTTCTACTATATATTGATGCTCTTTCTCTTGCTTTAATCATACAATTAAGACATAATGTATGATTTTTTTCAGCATCTTCTTGACCACAGCTAACGCAAATGTGATGCTTTTTATAAAATTCATAATTATTTTTACTACACATAAATTTTCCTCCTTTAAATTATAAAAGTAAAAGACATACTTTTGAATGTATGTCCTTTAAATCAAATTTATTTTTTTCTATGTAAATATTTATTATAAAAGTCATTTACAGCATTTTGTAAATCCGAATAATACATTCCATAAGCCCATTCTATTTCTGTTGTAAGTTTAAGTTTATATGCAATAACATACTTTTCTGTAACCTTACTTAATCTTTGAATTAGTGAATATTCTCCAGAGTGAGCTAATACCATAAAACGACCTATTGCTTTGCTTTTATGAGTATATATTTTATTTTCCATAAGGCTCCTCCTAACTAGCAATTCTAATATTACCATTATTATAAAAACTTTCTAGCTTTTCTATAAAACTATTGGCACATTTTTGTATTTTATCTTCAAGTTCTAATAATACCTTAACATCTCCATTAGTCCAAGAAGTAATATATTCAAAACTACACATTGAAGTATCTAAATTAAAATAATCAGCCACAATAAATGCAACTGATTCAACAAAACTCTCTGATAAATCTCTATTTTCTTTATAATCAAAATCGTCATATAATGCGTGAGTTAATTCATGAAGTAATACAGACGCTTTATCATCAATAGATAAATTATTTTTTAGGACTATTTGTTGTTTCTTTTTACTCCAATAACCAAGTGCTGTTCCATCAATGTTTTCTTCTAAAATAGGAAATTGAGAGAAAACCTTTAAAAATTCTAAAAATTCTATTTTATTATTACTGTTTAACCTAGTACTTTGTATAGGTAAAGGTTTTCCATAAGTTTGCGAAACATCATAAACATAAGTATATCTGTAAGTAAGATATTCTATTTTTTCCTTTTGATTGTTTTTTTCATCCTCTAGCAAACTATCTTGTCCTGTCATTGTCGTCTTTATGTAAGCTCTTTTTATAGGATATATAATTTGTATTCCTTTAGCACCTTTTTTTAAGTTTCTTCCCATTGATTTCCACTTTGCAAAACCTGCTACTTGTGTAGCTTCTGGCATTTGTGAAAAAATAAGCAATATATTATTAAAACTGTAATTATGAAAATTTTTAGAAAACTTTAAAAATTTCTCATATTCTCCTTTTTCGACAATATTTTTAACACCTTCTACAATTTTATTAAAAAGTTCCTTTGTTTTAGTTTCTTTATTATTTGTTTTTGACATAATTTATGCAGCTCCTTTCAATACTTTTTGTTCCCATTGATGTAAAAATTTTAATTGATTTTCAGTTGGATTATCATTATTTTTTATTCTACTTTGCACGACTCTACTATTATTTACTTCAATAGTAACTAATGACTTTTTAGGTTTGTTTATATCTCTCATAAAATAAATATCACAAGTTCCTGTTGCATATTTTTCAGCATAAGTTTGTACACAATTATTTTGTTGTTTACTTTCATCTTTTAATGATTCAATTGAAAGTGCTGGAAATATAATAAATGTTTTGTTTTTATATTTGTTTGAGGATAATTCTTTGCCTCTTTTAATAATTGCATTTTTTATAATCTGATCACATTGTAGTTTATATTGTTTAGATAGTTTATCATGTTCTTCCTGTAAATTTTTTGGAAAAGCATATTCATTATTTTTTAAGTCAAATCCTAAAAGCTTTGCAAATCTTAAATAGTCTTTATAAATGTAAGTTTTTATTTTTCTACGATGCATTTTTGAATATTTAATAAAACGATTTAAACTAATATATTTTGCAATCTCCTCTAAATCATATGTGTTATCACCATAATTTACAAATTTTTCTAAGTATCTTACTTTATTAATATCCTTTTCTTTTAATAATTGTAGTATTTTTAATTGTCTATATGTTATATTATACTTTTTCATAAACTGATAATAATCTTTTGGAACTCCAAAAATTGTTTTAAAAGTTCCGCTACAACTAAAATTATTTGCTTTTAAAGCTAAATTATATAATTTCATTTTTGTCAAACGTTCAATTCTATTTATAGAGTAGTCATCTTTGCTTTTTATTAACTCTAGTAAATCAATATATGTAGAGTGCTTTGCCAATTCCCATATGCATGAATATTTAAACTCTGTATTTTTGAGAATCTTTTTTATATTATTTGGAAATACTATTGAATAATCAATAAGTGAGTAATTTCTAGTATAGGCTCTCCATTTTTTATCATTTAAATAATCACCATTATCATGATGTATGTAAATATGACACTGACATCTGGAAACTCTATCGTTTACATATAAATCCCTATAATAATTATCTGTAGGTATTTCTCTTGCAAATTCAACAACAGAAGAATAATGTTCGTGCATTGCATCTATCACAGTTCTTAACTCAAAATATCTTATTACAAAACTACCATTTACTTTGTCTAAAATTGATAAATAATCTTTAAATACTTGATATCTTAAATTAGATCTCCTAATTAAATATGTATTATGACAATTAGGACATCTTACTTCTTGATTTATTTTCTTTTTGCTAATAAAGTAACTTTTGCAATTAGTACAAAAACATTTATTTTTAGCTGATTTTATTATTAAATTATGATATATAGCTTGTTTATTTACAAATTTATTCCAACCTTTAGGAAGTGACATTGTATCATCTAGTATTTTCAAAATTTCTCTATGAGTTTTTTTGATATATCCCATTATGTTACCTCCTTAAATATAGAAATTTGATTTTCTTTTTTGTCATCCTGTTTTGTTTCTTCTTGCTTTTCTGTTTTCTTAATTACTTGACTTGCTGACGGAGTTATTATTTTTTCTTCTTTTATACCCAATTCTTTATTAGTATATTTAAAATAATTTTCTGCCCATTTATATACGATATTGTCGTTTACCATAGCAACATTACCTTTTCGTAAATAACTTGCTTTATCGCAAATATACTTATACATATCTTGTATGTTTTTTTCTTTACTACTGAATTTAGTTTGTAACTCTGGTAAGTCTTTTATATGATTGAAGATGGTATAAACATTAAAGTCGTTCATTTCCATTACTTCTTGTTCTAGTCTTTCTATATCGTTCATATTTCTTCATTCCTTTCAATTTGTAATTTGAGTAAATCTTTTAAAAAGTGGATTATTTACTTTTTCCTGTTCCATATATGTTTTATAACTATTTATTCCGTATCGTTGTTGCTTTTGTAATCTTTCTTCTTGAACTTGTTTTAAAAGATCTGGCAATTCGTCAAATGTATAAAAGAAAGAGATAAGATTTCTAAAATAAGTAATCTTATCTCCCTCATAACCTTTTACAACATTAAATCTATAATGATATTTTTTCTTTCCTGCGTGGTCTGCAATACGGATACCACAACAAACACCGTAATCCAATTTTAGATAAATGGAATTAGTAGATACAGCATTATATTTATGTATGATAAAACCTAGATTTAATAACTCTTTGATTAAAAATTCAGCTATATCTTTTTCGGTCATTATGCAACCTCTCTTACTTCAGCAAAATTTATGTATCTATCTTTATCAATTTTTCTAGTTATTGTTTTCATATATGGTTTTATTTTTTCAATTTCTGTTTCTGGAACATCTATTTTTGTTATCATTGCAATTTTCAAACCGTATTTTGTAGGTACTTCAGCTAAATTTCCAATAGATAATTCTTGGTCAGTATAATAGGAATATTCTTTTCCTTGAAATACTCGAGGACAAAAGTTGTCCTCATATTTCACCATTACAATATTTGTTTTCATTTTAAATTAACTCCTTTCACAATAAAATTAAAATGGTAAATCGTCAGCACTATCAATGAGACCGTCTATATTACCCGTTGCGACAGTTTCTTGTGTATTGCTATTATTGTTTTGCCATAATATACTTTCATCTGCCTTTTTCTTACTATCTGCAAAATATAATTCTTCTGATATAACTTCCATAATATATTTTTTAGTACCACTTTTATCTTCATAAATACGGTTTTGCAATCTACCAACAACACATATTTGAGTACCTTGAGAAAGATATTTTTCACTAAAATCCGCAAGTTTTGAATAAGATACTATATTAATAAAGTCTGTTTCCCTTTCTTCTCCTTGTTTTGCAAATTTTCTATTTACAGCAAGTGTAAATAATGCAATTTTTGTATTTGTATTTTGTGAATATCTAATTTCTGGTGTTTTGGTAAGTCTACCTAATAATATTATTTTGTTCATAATTTTTTATATTCCTTTCCTATTAATTTTCTTTTACAACAATGAACTTTATAATTTCATCTGTAATTCTATAAAGTCTCTCTAATTCTGAAATATTTCGGGATTCTGACTTAAATTTGATTATAAAATAATAGCCATTTTTGTATCTATTAACCTCATAAGCAAGTTTTCTTTCTCCTAAATCTTTTGTTTCAATAATTTCTCCATTTTCGGATATATATTTTGTAATTTTCTCAAAAATTGCCTCTTTTTTTTCTTTACTAATATCATTTTTTAAAATCATAACTGTTTCATATGTATTCATAATAAATTTCATTCCTTTCAATTTAAATTAAGCTACATCTTTAAATAATAGCTTTTTATTGATTTCTTTGCTTTTTTCTTTAATATTTCTTTGAGACACATAATATTCTTCTAAAAACTCATCTTTGTACCTTTCTATTTTCTTTTTGTGTTTTGATAGTTTAAACATATTAGTATATCTTCTTAGCTCTCGTCTTTTCATAGATACTCTTTTACTGTTCTTTAGCGAAACTACAATAAAAGTACCAAAGATTATATAGTTTTGATAAATTCTATTAAACTCATCATTTGGTGCATCTTGATTTGCATAAATTATTGTATTTTCAGATACTCTAATTTTTAGTAAGTTTTCTCCAATAAAAGCTTTGATAAATTTTAAACTTGCTGGAATTTTTAGTTTTTGAACTTCTTTTCCTGGCATAACTAATAAACATTTTATTTTCATAAGTTTTCCTCCATTAATAAATTTTAAGACTATGCAGCAACCGGCATAGTCTCATTTGTTTCGTAATCTGATATAGCTAATTCTTTTCCCTTTTCAACTCTAGCAATAAGAATTTGTGTGTCATTTGAATAATCTTCAATAAAATTGTAATCTGCACAACTCTCACTATCATCTATAAAAAGTGGAAAATTTGTATTTGCAACTTTATTTAACATATTGCATAATTCTAGTGAAGTTGCAATAGTTTCAGAACGTGAAAGCGTTTTTAATTCGTTACCATTGTATAAAATAGTAAAATTCTCCTTAATAACACCATCATCTTTTGAAACTTTATAATATTTAATACTAACATTTTTTAGATGTTTAGTTGCAAATTTCATTTTCTCTTCAATATAATTGATATATAACTTTTGTGCTACTTCTTTTGATTTCTTTATATTGTCTAGCAATTTGTTATATTCAACAATTTGGTTATTAAAAATAGAAATATCATTTTTCGCACCATCAGCAGTTTGTTTTCTGCCTAGAATAGTATTATTATATCTTTCAACTTCTAATTGTTCTTGTTCTAGTAGTTTTACTTGTTCTTGTAGTTCTTTAATATGTTTTTCTTTTACTTCATCTGTTTTTTCCTCTAGTGAGTGAAGTTTGCATCTCTCTATTACGCGTTTACTCTTTAAATCCATAAACTCTGTATCTAATTTTTGTTTTGTTTCAAAAGCCTTTTCTAGTTCCAATCTCATCTTGTTAATTGTTATTTGTTTTCCTTCAGTATTTAATATTTGTCTACAAGTAGGACAATATGAAATAGGCTCTGACTTTAATTGCAAATATTTTATTTTACCATTTTTCATATTAGTTGTTAATTCTTGTATCTCTTTTTCTTTATTTATTATCTTAGTATTAAGGTCGTCTACAATACTTTTTTGATTATTCATAGCTGCATTATTCTCCGCATTAATACTAGATAATTCCATCCTTGCAAAAGTTAATTCTTCAGCTTTTTCAAATGTTTTTTCTTCTTCGATAACAGTAGAATTAATAATGTTTTGTGCATATTCAATTTTTCCTTGTAAGTTTGTTATTTTTGTCTCTGCTATTCGTTTGTTTTCATTTAATTCGGAAATTAATTCAGTAATATTTTGGGGGCAACCTTCTAAAAAAGCTTTTTCTGTATCATCTAATTTATTGTATACAGTATCAATGCTTATTTCTGGTAAATACTTATTTAATAATTCTTTTTGCTCTGCTTCTTTTTTAGAAATAAAGTAATTAGGGTTTAATATAGATAAAAATAGCTTTTTGTCTTTATAATAACTTTGAAGGTCTTTTTGATTAACCTTTTTTCCATCTAGTATAATAAAATTTTTTGAATTATCATATTTGTTTTTATATCTTACTAAAATATGAGCAATATTAGAATTATCAGTAAAATGCAATTCTACTAAACAGTTATCAGATTTCTTATTACCAAGCCATTCTTTCTCATCTCCAGTTAAATTAGTTCCGAGAAATGCCCATATAATTGCGTATAGAATATTAGTTTTACCTTTAGTATTACCACCTGTAATTGAAGTTATGTCATATAAATTTGTTTCAAAGGTTTCTTTGTTTTTTCTAAAACCTATTGTTTTAATAAAATTAATTTTCATTGCTACCTCTCTCCTTTAAATATTCTTCATCTAACCAATCCTCTGTGCCATCTTCAAACCTTACATTATAATCTAAAAAGAAAGGGTCTCTATTAATGACAATAGCGACTTCATCTTTATATTCTTTTCCATTACACTTACCAATACCATTTACAATGACCTTTTCATTTGTATTAAATTTGTTATTCATTGTAGTTCCAACTTTTAGAATATTGTTTTAATATATCAGTATTAATTAGGCAAGTATCAATGGTTTGAGGGTTATTGGTATGTAAAGTATCTGCTACAAAGGAATTGCAAGGTTTACTATATAGCACCTCACTAATAACATTTAGCTTTTTTAAAAAATTCGTCATATGAGAATTTTCGGAATAATTTTTTATAGCAGTAATGTGTTCACTATATGCACTATAATCATCATAGATGGTGCAAGTGGCAATAGGTCCATCTTCTAAATTTTCAATGGAAATGGCCATTGCTTCATTATCTGCTACATAACTTCCTACTCTAAAATAACAATTTCCATAATCTTTATATGTAAAAGTTTTCATATTTTTAAATCTCCTTTCAATTTTGGTGTTTCAGCATTGTATTTTTTTACATTATTGTTTATAATAAGGATATAACTTAATTTATTCAAATACTAAATATTAAAATGTGTAGTAGCAATTCCCTTTTATTATGCTGCTACATTTTTTTTGCATTTGTGAACAAACTTAATATTATTTGTAATAGTTAGTTTTCCTGTTGTTTTTAAATCTAATATAACTGTAGTTCCTGTATCACATTCTGATAGTTCTTCTACGAACTTAGGTGCAATAACAACATCTAATGTTACATCGTCTTTATCAACAAAAGTTGCAAATAAGTATTTTTGAGGGTTGCCATCTTTTAATAATTCTTTCTCATAACTTTCTACGAGCACATAGTAGTTTTTAAATGGGTCTTCTTTAGTATCTGCTAAACTAGTTTTTTCATTATTATTTGACTTTGAAACTTTACTATTTTTCGTTATATTTACTTCATTTTCTACTGTTTCAGTTATTACATTATCATTTTTAGTAGAATTAGTTTCACTTTTTGTTGGAATTGCGGGAATGTTTTCCACAATTTTTGAATTATCTGTGGAAACTTGCTCTTGCTTTTGGGTAGAATTGTTTGAATCAAATTCAGATTTTCTAACAATATTGAGAATAAAATTTTGAAAAGTTTTCCCATTTCTAGTGGTTTGTTTTTCTTTGTTTAGAACTAAATAATAATCATCTGCTATCTTATTTCCCAAATATTTTTGTAAAGCAATGTAATCTTCTAATCTACGAATAGAAGTATAACTACTAATTCTCATTTTCCAAACTCTTTCTAAACTAACTTCTGGTAATAAAAAGGTTAATGTGGCTTCATAAGAACAAGATGGCTTTTTACCTTCTTCTGATAATTTATAAGGACATTCATTAGAACATTCTATTTTATTCCATTTTCCATCTGTTTTCTGTTTTGCTTCTTTTTGATTAGAATTTCTGTAACATAAAAGACTGTTTTTACCATATCGTGCATAACGAGTATAAAGTGGATCTTCGTTAATAAATCTAATATGTATCATTTGACTTTTTTTGTATTTTTCATTAAATCGGTTTTCCAAAAAAGATAAAGTGTTATCATACGCTTTTGCAATAAAATAACCATAATCAACAACACTTTGCTTATTTCCACTAACTTTCTTTTCTCCGTGCTTGACTATACCTGCTGCAACCAAATTAAAATTTCTTGTTTGTTCCATTTTTTATCTTCCTTTCATAAGAATTTAAGCTACTAATAATTCATGTAAATAATAACCATTCACTTTTACATTAGATAAATCAATAGAATAAATAGGGTAGAAATAATTATTTACAATACACATACCTAATTTTTCTTTCAAAATACCTAAATTTTTTAACTGTGGTATAAGAGTTGGTCTAAAACGATTATTTACTACAATTTCATTTTCTGCTAATTTCACGTTATTTTGGTCCAATGTAATATCTGCAAAATGAGCAATTTGATTTACAACTGGGTCTACACCATATAAGCTTAATTGTAAATTTCCATTCTTATAGTTAGAACATTCTATAAAGCAGTTCTCAAATAATGTTTCAAATAAATTGAAACTAAAACCATTTTTCATAATAAAAATTCTCCTTCCAAATTTAATTGCAATTTGTGTAAAAAGATTTTTTTAAATCCTCCTTTCCTTTTTATTAGGGCAAAAAAAGAGAAAGTATATGCTAATTAGGGGGCAATTAGCTCTTATACTTTCTACTATTTTTAAACATAAAAAATAATCTATATATTTTTTATGTTACAACCCAAAATTATGCTACATATAAAATGTAGATGTACTGCTACTAACTTATATTTTAGTAGTTATGCTTCAGAAAAAAATCTGAAGATAGTTATAGTAAAAACTATAACATAATCTTAATACACACGTACAGTATAATAAATATAATATTGATTTTCAATAATGAGTACGAAAAAATTTGAGTTGCTGAAATATCAACAGTTTGGACGATTATTTTTATCCTAAAATATTTTTTAAAAATTTTTTTCTTTTGAACGTTCCCTTTTTTTTAATAATTTTATACAATTATTCGTAAAGGAGGGATTGAAATGAGTTCTAAAAGAGATATTATTGATTTACTATTTGAAAAAAAGGAAGAAGAAAATGCCTTTGAAACACAAAATAAAGAATTAACAATATCAAGAAAGAAGATTTATAGGACATCTGAAGCTTTAGAGGAATTTATTAAAAATATGGTACCTGATAGTATTAAGTCAGAACTTAGAGAATTGATTTCTAGTAGAAATGAAGCACTATATGACTCGTTTTATGTCGAAAATAAACTATTTTACAAAACTGGTATAATAGATGGTCTTTTCTTAAAAAAATTAAATCCTTATGAAAATTAATAAAATATATTTGCTCTATATGTAATATATGGGGCAAAAAATAAAGTTGAAAAAAATGTAACATAAATACACTTATGATACATTTTAAAAGAAAAAATGTTAAAAAGTGAATAAAAAATGTAACATAAATGAGCAAAAGTCTATCAAAAAAATGTAACATAAATGAAAGGGTGTGGAGAAGATGATAGAAGAATTTATAGAATTTATGAAAAAAGATAATATTTCAGAAAATACATATATGAGTTATGCAAGTGATGTCAAAATATATATGAAATATTATGAAGATTCTTACGGCGATAAAATGGAAATACTTATTCACTCCGATATAATAATGTATGTAAATTATCTAAAAAGAAATCAAATATCTGCTCGTACGATAAATAGGAAAGTAGCAGCACTAAAAAAATACAATTTGTTTCTAATAAATAAGGGCATACAAAAGGATATTGTTATAGTAGACAAAGACTATATAAAAATACAGAAATCTTTTATAAGTAAAAAAGTTCCAACTATACAGGAAATGAATAAAATACAACATTCTGCAAATAAAGATGAAAAAAATTCGGAAAGAGATTGTTGCTTTCTTGCTATTTTAACTTATGGCGGACTAAGAGAAAGTGAAATGGTAACAATAAGGTTAGTAGATATAAAACTAGATGAAAGATTTATAAATATTATAGGTAAGGGGAATAAATTTAGACAGATTATTATAAATGATATTATGTATGATGCAATAAAAAAATATTTAGAGGTAAGGCAAAAAATAAATACGGATAATCCATATCTATTTGTAGGTCAAAAGAACATGAAGAACAAAGAGCCTTTAAATCGTAATTTTTGCAATAGATTATTAGATAAATATAAAAACTTATGCAAATCTGTAAAAATACATCCTCATTTAATAAGAGCTTTCTTTTGTACTAATGCGTTGCATAATGCTGGATACAGCATAGAACAAGTGGCAAACCAAGCAGGACATAGTAGTTTAAACACAACAAAAGAATATTTAGGAAGCAATGATACAAATACATTACTGGATTTAGCAAATAATTTATAATTGTATTGACAAAAGCTTTATTTTTATATATTCTTTAGGTGTCGATTAAATTTTATTATAGGAAATAGTAAATAGAAAAGTCCTACTTTAAGTGGGGCTTTTTATAGCGATTAGTAATATGTTTGTAGGTACGATACTTCTTGTAGAATTATAAGTATATTTTTCTCCTGTAAGATAAACATTGTACCCATAGTTGCTTAACTTTTGCGTTATTAACTTAATTGCAACATTGCTATCATCTTCAGAAAGATTATATTTAACTCTTAATTCGTAAAATGTGAATTTAATAAAGTCTTTACTTTGATTTATTTTATATTCAATAAGTTCATTTAAAAACTCTAATGTCATTTATGCTAAACCTCTTTTCGATTTATGTGAATATATAGTTATATTCTTTTTTGGATTTATATATTACCATTTTTATTATAATATCATAAAAAGAAAAATTACTCTATACTTTCATATAAAGTAATATTGCAACCTTTTATAGAACATGTAATTTATCTTTTAGTATATATTCCCATTATTAAACCATTTTCTTCTTTTATTTCTTTAAATTCTAGGTTGATTTTTTTATTATTTTCTTCAAACAGTCTAACTCCATTTCCTAAAATTACTGGAACAGTTGTAATTTGGTATTCATCAATTAAATTTGATTTTACACATTGATTTACCAAATTTGCTCCTCCACATATCCATATATCTTTTCCTTTTTCTTGTTTTAATTTATTTATTAGTTTTTCTATATTCATATTAACATACTTTATATTTTCAGTATCTTTAATTTTTTCATTAGTTAAAACATAACTTTGTAAATTTTCATATACCCACTTGTCTGGTGATAGTTCATTTTTTATTTGTTTATATGTGTTTGCTCCTAAAATAACTGTGTCTATACTTTCTATAAACTTTTCATAGCCATAATCACTAGCATATTCCTTATTATTGCCGATAATCCATTCTACACTGCCTTTATTATCTGCAATAAAGCCATCTAAACTTTGTGAAATATATAAAATTACTTTTCTTTCCATATTAATTTTGACTCCTTTATAATTTGTAAGTTGTCGCTTACTAAGAATTCATTCTATCTCTTAATAATAAAACTTTTTCTTTATCTTCTTTATATTCAAATCTGGGTTTTACAAAATTTCTTGAACCTCTTTTTTCAAATGAATATCTAGGAATTAATTGAATATGAAGATGATTCATAGGTCCATCACACATAGTACATAAATATACACTTTCTGCTTTATAAACTTCTTTCAAAATATTCATCATTTTTTTAGCTAATAAAAATATTTCACTACACGTTATATCATCAGCTTCCATTATATCTTTATAATGTTTCTTTGTACTTATAACAGTATGTCCCTCTGCTCTAGGATTTCCTACCAGAAAACATTCAAATTTATCATCTTCAAAAATTATTTTATTAGTATTATCTCCGTATAAAATATGATTATTTTGTTTATCGAAACAAGTAGGACATATTCCAGAATCAACAATATCTGCTACTGTAATTTCTTTATTTTTAATTAGATTAATAATTTCTTCATTCTTTAATTGTTTCAAATTATTCATTTTACTTATCTCCAATCATAACAAAAAATTACTATTTTTATTTATTGATTATTTTTTGCAAATACCTTATAATTTTAATTTCCATATTTTGCTCTATATTCTTCTTCAAATCCAAACAAACCTTGTCCTATATTTATTGGAAAATATTTGTTATTCATCAAGAAACCATGTATTTCATCATTTTGGTCTTTAAATCTTATAGAATATCCCCCAAAACTAGAACTCCATTCTATGTCTACATACTCTAACTGTATTTTTGGAAAGTTTTTCTTTAAATAATTTGTTGCAGATATTCGTGCTATTTGTTTTGGAATTATTCCACTAATCCATAAGGATACAATAACAATTAAAACTACTAATATTGTTATTATAATTATTCTTTTTTTATTCATGCCCTTACCTCCAACTAACTATTAATTTGAATAAATAATAACATAACAGCAGATAATTTACAATAAATCATCTGCTGTATATACTAACTATTTTTTATTGTTTTGCGAATATGTAATACGCAACTATTTATAAAATCTTTTGTAGTCATTTTTTCACCATAATATTCATCTAATATATAAAAAATCGAATTGTCATTTGCCTGATTAAATGTTCTTTCTATTGTTTTGTCAATAGTAGAACGGACAGATTTAGCATTCGAATGATTTTCTCTTTGTGCAACAGTGTTCATGAGAATTTCGATCTTTTGTAGCAAGTTTTGTCTAGTATATGCTACAATAATTGCAACTTTTAGTAATCTTCTTCCCTTACTGAAAGGTATTCGTAATTTACTTAATAAATCATCTACAATAGAGTTTATTAGTTCCAAAGTAATATCATTTTTAGAAAACTCCCTTATCACACTAATTAGTTTGTCATAATTAAAAGGTTTAGGAAATACCCATTTTACTTTTTCAACATTTGTTAAACTAGCCCTATAATTCATTTCTCCTGAAATAACAATTATATTCTTTTTAGGTTTATCTTCTTTTTCCGTTAAATCTTTGATAATCTCTAGTCCATTTTTTTCTGGCATCTTTAAGTCTAATAACACTAGGTCTGGTTGTGTATCGAAATATTTCTTTTCAATATCTCTCCAGTTATTTGCAATTCCTACTACTTTGAAATCTTTTTCTTTTGTTAATATACCAAACAATGACTCACAAAAAGGAACATTGTCATCGGCAATTAACAGATTAATCAATATTATACCTCCATTTAATAGAATTCTTACCTTTCAAATTGACAACAGTTTATCATAAATACACTGAAAATTCAATAGTTTGTAAAATTTAATCATATACTACAACAAATTACAAAATATTACAATTAATTACAATATTTTACTATTTCCGCAATTTTACTGAGAATTATAGTAAAATTGTAATGGCCCTTTGTATCAAGGCGAAAAGGAGGTATACAAAAGACTCTAATAAAACAGTAGATAAAGTTTTAATACACTTTTCAATTTGATATAAGGTGGTGAAAATATGTAGAATAGAAAAATAATGTAGTAAAATAAGTAGATAAAAAATTATCTCCTTTAGAACTTTGGTCCAAAGGCTAATTTTCTAAAAAGGAGATAAATAAATGGAACAATTAAATGAAAAGGAAGAAAAGTTTGATAGTTTTTTAAATAAAACTATTATATTTTCATCAAAGTATTATTTTAAAAAACAAATGAAAATGCAAGAAAGAGAAAAAACAATAATAGATAATGAGGATTACTCACTATTTTTACAAAAATTTATAACAGAAAAAGACATTTTTTCAAGTATTGATAGAATTGACACTTATTTAAAATTAAAGAAAGCTTTAGAATCACTGTCTGCAATCGAGCAGGCAGTTATTTTTTTGCTATTTCAAGAAGAATTGACTCAGAAAGATGCAGCAAAGATATTAAAATTATATTCAAAAACAATAAGTAAAATAAAAATTAGGGCCGTTAATAAACTAAAAAAATATATAAGAGGAGCTGATGAAAATGAGTAGTAAAGGATTATATGAATTAGGAAAATTAGCAAAGCAAGGTGATGAATTGGCAATGCTAGAAATTATCGAAAGAAAAAGAAAAATGATAAAAAGGTACAGTTTTGGTGATGAGGATAGATATCAATTTATTATTTTAAAACTAATAGAGGGAATAAAAAATTATAAATTTTAAAGTTTTTTCAAAATAGGGGAGAAATTTTGAGAGTTAAGCAATGTATATATAGTGAAGGGCAAATTTAAGGACACACTATATTATAAAAGCAGATGAGAAAAAGTTAAAAATTGTTCTTGTCTGCTTTTACCAATTTTAAAGGGAAAGGAGAAGAAAGATGGCTTTAAGGTTTGCATTGTTAATTATATTTTTTATAGGTTTAATTTTCTGTATAGACTATATATTACCGAAGCTAATAAATAGATATAGAAAATATAAAGAATTAAAAGAAAAGGAAAAAAGACAAAAAGCATTTAAAAAGAAAATGAAAGAATTAGAAATAAAATAGTATTTCTAATAGATTCGTCATATCAAAAAAGTGTTGACAAAAAATTAACCAAGTAAGGTGTAAATATGAAAAGTAAAAAAGATTTAATATTAGAACAATTTTTTGAAAAACATTTAAAGGTAATTGAAATTTCACAAAAGCAAAATGTAAGCTCTGCTTATGTTAGTAAAATAGTAAAACAAGATTTAAGATATTGTAAAGAAAAAGAAACAAGAAAAGACACTTCAAAAGTAAATAGAAAAATTGCTCAAAATAGTTTTATGAAAAATAAACGTGAACAAAAGAGAATAGATGACCAATATTCTAGTATGCAAGCACAACATAATCAAGACGTTACAGAGTTATCAACAAGAGGACATCTAAATAACCAAGCATATAGGAAATGGAATAGTAGTGCTTATAATTACAACCCTTCAAAATGCAGATATGAATTTATTGAAGAATTAGGTCGTGCAGCAGACGTACCTAAATATGTAAAGGAGTGAGTTTATGGAAGAAAAATTATTAAAATTAATTAAACTTGCAGATGAATTAAATGAAAAACAAGATAAAGTATATGCAGAAATTGAATATACAGCTAATGATAGTAAAAAATTAGTAATTTCAATAAGAACTAAAAAAGATTTTAAATATTTAGAAAAATGTGAAGTTCACTTAAATAATTACTCTATGATTAAATGGGACAATGTAATAAGTCTATTTGAAACATTTATTGGAGGTGCAGTAAATGAATAAAAAAGAAGCTGTTGCATATGCACAAATTACATTAGAGATGATGTTACATTCAATATATAAAGGAGAGTTAAATTTACAGAATTTTGGTATGGAAATGAGACAAGCTTTTAAAACGTACCCTAGAAGTATTGTGTTGAACATTGCTGAAGCAAAAGTAGAAGCAGAGAAAAAAGCTAATGCTATAAAAAATGGAAGTGATGTAAATGAATGAAAATGTTAATAAAAATTATTACGGAAATCTTTTCAAGGATTTCCCAGATGTAGTTAAAGTAAAAGAATTAAAACAAATGTTGCCTAGAATGGGGAAAAATAAAATATACAATTTGCTAAAAAATAAAACAATATATTCAAAAAAAATTGGTAGAGATTACTATATACCTAAAGTAAGTATCATTAAGTATTTAATGGAAAAATAAAAAAATTTTTGAGCATTGTTAGGTAAGAAGGAATATGTTATAATTGCTAAATAGTAATTAGATAAATTCTGCTTGCTTTTTTGGAAAGGAGAAAAATGTTAAGTGAAGCGAGTAAACAAAAATTATTGAAAAGGATTAAAAATGCTATAAAAGATAATCACATTTGGAAGGACATAACATATTGTGTTCACGATAAAGATGGCGTTTATCAATGCATAATAAGATATTATATTAATGATAAATGGAAACACTTTTGGGCTACAACAGGAATTAATGCAGAAAGAGGAAATCAAAGAAATGCTAATAAAGTTGCAAAAGAAATTGTGAGTTTATTCCAAGATGAGATAGATAAGAATAATGAGGGAAAAGAAAATGTAGCTCTTAATATTACAGAATTTCGTAATATGGTACAGTTAAATACAACTAATTTTGATTCAAATGTACAAACAAAAGCTGATTGGGATTTCTACGAGTATATGAAATACTGGTTATACAATGTGATTAAACATACAGTTCAAAAGAATACATTTGTAGGATATAAAAGAAATGTTGAAAGATACTTAAAAGAATATTTTTCAATGGAAGAGCATAAGAAAAAAGTAAAAGAAATAACTGTTGATGATTTAGACGATTTTTTTAATTTTTTAAGAAGAGAAAAAAAATTAAAGGATGTATCTATTGACCATTATAAAGATAATATAAGTAGTGCATTTAAATCATTACTAAGAAAAAAATTAATAAGATATAATCCGATAGAATTAACAGACCCTCTTAAAGAAGAAACGGTAGAAGTTTCTGTTTATAATAGAACAGAAATATTAAATTTATTTGATGTTTTAGAAGATGATCCAATTTATTTACCTTCTAAATTTGCTAGCTATTATGGATTAAGGAGAAGCGAAATACTTGGTATTAGAATTGAAATTTTAGATTTGGAAAAGAATTATTTTACAATAAATCATGTGGCATTACAAGATGATAGTAAAGATGCAGAAGAAAGAGTTTACTTTCTCGACAAAACTAAATCTAAAAAAGGGACAAGAACTTTACCAATATTTCCAGAAATAAAAAAAGACATTTTAAATAAAATAGAAAGAATTGAAAAATGCAAAGAATTCTATGGGAACACTTATAATCATAAATATGACGGATATTTATTCGTACATGATAATGGGGACTTTATATTACCTAATTATTTTACAAAAA
>ERZ779866.2138-NODE-2138-length-18409-cov-7.766699_pt1 | contig 18409 bp, 16 predicted proteins | sample MGYA00511248_ERZ779866 | MGnify/ENA primary metagenome ERZ779866 (study PRJEB29588, sample SAMEA2155758) | human gut metagenome | biome: human gut; feature: human-associated habitat; material: faeces | place: Denmark | collected 2008/2010 ... | reverse complement strand
CGCCGGCCTGCAGAGCATACCGGACACCCTGACCGAGGCCGCCGAGATAGACGGCGCGACGCCCTGGCAGACCTTCTGGAAGGTCAAGTTCCCGATGCTGATGCCGAGCCTCACGATCTGCCTCTTCCTCACCATCACGAACAGCTTCAAGCTCTTCGACCAGAACATGGCCCTGACGGGCGGCGAGCCGAACCACGCCTCGGAGCTTTTGGCGTATAACATCTACTACACCTTCTACGGCCGCTCCGGACCTCAGTGGCGCGGCATAGGCCAGGCGAAGGCCGTCATCTTCTGCCTCATCGTCGTGGCCATCTCACTCATCCAGCTCCGCTCCACCCGCAGGAAGGAGGTACAGCAGTGAGCAAGTCCAAGGCCCGCTCCAACCTCATATGGAGCATTGTGATGACCATAGTCTGCGTCATCTACATGTACCCCATCTTCATGGTGCTCATGAACTCCCTGAAGGTGGAGAGCGCCATCTCCACCAGCACCGCCTTTGAGCTGCCCAACGCGGAGACCTTCGCGGGGCTTGCCAACTATGAAAACGCCGTCAACACCCAGGGCTTTTTCATAAGCCTGCTGTGGACGGTTCTCATCACCGTCACCTCGGTGCTGGCCATTCTCATCTTCTGCTCCATGTTCGCCTGGTATATCACCCGGGTGGTGAACAAGATCACCAAGGCCCTGTATCTGCTGTGCGCCTTCTCCATGGTGGTGCCCTTCCAGATGGTGATGTTCACCCTGTCCTCCACCGCCCATGACCTGCACCTGAACACCCCCTGGACGCTGTGGATCATCTACCTGGGCTTCGGCGCGGGCCTGGCGGTGTTCATGTTCTGCGGCTTCATGCGCAGCGTGCCCATCGACATGGAGGAGGCCTCCATGATCGACGGCTGCAGCCCCATTCAGACCTATTTCTACATTGTGTTCCCCCTGCTGCGCCCCACCATGATCTCGGTGGCGGTGCTGGAGGCCATGTGGATCTGGAACGACTACCTGTTGCCCACCCTGATTCTGGACGTGGACAAGTACAAGACCATCTCCATGCTCATCCAGTTCTTCCGGGGCAGCTATGGCCGGGTGGAGATGGGCCCCATGATGGCGTGCATCATGCTGGCCATCATCCCCATCATCATTGTCTACCTGGTGGGCCAGAAGCATATCATCAAGGGCGTTGTGGCCGGCGCGGTGAAGGGGTGACCCGGCCCCAGGAGGTGGTTCCATGACGATCAGGGATATTGCCCGGCTCTCCGGTTGCAGCGTGGCCACGGTGTCCCGGGTGCTCAATCGGTATCCGGACGTGAGTGAGGCCACCCGGCGGCGGGTGATGTCCGTGGTGGAGGCCTATCAGTTTCAGCCCAACAGCAACGCCCGCCACCTGAAGCAGCAAGTGGGCCGGCGGATCTCGGTGATCGTCAAGGGTACGCGCAACATGCTCTTTGCCGAGATGGTGGAGAAGGCGCAGCTGCGGCTGCAGGACCGGGGGATGGACGCGGCGGTGTACTATATTGACGAGGACGCCAACGAGGTGGCCTTCGCCCTGCAGGTATGCCGGGAGTACAAACCGCCTGCCGTCCTGTTCCTGGGAGGGGATCTGGAGTATTTCCAGCGGGACTTCGCCCCCATCGGCGTACCCTGCGTGCTGCTGACCAACTGCGCCCAGTCCCTGGGCTACGGCAACCTGTCCAGCGTTTCCACCGATGACACGGCGGCGGCGGAGCGGGCCATGGACCACCTGCTGCTCCACCGCCACCGGAAGATCGGCGTGCTGGGTGGAAACTGGTCCGGCTCCCAGATCAGCTACCGACGGCTCATGGGCTGCCGGAACAGCTTTGAGCGGTACGGCCTGCCTTTTGACGGGGAGCGGCAGTGCGAGCCCTGCCGGTATTCCTTTGCCGACGCCTATGCCGCCACGGGGCGTCTGCTGGACCGCAACCCGGGTCTCACCGCCATCTTCGCGCTGTCCGACGTGATGGCCATCGGCGCCATCCGGGCCCTGCGGGACCGGGGGTACCGGGTGCCGGAGGACATCTCGGTCATGGGCTTTGACGGGATCCCGGTGGGGGAGTTCTCCGTGCCCAGGCTGGCCACCATCTGCCAGGATACCCGGCTGATGGCGGAGCGGGGGGCGGATGTGCTGCTGGACAGGCTGGAACGGAGGCTCCCTCCGGTCCATGAGACTGCCCCCTTCCAACTGCTGTCGGGGGAGAGCGTGGCGGTCAAGCGGGACGTGGACTGATGGAAGCGTCCGACTGATTTGAGAGAGGTGAGGTGTGATGCGGCAAGCGGGTATCTTGATGCCTGTGTTTTCCCTGCCCTCCCCCTATGGCATTGGGACCATGGGGAGAGCGGCCCGGGAGTTCATCCTGTTTTTGGAGGCGGCGGGCCAGCGCTACTGGCAGACCCTGCCCCTGGGGCCCACCAGCTACGGGGATTCCCCCTACCAGTCCTTCTCCTCCCGCGCTGGCAACCCCTATTTCATCGACCTGGATTTGCTGGCGGAGGAGGGGCTCTTGGAGGGGTCCGAGTACCGGGACCTGGACTGGGGGCCGGACCCGGAGCGGGTGGACTACGGACTGCTGTACCAGACCCGCTATCCGGTGCTGCGCCGGGCCTGCACCCGGCTGCTGGCCGGGGACCGGACGGACTTTGACCACTTCTGCCAGGAGCACCGGGACTGGCTGGAGGACTATGCCCTGTTCATGGCCATCAAGGACAGCCAGGGCGGGGTGTCCTGGAGTCAGTGGCCGGAGGGGCTGCGCCTGCGCTGTCCAAAGACCCTGGAGAAGGCCAGGCGGGAGCTGGCGGAGGACGTGGCGTTCTGGAAGGCGGTGCAGTTCCTGTTCTTCCGCCAGTGGATGCAGGTGCGGAACTTTGCCCATGCCCACCACGTGGAGATCATCGGCGACCTGCCCATCTATGTGTCCTATGACTCCGCTGATGTGTGGGCCAACCCCGGGCAGTTCCAGATGGATGGGGACCTGCTGCCCACGGCGGTGGCCGGCTGCCCCCCCGACGGCTTTTCCGAGGACGGCCAGCTGTGGGGCAACCCCCTGTTCCGGTGGGACCGGATGAAGGAGGAGGGCTACCGCTGGTGGGTGGACCGGGTGGCCTTCCAGTTCCAGCTGTATGACGTGCTGCGTATTGACCATTTCCGCGGCTTTGACGAGTACTACGCCATCCCGTATGGGGAGGATACTGCCCGCAACGGCACGTGGCTGCCCGGCCCGGGCCTGGACTTCTTCCGGGCCGTAGCCAAGCGGCTGGGCCGGCCCCGGATCATCGCGGAGGATCTGGGGTTCCTCACCGAATCCGTGTACCAGCTTCTGAAGGACACGGGCTTTCCCGGCATGAAGGTGCTCCAGTTCGCCTTCGATCCCAGGGACACCGGATCGGGCTATCTGCCCCACTGCTACACCCCCCACTGCGTGGCCTATACCGGCACCCACGACAACGACACCATCCAGGGGTGGATGGCCACGGCGCCGGTCGCCTCGGTGAGGCGGGCCAAAAGATACCTCCGGCTGACCAAGCGGGAGGGCTACCACTGGGGTATGATGCGGGGCATCTGGGCCAGTGTGGCCGACCTGGCGGTGGTGCAGGCCCAGGACCTGCTGGGGCTGGGCAATGAGGCCAGGATCAACGTACCCTCTACGGTGGGGACCAACTGGCTGTGGCGGGCCCTGCCCGGCAGCTTTCCCCAGTCGCTGGCCCGGAAGCTGCGGGGGGAGATGGAGCTGTATGGTCGGCTGGAGGAACGGGAGAGGGCAGATCAGAAATAGAGCGCGGCGCCGCCCCCCAGAAATGGGGGACGGCGCAAAATTTTACACAGATTTTACAGCGCCGTCACCAAGGTATGGTGGTGCTTTTTTCGGCGCACCCTTACTATATCATAGGAACGATAGGCCCTGTGCTGCGGAGGGGCGGTGATCAGTACCTTCTGCCAGGGCGTAAAGGAGACGGAAACATGTACGCAGTGATTGATATCGGCTCCAACACCATTCGCCTGGTGCTCTACCGGGTTGTGGATGGGGAGCCCCGGCAGATGCTCAACAGCAAGCAGGCGGCGGGGCTTGCCGGATATGTAGATAAGGAGCAGCGCCTGACTCAGAAGGGGATCCAGAAGGCCATCGAGGTGCTCCGGAAGTTCCAGCTGATCCTGGAGAGTGTGACGCCCCGGGAGATCTTCGTGTTTGCCACCGCCTCCCTGCGCAACGTGGTCAATACCCAGGAGGTGGTCCAGGCCATCCGGAAGGCCTGCGGCCTGGAGGTACGGGTGCTGACGGGAAAGGAGGAGGCGCTGCTGGACTACTCCGGCGCTCTCCAGGCCCTGCATGTACAGGACGGCCTGATGGTGGACATCGGCGGCGGCAGCACCGAGCTGGTGCGGTTCCGGGAGGGGAAGGCCCAGTGCGCCTGTTCCCTGCCCATGGGTTCGCTGAACATGTACACCCGGTTTGTCCGAGACGTGGTGCCCACGCCTGATGAACTCAAGGAGATTACCCGCCACGCCTGCGGCCTGCTGCGGGACGCGGATTTCCCCATGGAGGAGTCCGCCTTTCTGTACGGCGTGGGCGGTACCTGCCGGGCCAGCTGCGCGCTGAGCGACGAGCTCTACGATGAGCAGTCGGGCTATGCCGGGTATCCCTGCAAACGGCTGAAGAAGATGCGCAAACTGCTCAAGGACGACCGCAAACGTTTGGTATCCGCCATCATCAAGGCCGCCCCCGACCGGCTGCATACCATTCTGCCCGGCATGGCCATCCTGGAGGCGGTGGCCACCCGGTACGGGTGCGCCTCCTTTGCCGCCAGCCCCTATGGGGTGCGGGAGGGCTATCTGCTGCACATGCTGGAAGGAGAGGCGGAGCATGAGTAATCACCAGGGAAAACTGAGCTTCACCCAGAACCGGGAGCTGTCCTGGCTGCGGTTCAACGAGCGGGTGCTGGAAGAGGCCACCGACGAATCGGTGCCTTTGCTGGAGCGGCTGAAGTTCGTGTCCATCTTCACCAGCAACCTGGACGAGTTCTTCATGATCCGGGTGGGCAGCCTCCACGACCTGGACTCCATGGACCATGAGGCGGTGGACAAGAAGTCGGGCATGACCTACCGGCAGCAGCTGGATGCCATCTACGACGCCGTGCGTCCTCTCATCGCCCGCAAGGACACTGTGTGCGCCGGGCTGCAGCGGCAGCTGGCGGAATACGGCGTGTGCGAGCTGTCCATGGAGGGGCTGGAAAAGCCGGAGCAGAAGTATGTCAGGCAATACTTTGCCCAGGAGATCGACCCCATCCTGTCTCCCCAGATCGTGGACAGCCGTCACCCCTTTCCCCATTTCGTCAACAAGGTGCTCCACGTGGGCGCTCTGCTGCGGGACAAGCGGGGGGAGGTATTTGGCGTGATCCCATTGCCTGCGTCCTTGCCCCAGGTGTTGTTCCTGCCCGGGGCGGACGTGCGCTATGTGAAGGTGCCGGACATCCTGCTCTCACAGATCGAAAAAATCTTCAGCAACTATGAGGTGGTGGAAAAGACGGTGTTCTGCGTCACCCGGAACGCAGACATCACACCCAATGACGAGGCCTTCGAGGTGGACGAGGACTTCCGGGCCCAGATGAAGAAGCTGCTGCGCTCCCGCACCAAGCTGGCCCCGGTGCGCTTAGAGCTGGGCAGCCAGGTGAGCGGCCGGTTCCGGGACTACTTCTGCCAGCACCTGGGGCTGACCCGGGAGCAGGTTTACACCACATCTTCCCCCATGGACATGGGTTATGTGTTCTCCCTGGCGGACAAACTACCACCCGCCCTGCACTCCACCCTGACCTATCCCTCTTTCGTTCCTCAGCCAGCGGCTGATCTGGTGCCGGGAGAGAGCGTGCTGCGGCAGGTACTGCACCGAGATGTACTGCTGTCCTACCCGTATGAGAGCATGGAGCCCTTTTTGCGCCTGATTAAGGAGGCGGCCAGCGATCCGGAGGTCATCTCCATCAAAATTACCATCTACCGGCTGGCCCGGAGGGCAAAACTGGTAGAGTACCTGTGCGCTGCGGCGGAGAACGGCAAGGACGTCACGGTGATGATCGAGCTGCGGGCCCGCTTCGACGAGCAGAACAATATTGACTGGTCCCAGCGGCTGGAGGAAGCGGGGTGCCGGATCCTCTATGGATTTGAAGGGTACAAGGTACATTCCAAGGTGTGCCTCATCACCCGGAAGGACCGCAGCGGGGTGTCCTACATCACCCAGGTGGGGACCGGGAACTACAATGAGAAGACCGCCGCCCAGTATACCGACCTGTCCTATATCACCGCCGATCCCGGTATCGGGGCGGACGCCACCGAGTTCTTCAAAAACCTGGCCATTGGCAACCTGGAAGGGGAGTATCAGCATCTAATGGTGGCGCCCCACAGCCTGAAAAGCCGCCTGTCAGATCTTATTGACCGGGAGATCGCCAAGGGACCCCGGGGCTACATCTTCCTGAAGCTCAACTCGGTCACCGATCTGGACTTGATCCTGAAGCTGCGCCAGGCATCCCAGGCCGGCGTGCGGGTGGAGATGATCGTCCGGGGAATCTGTTGCCTGTTGCCGGGGGTGGAGGGGGAGACCGACCACATCCAGGTCACCAGCATCGTGGGCCGCTACCTGGAGCACGCCCGGATCTACCTGTTCGGCCGGGATCAGGAGGAACTGCTGTATATCTCCTCGGCGGACTTTATGACCCGGAACATGGAGCGGCGGGTGGAGGTAGCCTGCCCCATCCGCAGCAGGGCTGCGCGGGAGGAGATCCACCGGATCATCGAGGTGCAGCGCATGGACAACACCAAGGCCCGCTGTATGGGAGCGGACGGACTGTACCGGCCGGTATCTGACCGCACGGAGGTCGTCAACTGCCATGACGTGTTGATGCGGGACGCAGTGGAAGCGGCGGCGAAAATAAAACCGCCCCAATCCAAAAAGCGGAAGGGGACCCTGCTGAGCCGTCTGCTGGGACGGCGTCATCGGGAGCAGTGAACGCTTCACAGCCGGAAAGTCAATGCCCGGAGAACCACATGCGGTTCTCCGGGCATTGATTTTGCATACAGGCCACAGTGCGGTGCAGGTCTTCCCCGGGAAGGATTCACTTGCCGGTGTTCACGCAGAACCGCTGCAGCATGGCGGACAGCTCTGCACGGGATGCCTGCTGGGTGGGAGCCAAACTGGAGCCACGGCCCTGGATCAGGCCAATGGAGACTGCCCAGTTCATAGCGTCCCGGGCCCAGCCGGACACTTCGCTGCTGTCCGGGAAGGTGGACAGGTGATCCTGGCTGACAGCGGGGGTGCCAGCGTAGCGGTAGAGCATGGTGACCACCTGCTCCCGGGTGGCGGTGCCGCTGGGATCGCGGCCATCGGAGATGCTGTTGTCCATGGCCCAAGCCAACCCCTTTTCATACCAGGGGCTACCGCCGCTGGTATCCTCGCCGTCCAGACGGGCCAGGACAGTCATCAGCATGGCCCGGGTGGTAGATGCACCAGGGGCAAACTGCCCGTCGCCTACGCCCTGCATCAGACCACGGTCCCAGATGTAACAGACGGCTTCATAGTACCAGTTGTCCTGGTTCACATCATGGAAGGGAAGCTCCTCCAGAGCCTGGGTGAAGCGCACTGTAACAGTGACCGTGTAAGCGGGCATGGTGAAGGTGTAGGTGCCATTCTGGTGATCGGTGACGGTCAGGGTACTTCCGTCCTGACTGGCAACCACCACGGAGGACACCTCAAAGCCCGCTTCGGGGGTGACGGTGATGGTCACGCTCTGCCCCTGGACAGCGCTGGGGAGGTCAACGGACACCTGGCCGTGTTCAGTGGGGGCCACGGTGATGGGATAGGTGGCCGGATTGGCGGTCCACTGGGCCTGGAAGGTATAGGTCTTGTCCGAGCCCACCGTCAGAGTGACAGTGCCGTCGGCGGCGGAGACATTGTCACCGTAGTTCCAGCCCGCAAAGGTGTGGCCAGACTTGGAGGGATTGGCGGGCTCCTCAAAGGTGATCGCGCCATCGGCCTGGGTGAATACAGCAGTGTACCACAGTTGGCCGTCCACCAGATAGGTCACCCGGTACTGGTCGGCGCCGGAGGGATCGGAGGCGGTCACCTGGCCGTCGATGGCCCCCTGGTTGACGATCTCGCCCTCGCTGGTGAGCTGGTCGTTGGTGGTGAGGGTGACGCCCTGCTCCACGGTGAGGGTGACACCGGCGGGGACGGTGGCGGCACTGTCCACCACGGCGCTGCGCACCACCCGCAGGGAGTGGCCGCTCGCCAGACCGGCCAAAGCGGCGTCCAGGTCCTCATAGACGGTCTGAGTGGTCTCGTTGTAGCCCTCGCCCAGCTGGGATACGTCGTCGGTGTAGTAAGTATAGCCCTTCAGGGTGGTGCCCTCGCCTTTCACAGGCTTCAGGTTGGACTGGCTGACGTCGATGGTGACCGCGCCTTCACCCTCCGGCTTCTCGGTCCAGAGTTTGACGGCCTCGCTCATGGCGTTCTCCGTGCCGGTGAGGGTGAACTGGCCGTTGTTATCCACATTCACCGCGCCCCACACATTGCCGGAGGTGGTCAGGCCAGAGGCGGTCACCTGGCTATTGTTGACCACGATGCCGGCGGTACCGCAGTTGCGGATGGCCACGTTCTCCAGGGTGAGGGTCACCCCGTTGCCCTGATCCGCAGCCCATACGTTGATGCCGTGCTTGGTGTTGGAGTTGCCCTCGATGGACAGGTCCCGAATGGTCACCTCCGCACCGTTCTCCACAGAGATAATGTGAGTCTGGGGGTTGCTGGAACCGTCCAGCTCAAAGTCCACGGCGGTGATGGTGTGGCTGCCGCCGTCCAGGACAATGTCGTTGGCAATGACAAGGGCGGCGCCGTTCTTGCCCTTGCCCGCACCGGACACGTTCTCATCCCGGAGCAGCTGAATGGTCTCGCCGTCCTGGGCCGCGCCAATGGCCTCAGCCAGGGTGGGGTACCGGACGGAGGTGGTCTGGTTCACCGCCGCGTCGCCCATTTGCTCAACGCTGTCCGCAAGGGCTGTGAGCGCCACGGCGGGCAGCGCCGTCATTGCCATGCAAGCGCTCAGGATGGCCGCGAGTAGTCTTCTCTTCACTGGTAACAATCACTCCTTATAGAATTGAAAAGGGTTTCTCAGGAAGAACCGCTGCAGGATTCATGGCCCTTCCGAGGTTCAGATTGTAGCATCGACGCCAGGGGAAATCAAGAGCAAAACAAGACATTTTTGATGTAAATATTGCCTCAAAACGATAGATAAACCAAAATTGAGAACTTTGTAAGGATGAAATGGGTGGAAGAAACAACCAGCGGATGGCGCGGAATAAGTTGCTTTTAACTGCGGATAATATTGGTGTGAAAGGAATCTCCCATGCGGGGCGGCCAATCGCCCTGGGAGTGAGACAGGAAACTGATGGAAAGAAAAATAGGAAGGGTTTGAAACGATGAAAGCAACGGGAATTGTCAGGAGGATTGACGACCTGGGTCGGGTGGTCATCCCAAAGGAGATCCGGCGCACCATGCGTATTCGGGAGGGAGATCCGCTGGAGATCTATACCGACCGGGAGGGGGGCGTCATTTTCAAAAAATATTCTCAGCTGGGTGATGTGACCGACTTTGCGGTGCAGCTGTGCGACACGCTCAGCCGGGTAGCTGGCTCACCGGTGGTGATCACCGACCGGGACAACTGCATCGCCGCCGGTGGGGTTCCCCGTAGGGAGGTCGTGGACAAGCGCGTATCGGCCCGGGTGGAACAGATCATGGAGGGACGGCAGAGCTTTCGTGCCTCCGGACAGCCGGTATATCTGTGCGACGGAAGCGAGAAGTACCGGGTATTGGTCGCGGTGCCCATCCTGTCTGAGGGAGATGTGCTGGGCTGTGTGTTGTTCATCAGTGAGGGGGAAGGTCCTCAGCTCGGGGAAATAGAGGTCAAGCTGGCCCAGACCGCAGCAGGTTTTTTAGGTAAGCATATGGAAAGCTAATGGAAGGGCCTGTTGCGAGATAGGATTGCAAAAAGCAGGTCAAGGAAAAAGTTGCTAAGGGCCGCTGAAACAGCGGCTTCTTAGCAACTTTTTGTACGTCAATTTTTTGCCTGAGCCGGAAAACCACAGCTTGCAACAGGCCCTTGTGGATGATGGGATTACTTTTCGGGAAGATAGTCTTCGGGATTGACGGCCTGGCCGTCCTGGTACATGGCAAAATGCAGGTGAGAGGCCCGGCCGCTCTCTGCCACAGCGGTATCCCCGACAGCGCCTATGACAGTGCCAGTGTAAACCTGGGAACCCACCTGAACTGCGGGAGTTTCGGTGAGGTTGGCGTAGAGGCTGGTCAAACCGCTGCCATGGTCAATGACCACGGTAGTTCCCATAAGAGGATCGTCGTAGATGGCGCTCACGATACCTTCGGCAGTGGCCAACACCCTAGTGTCGAACTCGGCGGCAATGTCCAGGGCACTGTGGGTGCGCCAGTCCCCCATGGTCTCGTCATAGGCCAGGGCATCCACGGAAAAGGGGACGATGACCGCCCCGCTCACTGGCCATGTAAACACCAGGTGAACAGATGTGGGCTCAGAGGACGCGGCAGGCTCCGGCGTGGCGGAGGGGGCTGGTGTGGCGCTGGGCTCGGATGTTGGTTCCGCGCTGGGTTCTGGCGTGGCGGAGGCCTGGGGGCGGCTGGTGATGCCGGGGGTGGGGGTGACCACGATATGGGCAGAGCCGCCCACGGGTTGGTCCTCCTCCAGGTCGGCTAGTCCTCCTTGAACGCTGCGCACCAGGAAATACCCTGACAGGCCGATGGCGGCGACGCAAGCTAACACGACAAGATAGAATCCTTTCCCTGTTACAAAATCAGCGATTTTTTCGAAAATACTTGGTTTTCGGTTCATAAAAACACCTCCGCCCCTATTGTGGACAGGGGGGAGGAAGATTATACCTCACAAAAAAACGGTTCCCGCCGAATTTTCTTCAGCGGGAACCTGGGGTTTCGGACAGAAAACAGAGGTTCTGGCTTATTTCTTGGTGGAGACTGCACTGGGATCTTCGGTGTCAAAGACGGTCTTGGCGGTGGCGGCCAGCCCGGCCAGCCCCTGCAGCTCGCTGGGGATGATGATCTTGGTGGCCTTGCCGTCGGCCACCTTCTGCATGGTCTCCAGGGCCCGGATGGTCAAAACCCCCTTGCCCGGGTCGGCCTCGTTGATGAGGCGGATGGCGTCTGCAGTGGCCTGCTGTACCTTGGTGATGGCCTCCGCCTCCGCCTCGGCGGCCATGATCCGGGCGGCCTTGTTGGCCTCGGCTTCCATGATCTTGGCCTGCTTGGCGGCGTCGGCCCGAAGGATGGCGGACTGCTTCTCGCCCTCGGCCACCAGGATCTGGGACTGCTTCTGGCCTTCGGCCTGGAGGATGGCCTCCCGGCGCTCCCGCTCGGCCCGCATCTGCTTCTCCATGGAGTCCTGGATGTCCTTGGGGGGCATGATGTTCTTCAGCTCCACCCGGTTGACCTTGATGCCCCAGGGGTCGGTGGCCTCGTCCAGGATGGCCCGCATCTGGCTGTTGATGTGGTCCCGGCTGGTGAGGGACTGGTCCAGCTCCAGGTCGCCGATGATGTTGCGCAGGGTGGTGGCGGTGAGGTTCTCAATGGCGCTCATGGGCTGCTCCACCCCGTAGGTGTACAGCTTGGGGTCGGTGATCTGGAAGTAGATGACGGTGTCGATCTGCATGGTGACGTTATCCTTGGTGATGACGGGCTGGGGGGCGAAATCCACCACCTGTTCCTTCAGGGAGACGGTCTTGGCGATGCGCTCGATGAAGGGGATCTTGATGTGCAGGCCCACGCCCCACACCGTGCGAAACGCGCCTAACCGCTCCACAACAGACGCTTTGGACTGCTGAACGACCTTGACGTTGGCTGCCAGGATGATAAGCAGAAGGACGATAATGACCACAACGACAATGATACCGATGAAACTGCTGAGATCTGTGCCTATGGCGAGTGCTAACATGGAAAGGCCTCCTTTTCTCTCATTTCAAATTTGGGGTTCACTTCAGCACGGGGAAACCGGGGGATCAGACTTCCGCCCGGTCCCGCACGGGCTCCACGAATACCTTGACGCCCTCGATCCGCAGCACCTTTACCAGAGCGCCGGTGGGGATGGCCTCGCCGTTCTGGCTGCGGGCGGACCAGGTGATGCCGCCGATGGTGACGGCGCCCCGGCCCTGAATGTTATCGATATCCTCGGTGACCTGGGCTTCCTCCCCAAGGATGCGGTCCACATTGGTGGGCTGTACCTTGCCGTTGAGGTATCTCTTGGCCAGGGGACGGACGGCCAGCAGGCACAGGATGCTGACGATGATGAACAGGGTGATCTGAAGCCACAGCGGACCGTTCAGCAGGGCGCAGACCAGGGCGGCCAGGGCGCCGGCGGCGAACCAGATGGAGGTCAGCCCCACCGACACCGCCTCGCCCACGGCAAAGAGGATCAGCAGCCCCAGCCAGACAAGCATGGGTACCATTTCGTTGGACGCTCCTTTCATAAGACTGGCGCTGAGCAGAATGACCAGCGCGAGGACCACCACAGCGGGGACTGCCCAGAGCAGCAGCCGATTGCGGGGGGACAGGTTGGAGAAGAAGTTGCCCAGGGATTCCTTCAGGGGGGGATTGGTCATGGGCTGATTGTTGGACTGCTCTGGTTTGGTTTCAGCTGAAGGACGGTGGGGAACCTCGTCCTGAAACAGCTCATCCATGGACACGCCGTAGTGGTTGCAGATGTAGATGATCTTCTCGATTTCCGGGTAGCCCCGGGAGGATTCCCATTTGGACACCGCCTGGCGGGACACCTTTAATTGCTGCGCGAAGGCTTCCTGGGTCATGCCGGCCCCACGGCGGACGGTCTGCAGACGGTCTCCAAAAGACATGTGGTTTTCCTCCTATCTGGTTCTATCGTAACCCAACAGTGGGGGATCTGTCTACCAACTTCAATTTGCGCGGTGTAAAATTTTGTGCGCAACTTCAGGTTTCCCTGAAAAAGAACAATTATAGTATAGCATAGAGCAGCGCGGAAAGCTACCATCCAGAAAAAACAAATTGAGGGAAAAAGATTGCACAAAATACCCTTTTCCGATATACTGAAAGGGACAGATTCCCCCAGCGCGGCCTGCCCTGCTGGGGGAAAGAATTTTTAAAAACTGGAGATTGAGGCATGGAGCAGTCATTGCGGTTTGTTATTCCCGCCCTGCTGGGGACGGAAGGTCTGGTATCCCGGGAGGTGGAGAAGCTGGGGCTCCGGGAGGTGCGGGCGGAAAACGGCCGGGTACTGTGCGCCGGCGGGGCCGGGGATATCCCCCGGCTCAACCTGAATCTGCGCCTGGGCGCCCGGGTGCTGATCTGCCTGGGGAGCTTTCCCGCCCGGAGCTTTGAGGAGCTGTTTGAGGGCACCCGGGCCCTGCCCTGGGAGGCGTTCATCCCGAAGAATGGACGCTTTCCGGTGAAGGGCTACTGCCTGCGATCCCAGCTTCACTCGGTGCCCTCCTGCCAGGCCATTGTGAAAAAGGCCGCGGCCAAACGGCTGGGCGGGAAATATGGGCTGGATATCCTGCCGGAGACGGGGGCATTGTATCAGATCCAGTTTTCCCTGATGGGGGACCAGGCCACCCTGATGTTGGACACGACTGGGGACAACCTGCACAAACGGGGGTATCGCGCCCAGGGGGTGGAGGCCCCCCTCCGGGAGACCCTGGCGGCGGCCATGGTGACCCTGGCCCACTACAAGGGGCGGGACCCCTTCTGCGACCCTTTCTGCGGCTCTGGTACTATCCCCATCGAGGCCGCCCTCATTGCCAAGAACCGGGCGCCGGGGCTCAGCCGCTCCTTCTCCGCCCAGAAGTGGAGCTGGCTGCCGGGAAAGCTGTGGATGGACGCGGCTGATGAGGCCATGGACCAGGAGTACCACGGCAAGTACGAGATCTGGGGGGGCGATATCGACCCTGCGGCGGTGGATCTGGCCCGGCACAACGCCCACCTGGCTGAGGTGGACGACGTGGTGAGGTTCGAGGTGGCGGACGCCGCTCGCTTCCACTGGGGCGGCCTGCGGGGCAGGGTGGTGACCAACCCGCCCTATGGGGAGCGGCTGATGGAGCGCCGGTCGGCGGAAGAGCTGTACCGTGCCTTCGGTAAGGCGTGGAACAAGCTTCCCGACGGATGGCAGCTCTACCTGCTCAGCGACCACGACCAGTTTGAGCGGGCCTTCGGCCGCCGGGCGGACAAGAAGCGGAAACTTTACAATGGTATGCTCCGGTGCGACCTGTTTATGTACGGAGTGAAGTGAGGAGAGGACGGTATGAAGAAGTGCCGAATTACGGTGATGCGTATGGCCCGGTATGAGGACCTGATGGAGCGGTACGAGAACCCCATGGACCACCCCTGCGACCTGCGGGAGGGCCAGGTGTTCGTGGCCAACGGCTGGCAGCGGCCGGAGGGGCTGTGCCTGAGCGCCTGGGAGACCATGTCCCCCTTCGTGCTGGCCCTGTCCCACGGGGCGGAGGACTTTTACCAGGGCTGGATGCGGAACAAGAAATCGGCCATGCTCTCCTGCAACGACGGCTTTCGTCCGGTGAGCTTTCTCCTTGAGGCGCTGGAGGAGGAAGCGGACTGAGAGCATGGGAGAGTTCAGACGAAGGGGAGAGCGGAATGAAGCATCTGTTTATCATCAACCCCGCGGCGGGCAAGCGAGAGAATACCCGCAGGCTGGAGGCGGACATCCGAGGTTTGGAGTGGGACTGGGAGATCGCCTACACCGCCAAGAGCGGGGACGCCTGCCGATACGCCCGGGCGGCGGCGGAGGCCGGAACGCCAGTGCGCATCTACGCCTGCGGCGGGGACGGCACCCTCAACGAGGTGGTCAACGGGGCGGCGGGCTATGACAACGCGGCGGTGACCAACGTGCCCATCGGGACGGGCAACGACTTTCTGAAGATTTTCGGGCCGGACAACAAGACGCTGTTCTCCGACCTGCGCGCCCTGGGGGAGGGGGTTCAGGCCCCCTTTGATCTGATGGACTGCAACGGCAAGCTGGGCATCGGGGTGGTGTGCGCCGGGGTGGACGCCCGCATTGCCGCCGACGTCCACCGCTATAAAACCCTGCCCCTGGTGCGGGGCATCGGGGCGTACATCCTATCCCTGCTGGTCAACGTGATTTTCAAAGGCATCACCCGGCCCACGGCGGTGAAAATGGGGGAACTGGATTACCGAGGGGATACCGCAATCATCTGCATCTGCAACGGCCGGTACTACGGCGGCGGATTCATGCCGGTGGGGGAGGCTATGCCGGATGACGGGGTGTTGGACATGCTGGTGGTGCCCAAGGTGAGTCGACTGACCTTTTTCCGGCTGGTGAAGCAGTACGCTACCGGCCATTACCGGGAGTATCCGGAGCTGATCTGGGCCCACCACGGTCAGGAGATTACCTATGCTTCCCTGGACGGCAGCGATGTGGTCACCGTGGTGGACGGGGAGACCATGCGGGCCCCGGAGTTCACCGTGACTTTGTCCGGCAAGCGGGTGAATTTCTTCTACCCGGAGGGGGCCAGTTATCAGCCCCTAGGGAAAGAGCTGGTGGGGGCCGGCGCGGAAATGTGTTGACAGAGCGGACCTCCTGGGATATAGTAATGTTGGAAGAATAGAAACAGAAGCAAAGCGACCCGGCGGGAACCTGCCGCCGGATGGAAAGAAGGAGGCTGTTTTATGGGATACCGGATCGTGAAATGGGTCATGGCGGCCGCGGCTGTCCTCTTTTTGCTGGCTGCGCTTCTGATCCCCGGGATGGAGCGTATCCGAGGCGATGTCTTCACGTGGGTCTTCTACGGCGCCTACGTGCTGATCACCGCCATGGTGTGGGCCATCGGCGGCAAGGCCACCCGGAACGTGGGTCAGGGCATCGACAAGGACGAGGTGAACAAGGAGACCAAGATCACCCAGGAGGCGGAGCTTTCCAAGTCCCGCTGGAGCTCCGTATGAGGAGGACTAATTTTAGCACTCTGGACCCGTGGTTGTGAATAAAAAATGAATTTTTCAAAATCAACCCCTGTTTTTTGAAAATAGGGGTTGATTTTTTTGCTCAGAAAGGGTATTATCATACTTGAGCTTAGCACTCGAAAGAATTGAGTGCTAAACCGGAAGCGCTGAACCGGCATGTGTAGCCCGGCGCGCTGATCACATCGTTTACAAAAATATTTCCATACAAGGAGGAACCCATTATGACTCTCAAACCCCTGTCCGACCGCGTGATCCTGAAGGCTATGGAGGCCGAGGAGACCACCAAGGGCGGCATCATTCTCACCTCCAGCGCCAAGGAGAAGCCTGAGATGGCCGAAGTGGTGGCTGTTGGTCCCGGCGGCATGGTGGACGGTGAAAAGGCTACCCTGCGCATTCCCGCCCTCAGCTGGAATGTAATCCGTTTCGTACCCGTGGAAAAATAATCGCAGTGAAAGGAAGGTCCAGCATCATGAAGCTCTACCGCCGCACCCCCGAAGACCCTGCCCCCCTGGCCCAGGCAGATCCTTACCTCATCAAGGCAAGGGATGGCAGGTATTATCTGTATGCCACAGCCGGTCAAGTATACAGCAGCGACCACCTGCTGGAAGGCTGGCACTATGAGGGTATCCGGCTGCATATGCCCGGGCAGGCGGAATGCTGGGCCCCCTCGGTGCTGGAGCTGGACGGTACCTATTACATGTACTACTCCAGCCTGCCGCAAGGGTCCACCGACCCGCACGATCAGCAGCTTCGCCTGGCCGTTGCCGGCCATCCCGCGGGCCCCTTCACCTACGTGAAGGATCTGCTCCCCCCTTTTTCCATTGATCCCCATGTGGTGCAAACGCCCTCCGGGCTGTACATTTTCTACTGCAATAACGCCTATGAAGGCGAGCGCGCCGGCACCCGTATCTTCTGTGACAGGATGACCGCGCCCGATCAGCTGGAAGGGCATCCCCAGTGCGTGGTGGAGCCGACCCTGGACGAAGAGATTTTTATGCGCGACCGTTTCCGTCCGGGCCAGCACTGGCACACCATTGAGGGCGCGTTCTACTTCTTTCATCAGGGCTATCACTACCTGATGTACTCCGGCGCCTGCTATCAAAACCCCACCTATTTTATCGGCTACTGTACGGCGCATGCTCCGCAGGAGGCTGATCTGCGTACGCTTCCGTGGCAGAAGTTTCCCGATGCGCACACCTATCTGCCGCTCATGAAGAAGAATGCGTTTATGGAAGGCATGGGACACAACAGCGTGCTCTTTGACGGCGGCAAGTGCTACATCATTTACCACGGCCGGGATCTTTCAGATGCCCAGAACCCTGTCGACACCCGTTGCGCCCGCATAGACGAAATGCATGTGGACCAGGGGCGGCTTTCCGTAACCCCTACCCCCTGACGCTTTACCAAGAAAGGAGAAGGGCTCCATGCTCAAGCAACCACAACTGCGCTTTTTTTCCAAGGGGGAGATTGAACCCCAAGGCTGGCTGAAACGCCAGCTGCGCATTCAGGCAGACGGCCTGAGCGGCCACCTGGATAAAATCTGGCCCGACGTAAGCGACAGCCGCTGGATTGGCGGCGATAAGGACGGCTGGGAGCGCGTGCCTTACTGGCTGGATGGCTTTGTCCCCCTGGCCTATCTGCTCCGGGACGAAGACCTGATCGCCCGGGCAAAGTATTACATTGACAGCATTCTGGCCCGCCAGTGCGAGGATGGCTGGCTCTGCCCCTGCCCGCCTGAGGAGCGGCATACCTATGACCTTTGGTCCGGCATCCTTATTGCCAAAGTGCTAGCCATGTATGCGGACCTGAGCGGAGACGGGCGCGTGGAAGAGGCGCTGTATCGCTTCTTTGATAATCTTTGGGTATTTACCCGCGCCAATACGCTGCATGACTGGGCATCTCTGCGCTGGTTCGAGACGCTGATTCCCCTGTATTGGCTGTATGAGCGCCGTCCGGAGGACTGGATGCTTCGCCTGGCCCGGCGGCTTCAGCAGCAAGGGTATGATTTTGAGCGTCTCTTCCATCCCTATGAGGATCAGCAACCCCAGCGCGTGTGGACCTATTCCACCCATGTGGTGAATCTGGCCATGGCCATTAAGCAGGGGGCCTTGGTCTCCCGTATGGATGGCAGCGATCCCGAAGCCTTTGCCCGGCACATGTTGCAGGAGCTGTTCCACTACCATGGCATGGCAGTGGGGCATTTCACCGGCGACGAGTGCGTCATGGGCGACAGCCCTGTGCAGGGCGCTGAACTGTGCAGCATTGTGGAAGCCATGTATTCCTACGAGCAGTTGCTGTCCATTTCCGGTGACCCGGTCTGGGGGGACTATTTGGAGCGGCTGGGCTTTTACGCCCTGCCTGCCACC
>ERZ779866.2135-NODE-2135-length-18434-cov-8.554383_pt1 | contig 18434 bp, 16 predicted proteins | sample MGYA00511248_ERZ779866 | MGnify/ENA primary metagenome ERZ779866 (study PRJEB29588, sample SAMEA2155758) | human gut metagenome | biome: human gut; feature: human-associated habitat; material: faeces | place: Denmark | collected 2008/2010 ... | reverse complement strand
CAGTTTTTTCACATACCGCATTCCCCTGTTCCGAAACCAAAATCTTAATATACAATGAAAGATATTTCATCTTCTGTCAAACTAATATTATATTCTGTTTCAATCGTTGATAATACATACCAAGATAAAGTGAATAAATGAAGATATCTAGATTTAACCTCATCCAATAATGGATTTTCAATTTTAATTCCATTCTTTAATCTCAGCACCATTGGCGGTATATGTAATAATAATTGATTCGTTAATTCTTCTCTGTTTTTAATGCATATATTTTCTATTTCCTCTAAACTGTTGATAATTCGATCTACAACTTCCTTATAATCACTTTCATTTGTTTTAAAGCTTTTTATACGATACGACGCTAAATACTTAGCTAATACCATTTTATCTTCGCTAGTACATTTTATATTTAATTGTTCCTCAAAGTAATCTGAGATACTCTTTGCAATTGGATAATTTTTCATAAAATCTAAATCATCTAAGAAATAGTATTCATCTTCTTTAATATGAAATCCATTTTCAATTCGAGTAACAAATATGAATAAAGTGATTTTTAAAGCTTGTCTATAATAATCCGCAAAACCATTTAAATCAATAATTTCACTGTTATCAAGCATATCACTGATTACCAAATTTAGTTTTTTATCAAATATTAAATAAGCTTGTTCTTTTTCTTTTTTAAAAATTGTACTTATAAAAGCATTGATAATAGCCAGCTGAATATTTTCTTCTGTACCCGTTAAACTAATTTTTTTATCAAAATCCGTTTCGATATTCACATGATACTTCCTCAAAAATTCTTTTCTTAGAAACTCTAAATCATTAAGTATGGATGACTTGGATACATAATAATGTTCAGCTGTTTTTTGAAGTGACAAAGAATTTCCAAACAACACTAAATCAACAAACAACTGTTTTCTGCGGCTTTCTACATCTAAACCTTTATCATCAGAATCATCGTTACTAAAATTGATAACTGAACGAGCCTTTTTTTTGGCCTCATCTGTTCCAACTAATAAAATGCCACAATTCGTTTTTTTATCAACAATCAGTCCATATTCTGCTAATTCTTGCTGCAATATATTAATATCTATATAAATTGTTTTTGGTGTTACATTAAATTCTTTTGAAATTGTTTTCGCAGTTACATAATTATTCTGTTCTAACAAATAATTAAACACACTTATTTGTCGTGAATTCATAAAATCATTCCTTTAACCGATTCTACCATTACACAATGCATTTTTCAATTTTATAATTCTTTGCTCTGGATTATCATCACCAAATATATATCCACCGGATACAAAAACATTTGCACCTGAAGTGTAGCATGGAATTATTGTTTGATCATTAATATTTCCGTCTACTTCAATATCAAATAAATATTTATTACTATCCTTGATTTGTTTTAGCTCCGCTATTTTCTTTAAAGTACTTTTTATAAATTTTTCACCTAACATCCCTGGATTTACAGTCATAACCAAGACTTGATCTACCAAATTAAAAACATCAGTAAGAGTGTTAACTGGAGTACCTGGATTAATAGCTACACCGGCTTTTTTACCTAATTTCTTAATTTGATTTAAACAATTATATAATTGTTTAGTACTCTCCTGATGAATACTAATAATATCCGCATCTTTATATTCTTCTATATGTAACTCTGGATTACTAATCATTAAATGTACATCTAACACTAAATCTGTTTTCTTTTTTAAATCTGTTACTATCTTTCCACCAAAAGATTGCATTGGAACAAAATTACCATCCATAACATCTATATGCAAATAATTATCTCCTACAGTTTTTGCAATTTTCACATTTTCTTGAATATCATATATATTTGAATTTAACAACGATGGCACTATAATCATAATTTCCTCCATAAAACATGAAGAGATAGACTCAATCTATCCCTTTTTCAATATATCACTTAACAATGGCACTCAAACGATCACCTACATCACCGCTTGGATGATTTTCTAAAAACACTTTTTGTGAGAAAGATGAATTCCTTTCTATATAAATTGCAATCGCATCAAAAACTGAAATTACAGCTAATGTACTAGCGGTTGCCAACATATTATATTCATCGGGTTCCTTTTCAATTTTAATTTTCAAGAACAAATCTGCTGATTTGCCAATTTTAGAATCTCCATTCTCACCTACATACACAATAAAGGCCTCTTTACTTTTAAGATTTTCTAAAAAAGAACACAACTCATTTGTACTTCCACCTTTAGAAATCATAATGACAATGTCATCTTTTTCAATAGCTCCAATTCCACCATGAACAGCATCTGATGGATTTAAGTAAAATATTCTTTGATTAACCACTTGCATAGTATGAACAATTTTTTTTGCAGCCATTGCAGATGTTCCACATCCAGTCACAAAAATATTACCCTTATTGTTTTGGATTTTATTAATCAATGTATTAACCACATCATAATCTAATGATTCCGTTAATTTTTTTAATTCATCGCTTTCCGCTTCAATAACACTTTTAATACTATTTTCAACCATTTTTATTCTCCCATAATGACAATATTACATTTTCTTCTACGTTCCCTTGTTTGGTCAAAATCAACAAAATAGATATAACCCACTTTACCATTTAACAAATTTCCATCTTTGATAATCAACGTTTCGCTTGCCCCTAATAACGTAGATCTCAAATGTCCATCCGTATTCAACATTGTCCATTCTTTTGCTGGATAATCCGGATCTGTTTTAGCCATACCATATGCAATATGCTCTGGCCCTGGACTGTGGTATTGCCCTTCTGTTCTTTGAACAGGAACAATTTTGTCTAGTGCTTCATTCAAATCCACTTGTAAAAATTCGTCACCATAATAATTCTTGTCATGCATAAACTCTTCAAAGAAGACTGCACAAGTAGTATGAGGACTAGATACAACACAAATTCCATTTTGAACTCCACTGCTAGCTAACGCCTCCATTACATCAGATGTAACATCATGATAGGATGGTCGATTAGCCACAGTATTTAAGTCAATTTCTTTATGAAATACTACCATTCTATTTTCCAAGTCTTTCTTTTACTTGTGCAAAAACTTGTTCAGCTCCAAAACCAGTTAATAGTCCTAATCCCATAATAACTTTATCTTTAATATTTTCTGGTACTTGTGTAGTACTAATTACAATATCATACTTATCTGCAGCAATATCCTTAGCCTGTGCTCCAATCGAAGATTGTTTTACTTCGACTTCACTAGCCAATCCTTCGCTTTTTAACCAACTCTCAACTTTAGTTCTTACAACCGTTGAAGTTGCGTGCCCTGCACCACATATAATCATAATTGTTTTCATTTTATCCACCTCTATTTATTTTTATGCTTGAACCTTATTTTTTTTGTTTACATAGAATAATACAACTAATGCAATAACTGTTAGAATTAATAATCCTGGTACACTTAAAAGATTTGTGATAAATACAATTAATACATTTGGCCATAAACCTGCTGTAACGTATGAAATCATACCACTACCAATTTCAAATCCTGCAATATGATATGCAGTCGTTAGTGCTGGTGCTAAATAAGTAGCTGCATAAAGCATAGTAATTGTATAAATTGAACATCCTAATACACTTCTAAAAACATTTCCTCTAAATCCTGCAACCATTAAGGCTAATCCAAACACTAATGTTGGTAAATCTCCAAATGGTAATACCTTGTTTCCTGGTAGAATAACACCAATCAAAAGAGTAATTGGAATCATTAATAAAGCAGTTGACATAACAGATGAATTTCCAACTACTAAAGCAGCATCCATTCCGATATTAACTTCTCTACCACCCATGTATTTTGACGTAAATTCTTTTGTTGCTTCTGCAACAGGAGTTAGACCTTCCATAAATAATGAAACCATTTTGGGCATAATTTTTAGTACAGCTGCCATTTGTACCCCTAATGTCAACATTGCAGGTACTTCATATCCTGCCAATGCCCCAATGGCAAGTCCAATCACAAATCCAATCACAATTGGATCTCCAACTACTCCAAACTTTTCTTGAATAATTTCTGGATTTACTTCAATTTTATTTAACCCTGGAATTTTATCGAACAACCAATTTAATGGCACTGCTAATACCAATCCTGCATTAGCCATCATGTGAGTACATGTCATTCCAGGAAAGCCATAGAAATCAGTCATAAATGGAGTTGCTAAATCAGCTAAAATAATTTCAATCAAGAATGCTGGAATCATTGAAAGAACACCAATCAAAAAACTATCTGTAATTCCCCATACCATAATTCCAATTAATGCAGGTTGCCATAAATTCCAAACGTCAACATTGAAAGTTTTAGTCAACCCTAAATAAATCAACACAGCATTAAGTGCAAACGCAATTGGAATAATCACAATTCCCATTGTTGTTGAAAATGCAACAGGTCCTGCTGTTCCACTACCTAAATCCATAATACTTAATGACAACCCATATTTTTCAACCATCAATTTAACTGCTGGTCCTAAAGCATCTGTCATCAATCCAGTAACCATACTTAGTCCAATAAATCCGATACCAATTGTTAACCCTGCAACAATTGCTTTGCCTGGTTTCATTCTTAAAATCAAACCTAAAATAATAATAATCGCTGGAATAAATACTGAAGAGCCTAGGCTCATAAATATATTCATAAATGTTTCAATCATGTTTTTCTCCTCTATTAAATTAATCCCTTTTCTTTTAAAATACTCTCATACTCTTCTTTCGAAGAGCATTCATACATTCTCTGCATCAATTCTTCGTCTAAAAACAACCCCATTAATTTTGCTAGCGTGTCAGCCTGTTCATGCGGTTGACTCATCGCAATCATAAAAACATGAGTTACTTCTATATCTTCTGACGCGTTTCCCATATTTTTAAACTTAACTGGTGATTTTAATGATACAAATTCAATCTGTGAACGATTCACATATTTTGAATCTGTATGTGGAATTGCTATTCCATATTTATCTGTTGCCAGTCCTGTTGGAAATTCTTTTTCTCTCAACATCACATGTTCGAAAAAATTCTTTTTTACAATGCCCCGTCTGTATAATTCATCTGCTGCAATTTTAATTACTTCTTTTGAAGAAGAAGCCTCAACGTTGAACAATGCAACTCTTTCATCAAAAAACATCTATTCCCTCCTCACTCAGATAATTGCGAAAATTAATTTTTCATGGATCCAAACAATCTATCTTTTTTTTACATCTAGATATTAACACGATTTATACACGATGATAATTACACCCTAGGTTAACAATAATACTAACGTTTTATTCAGGTTAACAATAATGCGAACATTTTATTTTGGTTAACAATGATTCTGAACATCACTAAAAAAAGCCGTCACATTATGCAACGGCAAGTCTTCTATGAAACTTATATATATGAATAGCTAATAAGATTATTAATACAATCGACACTGTTCTATGAAGAATTAATATCATTGGATATTCAACCATAATCAATCATAGTATCCCTAAAACAAAGGATACTATGGTTAATACAATACTTCAAATCCAATCTCTTTCTATATAGAAAAACATGAATCAAAGCCAATACTAAGAATAATGTAGAAGCCAATTTATGAACTATGATTCCAGTATTTGGAACCATAATAGTCAAAACAAAGCTAATTGCGAGTAAATAATTCAAAACCCTTCTCATACTGTCTTTACTCCAAACGTAAAATAAACCATATGAAAAATCCAAACAATCAATAAAACAATATTGCCAACCACAATACCCTTCAATCCCATCATGATAAATCCAATGCTCATTAATAAAGTTACTGAACACATAATACGAAGCTTTGCTCGTTTCGTCATACCACTCTTAATATTATTCTCTTCATACAACTTCGTATTCTTAAACCAACCATCCAATCTTTCACTTGATTTTGCAAAACAAAAAGCTGCAAGCAACACAAAAGGAACCGTTGGAAGAATCGGTAATATGACACCAATAATTCCTAACCCTAATGTTATGCATCCAATCATGATATATAGAATCTTTTTCATTATGCCTCCAAGTTAGAAAATACTTACTCTTATTCCATAAAAGAAGCCATCTCTTTGTTAGAGGCAACTAACCGATGATTATACTACTGAATTTAATCCTTGTTGTCAACACAATCAGTTTACACATGCGCTCCTTTATCTGGTTTAATACGCTGCGAGTTTGATGAACGAATGTCTTTTATTTTTTCTATAATAGTGTATAGCATCACACTATCAACCAACAGATTTGCATAAACATTCCTTTATCGGTATAATACAGATGCAGAAAGACTACTGGATACAGTGGTTGCTCTGAAATCATTCTAATGCTAAGGCACTAGTCAATTCCTTTGCGATTGGGCGGACTAGTGTCTTTTGCATTTTTCTATAATCATTAACGTAAGTCGTAGTATTTCTACTAGTGCCATTAAACACATGGCAACGTCAATATAAAGATAAATATACATATGACAACCTCCTACAATAAACGGAATCGAGCCGAGAACGCAAGCTAAATTACTTTTAATTTCAGAGGTACCACCCTACTGTACACAGTAGCCAATTCCAATTATAAAACTTCAATGTGAAAACATTATTAAATCGCATGAATTTCTAAAAAATTTTTATAAACATTAAACAAGTCACCCGGTTATCAGGTGACTTGTTATATTAAATATTACTTTTCTGCAATTTTCTTTATTTTATCTGCGATATGCTTAGCGTCCAACTCATAGTATCCAATAAATCCTTAGGATTACCACTTCTGCCAAACACATTTTGCATACCTAACATATATTGTCTGCATACGACTCCTTCAGGTGCAAGTACTTCACTCACTGCACTTCCAACCCCTCCACCTCTTGTCAGAGATGTCTAACTGATGATAGTTTTCCGAATTTAAGACTTGTTGTCAATCTTGAACAACCCTCTTTTTAAATCACAACACCATATCAAAAGATACTAATTTACACGAAATAATGTCTTTTAAAATTCACATTTCAAAAAATTCATGACAAGTTTGACCATCGTTTCCTTTTCTTCTGGTCTAGACTCGCAATCATTAATGTAATTGCGACTAAAGCACTGTCTGAAATAATCTGTTTTCCATCGATAATCAGATGTTTATTCTTATTTAGAAATTCCAAGAATATGGATGCACCAATACGTTTGCAACCATCCACTAAAGGATGATCTTTGATTAAAAAGTAAAGTAGGTTTGCAGCTTTTTCTTCAATACTCGGATACAATTCAGTTCCAAAAACATATTGATAGATAGCCGCTAAGATTCCATTAAGCTTTCCATACTCTTTTTCAACACCAAACACATTTGAATAGTTTCCATATTTCATAGACTCAATCAATTCACGACATTCTTCGTAGGTTAACTGATAAACAGAAGCAATGTCATCCGGTTTAGGAATCGTTCCATGATCATAATCATCTAGAAGAGTTAATGCATTCGAATAGGCATCAACAACATTCAACACTTCTTTTTCTTCAATGTTTAAAGCAGAAGCAAGCATTCTAGACTGTATTTGGATAGTTTTATCTAAAGCCTCAAGTCTCTTTTCATTAACTGTAAATCCCTTTATCATATAGTCCTTCAATATAGATGTTGCCCATTTACGAAAGATAATTCCGTTTTGTGATTTTACTCTATACCCAACGGAAATAATTACATCTAAAGAATAAAATGGAACAGATTGCTTAACTCCAACAACACGCATTTTTTGCGTGTTGTTCTCTTTTTCAACTTCTCAATCTTTAAATATGTTATTAATATGCTTACGAATTGTTTTTTCATCACGATCAAACAACAATGCCATTTGATTCGCAGATAACCACACAGTATCTTTATCTGGAGTTACCGTAACGTCTAATTCTAAATTTCTATTATTAAACTTAATTATTTCATTGTTCATGTCTACCCCTTCTCCTTATATTTATATGACCTTTATAATAATTAACAAACTCTAATCAAAAGAACTACCTCATTTGCATAATCCTCTATTTATAGCTATAATACAAATACAGAAAGACTACTGGATGCAGTGGTCCATCTGAATTATTTTATGTCAAAAGACACTAGTAATTCGTGGCTCAATACGTGAACTAGTGTCTTTTACATTTTTCTATAATTAATAATGCAATTCTTAGTATTTCTACTATGACCATTAAACACATGGCTACATCAATGTATAGATAAATATACATACAACACGTCCTCCTGCAAAATCGGAATCATCGAGAACTCAAGATATCATCCTTTTCATTCAGAGGGTTCACCGTTACTACATCCAGTAGCACTTTTAATTATAAAGAGTTCATGTGAAAACAACATTAAATCCAGTAAATTTATTGTTTTTTTGCTCGATTTAAGAAAGATAAAAGAAAAGGTAGAACTAAATTGCTTAATTCTACCCTTTCATAATACGTGCTATATGAACAACTAAGAATGTTACTTCTTCATTCGTTAATGGAGTACCATACTTTTGTTCTAAGAAAGCTTTAATTTTTAATGCGACGGCCATCTCTTTTGGATACGCACTCTTCATTTGGTTATACAACAAATCATTTTGATTATTCAACATACTATTTGTGAAATATCTTTCGACAAAGAACTTAATGTGTGTGACAAAACGCATATAGTGAGCGCTCTGCCGATCCACATTTCGATTCAGCGAAAAAATCACAATATTGATAATTTCACCAATGACTTTGGCATATTTCATCGTATCATGACTCTCTTGTTTACCCATTGTCGCATTCGCAAAATGGAAGGCAATATTGGCCGCCTCTTCTTCAGGAAGTGTAATGCCAAGCTTTTCCTCAAACATATAGATAGCCATTAAACCAGCCTTGAATTCTTTTGGATAATAATTTTTAATTTCCCAAAACACGCGATTGGTAATGACAATCCCATCGCGAACTCTTTGCACCGCAAAATTCAAGTGATCTGCCAAAATCAAGTATAGACTTTTATTGAACTCACACTCCAAAAGCTTTTGTGCCTCCACAATGATTTCTTGTGTAATCGTCAAAATATCGATTGGAATATCATCCATCAATTCTTCAAACTGTTTAGACTTTGTGTTTTCCACAGGAACAAATATCTGATTTGAAGCACTTTGATCTATGCTTTCACCAACCTTTTTGCCATAACCAATTCCTTTACCAAGCAGGATGAACTCATTGTTCTCATGATCACTCACAAGAACGACGCTTGAATTTAAAACTTTCTTAATTACGTAATTCATTTACCTGCTCCATTCTACTATTATTCAAAATCTACACTATTATTTTCGATAACCTTCTTATACCAATAGAAACTATCTTTTCTGTATCTATTATAAGTTCCATTTCCATAATCATCAATATCCACATAGATATATCCATAGCGTTTTGAAATTTGTTTTGTTGATTCACTAATCAAATCAATACATGCCCATGAAGTATAGCCCATAAGTTCAACACCATCTTCTACAATCGCATCTAACATACATTCAAAATGCTTTTTCAAATATTCAATACGATACTGATCATGCACCTTTTTATCTTCGGTTAATACATCTCTTGCACCCAAACCGTTCTCAACAATAAATAATGGTTTGCGATAACGATCATACAATTCAACCAATGAAATTCTCAATCCCAATGGATCAATTTGCCAACCCCATTGGCTTGTTTCCAAATATGGATTCTTAACAGCCAAAATCGTATTTCCAGGAGTTACATCCAAACCCGTCTTATCTGCAGCTTCACAACTAGACATATAATAAGAGAATGAAATGAAATCTACAGGATATTCCTTCATAATACGATCATCATCGGCTTCTTTGACAATATTGATATTGTTGTTTTTAAAATATGACAATAAATAAGCTGGATATTCACCAAATACTTGCGTATCACTATAGGCATACGTAGAACGCATCTTTTGTTGCGCAGCCAATACATCTTCTGGCTTACAAGTATATGGATAATATGTAAGTTTAGTCAACATACAACCCACCTTTGAATCTGGAACAATTTCATGACAAATCTTTGTTGCCAAAGCACTCGCCACAAATTGATGGTGCATAGCTTGGAAAATCACTTCTTCGAAGTTTTTACCTTCAAAACGATCTTCAACAAGTCCACCCGTCGTATAAGGATGGCGAATCATACTATCCACTTCATTAAAAGTTAGCCAATACTTCACTTTATTTTTATATCGAGTACAAATTGTTTCCACAAAACGAGTAAAGAAACCAATCACTTCTCTAGAATACCAACCATCATAGTTTAATACTAAATTTAATGGTGGTTCATAATGAGACATTGTCACCAATGGCTCAATACCATACTTTAATAATTCATCAAATACATCATCATAGAATTTCAAACCCTCTTCATTCGGCTCCAAATCATCTCCATTTGGAAAAATTCTTGACCACGCAATGCTCATACGATATGTCTTGAACCCCATTTCTGCCATTAAGGCAATATCCTCTTTATAATGATGATAAAAATCACTACCATGACGCTTCGGATAATTCACTTCATCCTCAGGATTAGCTAAGCCCTCCTCAATATCCTTTGTCGTTATTGAAACATGCTTATTATAATCCTTTACGTCCGCATCAAAATGAGCTCTTGCAACATCCGAAACGGACCATCCCTTGCCACCAAGGTTCCAACCACCCTCAAATTGATTGGCAGCCGTAGCACCACCCCATAAAAATCCTTCAGGAAACTTTTTCATATACATTACCCTCTTTTTACATCAAACAATACATCACCAGTCTTAACATCTCCATATGACTGATTTAATACTTTATAACTTGTACTATTACTATTCACAACCATTACAGTAGGATCTAAATTCTTTTCTTTGATTGCATCCAAACCAAATTCAATTAATAAATCCCCCTCTTTTACTTTATCATTCTGCTTTACAAAAGCCGTAAATCCAACACCTTCCATAGAAACAGTATTTACACCAATATGAATCAAGATCTCAGCGCCATTACTTGTTCTTAAACCAATCGCATGCTTAGTCTCAAATAACATAACTACTTCGGCATCACAAGGAGCATATAACTTACCATCTTTAGGAACAATGGCAATACCATCACCCAAAGTCTTCGATGCGAACATTTCATCACTCACTGTACTTAAATCAACAGCCTCACCATTTAATGGTGATACTAAAATATTCACTTCTTTTTCTTCTTCTGTTAACGCTTCAACAACAGTAACATCTTCTTCAACTTCACTATCACTATCTTTCCATAACACAAATGTGATAATGAAAGATCCTAATAACGCAACCGCAAAACCAATACATGCATACATGAAGTTACTTCCATTTGCAGAATCCACAAACATGGACATACTTGCCAAACCAGGCCCTACAACAATAAATGCTTTTACGACAAACAATCCCATCAACATACCAGAAATGGCTCCAGACAATACAACACCAATCATAGCCTTTTTATTTTGTAAAGTAACACCATACAATGCAGGCTCTGTAATACCCATTAAGGCAGAGATTCCAGCCGATAATGCCGTCTGTTTTAAATTTTCATCTTTAGATTTCAATGCCACCGCAAAACAAGCACCACTCTCACTAATATTGTGAGCTAAACTTGCAGGCATATATAAAGCTTCATATCCCAATTGACCATATGTTGTGATGGCATATGGAAGTAAAGCTTTATGCATTCCAGTCGCAATCATAAATGGTAAAATAGCTGCAAGTAATCCTAATGCCACAAATCCAAGTTTTCCATAAAGAGCTAAGATTACAGCCGTAAATAATGTACCAATATTATATCCCAATGGGCCTAAAATCAATAAAGTCACAGGAATTGTGATAGCCAAAGACATCATTGGAACAAAGAAAATACGAATAGCCTTTGGAGAAATTTTATTGAATCCTCTTTCCATCAAGCTTAAGAAAATAACACATAAGATTGCAGGGAATACCTGTGAACTATACGTAACATTCTTTACCGCAAAACCAAACAATGTCATTCCATCTGTAAGAGCTTGTGTAGTTGCAGGCAACAATAAATATCCAACTGCCGCAACCGCAACCAAACGATTTGACTTTAAAGCATTCGCAGTCGTTACCGCAACCATAATAGGTAAGAAATAGAATGTTGCATCTGAAATAGCAGCCAATGCCGTATATACAGTTGAATCATTTGCCAACAATCCAAACATCGAAAGCAATAATAAAACGGACTTTAATACACCAGCACCCGCAATAGCAGGAACTAGTGGTTGAAATACACTAATGATAAATTCTAATAATTTCGCACCACATTTACGATCATCCTTTTTAGCTTCAATACCTTGATTTCCACTTAAAGGACAAATCTTCAATAATGTATCATACACTTCAACAACGTTGTTTCCAATCACAATCTGAAATTGACTTCCATCCACAACGCCCATAACACCCTTGATTTTCTTGATTTTTTCTACATCAACAACACTCTTGTCAACCAAACTAAATCTCAATCTTGTTGAACAATGTTCCAAAGTCGCAACATTCTTCGAACCACCAATTAAATCTAAAATCTCATTTGCAATTTTTTTGTAATCCATAAATTGTTTTCTCCTATCATCTATTTAAGAATGGCCATTCAAAGTGCAAAAAAGGCAGAATCCCATAAACACCTTGAAAAAATCAAAGCAATTTATTAGATCCTGCCTGCATTACCAGTTACATGTCTTTTTATTTGCAGGCATATGTTAACATTCATCTGTAAGCGTTGTCAATACTTTTTGATAAATTATTACCAGCAATCATTTAATACACATACAAGAAAAGCACTAGATACAGTGATCACTCTGAATTATTCTAATGTAAAGACACTAGTAATTCGTTGTGCTTACGTGAACTAGTGTCTTTTACATTTTTCTATAATCAATAATGTGATTCTAAGTATTTCTACTATGGCCATTAAATACATGGCAACATCAATATGTAGATATATATACATAAGCTTTCCTCCTGTAAAAAAATAGAAGGATCTACTTACCTGAAATTCAAGATTCAAGGCTTCAAAACTCCTTAACAAGAGGCAACCATCAACCACATCCAGTAGCCAGTTTCAATTATAAAACTTCAATGTGAAAGCATTATTAATTCCAATAAATTTGTTGCGATTGTTCCTATTTCATCTAAAACGTCTTATTTTCATTGAATTAGATACTCTAAAATTCATATAGAAAAATTGGATAATAGAAATCAAGAAAAAATTCAAAAATTATATCAATAATTTTTCATGGTTTTTATTGCATGCTGAAAAACCCTGAAGAAAAAGCGCTTTTTTTCAGGGTAGTTTTGGTGTATAATCTCGTTGTTATTTATTGTACTGGTATAACTCACCAGTTTTGCATATGCTATAAATTATTCGTACTAATTTACTAGCACATGCAGTCTTTGCAGCTTTCGAACACATCGGGTTTGATTGCTGCTTTTTCTTTATATAGAAATCCTTAATACTATTATCATCTCTCTTAAGCCTTATAAAACACGTTACAGCCAGATATAATAAACACCTTAATCGTTTATTGCCTTTTTTAGTAATGTGCATATGATCCCCGTCATTCTGTCCACTTTCATTGATTCTTGGATCCAATCCGGCAAAGGCTACTAACTCATTCTTCTTTTTAAATCTTGTCATGTCACCTAGTTCTGCAATAATACGTGCAGCTAGGTTATCTCCAATACCTGGAATAGATTTGATTATACTAAAGTCAGGTAGTTCCTGTGCTAGCTTAATCATTTCACCAATGGTTCTTTCAGCTTCTGCCATATCTTCTTTTAATTTTTTGATGAATCTCTGAAGTATTAATACTTCAATATCATCCTTATCACATCCTGAATAGATGGTTTTAGAATACTCTATTGCCTTGTCAGCCATTGTATCACTCATTGCCTGACGATGACATGTTTTACTCTGAATCACTTTAGATACGGTATTAATCTTCTTTTTCTGAAGCATTTCTGGATGTGGATATTTTTCAATGACAGCTAAAGCGACCGGACCATACAGATCATCATACAGCGTATCATAGCCTGGAAATACAACATCCAGCTGTGCTCTGAATGCAACCTTATCTTTTCTTAAATGAACCAATATATCCTCATAATAGCGTGATAATTCCCTCAGTTCATGATATATCGTTTCTGGTTTATGACTGTTATGAAGACTATGGCTGTAATATGTTTTTGCGATTGATTTTGGGTCAAGCTTATCTGTCTTTGGACTTCTTAGTGAATCATTCTTTCTTGTTTTGGCTGATAATAGTGGATTAATAATAAACTGCTTGATATTGTTGTCTTCAAGCACTTTCTTAAGGACACGATGGTAAACTCCTGTTGCCTCATAAACAACACATACTTCTGTTTCCAGCTTCTTTTCCATCTCTCTGACAAGACTCACTATCTCATCAAATCCTTCTTTGGTGTGCTTTATTGAACGTGAACCTGTATACTTCACATTCATTTCCTTGAATGCCTGATAATCTGATTTACCCTTAGAGACATCAATGGATACTATTGGACCTTTCATAGATCATTCCTTCATTCCTTTAGTATTTGAAAGCATAACTTCCCGATTTATGACTATCTATTTTCGTCTTACATGCAGGCTCTATCAATAAATCAAAAGGCCTATTTGGATATAAACTGACTCATGTCATAAAAGGAAGCAGAGAACTTTTTTTAACGAAATCACAACTGTGTTTCCAAGAGAACCTCTCTCTGCTTTCTTAAGTCTATTATAATGTATGCCTACAAAATAAAAGACTAGAAGTTAAATTTAAGCAACCTCTAGTCAATATGTTTATTTAGTGAAGAGAAGAACGATACATTAATAGTCGTAGCTATCAATCGTTGTTTACGAGCTTACCTTATGGATGTCTCAAGTTATAATGATTAACTTCTCTTCAGTGATATGATATCACTTCTAGATAAAATAAAAAACTAGAATTATCACTTGAATAACTTCTAGTTCTATAATACTAAAGAGAACGTCGAGTAGGCGTTCTCTTGAAGAAATTCTAAAATAATAATTGCAATCCCATCACAATGACCCACATATAAGCACAAGTCTTAGGAATCTTAAATAAAACTACTATTCTAATTTGTTTTAACACAAACACGCTTTCCAGAAAACGCAATCCCAAATCTCAATATCTTTTTGATTCCTTCACTCTTCATCTCAGAATCATATTCCATACTATGAATCTGACAAAGAGCTTCATTTGCCAAAAGCGTTAATTCATGATCATCAAGATTCTTTTTCCACTTGAGTTCCATAATCATTCCAGGATACTTATCATCTCTAGGAATTAAGCCAATATCAAATCTTCCTTTACCAGACTCTCTATTCGACTTTATTTTGTACTGATTATCCATCATCGAAATCAATCCTAAAATCAATCCATGATAGAAAGATTCACTAGCCGTATCATAAAAGCTAATTGCTTTATTCATATATTCAGAAATAGCTTTTTCTAGTTTTACATAATCATTTAAGAACAAACTTTCCGCAATCTTATCTGCAGTCGTTCTTGAAACTGCACCAATCTGCATCAAATGTGCCAAAACCTCACTTTTATAAACGGAAGCTATCTCTTTATTGGGAATCGATACCTGACACAAATAAGATCCATCCGCCTGCAATTCTTTAATCGTTGTTTTCAAATACCCAGCTACCAATAATAAACTATAGATATTAGCTGGATCATCTGTAAGTGAACGATAAACAACATTTTGATCAATTCTTGCCAAAACTTTATCCCCACGAATCAAAGAATAAAGCTTTTCTGTTATATCCTCATCCGCCACTTTTAAAACATCTTCGAGAATCTCATTCTTTCCAGTATTCACCCAATATGCCTGTGGAACACACCCCTTCGAAATATAATTAATAACAGACCACGGATTATAGATTTCTTCATTCCCAAACAAATATCCATCATACCATTCTTGAAGTTCACTCTCTTTTTCAGCAACTCCATAATACTCTAACATTTTACTTACTTCTTCATTTGTAAATCCGAAATAACGATCATATGCTTCATCCATCACTGAATTCACAGTTAAATTATTTAATCCACTAAAAATACTTTCTTGAGCAATTCTCAAAATTCCGGTTAAAAAGCCGTAAGAAAGATTTTTATTATCCTTAAAAGCACCAGAAAAGAAATTTCTCATAAAGCCAATGATTTCATCATAAAAATCCTTAGAATACCCTTCCTGAATTGGAGTATCATATTCATCAATAATAATAATTGGAGCTTGATCATAATGCGTCGCAAGCATCTTAGATAACTTTTCAAGTGAAAAAGACAATTCCACTTCATTTTCTGTTGCACTTAATATTTTATTAAAATACGCCTTCTCATAATCCGATATTTTTCCACTACTCAACAATTCTTGATGCCTTCCATATTCTTCTTGAAGTAACGATTTAATTTTCTCTACAGTGGCCTGCCAAGAATCAAACTTTACATCTTTAAAAGTAAGAAAAATCACAGGATATTTACCTTGATGCATTCGATAGTTTTCCCCACACTTCCAAATATTCTTATCTTTAAAATATTTAGACGTATCCTCATCCACCTTTTCAAAATACACTCTAAGCATATCCATATTCAATGTTTTTCCAAATCTTCTTGGTCTTGTGAATAATGAAACCAATGGCTTTTGATCTAAAAACTCCTTAATTAACATTGTTTTATCCACATAATAATAATCCGATTGAGCACGCACATAGTCTGAAATACCAATAGGCAATGACTTTCTATCTGTACTCATCCCTTTTTTACAGTATTCACCAGACGAAATTCTTCCATCTACCGGTTTTGTTGCTTCATCTGGAATTTCCCAATTTTTTCCATTCTTAACAGCACCCGGAATTCTTCCCGATTTACACAAATTCGAAACTGCACGAACACTAATATTCCAAATTAAAGCCATTTCTTTACAAGTTTTCATGTGAACACCACCAATCCTACTACCAATAGTATACTCATTATTCGGAAATATGTCGAATTCATTCAGTATTTTATTCGGTAGATTATCGACTTATAGTGGTATTCTTCTTTTTGAAAAATTAAAAAGGTGCAATGAAGCACCAAGTTTTGTGAATTAGAATAATAATTGTAATCCCATCACAATGACCCACATATAAGCACAAGTCTTAGGAATCATCAATAACCCAATCTTTGGTTTTGTCTTAGACCACAATGTAACTGGGATGTAACACCCAAAAGAAATAATGATGGCTGCAACCATACGGTTCATATGTAAATCGTACATATTTCCTGAAATGGCATAAAGAATTATCACACCAACTCCAGTTACCGCAAACACGGCATTACGAATCACAGAAAGCTTCCTATTTCCTTCTTCGGAAGTCCAATTGTTTTGTGGTAAGAAACATACAACGATACGAATAATAGCTGAAATCCAAATCATAGCCTCAACCCAAAGTGGAGCTTGTAATGTTGGGAATGTTAATTTCCAGATAAACAATAAAATAATATAGAATACGGTCATTGTGATTGAAGATACTTGCAATCCAATTCCAAGCTGTCTTTTAATTTTATCATTTGTACCATACAAAGCCCTTTTAATACGAGGAACCAAGTGGAATGCGTCTCCACCACACAACGTTAATGTTAATACACCATATAATATGAACAATGGATTTCCTTTCGAATATACAAAGAATAAGATTCCGGCAATTAAGTCAAAAATCAAATAACAAGCATCAAAAATTACTTCCATTAAATCAGGAATTTTTTTCATTTGAAATCATCCTTTCTGCATTGTCATACACCTTTTGAAATACACTCATAAACACTTTGATTTCTTCTTCACTAAGACCTTCAAACATATCTTGTGCAAACTCCTTTTGCGCCCATATTCCATCTTCAATTACTTCATTGGCCAATTGTAGTAAATGAATAGTTACATGCTTTTTATTGTCTTTGTCGACTCTTCGCTCAATAAAACCACGATCTTCTAATACTTTAAGTGAAGTCGAAACATGAGACTTTGTAGACTTACGAATACGAACAATGTCCGCAGCCGTATTGTACGCAGGATTGTTGTAAATAAACATTAATATGTCATACTCCAACTGTCTTAACTGATATTTTTCGCAAACTCCAGAAACCTTCATCTCATAATATCTCGTTATCGTTTTATGTTCATCCCAAAAGTGCATATGCGCTCTCCTCATCGTTCTATTTAGAACATTAATATTCTATAGCTCATGAATAGGTTTGTCAATAAAAATCATTGACACCATTCTTACGTCAACTTCTCGTAATTTTTATACATCTATATAAAAAAAGCCCATCAAATCATATAAAATGATTTGTATGGGCGCTTTTCATTT